>ENA-UOUL01001995-UOUL01001995.1-bioreactor-metagenome-genome-assembly--contig:-NODE-1995-length-25704-cov-5.095875_pt1 | contig 25704 bp, 25 predicted proteins | sample MGYA00249838_ERZ747220 | MGnify/ENA primary metagenome ERZ747220 (study PRJEB28778, sample SAMN05720191) | bioreactor metagenome | isolation source: Anaerobic biogas reactor | place: USA:Washington...
CCGGCGTGCGGCGCAGTGGCCGCAGGCGTGCCAGTTGCTGCAGCTGAGCGACGGCGTCAGTGAGGAGGGCGGCGTGTGGGGCTTGGGTGAGAGGCATGGGCCCGATCCGAGCCGCGTGGGCAGAAGCTCGGTCGGGTGGCTACACCAGCGCGCGCAGCAGGGCTTCGAGCCCAAGCAGGTTGTCATCCACCTGCCGGGCGCGACCGTCACGTGGCGTCTGGACTGACCCGCCGCGCCTGCCTCAGGGGGTGGGGCGGCGCGCTGGGTGCGGACGTCGGGCCATGGATGATCTGCGATTACGTGGGCGGGGCTGCGGAAGTTGAGACGAGGGCGTCAAGGACGCGCAATCCGGTCTGATAACGTCGTCCCGCTCCCGAGCCGCCGCCGGACGTGCGTCCTCCGCGTCCTGGGTCCTTGGCCAGCCTGATGAACGGGAGCCAAGCCGTGTCACCGGCGTGCTTCCGCCGGGGAGGCCCCTGCGGGCGCTCAACTCCTGAGCGGCAACCCACGACAATGAGCGTTGTTCGAGGTGTGCCCGTCTGAGAGAGAGGCCATCTCGCCTTGAGGATCATTCGCCTGAAGCTCGAGTAGGCCGATAAGCTAGAGGGCGTCACGTGGGGGGAGCCCTGGAGGGAGCTGGACGCATGAGGCTTGTGTCGTGGAACGTGGCTCGACGTGTCAAGCGCCGGCAGGAGCGCATAGACGCTATCGCCGGGATGCATCCCGACATCCTGGCCCTGCAGGAGGTCACGCCCACCAACGTGCCGCTCTACCGGCGTGACCTTCCGGCAATCGGCCTTGAGCACATCGTCGACTGCTTCGAGCTCGCGCCGGAGCCCGCCCTGCTGAAGGACCCGCGGCGCTACGGGGAGCTCATCGCCTCCCGCCGCCCGCTGACGCCGCTCGACCCAGCCGGGTTCGCGGTGCCGTGGCCGGAACGAGTGCTCTCCGCGGTGGTCCACGACCGCAGCGGCGACGTGGAGCTGCACACGACCCATGTACCGCCCGGAGCCAGCCACGACTGGATCAAGATCGAGCATTTCGAGGGTCTTGCCGCGAGGCTGCGCCTCCACAGCGACCGGCCGCGCATCCTCTGTGGGGACTTCAACTCACCGAAGTCGGAGTCCATCGACGGCACGGTGGCCTGCTGGGGCAACGGCGGCCGTTGGACGCAGGGCGAGCGGAGCGTGATCGTCAATCTGCGTGATCATGACCTGGCCGACGTCTTCCGGACGCTGAACGGTTACGAGGCGGAGGAGTCCAGCTGGTACTGGCGCGACTGCGGACGCCGGATCGGCCGTCGGTTCGACCACATCTTCGCCAGCAGAAGTGGCCGGGCGAAATCGGACAGCCCGATAGGTGATACTGCTCCCCGGCAGCCGACCGAGGAGGAAGCCCACCGATGCCACGACGCCCACGCCGCAACCACTCACCCGCCTTCAAGGCCAAGGTCGCCCTGGAGGCGGTCAAGGGAGAGCAGACGACGATCGAGCTCGCCGAGCGCTTCGACGTGCATCCCCAGGTGATCACCAAGTGGAAGCGTCGGCTCCTCGAGGGCGCCGCCGCTGTGTTCGGCGCCTCCGAGGGCGGCAAGGGGGATGAGCCCGACGTCGCCAAGCTGCACGCCAAGATCGGCGAGCTCACCATGGAGTGCGATTTTTTGTCCGGGGCGCTCGGGCGCACGCACGGGCCGAGCGCAAAGCGATGATCGATCGCAGCCACCCCCTGCCCGTCACCCGCCAGGCGCGCCTGCTCGGCCTCTCGCGCTCGAGCGTCTACTACGAGCCGGTGGCCACCAGCGAGCGCGACCTGAAGCTCATGGCGGCGATCGACGAAGTGCATACCGAGCTGCCCTTCTACGGCATCAGGCGGATCAGAGGCGAACTGCTGGCCCGCGGCCTCACCGTCGGACGGGCGGCACGTCGCCAGCCTCATGCGCCGCATGGGCATCACCGCGATCGCCCCCAAACGCAGGCTCTCCAAGCCGGCTCCGGGGCACAAGATCTACCCCTACCTGCTGCGTGGTCTCGAGATCACCGAGGCGGGGCACGTCTGGTCGGCGGACATCACCCACCTACCGCTGGCGCGCGGCTTCTGCTACCTGGTGGCCGTGATAGATTGGGCTTCCCGGCGCGTGCTCTCCTGGCGGCTCTCGAACACCCTCGATGCCAGCTTCTGCATCGCGGCGCTCGAAGAGGCCCTGGAGCGCTACGACGCGCCCCAGGTCTTCAACACCGACCAGGGCTCGCAGTTCACCTGTGAGGGCTTCACCAGCGTGCTCACCGGCCACGGCGTTCAGATCAGCATGGACGGCTGCGGGCGCTGGCTCGACAACGTCTTCATTGAGCGCCTCTGGAGATCCGTCAAGCACGAGGAGGTCTACCTGAAGGCCTATGAGAACCTCACCGAGGCGCGCCGCGAGCTCGCCGCCTACTTCGACTTCTACAACCACCGCCGCCGTCACCAGGGCCTCAGCGACCGCACGCCAGACGAGGTCTACTGGTCTACACTACGCACGACGCAAGCAGCTGCATGAAGAGCGGTCCATCACCTACGAACACGCTTCAGCTGTCCAAGAGAACCCGGCCACCTCTGCCAGCGTTCCGTGACGCGGCGCGCTTGCGTGGCGTGACTCGCTACGTAAGCGCGCGGAAGCTCACTTTCGGGATTCCGGACGGAAGGGGGGCGCAGGGTTCGCAGCGCTTCGGTTGTCGCTTCAACCCTCCCTACCGGGTCGGAGCGCGCGACCGATCAGAACGGAATGTCGTCGTAGTCCGAGGTCGGAGCCGCGGGCTGCGCGGCTCGTGCCTCGATGGTGGCAACGAAGCGAACTAGGCTGGTCACGTGACTCGATATGAGAGTCGCCTCATCCCGACCAAGCATCTCGTTGGCATGGGCGAGACTGCGTTCGTTCCTGACCTGGTTGAAGGACTCCATCACCGAGATGCTCGACTTGAGAATCCGGGCCGTCATCTCCGACTCGATCTCGCCGGCAGACCGAAGCGCCTTGACATACTCGCCCACGATGCCGTGGAGCGGCTTGTCGCGGCCAGCGTCGATGCCGCGCTTCTCACAGAGTGTCCGGAAGTACATGACGACGAAGGTGTGCAGGCGGTCCAGTCCAGCTTCCGGCTCGTTGCGTTCAATCGACTGACGGACGGAACGGGCCAGGCTGTCAAAGGCTTGGACGTTGTCCAAGGGGACCAACACGGCGAGGTCCGGCGGAGGCGCGCTCTCAAGCAGGCGATGGGCGATATTGACGCACTCGTCCGGGACGGTCTCTGGAGCATCGAAGGTCTTGAACCCCTGCCAGTTGTCGAAGAGCGCAGCGAGCATCTGACCGACGAGGTAGTTGCTCTCGGGGTTCCAGAAGGCGCGCATGCGATTCGCCTTCGACCCAGTCTCGTAGGCGTACTTCGCGTCACAGATGTCGATGCCGAAGAAGTTGACGAAGAACTCTCTGAAGCTGCGGTTTGAGAAGCCCAGGACGAAGCCGTCGCCCATGACGAGCGTCCGCTCGAGCTTCAGCTTCTCGGGTCCGGTCAGGTCGGACATCCTTGTCTTACGTCGCCTGTGGGATGGCCGTCGTCTTGCTCGCCGCGAGCGCGCTCATAACCTCCCGAGCCGCAGACTCGGGGTCGCGCAGCACCTCGAAGTCCCAGAGGCGCACCACGGTCCAGCCGGTTGACGCCAGGTCCGCGTCAGCCTTCCGGTCGCGCTCCATGTTGCGCTCCACCTTGCGGTCCCAGTACTCGCCCGAGCGCCCTTTCCACCATTTGTCCGGGTGGCCATGCCACCACGCGCCGTCGACGAATACCGCGACCTTGCGGCCGATGAAGGCAAGGTCTGGCCTGCCCGGGATGTCCTTGCGATGCGTGCGGTAGCCGCGGACGTCCATCGACCAGAGCGTGCGACGCAGAAGGAGTTCAGGCTTGGTGTCGCGGCCCTTGACCTGCCGCATGACGCGGCTGCGCGTTGCGGTGTCGTAGACGTCTGGCACAGGGACCCCTGACGGGAGGGCCTCAGACCTCGTTGGTCGGCGACTGCTCGGGGACTTCCTCGTCCGCTTCCCTGAGTCGCTGTTCCGCGAGGTGCTCGAGGCGCTTCGCCTGGGTGAGAAGGGTGCGCCGCAGGCCCTTGCGGACCTCGCGCTCGCTGATTACTCGGGCCAGCGCGGCGATTGTGGAGGCGCGCCTGGCGATTCGCGTGTCCGGGTGCTTGCGGTCCTCGAAGATCTCGTCGGGGACGATGCGGATGCGCGCCGAAGGAGGCAGCTCGATCAGCTCAGTCGGGGGCACGTCTCCTTCGTTCAGGATCGCGCCATGCTCGGACTCTTCGACCGCCTTCGCGTAGACCGTGTACTCGGCCTCGTTCAGCCGCTGCTTCGCCTCGTCTCTAGAGCGGCCGGCGAGCTCCCACAATGGCCACATCTCGATCTCCGCGACCTCAAAGGGGTCGAGCACGTTCATGGCGACGGCGTCGGTCCGCTGGTTGGTGAGGTGGCGACGGATGCGCGTCCGCAAGCCCTCATAAGTTTGACCGACATAGACGGGCTCGCCGTCATAGTCGTAGAAGAGGTAGACACCGTGCTGCGCCTCGGAGACTACGCGCCCCTGCTCGTCCTGGGTTCCCAAGGCCTCCTGCAGTTGACGGCGTAGCGCCGCGGTCTCGGGCGGTGGGTCGAACTTGGCTTTGCGCGGCAAGTGCGCTCCCTGACGTCGGGGACTGCGGTCACCTGCAGTCTGTCAGGGCTACACGCGGCCCGCAAGCGCCGGGACAGGCTCCTCAGCTGCCGTCTCAGTCAATCCGTAGGCATGTTTCAGGAGGGGCACGACGTACCGTGCGACCAACCACCGGACAGCCGGAACACACACCGCGTCGCCGAAGCCGAATATGGCCTGCGACTCGCTGACGCCGCCGAGCGCGAACTCGGGAACGCCCTGGAGCCGGGCGTACTCCCGGGCGGTCATCCACCGCACCCTAACGACGCCCTGGCCGGCCTCGACCAATGCCTGCTTTGACGAACCCCCTCGGGCCGTGCGCAGACAACCGGCGATGGCGTCGGCGCGGATCTCCCACACCGGCTTCCCCTGCCGGGTGCGGCGGTAGGCGGTGCGCCAGCTCATGCGATCTGCCTTGCGAAGCTCCTCGACGCGCACTATGTTGATCTCGCTCAGGCTGCCCAGGAACGCTTGGCGGCGCGCCTCATCCCACCAACGCCCATCCTCGTGCGACAAGCGCTCGGTGACTGTATCGAGCGCGTGCGTCTCGGGGACCGGCGGCGTCAGCGCGTATGTCTGGATGTGGAGCTCCGGGTGCCGCGCGACGAAGGCCTTGTACCAAGCGGGCCGCAGTGGACTGTGCTCGAGGTCACCGGAGAGCTCCGTCGAGAGCGGCTTCTTCGAGCCGACGATGAAGATCCTTGGCCGAGACTGTGGCACGAACCAGCGGGCATCCACATGGACGAGGTCGCAGATGTAGCCAAGACCGTTGAGGAGGCCGAAAGCGCGCCCGAGGTCCTCGCCACCATTGGAGGACGAGAGGCCGACCACGTTCTCGAGCAGGACTACCGCTGGAGCTCTGTCGCGCATCTCCCCGAGCACCCGGTGGAACTCGTAGAACAGGCCGGTCTCAGCGCCGGCTAGTCCAGCCCGGTTGCCGGCGATGCTGACGTCGGTGCAGGGGAAGGAGGCAGTCGCGAGGTGGATGTCGCGGAGTTCCTCGCCCGTGACCGTGCGCACATCGGCTAAATGGAAGACCGATGGGTCATGGTTCGCCTTGAAGAGGCGCTCCTTCACCGGATCGATGTCGTTGGCCCAGATGACCTCGATGCCTTCAGGGGTGAGGGCGTCTCCCACGAGCCCGATGCCAGCGAAGAACTCGGCCGCACGGAATCGGATGCTGGGGAGCGGCTGATGAACGGTGCTCTGCATGGTTTGGAGTATAGATCCTCACCCCTCTCGCGTAACGCCGGGATTTAGGGATTGTAGCGACGGGCGGCGACGGAAGACGGACTCCCGGTGCCAGCCGCTGAAGAGAGAGTAGCGGCAAAGAGAAGCTTTCGAACAGGGTGACGACCGCTAAGGCCGGGTCACGTTGGCAACCGGGCAGCGGATTCCCTCCGTCCGGCGCGACATGATGTGCTCACGTCACTCAACCGTCTCAGCGGCTTCGTCCACCCGGCCAAGCGCCAGGGCAAGCCCGTCCGCGGCCTCTGGGAGCTGTGGGTCTGCCTCCCGCCCGAGCCTGCGCAGGGGAAGGACGGCCTCCCGCTCCTCGACAAGCGGGGCCGCCCGAAGATGCGCTACCCGAAGACTATGAAGTGTGTTGATGCCCCCGGGAAGAAGGCCGCTGAGCGCCTGTTAGAAGCCTGGATTCGTGAACTCGAGCAGCACGAGGCGGTCGACCTCGAGAAGCTCACCCTCGTCGGCCTCCTCGATCGCTGGCTCGAGGTGGCCTGGGGCGAGATGCGGGTCGCGACCCGGAACTCCTACAAGAGCATCCGCCGCCTGCACGTCGACCCCGCCCTCGGCGGCGTCCTCGCCGCGGGACTCACGCGCACCCAGCTCTCGGCCTACTACTCGGCAAAGATGCGCGGCAACGGCAAGCCTCCGCTCGCCGAGACGACCGTCGCCCACCACCACTCGATGATCAAGGCCGCCTTCAACTGGACGATCGACGAGGAGCAGCTTGCGGCCAACCCGGCACAGCGGGTGAAGAACCCGCCTGCCCTGCGCCCCAGGGTCCGCCCTGTCTGGAGCATGGAGGAGATCGCCCACGTCGTCGTTCGCGCCCGGGGCCTCCAGGTCCACGCCGCCGGCGTGCTCGCCGCCTTGTCCGGCCCCAGGGCCTGGGAGGACGAGGACAAGACCGTCATCGAGTAGCTGCCGAAGAACGACAAGGCGCAGGTCGTGCCGTTACCGGTCGTCGCCTGCGAGGAGCTCGGGACGATCCTGAAGGTCCACAAGGAGTATCGCCTCGCCACGGTACGAAGTGGAAACGAGAAGGACCTCGTGCTCCCTAAGCGCGACGGCAGCCCCTTGTCGTCCTCCTCGCTCAAGAACAAGAACATGTGGTGGACGTGGGTGGCCAGGCAGAAAGTTGAGCCGCACCTCCCGATGCACGGACTGCGCGACTCGTTCGGCACCTGGGTCTACGAGACCTACGGGGTCAAGCAGGCGCAGGAGTGGCTCGGGCACGACGATCCCGCGACGAGCCTGCGGCACTACGTGCGGCTTACGACGGCGGCGAGGGAGAAGGCCGTGGCCGGCCTCGACGAGGTGACGCGGGCGGCGCTCAAGGCGGCGCAGGCGCGCCAAGCCGAAGACGAGGCTGCGGCAAGCAACGTCATCGAGTCCGCAGCCCGGCGCCGCCAGACTCCGTAGTCACCGCTGCTGCGGCTGAGGGTCGCAGCCCTCCGCGGCCTCGAACAACCCGGCTGGAGTATCCTGCTCAAAGACCGAGACCAGGTGGCCGGGTCGACTTGTCGGCCCCAGACAGAGCAGGAGACGTACATGGAGAGCGCACTCGCCCAAGCCATCGCCCTGCAGTCGTCGCCGATCGCCGTCATCCTCACGGACGAGAAGCCCGAGGGCGCCGTGCAGTTCAAGGAAGGCGTGCGCGGCTGCGTGGGCGCGAGCATCGTCTCGGTCGCCGGCGGCAAGACAGCTGTGTTCGACCGCCAGACTTACGGCTGTCCGGGCGGCGGCGTCGGCCTGGGCTTCGGCAACTGCTACGCCGACCGCGACTTCCCGATCGAGAAGCTGCTCTCGAGCGGGGACCCGCAGGCGACGAGGTCGCCGCTGTCCCACGGCGAGCGCTTCTTCCGCGACCCGGACACCGTCAGCGAGTGGCTCACCCACGTGCCGATGACCGACGTCCCGACCGAGTACGTGGTGATGAAGCCGCTGGCGGAGGTCACCGAGGAGCAGCCCGAGCTCGTGGCCTTCCTCGTGAACGGGGACCAGCTCTCCGCGCTCGTCGTGATGACCGGCTTCGCGCGCGGCGGCGCCGAGCCGCCGATCGCCCCATTCGGTGGAGCCTGCCAGTCGATCCTGTTCGGCTACGCGGAGGCCAAGCGCGATGTCCCGCGAGGCGTGATCGGCTTCTTCGACATCGCCCAGCGCAAGCGCGTGTCGCGTGAGCTGCTCTCCTACACCGTGCCGTGGTCGCTGTTCCTCGAGATGGAGGCCTCGGTCCCCGAGAGCTTCCTGGAGCTGGAGGCCTGGAAGGAGCTGCGCGAGCGTCAGTAGGGAGAGGCCTCCCTGCACGTTTCCTGCAGATTCAGCAACCTATCAGCAACTTGTGGTACCCTTTGTGGGGCCACAGCGGAGAGAAATCCCTGCAAACCGGCACTTTGCCCTCGTAGCTCAGTGGATAGAGCACAGGTTTCCTAAACCTGGTGTCGAAGGTTCGATTCCTTCCGGGGGCACCACCGTCTTGGCGCGCCATCTTCCGTCGGGCTGTGTCCATCAGCGCTCTCCCGTCCTTCGTTCGCGAGCCTCGCGATGTCGAGTCACGTCCCTCAGCGGCGCGAAGAAGGGGGTACCTGGCGTCCGGCATCCGACGTCCGGCAGGTCGGGCCCGCGCGCGAGAAGGCGGGAGGACTGTGCGGCGGCGGCGCGAATGGCGTGACTACGGGTTTCCTTCGAATTGCCGATAAGCTTGGGGGCAAGGCAGACGACGTGGGGGTTGACCGTGCGTGCGTGCGAGCAGTGTGGACTGTCCATCGGCGATACGGCGACCTTCTGTCCGGTCTGCGGCGCGAGATGTGCGCCGCTGCCCGTCGCGAAGGACGAACCGGCGCCCGCAGTTGAGAGTGGGGTGGCAGAGTGGGATCCGCGCGTCGGGTTCGCGGGTTCCTGGGGGTCGGAGGCCGGGGCCGATCCGACGCCCGTGCCGGGCCTGGCGGCGCGGCCATGGTCCGAGTCGGGATGGCGCCCGGAGGAGGATTCCCAGGTCGACGCGGGGTCCGAGTCGGAGCAGGCGGAGCCGGAGCTAGGAGAGCAGCCGCCTGCAGAGCTGTGGCCGGCGCCCGCGGACGAGCTGCGGCCCGCAGAGGACACCGAGTTCACGCCGGGGCAGTCGCTGAGATGGAGCGCGGAATCCGAGTCTGTGCCGGAAACCGAGTCCGCGCCGGTGGCCGAAGTGCAGGCGCAAGTGGAGCCGGAGGCCGAGGCGCAGGCGGAGGCCAAGCTGGGGGCCGAACCGGAGCCTGAGGCCGAGGCGGCGCCGGGCGCCGAACCGGAGCCGGAGGCAGAGGCGGAACCGGCCCCGGAGCCGGAGGCCGAGCCGGCCTCCGTCGAGCAACGGCTCGCCGCGCTCTCGGCCGTGTTGCACGACGCCGCCGCTCTGGAGAGTACCGAACCGGCCCGGGCGGCCGACCTGTACCGCGACGCGATCGTCGCCGCGCTCGACGTCGGCGACGATCCGCTCGACCTCCCGGACGCCCGCCGCCAACTGCTGCGTGGTCTTGACGGGCTCAGTCTCGTGCTCGCGCGGCAGGGACTCTCCGAGGAGGCGCTGGCGGTGGTGGACGACGCCGCCTCGCTCGGCCTGCTGGAGGGCGGCGACGACGTGGGCGCGGTGCATCGGGCGGCGCTCAACGCACGCCGCGAGGAGTTGCTCCGCGCCATCTTCCAGGACTCCACGGAGGCCTGACGGGCCCACCTTCAGGCGCCGGTCGCCGCTGGGCGGGGCGCCGCGGAGCCGCTCAGCGCCAGGCCGCGTCGAGCACCACGATCCAGACGACGCCGCAGACGACGAGGATCACCATGGTGTCCGGCCACACGGCGGCGCCGGTCCGCCGCCGGACGAGGAGCGCCAGGAGCAGCATGGCGAGGAACCACCCTGTCACCGGGAACAGGGCGATCCCGCTGCACAGCCCGGCGATGAGGAGCAGGTCCACGACGGGCAGCGTGAACCCCGCCCACCAGGCCACGGCCCAGAGGCAGGCCGAGGAGAGCGCCATGCCGGTCACGAAGCCGATCAGGTAGCCCACGTCCCCAGCCTATACCGTGCGCACCGGCGGCAGGTCGCCCGGCGGTTGGGCCGGCGAGCCTGCGGAGGAGTAAGCTTGTGCTCCGTCGTCTCCGCCTCGGGAGATGCCCAGCGACCGCGCCGGCCCGGCACCAGGGCGCGGCGAGAAGGAAGGACCAGCGTCATGAACGTGCTCGACGCGATCGGGGACACGCCCCTGGTGGAGCTGGCGCACGCCGGCGCCGGACCGGGTGTGCGCATCCTCTGCAAGCTCGAGGGCTGCAACCCGGGCGGCTCGGTGAAGGACCGCCCGGCGCTCAGCATGATCACCGGGGCCGAGGAGCGGGGCGACCTCGTCCCCGGCAAGGCGATCCTCGAGCCGACGTCGGGCAACACCGGCATCGCCATCGCCATGATCGGCGCGGCCAAGGGCTACGACGTGCGGCTCTGCATGCCCGAGTGCGCCAGCGTCGAGCGGGTCCAGATCCTCCACGCGCTCGGCGCGGCGGTCTCGCTCACCCCGGCTCGCCAGGGGATCGACGGCGCGATCTGCGAGGCGCAGCGGCTCCTCGACGACGAGCCGGACCGCTACTACATGCCCAACCAGTACGAGAACCCGGACAACGTGCGGGCGCACTTCGAGTCCACCGGGCCCGAGATCTGGCGGCAGACGGGCGGCGAGATCGATTGTTTCGTCGCCGGCATGGGCACCACCGGCACGCTCATGGGGACGGGCCGGTTCCTCAAGTCGGTGAAGCCTGAGGTGAGGGTGGTCGGCGTGGAGCCCGTGATAGGCCACGCCATCCAGGGCCTCAAGAACATGACCGAGTCGCTGGTGCCGGGGATCTTCACGCCGGGCGAGCTGGACGACCGCCGGCTGGTCGACGACGACGAGGCGTTCGACGCCACCCGCTACCTGGCGCGTGCCGAGGGCCTGTTCGTGGGCTCGTCCGCCGGGGCCGCGGTGGCCGTGGCGCTCAGGTTGGCGGAGGAGCTGCGCGAGGGCACCATCGTGGTCCTCCTGCCGGACCGCGGCGACCGTTACCTGAGCACGATGCAGTTCCGCTCGATCTGCGCCAAGTGCCCCGCCTGAACGCGGGACGCGGGCGGCGTCAGGGCCTGGACCTGGCCAGCAACGTGACGACCGCGTCCTGAGCGGCCTGCGCCCGCGCGATCGGGAGGGGGCTGCCGTTCATGAGGATGGCGAACGTGAGCGTGTGGCCGTTGGCCGTGGTGACGTAGCCGGAGAGGCAGCTGGCGGCGTTGAGCGTACCCGTCTTGGCCCGCGCGTTGCCGGCCGCGGCCGTACCGCGCATACGGTGTTTGAGCGTGCCGTTCACCCCGGCGACGGCGAGTGAGCTGCGGAAGACGGCGAAGTCGGGCCGCCGGGAGCAGGCGCCGAGGAGTTTGAGGACCGTGCGCGCCGTCAGCTTGTTCTCGTAGCTCAGGCCGGAGCCGTCGCGGATGCGGAAGCCGGCGTCGATGCCGCTGGAGCGGAGGAAGCGCTGGGCGACGCCGGCGCCGGCGGCCGTGCTGCCCCTGGCTCCGAAGCCGGCGCCGAGGCCCTTGAGCAACTCCTCGGCGATGTAGTTGTCGCTGGGCCGGTTCATCCGCACCAGCACCTGGCGCAGGGTCGCCGAGCGTTCCGTGTACACGAGGGTCGCCGTGGCGGGCACGACGCCGTGCGCCGGCGCGCTGCCGACCCGTATGCCGGCGGCGCGCAGGCGCCGGGTCAGCGCGTTCGCGGCGGCCAGCGCCGGGTCGGCGACGTAGCCGCCGTTCGCGCCGCAGCCCTCGTTCAGCGTCAGCGCGGAGAGCGGGCCGCAGTACGCCAGCACTCCCGGCCGCCAGCCGGCGACCCGGCGGGCCGTGTCGAAGTAGCCCTCATCGGCCACGACGCGGCCGGTGATGCGCGTCACCCCGAGCCCGCGCAGCCGGCGCACGAAGTCCTGGATGTCGCCGGTCTCCATGTTCCACCTGCGTCGCTGGAACGACTTCGTGGAGAGCGTGGGGTCGCCGAAGCCGCGCAGGTACACGTCGCCGCGGATCACGCCCTCGTCGTCGATCCCCGCCGCGGCGATGAAGAGCTGGGTGCTGAAGCGGAAGTCGGCGCTCCAGGCGTCGAGCGCGGCCGCCGCCGTCACCAGCTTCTGGTTGGAGGCCGGCAGGCGGAGGACGTTCTGCCGCAGGTGGTAGACGGACCGCTTGGCGGTCAGGTCGTGGACCGCCACCGAGGTGCCGGGTCCGGCCATGCCGTGCCGCGCCAGCGTCGCCGCGATCCTGTCCTTGAGCCCGGCCGCGGCGACGGAGGGCGCGAGGAGCAGGAGCACGAGGGCCAGGCCCGTCAGGGCGACGAGCGGCCGCGTCCGGGGTGTGTGCCGAGCCTTCACGGTCGCCGACCATATCAAGCCGCGGCGGAGAAGGCAGCCGCCGCGGTCACGGTGCGGACCGGCTCTACTCCCAATGCGCCGCGAACGCGCGCACCGCCGACTCCGTGAGAGGGTGCCCGGCGAGCGCACGCAGCACGGCGAGCGGGGCCGTGACGTCGTGCGCCCCGTCGAGGACGGCCTCCGCGACCTGCGGCCCCGACTTCAGGCTGGCGGCGAGGATACGGGTCGGACTGTCGAGCTGCTCCAGGACCGCCGCCTGCTCCACCACGACCGCGCCGGCCGAGTGCCGCGCGGCGCGGTCCACGTAGGGGATGATCCACGCGCACCCGGCCTCGTGTGCGAGCAGGGCCTGGGCCGGCGAGTACACGGCGGTGAGGGCGCAGCGGACGCCGTCCCTCCTCAGCTGCGTCGCGAGCGTGAGCGCCTCGAGTGTGGCCGGCAGCTTGGCCACGACCCGCTCGGGCGCGAGCGCGACCGCCGCCCGCGCCTCCGCGTCCATCTCGCCGGCGTCGCTCCGCGTCGGCTGGTAGAAGACGGGGCCCTCAGGCAGCGCCTCCAGCAGTCGGGCGAGGTGCGCCAGCGGGTCCTTCGTCTCCCTCGCCATCAGGGCGGGGTTGGTGGTGATGCCGCGCACGAAGCCCAGCCCGGCGGCGGCGGAGGCGTCGTCCAGTGAAGCTGAATCGAGCAGGATCGCCATCTCTCACTCCAGCGGTAGGGTCCCGGGGTCCGGAGCGGCGCGCCGCTCCGTGCACACCATCCCACTCGAGCCCGCCGTCGGCAAACCAGGTCCGCCCGGTGAGAAAGTCTCACGCTCGACTCAAGGGTGAGAGTTTTCACGTGATGCAGCCTGTGTCGCTCAAGCCGCGAGGGTTTGCTCGGCGGGGCGGAAGACGGAGGATGGACACACAGTGACGGTGGGACCACGAACCCTGGAGGCAGCATGTCCATCGCAGTCGACCCCATCCGCGTCATCGACACGCCCACGCGGCTGATCCACGGCCCGGGTTCGCTGGCGCGACTCGCGGAGGCTGTCGCCGAGCTGGGGGTCCGACGCCCCATGCTGGTCACGGACGAGGGCGTCGTCGCGGCGGGCATCGTCGACCGCGTCCGCGGGGCGCTCGGCGACGCCGTGCTCTTCGCCGAGGTGCGCCCCAACCCCGACATCGCCCTGGTCGACCGGGCGGCGGCTCTGTACAGGGCCGAGGGCTGCGACGGGCTCGTCGCCGTCGGCGGAGGCTCGCCGATGGACGTCGCCAAGTCGGTCGGCGTGGTCGCCGCGCACGGCGGGTCGATCGCCCGGTACGAATGGGGTCACGACCCCATTGAGCGCCGCATCCCGCCGCTCGTGACCGTCCCCACGACGGCGGGCACCGGCAGCGAGGTGACGCTCTGGGCGGTGATCACCGACCCGGGGCGCCGCGTCAAGTACAACGTCGGCGGCACCCCGCTGATCGCCGCCCACGTCGCCCTGATCGACCCGGAGCTCATGCTGGGCCTGCCGCCGGCGGTCACCGGCGCCACGGGCATGGACGCGCTGGCCCACGCGGTCGAGTGCTACACCTGCGACTACCACCAGTTCTTCAACGACGCCGTGGCCCTGCACGCCGTCGAGCTGGTGGCCGAGTGGCTCGAGCGGGCCGTGCAGGACGGCTCGGACCTGGAGGCGCGGACCGGCATGGCCCACGCCGCGGCGCTGGCGGGCATGGCCTACGGCACCGAGAGCGCCGGCGCCGCCCACGCCATGAGCCAGTCGGCGGGCGGGGTCCATGACTGCTCGCACGGCGCGCTCACGGCGCGGGTGCTCGGGCCGGTGTGCGAGTTCAATGCGCCGGCGAGCCCCGCGCGGTACGCGCGCCTCGCGCAGGGGCTCGGGGTGGACGTCGCCGGCCTGGACACGCTGGAGGCCGCCCAGGCCGGCGCCCGGGAGGTCGACCGGCTCGCCGACGCGGTCGGCATCCCGACCCTCGCGGACCTCGGTTTCTCGCCGGACGAGATCCCCATGCTGGCGCGGATCTCCTTCGAGGACCCGCAGACCCAGGGCAACCCCCGCGAGCTGAACGTGGCGGACTACGAGGAGATCTGGCGGGTGTCGTTCGAGCGCGGCATCTGAGGCCCCGGCGCTCGCCGCCTCCTGCGCCGCGTGATCAGAGTATGTCGTAACAGGAGGTCGTCCACCATGCCGTTCACCACCGCCTACATCGCCCGTTCGCCGGACGCCGATCCGGCCAGGCACCGCTGCGTCGTCGAGACGGGGCTGTCCACCCTCCACACCGTCGTCGTGCGCGACCAGGAGCAGGCTCTCGCCGTCGCCAGGGAGCTGGTCGGGCAGCACGGGGTCTGCGCGCTGACGCTCTGCCCCGGGCACTCCAACCAGGAGGTCGGCGAGATCGCCGCCGCGGCCGGGGCCGGCGTCTCCGTCTCGGTGGCGCGGGGCGACCCGGCCGGCGGGCCCGTCGTGGCCCGGGCGATGGAGGAGGCCGGCTGGCCCAGGGCGTGACCGCCGCGGCCGACGCCGACGACTGCCGGCCGGGGCCGCCCGGCTTCGGCGGTCATCCGGCCGCGTGCGACTCGCAGGCGCCGGCCGGCTCCTGGCGGCGTTCTTCGGCGCGGATGCGCCGCAGCGCCGCCGTGCCGTAGGCCGCCGCCAGCAGCGTCGCCACGGCGCCCATGCCGAGCGCGGCGCGGGCGCCGAGGTGCGCCGCGACGAGCCCTGCGAGCGGCGCGCCGATCGGCGTGGAGCCGAGGAAGACGATCGCCCACAGCGCCATCACGCGGCCGCGCATCTGGGCGTCCGAATGCAGCTGGATCAGCGTGTTGGCGAGGGCGATGAACGCCACGCCGGCGGCGCCGGTCGGCGCGAGCAGGACGACGGCGGCGCCGAACGTCGGCGCGAGGGCGACGCCGAGCGACAGCGCGCCGAAGGCGAAGGTCACCAGAATCAGGAGCCGGAAGCGGGGCCGGCGCCGCGACGCCACCCCGAGCGACCCCGCCAGCGCGCCGACGCCCATCGTCGTCAACAGGAGGCCGAACCCGCCGGCGCCGGAGCTGCCGGTGCCGCGGTGGAAGACGTCGCTCGAGTAGAGCGGCAGCAGGACGGTGAAGTTGAAGGCCAGCGCCCCGATCACGGCCATCATCAGCAGCGGGATGCGGAGCTCCCAGCGCCCCCAGGCGTGGCGCAGGCCCTCGCGCACCTGGCCACGGGTGGGAGGGATGCGGGCAGCCCGGTGCAGCTCGGCAGGACGCATGAGGAAGAGGGCGACGAGCACCCCCGCGAACGTGGCCGCGTTGACGAAGAAGACCCATGCGAGACCGGTGACCGTGTGGGCGGAGATCATCAGCACGGCGGCGATCGCGGGACCGACCACGCGTGAGCCGTTCACGATCACGCTGTTGAGGCCCACGGCGTTGGCGAGGTCGTCGGCGCCGACCATCTCGATCGCGAAGCTCTGCCGGGTGGGGTTGTCGAACACGTTGACGAGGCCGAGCGCCAGCGCCAGTGCCCAGATCATCCAGAGCTGCACGGCGCCCATGGCGACCACCGCCCCGAGCGCCAGGGCCTGCAGCAGGAAGAGGATCTGCGTGATGACCAGCACCCGCCGCTTGTCGAAGCGGTCGGCGATCACGCCGCCGTAGGCGCCGAGCACCAGCACGGGGAGAAACTGCAGGGCGGCGGTGATGCCCAGGGCCACGGGGCTGTGCGTGAGACGGAGCACGAGCCAGTCCTGTCCGGTGGCCTGCATCCACATGCCGCTCACTGAGATCGTCTGCCCGATGAACCAGAGGCGGTAGTTGCGCACGCGCAGGGACCGGAACGTGCGCCGCAGCGCGGCGCCGACCCGGGCGACCGGGCCTGATCGGGGCGGCGCGGTCATCGGTCGTCGTCGTCGAGGAGCCGTTCGAGGACGGGCAGCGCAGCGCGCACGGCGGCAAGGTCGCGGCCGTCGAGCCGGTCGAGCCGGCGCGCGAGGAAGGCGTTCTTGCGCCGCCGCGAGCGTCGCAGCAGGCGCGCTCCCTCGGGCGTGAGCGCGATCCGGCTGATGCGGCGGTCGGCCTCGTCCGCCTCACGACGCACGAGACCCTCGCGCTCGAGGGCCGCCACGATGCGGGTGATGCTCGGCGGCGTCACGCGCTCCAGCTCGGCGAGACGGCCGAGCGTGAGCGGGCCGTGCCGCTCGACGCTGACGAGGGCGGCGACGAGCGTCGGGCTGAGCTCGTCGCCGGCCTCCGCCCGGAGGCGGCGGTGCGTCCGCATGACGGTGAGGCGGAGGTGGGCGGCGAGCTCGGGGACGGAGAGCAGCGGAGCGGCTGCGCCGCGGCGGGTGTCGGATGCGCCGGTCATGAAAGTAGTTTACACAGCTAATTAGTCTTGTAAACCATCGCGACGGACGACGGCGCTCGACGGACGACGGCGCTCGACGGGCGCTTCCGGGACCCGTCGGGAGACGGCTACCCGCGCGCGGCCGCGTCCGCCAGGAGACGGCGGACGGCCGCCGCCGAGTCCGCCGCCAGGGCCGCTGTAGCGAGGCGCCGGGCCGCGGCCAGGTCGGCGCCCCGCACCGCCTGCTTGGCCGCGGCGATACGCGCGGCGCCCATGGAGAGCTCGCGGACGCCGAGGCCGAGCAGCAGCGGCACGGCCGCGACCTCACCGGCCAACTCGCCGCAGACGGCGACCCTGCGACCGGCGGCGAGCGCCGCGTCGGCGGCGCGGCCGATGAGGCGCAGCACGGCCGGGTGCAGGGGGTCGCCGAGCGCCGCCACGCCGGCGTTGCCGCGCTCGGCCGCCAGTGCGTACTGTGTGAGGTCGTTGGTCCCGACCGAGAAGAAGTCGACCAGCGGCGCGAGCTGCTCCGCCAGGAGCGCCGCCGAGGGCACCTCCAGCATGATCCCGACCTCGAGACGCTCCGGGGCCGGCCCGCCGTCCGCGAGCAGGCCGTCGCGCGCCGCGCCCAGCAGTGTGAGGGCGCGGCGCACCTCGTCCGCGTCGGCGACCATGGGGAACATGACGCGCACCGGCCGTCGCGCCGCCACGCGCAGCACGGCGCGCAGCTGCGTGCAAAGCTGGTCCGGATACAGCAGGCCGAGACGCAGGCCGCGGACGCCGAGGAACGGGTTGCGCTCCGGCGGCAGCGGGAGGTACGGCAGCGGTTTGTCGGCGCCGGCGTCGAGGGTGCGGATCGTGAGCGGCCTGCCGTCCAGGGCGGCGGCGACGGCGTCGTAGGCCGCCACCTGGTCGTCCTCGCCGGGCATCGCCGCCGCGTCGAGGAAGAGGAACTCGGTGCGCAGCAGGCCGATCCCGTCGGCGCCGGCGGCGACCGCGGCGGCGGCCTCCTCCGGCGTGGCCACGTTGGCCTCGACGGCGACGAGGGTCCCGTCGCCGGTGACGGCCGGGTCGGCGGCGAGGCGGGCCGCCGCGGCCGCCTCCAGCTCCTGCGCCCGCCGGCGCCGTCGTGCGGCGTCCGTCGCCCGCCGGGACGGCCGTACGGTGACGCTGCCGGCGTCGCCGTCCACGAGGAGCCGGCTGTGGTCCGGGACGGCCAGCACTGCGGCGCCGACGCCGACGACCACCGGCAGGCCCAGCGCCCGCGCGAGGATCACGGCGTGGGACGTGGGGCCGCCGCGCGCGCACGCGACGCCCGTCACCGTCGCCCGCTCGAAGGCGGCGACGTCGGCCGGCGTGAGCTCGTCGACGACCGCCACGACCGGCTTCCCGGGCGCCGGCGGCCAGCCGGCTTCGTCGCGCTCGGTCGTGCGGTCGTCCTCGGCCGGCCCACCGTGCACCTCGGTGAGGCGGCGCAGGACCTGCGCGCCCACGTCGCGCACGTCCGCGGCCCGGGCCCGCTGATACGGGTCCTCGAGCGCGTCCCAGGCGGCCGCGGCGCGGTCCACCGCCGCCGCCCAGGCACGCGGCGCCGGGAGGCGGCCGGCGGCGACGGCCGCGCGGGTCGCGTCGACGAGCGCCGGGTCCTCGAGCAAGAGGAGGTGGGCGTCGAAGATCGCCGCCTCCGTCGGGCCGGCGCGCTCCGCGACGGCGTCGCGGGAGCGGCGGACGTCCGCCGCGGTCGCCGCCAGCGCCGCCTGAAGCGCCTCCCACTCCGTCTCGGGGTCGGACGGTGACGCGGCGGGCGTCGTCGCGAGGCCCCGCCGCAGAAGCCACGCCGCGCCCACGGCGACCCCGGGAGAGGCCGGTATGCCGGCCAGCACGGCGCCGGCCGCCGGCGCCGTCGCCGGCACGTCTGTGGGCGGCGCGGGAGCCGGACCTCCGGCCCGCGCTCCCGCCGTCGCGGCCTCCTGAACGGACGGCTCCCCCGGCTCGCCGAAGCCCTCCTGCGCGAGCAGCCGCAGGGCGTCCAGCGCCTGTGCCGCGTCGGGTCCCTCGGCGCGGGCCTCGAGCCGGTCGCCGCTGCGCACGCCGAGCGCGCCGACCGCCGTCAGGCTGCGGGCGTCGGCCGGACCGCGGCCTCTGTCGGGGACGCGCAGCGTCACCTCGGCGTCGTACGCGGCCAGCGTGCGCACGAGCGTCGCCGCGGGGCGGGCGTGCAGTCCCAGGCGGTTGCGGACGACGACCGCCGCCGTGAGCGTCTCCCCCGACGGGGCGCCGGCCGGCGCCGTGTCCGTAGCCGCGTCCGGGACCGCCTCGCCGCCGGTCGGCTCGAGCTGCCCGGCCTTGCCCGTCAGGCCGCCCTCGGCCGCGGCGGCGACGGCCTCGAGCGGGTCGCCGAGGCTCGCCGAGACGGCGGCCGCCACCGCGCCCTCGACGAGCGGCGCGGCCGTGAGCCGCACCTTGCCGCGCCGCTCCTCGTCGAGGAGGTCGACGGCCAGTTCGGCCGAGAGGACGGCACTGCCGAGGTCCATGAGCACGAGCACGCCGTCGTCCGACCAGACCTCCTCGACCGCCCGCAGCACGCGGGCCGCGTCCGTCCCCAGAGCGTCGCCGGGTCCGTCGAGCCCGGCCGCCGTGGCGAGACGCACTTCAGGGCCCGCCATCTGCGCGGCCAGCTCGACCACGCCGTCGGCGAGGCGGACGCTGTGACTGACGATGACGAGGCCGACCATGCGTCACACAGGGTCGTCTGCGGCGGGCATTGGCTCGTCCTGCGGCGCGTGGGCCGCGCCGCACGCCTCGAGCGCTCGCGCCGCTGCCTCGAGCAGCAGCCACGACGAGGTGGCGCCCGGATCCTGGTGCCCGGCGCTGCGTTGGCCCAGGTAGCTGGCGCGTCCCTTGCGAGCCACGAGCGGGATCGTCGCCCGCGCGCCCTCGGCGGCCGCTTGTGCCGCCTCCCGCGTCGCCGCGTCCGGCGCGGAGCCACGCGCCGCGGCCGCTCCCAGCGCCGCCGCGGCCGGCAGCAGCGCGTCCACCATGGTCTTGTGGCCCGGCTCCGCCTTGCCGCGCATCTGCACGCCGGCGACGCCGGCGGCGACGGCCTCCGCCCACTCGGTCGCCGTCAGCGCGGTGCGCTCCCCGGCCGCCTTGCCCATCTCCAGGAAGAAGGTCCCGTACAGGGGCCCGGCGGCTCCTCCTACCGTGGAGACGAGCGTCATGCCGGCCGTCTTCAGCAGCGGGCCGAGAGGCGGCGGCGTCGCAGCCTCGTCCGGCCCGCCGCCGTGCGGCCCCTCCTGCGCCGATCCCTCGCCGCCCGCCGCCGCGAGCCTGGCGACGACCGCCTGCATGCCGCGGTCCATGTTCACGCCGTGGTCGGCGTCGCCGATGGCCGCGTCGAGCTCCGTGAGCTCGTCGCGCCGCTCCGCGATGACCGCCGCGCAGGCGCGCAGCCATGCGACGACGGCGGCGGCATCGACGAGCTCGCCGGCGTCGCCCAGGTCGCGCGTGGCGCCGGCGCGCCCGACCTCCGCGGCGCTCATGCGCCCCACCGCAGTCCGGGCGTGTCCACCGGGGCGTCCCACAGCCGCGTCAACTCGTCGTCGAGCCGGAGCAGGGTGACCGAGCAGCCGGCCATGTCGAGCGAGGTCATATAAGAGCCGACCAGGCTGCGCGTGATCGCGATGCCGCTCTCCTCCAGAAAGCGGTGCAGTGCGGCGTACACGACGTACAACTCCATGAGCGGGGTGGCGCCCATGCCGTTGACGAAGGCGAGCACCTCGTCGCCGGCGCGGAACGGCAGGTCGGCGACCACCGCGGTGGCGAGCGTCTCCACGATCTCCGTCGCGCTCGCCAGCGGCCGGCGCTCGCGCCCGGGTTCGCCGTGGATGCCGATGCCGACCTCCATCTCGTCCTCGCCGAGCTCGAAGGTCGGCCTGCCGGCCGCCGGCACGGTGCACGAGGTGAGCGCCACGCCCATGCTGCGGCTGCGCTCGTCCACCGTGCGGCAGAGGCCGGCCACCGCCGCGAGGGGCCGGCCCTCCTCCGCCGCGGCGCCGCAGATCTTCTCGGCCAGCACGGTCGCGCCCACGCCGCGCCGCCCGGCCGTGTACAGGCTGTCCTCCACGGCGACGTCGTCGGCGATCACGACCTGCTCCACCTGGAGCCCCTCGTCGCGCGCGAGGTCGGCGGCCATCTCGAAGTTCATGACGTCGCCGGTGTAGTTCTTGACGATGTGCAGCACCCCGGCGCCGCCGTCCACGGCCCTGGTCGCGGCCAGCATCTGGTCGGGCGTGGGGGAGGTGAAGACCTCGCCCGGGCAGGCGGCGTCCAGCATGCCCGGGCCGACGAACCCCCCGTGCATCGGCTCGTGGCCCGACCCGCCGCCGGACACGAGCGCCACCTTGCCCGCCACCGGGGCGTCGGCGCGCGCGATCCAGTGCGGGTCTGTGTGCACCACGAGGCGCCCGGCGTGAGCCAGCGCGACGCCGGCCAGCTCCTCTCTCACCACGTCGTCCGGGCGGTTGATGAGCTTCTTCATGGCATCCCCTCCAGCCTCTGCCGCCGGTCGCCCGGGCGGCGTCACCGTCACTCCCCAATCGTTCTTCGCCGGCCGGCGCGCGTCAAGGCCGGAGGGTCCGCTCCTCTCGCGTGCGCGTCGCCCCGGACCGTCATGCATGGGCGGATAGCGTGCACAGCAGCAAGACCGTCGCGGTGGGAGGTACGTGGACCGTCACCGGTTCGACCCGTTCCGTTCGTCCTTCATCCGTGAGCCGGACATGTCCCGGGTTTTGGACCGCAGCTCCGAATGGTATAGATTACGGCGTGGACGGGTTTGTAGCCCGCACATCACGTCAGTCAAGCATCGATGGATGGAGGATGATATGCCTCGTGTCGCGAAGCCGTATCGTCTCGTGCCCGCCGACGTGCCGGCCCTCACCGGACGTAACGCCGGAGTCTACACCGACATCGTCGCCGACTTCGTCGCCTCCGATCTGGAGTCGGCCCTGATCGAGCTGCCCGGGCGCAAGCCGAACTCGCTCAACGTCGGCCTGCGCAAGGCGGTGAAGGCGTCGGGCGCCTCGGTCAAGGTCAAGATGCGCCGCGGCGAGGTGTACCTCCAGAAGCTGTGATCCGGTGGGCGTGTCCGCGCGTGCGGGCGCGCCCACACCTCGGCCGCCCCACGTGATGCCCGATGCGGCGGCCGGGTAGACTGCATCCATGACCGAGTCCTCTCCCGCGCCGGGCCGTCCCGGACTGCTGAGGCGCACGTTCCGCTCGCTCGCGATCCGCAACTACCGCCTGTTCTTCTTCAGCCAGGTCGTCTCCATGAGCGGGACCTGGATGCAGTCGGTGGCGCAGAACTGGCTGGTGCTCACCCTCACGGACAGCGCCCTGGCGCTGGGGGTCACAGTGGGCCTCCAGTTCGGTCCTGTGCTCGTCCTCGGGTCCTGGGGCGGGACGCTCGCCGACCGGGTCGACAAACGGCGTCTGCTGATGGCGACGCAGTCCGGCGCCGCCGTGCTCGCACTGGCGCTCGGGATCCTCGCGGCGGCCGGCGTCGTCAGCGTGTGGATGATCTGGGTGCTGGCCGGCCTCACGGGCGCGGTGACGGCGATCGGCTTCCCCTCCCAGCAGAGCTTCGTGTACGAGATGGTCGGCCCGGACGACGTGGCCAACGCCGTGGGCCTGAACTCGGTGGTGATCAACTCGTCGCGCATCATCGGCCCCGCCGTCGGCGGGGTGCTGATCGCCGGCGTCGGCGTGGCGCCGTGCTTCTTCTTCAACGCGGCCTCGTTCCTGGCCGTCATCGGGGCGCTGGCCGTCATGCGTCCCGCCGAGCTGCATCGCAGCGCACCGGCGCCGCGCGAGCCGGGGCAGGTCCGCGCCGGCCTGAGGCACGTGTGGCAGACGCCGTCCCTGCTCGTGCCCCTGGTGATGCTCGCCGTGATCAGCGTGCTGGCGTACAACTACTCGGTGATCCTTCCCCTGCTGACGAAGACGGTGTTCGGCCGCGGCGGCGGGTCTTACGGGGCGCTGTCGGCCGCGATGGGTGTCGGCGCGCTCGGCGGCGCCCTGCTCATGGCGAGCAGGGCGCGCCCCTCGCGCCGGCTCCTCCTGGGCGGCGCCTTCGTCTTCGGGGTCGCGACCATCTCCCTGGCACTCGCCCCCGGTTACTACGCGGGGCTCGCCGTCCTCGTGTTCCTCGGCGCCGCCGGGGTGCTCTTCATCAGCACGACCAACGCGATGCTGCAGCTGAACGCGGAGGACGCGATGCGCGGCCGCGTGATGGCGCTCTGGTCCATCGTCTTCCTCGGGAGCACGCCCATCGGCGGCCCCGTCACCGGCCTGCTGGTGCGCGGCCTTGGAGTGCGCTGGGCGATCGGCATCGGCGGCATCGCCGCCATGGTCGCCGCGGTGGGCGCGGAGCTGGCGCTGCGGCACCGGCGCCTCGTGGAGCAGGGCTGCTGCGAGGCGCCCGCCTGCCTGCCGGACGGGCCCACGCCGGGTGACGGGCTCTCCGAAGCCGTTGAGGTGGGCGCCGCCGGGCCTCGCCGGGACCCGCCGCCGGCGGCCGCCGGCGGCGCCCGGTGACGCGCCCGACTCACGCCGCACTCCTCAAGCGGGCCGCCGCCGTTGCCGATGCAGACCACGGCGCGGCGCACCGGCGCGGCGCCCCGCGCGAGCCTTCGACCCCAAAGGAGGGCGGTGCTTCTCCAGGGAAGCCTGCAGGAGTTCAGCCTCCCCAACATCCTCCAGCTGGTGAAGATGAGCGCCAAGAGCGGCTGCCTCACCATCCGGCGCGAGGGTGAGACGGGCAGGGTCTTCTTCCGCAACGGCTTCATCACCTACGCCACGTCCTCGCCGCAGGCGCTGCCGCTCGGCGAGCGGCTCGTCAAAGCCGGGGTCATCGGCAAGACCCAGCTCAAGCGGGCGCTGGACGCCCAGAGGCGCTCGCCGGACGGGGCGCGTCTGGGGCACGTCCTCCTGGAGGGCGGCGACATCGACCGCGAGACGCTCGAGCAGGCCGTGCGCGAGCAGATCGAGGACAGCGTCTTCACGTTCTTCGGGTGGCCTGACGGGGAGTTCCAGTTCGGCGCCGACGAGAGCCCTTCCGACGAGGACATCCTGGTCGAGCTCAACGTGGAGCACGTCATCATGGAGGGCTGTCGGCGGATCGACGAGTGGGAGCTCATCTTCCAGCAGCTCGGCTCCATGGAGCGGGTCCCGCGTCTCGCCTATAGCGACCACGTGGAGGAGGAGGGCGACCTGACCCTGACGGCCGAGGAGTGGCGCGTCGTGGTCCACATCGACGGGCACGCCGACATCAACACCATCCTGCACGAGTGCGGGCTCGACCGGTTCCGCGGCGCCAAGGTCATGTACAGCCTGTTCTCCAGCGGCCTCGTGACCGTGAGCGAGCCGGTCATCGAGGGCATCGGCAGGACCCTGAGTGTCGCCGTGCGCGGACCCATCGACACCTACAACGAGGTGTTCATCAGCACCCTGACGGACTCGGACACCGTCAAGCAGCTCAGGGTGGAGACGATCGACGAGACGGAGGTCGAGATCCCGGTGCTGGCCGGCCAGATGCCGGCGAACGGCAACGGGGATGGGGGCGACGGCGAGGACGCGGCGGCGCAGGACGTCCTCGTGTTCACGGTCTCCTCGGCGAGCCCGGAGGAGGCCTGGAGGAGGCTCGCCGCCGAGAGCTCGGCCTGGGTGCTGCTGGCCAACGCGAACGACGTCGACAGCCTGCGCTCGACCCGCGCCGACCTGCAGTTCGTCAAGCGTCTGGGCGACGTGCCCTACGTCGTCGCTCCCTACATGTCCATGGCCGGCGAGGAGTTGAGCCGCAAGCAGATCGTCAGGACGCTCGGCCTGGACGGCTCGACGCCGGTCGTGCCCTGTCAGTTGCGCGACCGTCAGTCGGTCGCGGAGGTGGTGCGCGCGGCCCTCGACCTCGCCGCCGCGCGCGCCCGCGGCTGACCCCCTCCCGGCGTCCGCCCGCCCCGCTTGTCTTCGCCCGCACCGGGGTCCATGATGTGCGGCGCAGGCGGGCCGTGCCCGGGCCCGCGCGAAGAAAGGACGCCAGCGCATGTACTATCCGAGCTACCGCATGAGGCGGCTGCGCCGCACCCCCGCCATCCGGGACCTGGTGCGCGAGACCAGGCTGCAGCTCGACGACCTCGTCTACCCGTTGTTCGTCGTCGCCGGCGAGAACGTCAAGAATCCCGTCAGCTCCATGCCCGGCGTCTTCCAGCTCTCCATCGCCAACCTGCTGCCCGAGGTGCGCGAGCTGGTCAGGCTCGGCATCAAGGCCGTGCTCCTCTTCGGCATCCCCGCCCACAAGGACCCCGCCGCCACCGGCGCCTACGACCCGGAGGGCATCGTCCAGCTCGCCGTCCGCGCCCTCAAGGACGAGTTCCCGGAGCTGGTCGTGATCACCGACGTCTGCCTCTGCGAGTACACCGACCACGGCCACTGCGGCGTGCTCCGCGACCACCCGGCCTACTGCCAGGGAAAGGGGCTGCCCGGCGGCTGCCTGGACAACGACGCCACCCTCGAGATCCTGAGCAAGGTGGCCCTGAGCCACGCCCAGGCCGGCGTCGACATGGTGGCGCCGTCAGACATGATGGACGGCCGGGTGGGCGCCATCCGCGCGGCGCTGGACGATGAAGGGCATGAGCAGGTCCAGATCATGGCCTATGCGGCCAAATATGCCTCCTGCTATTATGGGCCATTCCGCGAGGCGGTGGGCTCGGGCAGCCGGCTCAAGGGCGACAAGCGCACCTATCAGATGGACTATGCCAATTCCGACGAGGCGCTGCGCGAGATCGAGCAGGACATTGCCGAGGGCGCCGACAGCGTCATGGTCAAGCCCGGCCTGCCCTATCTCGATATCGTGCGCCGGGCCAAGGACAGCTTCAACATTCCCATCTATGCCTATCAGGTGAGCGGCGAGTTCGCGATGATCGAGCTGGCGGCGGCCGCTGGCGCGATTGACCGCAAGGGGGC
>ENA-UOUL01001997-UOUL01001997.1-bioreactor-metagenome-genome-assembly--contig:-NODE-1997-length-25657-cov-32.624081_pt1 | contig 25657 bp, 33 predicted proteins | sample MGYA00249838_ERZ747220 | MGnify/ENA primary metagenome ERZ747220 (study PRJEB28778, sample SAMN05720191) | bioreactor metagenome | isolation source: Anaerobic biogas reactor | place: USA:Washington...
CCAACGCGACCCTGGCGGCTGCGATGGGCGGGGATGCCGAGCGGAACTTTGCCGGCGAGACCTACTACGCCCAGCTCAAGTGCCACGACCCGTCCGGTGACGACTACTACGTCACCTTCACCCGGAAGACTGTCCGGATCTCGTCCTACCAGGACGACGCCGTCCGGACCGCGGTCGAGACCTGGGCGGACGCCGTGCCCGCCCTGGCGTGAGGGGGACTCTTCCCCTCGCTCAATTTTTTCTCACTCCCGGAGCACAACCTCTTCAGACAGAGATATGTAGATTGAAGCACCAGAGGATTATATCTCACAGGGGTGAAGTTACCATGACTCAGGTAAAAGAAGAGATCATCAGTGAGCTCGACGACCTTCCGCCCCGTACATACGGTGAGGTGCTCGATTTCATCCGGTTCCTCAAGTCCCGGCGCCGGAAGGCCGCCCCGGACACCGCCCTCGCGAGCGAGCCCGTGCTCCGGAAAGATTGGCTCCGGCCCGAGGAGGACGAGGCGTGGAGCGATTTGTAAAGGGCGATGTTGTCGTTGTGCCGTTTCCCTTCTCGGACCTGTCGACGGTGAAGCGGCGTCTGGCTCTTGTTGTCGCGACGGGCCGAAGGGCCTGAGCGGGAGCACCGCAAGGTGCGACTTGCAGCTCCCGGCGGGGACGATGTCATCCTTTGCCAGACGCGACTGGCCCAGGGCCGGAGCGGGAGCACCGTCAGGTGGGACTCACGAGTCAGCAGGTCCGGGATCGCTACGCTGTCGGTATTACTGAACTCGACTTTGCAGAGGGAACACTCCACAAACCGAGCAATATCCGGCCAAACCGGCTGTTTTCCGCTAGTACCAACCTGATCCTCTACCGGGCAGGCCATCTCAACGACCCTGTCGTCACGTCGGTTATCGATCGAATCGTCGAGATCCTGCAGGCAGAGTAACGTCCTAGCCAACATTCTGCCGGGAACCTGCAGATACGGCCTCCGTGTCCCCCTTTCACTTTCACCCCGCGCACGGCTCCCTGTTATCTACTACCTCTTCTCCAGTCTCTCCTATGACACGCCTCCTCCGCGCCGACCAGACCCTCTTCAGAGATCCCGACGTCTTCGACTTCGCCTACATGCCCGACCACCTCCACCACCGCGACGCCCAGCTCCGGGAACTCGCCTTCCTCCTCCAGGGCGCCGGCCCCCGGAACGCCGTCCTCCGCGGGCCGCCGGGGACCGGGAAGACCACCACCGTCCGCCGGGCCTTCTCCGAACTCACCGGGGAGTTCATCCCGGTCTACGTCAACTGCCGGCAGAACCACACCCTGCTCGCCGTCTACCGCTGCATCGCCAAGGACCTCCTCGGCTACGCATCCCCCTCCCGGCACCTCGACGACACCCGGGAGGCGATCGCCGCCCGGCTCGGGGAGAAGGATGCCCGCCTCCTCGTCTGCCTCGACGACGCAAACTACCTCATCGCGGCCGGCACCTACAACATCCTCCTCTACCAGCTCCTCCGGCTCTACGAGGGGTGGGAGGTCCGGGGTGCCGTGGTCTTTGCGGTCACGAGCGATCTCGCCCTGAACCTCTATGCGGAGGCCGACGCGAGCGTCCGGTCGGTCTTCCGCCCGGCCGAGGTCACCTTCCTGCCCTACACGAGGGCCGAGATCCGCGATATCCTCGCCGACCGCGTCCGGCAGGGGCTCTACCCCGGGGTGGTGCCGCCGTCGGTCCTCGATCTTGTCGCGGAGATGACCGCCGGCGAGCGGGACATCCGGGTCGGGATCGCCCTCCTCCGGGCGGCTGCCGTGCGGGCCGAGAAGGACGGCCGCTTCCGCGTCACCCGAAAAGACGTCCTCGACGTCGTCGCCACCGTCCGGTCGCCGGCGCTTGCCGCCCGGACCGCTGCGCTCTCCTCCGGTGAACGCACCCTCCTCTACCGGCTCGCGGAACAGTCGCTCGCCGGGGGCGATATGATGGCGGGGGCGGTCTTTGAGGAGGCGCAGGACTACCTTGCCATCGGCAAGACGACCTACCATGCCCGGTTACGAAGGCTCGCGGACGCCGGGATCGTCGACCTCCTCCAGACCGGGAAGGGCTACGAGGTCTTCCTCCGCTACGCTCCCGGCGATGTCTTTGCAGCGTGCGCCCACGACGACCCGGCGAAAGGCTGAACAGGCCGCCAACCTCAGTCTTACCGTCAATCTGCGATCCGGACCTGCCGCTACAATCTTTTCTCATACGATAAAGTAACGTTTATATTCGGCCCGTCGCCAAATTCAAGGCCTGTAAGGTATCCTTTTAATCATCGGTGTCCGAGGGTGATGTACGCGTCCGGGAACGTCCCGGTGCGTGAGGTAACGACCATGCAACAGAGAAAAACCACGAGAGGCGGCAGCCAGGGACAACCGAATGTTCACAGCACCAGGATGCACCGGACCGCCAATGGTACTCGGCACCCGAACGATATAAGGATGCCCGTCCCGGGAGCGTGCCCGTGATGAGCGGGGAAGATACGCCGGACGCGGTCCCGCTCTTCCTCGTCCCGCGGGCGGTCGCGGATGAGATCCGGCGCCATGGGAGAGCAGTCCGCGAGATCAACGTCCGCCGGACGCGGAACCACCAGTATTCGATAAATGTCGAGCGGGGCCGGCCATGACGCCGGAGTCGAACCCCTTCGGGTTTCTCCCGCTCTGGTGCTCGCACCTTCGGTGCTCAAACTCTGTCCTTTCAGGACGTCGTTCCTGTCGGACCATCGCGCCCGGACCCCTCTCCTATGGGGCTGATGCGCTCCTGATCTCCGCCGAGGCCGGGCAGTACCGGATCGGGGTTGGGAGCCTTAAAAACCTCCTCTTCTATGGCCGGATCATATCCTCATGAAAAATCCCACGCCTGGAATACCCTGGCCCTTCGGCGATGGCGACGAAACCGCCGTGGAACGCCTGAAAACTGGAGACGCCGTATGCGATCAGGGAGGCTCTCGATGACACTCCTGCTGGGTGGCATACGGGGGAAGAACAACGCTCTGCGCATTCCCCCGGGCACCGCAACCGTGCTCACCTTTGCCCTGACAGAGATCAAGGGTAACCTCGCTCGGCGTCTCCTTGAAAAAAATGGGACCTGAAATCGGGCAGATTGTATCGGCATCCCCGGACGCAAAGGTTGATGGGATAGCCCACCGATCATCTGTATAATTCTTGTGAGGAGACTCATGACCGGCATCGAAGCAGACGTCAGGGAGATCAAGGAGAGCATCAGGGAGCTCAACCAGAAGATCGAGCTTCTCCTTGATGAGAGGGAGAGCATGGCGATGATGAAACTCTCTGAGCAGTCGCTCTCTGCCTTTCTCTCCGAGGAGCCCGACCTCTATACCCTCAGGGATATCAGGGCTGTGTACCGATGAAAGGGAAGATTGTTCTGATACCGTTTCCTTTCACCGACCTTACGGCAGCAAAGCTGCGCCCTGCGCTTGTCCTCTATGAGGGTGACCGCGACGTTGTCCTTGCCTTCATCTCGTCAAAGGTCTATGCCGGAGCGGGCCCGGCAGGGGTTCTGGTGACCGCCTCCCACGCAGGTTTTTTGAAGAGCGGTCTCAAAGTTGATTCGGTGATCCGACTGGACAAGATCGCAACGGTCTTGAAAGACTTGATGGTCGGAGAACTTGGAGAACTTGATGACGGCCTCCGCGCACCTTCGGTGCTCTCGCTCCGGCCCTTCGGCCCATCGCGCCGGGCGGAGGTCAACGCAAAATTCACCAAACTGTTCAGGATCTAAGCCGGGACGAAGGTCGATCTTTCAGACTTTTGTCGATCAACAGAATCCTTGAGCCTGCACGGAGGTCCACCGCAAACATCACCGCCACCACCCCGCCCACAACCCCACCGGCCCCGGCGCTGATGGTGGAAACCCGTTTCTTTCGCACCTTACGGTGCTCGAACTCCTGCCCGAAAACGCTTCGCGTTTTCTCAAGCTCCGGCCCTTCAGGCCATCGCACCCTTCGGGCCATCGCATCCTGCGGACAGTCACACCCTCATAGTGGTAGATAACCCGGCAGGAGTGACGAAATCCTCCCCGGCATAATTATTCGGTCCCATCTATACCGGAATGTTTATTGTTGAGCCTGTCAAAGGATCGGTTGACCCCCAAAGCCGCGTGAGCCGGACATCGGACGAACAACTTCCCGGGATCCATTGACCGGCCGTGGCAGAACCCGGGCCCGGATGGCCTGCTCCGTACTCGTGAATACCGGTGTCTGAATCGTTCAGGTTGTGCTCCATGGCCGAAGAGTACGTTAAGACGAAGATCGAGCGAGTCCGTTACCTCTTCAAGTTTGAGACGCTCTCGTCGTATACTGCGATAAGCGAGATCACCTTTGCGAATGAAGGTTGCGAGTACATCAACATCATCAAGTACGATCTCGGTGAGTACAAGCCCCTCCTGAAGATCACCGATACAAACGGGGAGACTCTGGAGTTTGCAAGAGCGCAGGAGGCGGGACAGGGGGAGTACTCAGGTTATCTCATTAACATCTACCTCCCGGAAGGACGGGAGTTACAGCCGCACTGCCGGCGAACAATAACCTTCCAGAGTTATTCTCTCTCTTCGGAGAGCAGCGAGGAGTCGAATTATAAAAACGCAAAGTACGTTGTGTTCCACTTTGAGATGGTCGACGAGGTCAACTCCTACGTCATCATCGAGGCTGCAGAGCATTTTGATTCCAGCGATGTGGTCGATGTGGTCGACCAAAACGGAGAGGGGATTGATGAGCGCGAGTTAGTGAGGCTCGTCGAAGAAGGGAAGATAGTCGGCCACAGTGGTGGAAGTCGGACATATCTTTCATTTAAAGGCGATGATGCCAGGCGGATACTGAGGATTACCCACAGGCACGACGTCCCCAAAAGACTCCTGAACTGGATCCGGGTTGGCCTGGGTTTTGGCGTAGTGTCGGCGCTGCTCATCCCTGCCGGCTTGTTGTACTCGCTCGGCAATGGTGTTGCCGGTCTCAATGTATTCGTCACATATCCCGTATTCGTAATCACGACGCTGATCGTTATCAAGGGGTGGCTGTTCCTCAAAGATCTGGATAGTCAACTGGAGCGCTACAATGCAGCATACATCGTTCTGGTTGCTCTCCTGATCATCGAGTTAGTCAGCATATTTGTAGTCTCCTGCCTGATGAACGGCACTGGACCCTGAACGCCATCAGATCTCTTCCATACAGCAGCGCAATAAACCGAAATCGCCCGGACATGTGAGAATGAGAGTCCGTCCCGGGATGCCGGACAGAACCGATTACACGGTATTACAACGAATACAACTAAATACAATAAAAAGACACAATGATACCAATGACAAAGGTTTGCGGGGCAGCCTTCCTTCCCATTCGAGCTTCATATGCGAATATGATCCGGGGCAAAAAAGAAGTTAAGCGGCTGGAGAAGGAGATTGAAGAAGGGCTGGCAAGAAAGAGCAAGATAAAAATCTCGGGTTGAGCGACGACTCCTGTCGACCCCACGGATTTAACCGTATCTTCAGTCTCACAATACTACCTCTTGCGTTTCAATCCCTCTTGTTATGACGTTTTCAGTGACTGCTCCCACCCCTAAAGGGGTGGGCTTCTACGGATATTACCCGAGAGATTGCAGTCCCAATCTCAGAATGTTGATCGCCGCGTTCTGATCTCGATCCAGTTCCAACCCGCAATGCGGGCATGAGTGGACCCGGTCAGAACATTTCTTGGCGACGATCATCCCACATCTGGAGCACATCTGCGAGGTGTTTCTGGGGTTCGCCAGGATCACATGGGAGCCAGCATCTTCCGCTTTGCTCGTTGTGATCGTGACGAACTGGTTCCAGGCCACATCGGCTATGCTTTTCGCCAGACTGTGGTTCTTTTGCATATTTCTGATATTCAGATCCTCGAATACAATCGTTCCGAACCTATTCACCCGTTGACGGGAGGTTTGATGAGCAAAATTGAGCCGTCTGTTGGCGATCCGCTCGTGAACATGTGCGACGATCAGTCTGGCTTTCTTCCGTTCAGGAGTTCCTTTCTCTGCTTTCGAGAGTCTTCTCTGGGCTTTCGCAAGGATCTTCTCGTCGGTGCGGAAGAACCGTGGGTTCTCGATCTTCTCGCCGTTTGAGAGTGTGGCGAAAGAGGTCAGCCCAACATCAACCCCCACCGTGGTTTCCTTCTGCGGGGCCGGGTTGGGTTCATACTCGACCGAGAAGCAGGCATACCATTTCCCGCTTGCCCGGCCGATCTCCAACCGTGCATCATCATCGTGGAGCTTCAAGGACATTTTTCCGAATGCAAAACCGACGGTATTCTATGGTATCAGGGCGGTAGTTTGTATAATGGACATGGAGTAAGGAGAATATCTATTAACCTGCACCACAAGGGGCATACGGATCATACAGGCCCCGTGCCGCCCCTTTTTTGTGGGTTAATAACTGTCCTCCGGGGGCAATCGGGTATGACATTTGACACTTCAGAGATCATCATCTACCAGACCGATGACGGGCAGACTAACATTGACGTTCGGATGGAAGAGGAGACCGTCTGGCTATCGCAGGCGCAAATGGCGGAACTGTTCCAGACAACGAAACAGAATGTCAGCCTGCACATCAACAATGCCTTTGCAGAGGGTGAGCTTGAGCAGGATTCAGTTGTCAAGGAATACTTGACAACTGCCGCAGACGGAAAAAATTACCGTACCAAGCGTTACAGCCTTGATGTGATCATCTCCGTCGGCTATCGCGTAAAGTCGCTACGCGGCACACAGTTTCGCCGTTGGGCGTTGGAAGTAAAGATTCTGGACGACCTGCCCTGAACTCAGGGGTGCAGCGATCGGGAGATGGATGCTGGACCCGGGGGTCATCCCTTGGGCAAAGGGTAAGCCGCCGGAGTTCGACCTGGAACCCATCGGCGACCGGAGGTTCCGGCTGGCCTGGAGATGAAGCGGCCCCATCTAGAAGATAACAAACCAGAGCGCTGTTCAGAGGCGGCCGCCCTGCCGAGAGCGTTTCGGCACTCAAACACCCGCGAGCGTGCTCTCGTGCAATACTAACCCGCTAAAACAAGTGCCCCGATGATGCCGCCTATAATTGCCCCGATTATGGTGAAGAGCAGGTACTTCCAGGCCTCAGCCCTTCGTATCTCACTCTCTTTTCTCTCCCTCTGTTCCGCTTCTCCCCGGAGCTTACTCTCAGCTTCGATCAGGGCCGGAGCCATTTTATTGATCTGTGCGCAGTAGTCTCTCAGTTTCAGAACCTTTGCGTGGTAACTCTCGACCGTCTCCATATCCGGCTTTCCGATATCTTTGGATGCTTTATAGAGGGGGATATCTTCCAGGCAACTCTCGATCTCGGGTAAGATCTCCCTGTAGTATTCCGGGAAAAGATTGACTATTGTCTGTTGAGAGATCCCTTCTAATCTCTGGTGCATGTAATCTTTCTGATAGATCCGTATATAGTCGAGATAATCAAATGACGCTCGATACACGTGGCGGAATACGGCATCCAGGTTTTCCTTGATATATTCACCATCCCCGCCACGAAGCCCGAAAAGGACGGAGTACATTCGCATGAGGTGGTCAAAGGCATCTCGGACTTCATTTATGGGAGGTAAAAAAGATTCTGAATTGAGTTCTTCTGCGTAAAGTGCCAGGTCTTTGAGAATTCCATAGCATTCCGTTGTCTTTCTCAAGACCTCCCGATCCCGCTCCGAGAGGGTATCATGGAGACCGGTTACTATCGGTGATATCTCTAACTCCTGCTGTAAAAAAGCCTCATCGTCTGCCATGAATACCTATTGCAGGGGATTTTTGGGGAATTGCTTCTTTATTATCTCTCGCTTATCTTCTTCAAACTCTTCTTCTGTCTTTATACGCCCTAATGCTAACCTTACACTTCCCATCCTGTACCTGGTTGCCTGCTTTTTGATTGTGTCCTTGTTTATTCTGATGGGAGGTAACTCCTGGTCCCAGATCTCTTCACGCACACTCTGCATTGCCGACCACTACACAACATTCCATTTAAGATTTACTCGCGACGATAGTCCTTACTTATCTGCGATATCAGCATTAATGTTTTTTTCGCGTTAGGCGTTAAACAAATCGGAATACGTCTGTTGGCTATATAATTATTTTGATGGGTTCCTTCCAACCGTATATTGCTCTAATATTGCATATCTCCATGTTGTGATTGTATTTTAGTGTTGCCGGAGTGACGTTTACATGCATCAGGCTGCTTCCAGTATCATTCTGCCGATCCTGTTGGCGCGGCCTGTTATTTGCAACGCGGCGATATGTGCTCAATCCATCATTCCGGTCATTGCGGACAGTTGCGGACAATCCCGGACAGAACCCGGACTGAGGGAGAAGGGTAAAACCCATACCCAACGAGCAAAACTGCCGAAAATCAGAGGATCGGGCACTGAACCCGGTAACAGTATCCGGACAATTGCGGACAGCCGGCATCTGGGGACCACCCCCCTTCACTTTCAACCTGCGCACACCCCGCCTTTAACAATCTCCTCTTCTCCAGACTCTCCTATGACACGTTTCCCCCTTCTCCGCAGCGACCAGACCCTCTTCCGCCACCCTGACGCCTTCGAGCCCGCGTTCGTTCCCGACCACCTCCACCACCGCGACGCCCAGACCCAGGAACTCGCCCGGGCATCCTCCGGCCCGCCATCCGGGGCGGGAGCGCTCTCTCCGCGGCTCCCCGGGGACCGGGAAGACCACCACCGTCCGCCGGATCTTTTCCGCGGTCACGAAGAGACGCAGTCTACGTCAACTGCCGGCACCCCTTCCAGGTCCCGGGAGAGCCCCGGCGGGGCGTCCGGTAACGTTGCCCGCCGGGAGTCGTGCACCGTGACCCTCGAGAAAGCGCCGTTTCAAGGGAGGCGACTGCACGTCATGTATGCTCTTCTGCGACCTCTTTTTTGGTGCAGGCAAGGGTCCGGAGAGGAGGTTCGCCGGGTGAAGTGTAGATCTGGAGAAATTATTTATGTCCATCATACAGAGTGAAATTGAATGAAACGATTTGTGGCCACTGCACGGGGGCGTGTCCAGCGGGTCGGCTATCGGGAGCATGTGTACAACGAGACGTTCGAACGGAATATCTCGGGGTACGTGATGAATCTCAAGAACGGGGAGGTCGAGATCGTTGCAGAGGGGAGCGAGAAGGACCTCCGGGATCTCATCAACGCGATCAATATCATACGAAGACCCATTGCCGTCAAATCGTTCACCGTCAGATGGGAAGAAGCCACAGGAGAGTATGCCGATTTTGAGATCATCCGGGGAGAGATCCAGGAGGAGACATTCGAGCGGATGGATTACGCCGGGAATGTACTGCACAGCATGGATATGAAATTAGACCAGAGCCTTCAGTTACAGCATACGATGCTGGACAAGCAGGACCAGATGCTGGACAAACAGGACCAGATGCTGGACAAACAGGACCAGATGCTGGACAAGCAGGACCAGATGCTGGACAAACAGGACCAGATGCTGGACAAACAGGACCAGACCCTCCAGATCGCGCGAGAGACGAAAGAAGAGATTGTCGGGCTTCGGAGTGACACCAGGAAGCACCTTGATGACGAATTTGCAGAGATGAGAAAGGAGCTCGTCTCCATCAAGGAGGCGCTCGTCCGGGCAGGTATCCAGGTCTGAATACCTCTCCATCCCGCGTCAACTACCCCGGACCGTGCGTGCGATCGTCCCGGGGGTGAGGTCGCGCCCGACTCCCCGATCCCCATCGCTAAAAGGCGTCCGGATGGCGAGGGGCACTGCATCGCACCGGGCGACCATCCTGAGCCGTTCCGGAAGTCCCTCGCCCTTGAGCGGCGACTCCCCCGGTTGAATCTTTACCCCGACAAGGGAGAGTTTCACTGGAAGCCGCAGACGTGCTCGATACCCGGCACATCTATTGTCTGCATCCTAATTTGTATTCAGGGTTCAAATTCTCCGATGATCGCGGCGATCCGCGCAGCAGCCTGCCCGTCGCCGAACCGGGCGGAGTGCTGCCGCGGCGCATCGCCGACCTTCTCCGCCTCCGCGACGATCCGGTTTGTATCCGCACCGACGAGGACGTTCCAGCCGTCCTCGATTGTCTCGACCCACTCGGTGTTCTCCCGGAGGGTGACGCACGGCACCTCGAGGATGTAGGCCTCCTTCTGGACGCCGCCGGAGTCGGTCAGGACCGCACGGGCGCCGGAAAGAAGGGCGAGCATGTCGAAGTAGGGGAGTGGTTCAACAATTCTGACGTTCGCCGCGGGCGCGATCCCGTACCCGGCGAACTTCTTCTGCGTCCGGGGATGGACCGGGAAGACCACCGGTCCATCAAGGCGGGCGAACGCCTCCATGATCGCCCGGAGAGCCGCGGGATCGTCGGTGTTGCTCGCCCGGTGGACCGTGGCGAGGAAATACCCCTTCGGCGAGAGGCCGAAGTCCGCGAGGGCGGTGGAGCGCTCCTCTGCGAGAGGAAGGTTCTCCCGGAGCGCGTCGACCATCACGTCCCCGGTGAGGTGGACGCCTGCGGTGACCCCCTCGGCCGCGAGGTTTCTGACGGCCGTCTCCGTCGGGCAGAAGGGGAGGTCCGAACAATGGTCGGTGAGGACCCGGTTCACCTCCTCGGGCATCCGGCGGTCGAAACTCCGGAGCCCCGCCTCGACGTGCGCCACCGGCACGTGCATCTTCGCCGCCGCAAGCGCCCCGGCAAGCGTCGAGTTCGTGTCCCCGTAGACTAAAACAACCCCCGGCTCCTCCTTTACGAGAACATCCTCGATCGCGGCGAGCATCCGGCCGGTCTGGACGCCATGGCTCCCGGAGCCGATACCGAGGTGGTAGTCGGGTGCCGGGATGTCGAGGTCGCGGAAGAAGACCTCGGAGAGCCCATAGTCATAGTGCTGGCCGGTGTGGACGAGGACCTCCTCGTGCACCTTCCGGACCTCCCGCGAGACCGGGGCGCACTTGACGAACTGGGGCCGGGCCCCGACGACCGAGAGGATCTTCATGCCGCGAGGCCCCGGTAGATCGTCTCGCAGACCCGGACATTCGCGAGCCCCTGCTCCGGCGTCACCGGGAAGGGTTTCCCGTCACGGGCGGCCCGGACGAACGTCGCAAGCTCGATCTTCAAGGGCTCGACCTTGTTCACCAGGAGTTTCTCGATGATGTTCTCCTGGCGGTAGAGGCCGTTCACCTGGCCGTAGGCTTCGGGCTTTTTGTAAACATAGACCTCCTGGGTCATGAAGTCGCCCTCGATCGTCCGGTCCTCCTCCTCGATGTAGACCGACCGGACCTTCTTTGAGGCCTTCCGGGAGGCCGAGAGGTAGACCGGCGTCCGGCCGAAGGCCGCGAGCGCCGCGGCGACGTCCCCGGTACCGCTCGCGTGGAGGATGCACTCCCGGCCGGGAAAGAGGACGTTGAAGGCGATGTCGATGTCGTGGATCATCAGGTCCTCGACGACGGAACTCCCGCTCACCCTCGATGAGGCCGGGTTGTGCCGGTGGAAGGAGACGTAGACGGGGTCCCGCACGACCCGCGCGATCTCGGCGACGACCGGGTTGAACCGCTCGATATGCCCGACGCCGACCGCCAATCCCTCCGGGATCCGTTTGAGAACCTCCTCGCACTCGCGCGACGTGAGACAGAGGGGTTTTTCGATCAGGAGATGCACCCCGGCGGCGAGAACCTGCTCGATGGCCGTGAAGCGGTAGGGGGCCGGCACACAGACTGAGACGCATTCGGCCTTCCGGAGGAGTTCCTCCATCGAGCGGCAGACCTCCGCCCCGGTCGCGGCGGCGACCTCCCCGGCGGTATCCGCGTTCAGGTCGTAGATGTAGGTCGTCCCGACCTCTTTCTGCTCGGAGTAGACCCGGACGTGGTTCCTGCCCATCGTTCCCGTGCCGATGACGCCTGCGTCCACTTAGATCACCCCGTTGATCGTATCGGCGATATACTCCCGCCCTTCGTCCGTGACGTTCGGGTGGACCGGGATCGAGAGGACCGATGCCGCGAGCGATTCCGCGACCGGGCAGTGCGAAACCCCGGCGTAGAGGGGCTGCCGGGTGAGGGCGATCGGATAGTGGACGGCGCAGCCGATCCTGTGCTCGCGGAGATAGGCCATGAGTTCATCCCGCGGGAGAGGGAACCTCCCGGTGACCCGGAGGGAGTACTGGTGCCAGACGTGGGTCCGGCCGGGCGCGACCGCCGGCAGTATGAGCCCCGGCGCTGTGATATGACTATCATAATACGCGGCGTTCTCCTGCCGGCGGCGGTTGAAGCCGTCGAGCTTTGCAAGCTGCGCCCGGCCGATCGCGGCGTTGATGTCGGTCATGCGGTAGTTGTAGCCGAGCTCGGAATGAAGGTACTTCTCGCTCTGGCCGTGGTTGATGAGCCGGCGGAGGTGCTCGTCATACTCGCCCGATCCCGTCGTCACCATCCCGCCTTCCCCGGTTGCCATGTTCTTCGTCGCGTAGAAGGAGAAGCAGGCGAGGTCGCCGAGGCTCCCGATCTTCTTCCCCCGGTAGGTGGCCCCGTGGGCCTGGGCGGCGTCCTCGATGAAGACGAGGTCCTCGTTGCTGCAGATCTTCTTGATCGCCGGAACGTCGCAGGGCTGGCCGTAGAGGTGGACGCCGATCACGGCCTTCGTCTTCTCGGTGACCTTTATGAGGGCATCGGCAGGCTCGATCGTGGCGGTCGCGGCATCGATGTCGGCAAAGACCGGCACCGCCCCGCACATCGAGACCGCTGAAGCGGTCGCAAAGAACGTGAAGGCCGGGACGATCACCTCGTCCCCCGGCCCGACGCCGGCGGCGAGCAGCGCCGCGTGGAGGGCGGTGGTGCCGTTGCTGACGGCAACAGCGTGGGGAACGCCGCAGTAGGCGGCGAACTCCTCTTCAAAGGCGGCGGTGACCGGACCCTGGGCGATCATGCCGGAGGCAAGGACGGCGAGGACGGCCTCGCTCTCCTCGTTCCCGAGGGAGGGTTGGGCGATGGGTATCTGCATGGTTCATCTCTCCGGAAGGTGATGACATGTTTCTTTCGTGTGGTTTCATATACGAGTTTTCTTTTGAGATCTGACCGGTGAACGCGATCTCCGTTTCGAAATACGCGCGGATTGCAAAGTCGTCCTGGCACCCCTTCACCCCGGCACTCCGCTCACGTTCCCAAAAAGCCCCCCTGAAGGTCGAGCCGCCGGCTTCCCCTCGTGAACTTCCGTGACTTCGCGAGATCTTGGCCGTACATGGGCAATGAAACGGCCTCGCGCGAGCTGGCAGGTGCCAATAGCGATATGGCCTCGTGCGTTGAGCGCGAAGATGCAAAGGGGAGTTTCAGGTGCCCATCTGCCGACCTTCGCGTTCTTTGCGCTCAACGCGTGAGCTCAGGAACATATGCGATGAAACGATCTTTCGCGTTGAGCGCGAGGCCGTGGAGCCCGGTGTTGTGGGTGCGTGCCAACCCCGGGCCGAGGCGCCGCGAAAGACCGCATCGCAGCCGGGTGCTAAGGCAAGCGAAGTGCTGCTCCTGCCCGGTGCCTGCAATCGCCCTTTCGTTCCCCCTCGCCCGCACACCCGAGAGCGTAGAGCCTCCGCTCCTTGCCGGCCGCCCGGGGAAGGCCCCGGCGGGGCACCCCGGGTCGCGCGCGGCAACCTTTGTGCAGGTAACGAGCGCTGCCTCACCGAGCGATTCCGGCAGCGTATGTAATATTTCCCTGTAATTACGATCCGGGCAGAAATATTGCGGATATCATGAAAAAGCGGGTGAAATACTATATATACTCGGATGACACTAGCTCCTCTCATGATACGCCAACCCGTCAACTCCAGCAGCCTCCGGTCGGTCGGATACGACCCCCGACTCGGTATCCTGGAGATCGAGTTCGCGAACGGTTCGGTCTACCAGTACCTGGACACGCCTGAAACGGTCTACCAGGGGCTGCTGGCCGCCCCCTCCCACCGGGACTACATCGCCCGGCACATAAGGGATCGCTATCCCTATCGAAAGATCCAGTGAGCCGCTTCGCCCGGGTCCCCGGCCTGATACGTCAGGGCCGGGGCTCTCCCATGGTGTGCCGCTTCTACCGCGCAGGTTCAGGCTGAACCCTTCCCCTCCGCGTCTTTTTTCCGGTAGCCCTCGAGCAGTACCGTCACCAGGTTCTTCACCGGCACATCCGTGCAGTCCGCAATATGGAACTCGCAGAACGGGCAGACCGTCACCACCACATCGGCGCCCGTCGCCTGCACGGCATCATTGCGCTTCGCCCCGAGGGCCTTCGCTTCCTCCGGTACACCCGACCGGACACCGCCGCCGGCCCCACAGCACTGCGAGGGCATCTCCACGAACTCCCTGACACCCTCGCGGAGGAGCGCCCGCGGTTCCTTGCTGATACCCTGGCCCCGGAGGAGGTGGCAGGGGTCGTGGTAGGTCGCCCGAATATCGAGCTTTGCCGGGAGCTCGATCCCGTACTCAGTCAGGACCTCGGTGACGTCTTTGACCGCAAACGGCGTCTCGTAATCGTTCTTCAGCGTTGCCCCGCACCCGGCGCAGATCGTCATCACGGTCGCAATCCCCCTCCGGGCGAAGGCCTCGATGTTCTTCCGCCTCAGGTCGTCGATGAACGCCGTCTGCCCCGTCCGGATCAGGGGCGAGCCGCAGCAGACCTGATCGTGGGGGACGATCACCCGGATACCGTTGCGCTTCATGACCTCCATCGCATCGAGGGCCGTCTGCGGCACCCGGCCGTTGAACATGCACCCGACGAAGAACCCCACCTCGCCGCGGACGGGGCCGTCGGGCTCGATCACCTCCGGCACCTGCTCTAAGAAGGTGGCTTTTGTCCGCTCGACGCTCCGGCCCGTCTCCCTGACCAGCCGCGCCACCTCCTGGTGGCGGGGGAGGGTCAGCCCGCGCCGGTTCGCAAGTTCCCGGAGCTTCTCGATGGCTTTGCCCGGGACATCGATCTCCTTCGGGCAGACCTCCAGGCAGCGCCTGCAGGTCGTGCAGTAGAAGAGCCCCTTCTCGATCGCGTCGCCTATCCGGTCCCCCGAGTCCCGGGGGTCGAGGGCGAGGCGCATCTCCTGCCGGAGCACCGTCGGTCCCGCAAACTCCGTCACCTGGAGCGCCGGGCAGGCCGAGACGCAGCAGAGGCACTCGATGCAGTCCCGGAGCGGTTTGATCGCCTCGATCTCCTCCCGTGCCGGAAGGTGCGCATCCGGTGCCGGGCAGATCCGGGCGATCTTTGCTATCACCGGGGTCATCTCCACCGTCAGGTCTTTCAAGACCGGGAGGTCCAGCGGCTCGACCGTCATGCCGTCGCGGGCCTCCGCCATGCAGGCAAGGACGGGCGTCCCGTCCACCCTGACGGCGCAGCTCCCGCACTGCCCCGACCCACAACAGTAGCGGTAGGCGAGCGTCGGGTCATGCTCATCGCGGATCGCGTGGAGAGCGTGGAGCACCCGGGCGCCTTCGTTGACCCGGACCGTATACTCCTCGAAGTGCGGCTCCGCGTCGCGGACCGGATCGTAACGAGAGACCTGAATAGTCATCGTCTTCATACCGGCACCTCCCGCTGCTCGATCCCTTCGCGGGCGAGGGAGACGTAGGTATGCCCAAACGGCGACGTCGCCGGCTCGGTCGCGACCTCGGCGTCCCGCCGGACGTGGGCTCCCCGGTTCTCCGGCCGGAGAAGTGCGCACCGGACGATAAGGGATGCCGTGGTGCACATGTTCCGGACCGTGCAGCAGTCAAGGAGGTTTGCGGCCGACGCGGCGAAGAGACGCCGATCGGCGAGCCGCCGGATATGCCCGAGAGCCGTCCGGAGGTCGGGAGCGCTCCGGAAGATCCCGGCCTGGTTCCACATCGTCAGTTTCAGGTCTTTCTTCACATCCGCGGGGCTCACGGCCCCCTCGAAGAAGGCGTCAAGCATCCGGAGCACCCCGTCGACCCGGGCGGGGTCGACCCGGCCGCTCTGCTCCTGCGTCTTCCCGGCGAACTCGCCGGCCCGTTTCCCGAAGACCTGCGTATCCGCAAGCGCGTTCCCGCCGAGACGGTTTGCGCCGTGCACCCCGCCGGTCACCTCTCCGCAGGCGAAGAGGCCGGCAATCGTCGTCCGGCACTCCGGGGTGATCCGGAGCCCGCCCATGATGTGGTGGGCGGTGGGCGCCACCTCCATCGGCTCCCGCCGTATATCCACGCCGTAGGCGAGGAACTGCTCGAGCATCACCGGGAGCCGGGTCTCGATCCGCTCCGCCGGGAGATGGGTCACGTCGAGGTAGACCCCGCCGCGGCTCGTCCCGCGCCCTTCCAGCACCTCGGTCGCTATCGCCCGGGCCACCACGTCCCGTGTCGAGAGCTCCATCCGGTCGGGATCGTAGCGCTGCATGAACCGCTCCCTTCGCGCGTTCAGGAGGATTCCCCCTTCGCCCCGGACCGCCTCCGTCACCAGCCGGCCGCGGGCGTCGTAGGGGTAGACCGCGCCCGTCGGGTGGAACTGGACCATCTCCATGTCGATCAGCTCCGCCCCTGCGCGGTAGGCCATGGCAAACCCGTCCCCGGTCCCGGCGGCGGAGTTCGTGGATATGTCGTAGGCCTGCGTCCCGCCCCCCGTCGCAAGCACCGTCGCGTCGGCCGAGAAGAGGATGGGGTCCCCATCCCGGTCGAGAGCGACCGCGCCCGCGACCGCACCGTTCTCGCCCGTTACCAGGTCGACGACCGAGACCTCCTGGTAGAGCTGTGTATCCGTCGCGTCGAGGCGATCAAGGAGGGTCATCATCATCTCGTGGCCGGTCCGGTCCCCGGCGTAACAGGTCCGGGGGAACCGCTGCCCTCCAAACGGCCGCTGCGCCACCTGCCGGTCATCCGTGACGTCGAATACCGCCCCCCACCGGACGAGATCCGCGAGCCGCTCCGGCGCCTCCCGGGTGAGGAGATCCACGAGCGCGGGATCGTTGAGGTATGCCCCCCCCTTGAGCGTATCCTCGCGGTGGACGCCGGTCGAGTCCTGATCCCGCAGCACGGCGTTGAATCCGCCTTCTGCCATCGTCGTACATCCGCCTTTTCCGGCGATGGTCTTGGAGACCAGGACCACGTCGCCGTATCGCGAGGCCTCGATCGCAGCCCGCGCGCCGGCGCCGCCGCTTCCGATAACCAGCACATGCGCGTCCACTATCTCGTCTACAAGCATCTTATTAGTCTGTGCGTTGTATACTACCATAAAGTAATTGCAGGGGACACGTGAGCCAGAATGAGGCTTTTAATGAAGTTTGGCGGCACATCCGTCGGGGAAGCCGACTGTATCCGGCGGGTTGCAGATATCGTAGAACCACACCATAGAGCAGGCGACGAGGTCGCCCTGGTCGTATCGGCGTGCTCGGGGATCACCGACCAGATCATCGCGATAGCCGACGAGGTCGTAAAAAGCATGGAACAACCCCCCATCGGGGCGTTCCTTGCCGCGATGCGGACCCGGCACACCCGGCTCCTCGGGGAAGTGGCCCCCGACTACGCCGATGAGGTGACGGCCGTCATCGACGACCGGCTCACCCGGCTGCAGAACATACTCACCGCCGTGCACACCCTGAAGGAGCTGACTCCCCGGTCCCGCGACTACATCATCTCCTTTGGCGAGCGGCTCTCCGCCCCGATCGTCGCGGCCGCCCTCCGGCAGCGGGGTATCCCGTCGGTCGCCCTCGACGGCGCAGAGGCCGGTATTGTCACGACGACGAACCATGGAGACGCCCGCGCCCTGCCCGCGAGCGAGACGGGCATCCGGAACCGGGTCGTGCCGCTGCTTGCCGGGTCCGTTCCGGTGATCATGGGCTTCATGGGAGCGACCGAGCAGGGTGTCGTCACCACCCTCGGGCGGAGCGGCTCAGACTACTCGGCAGCCGTCATCGGCGCCGGGATCGATGCCGACGAGATCTGGATCTGGACCGACGTCGACGGAGTGATGACATCTGACCCCCGGATCATCAGAGATGCCCGGGTTCTCAACGATATATCCTACCTTGAGGTGATGGAACTCTCCTACTTCGGCGCGAAGGTCCTTCACCCGCGGTCGATCGAACCCGCGATGCAGAAGGATATACCGATCCGGGTCCGGAACACATTCCGGCCCGACTACCCCGGGACGATCGTCCTCCGCGACGAACACCGCGAGAAGCGGGTGGTCAAGGCCATCGCCCTGATAGAGAAGGTGGCCCTGGTCAACGTCAACGGTGCGCAGATGATCGGCCGCCCGGGCGTCGCGAAGACGATCTTCTCCGCGCTCGCGGAGCGGGAGGTGAACGTCATGATGATATCGCAGGGCTCAAGCGAGGCCAACATATCCCTCATCGTCGATGAATCCCACCTCGAGGCCGCTATCGCGGCCCTCACCCCGATAGCGAAGCAGGGCGTCGTGCGGGAGGTCACCTACGACCGGGACGTCGCTGCGCTTGCCGTCGTGGGCGCGGGGATGGCCGGCACCCCCGGGACGGGCGGCCGGATCTTCTCGGCGCTCGGGCGGGCGCAGATCAACACCATGATGATATCGCAGGGATCCTCGGAGGTGAACGTCTCGTTCGTCGTGAAGGGCGGCGACGGCAAACGGGCGCTCCAGGTATTGCACGACGAATTCCGGCTCTCGGAGAACTCCGATGACTGAACACACCTACCGCGAGGCGGGGGTCGATATCGACCTCGAGGCCCGGGCGGTGCGGGCGCTGATCGATACCCTCACCTACCGGAGGACCGGCGCATTCCCGATGCTCGGGAAGGTCGGGCACTTTGCCGGTCTGATCGACTTCGGTCCGTATGTCCTTGCTCTTGCGGTCGACGGCGTCGGCACGAAGATGCTCGTTGCCGATGCGCTTTGCGACTGGCGGACGGTCGGGATAGACTGCATCGCAATGAACGTCAACGACCTCTACGTGATGAACCTCGAACCCGTAGCGTTCGTCGACTACATCGCGACCGACACCCTCTCGGTCGAGAAGATGGCCCAGATCGGGCAGGGTCTGAACGAGGGCGCCCGGCAGGCGAACATGAACATCGTCGGCGGCGAGACCGCGACGCTCAGGGGGCTTGTCACCGGCCTCGACCTTGCGGGGACGTGTCTAGGGGTCCAGGAGAAGGAGAAGGTCGTCACCGGCGAGTCGATCGTCCCCGGCGACGTCATCGTCGGCGTCCCCTCAAGCGGGATCCACAGCAACGGTCTGACGCTCGCCCGCCGGGTCGTCGAGGAGTACGCATCTTACGACACCCTTCTTGCAAACGGCAGAACCCTCGGCGAAGAACTCCTGACGCCGACCCGGATATACGCAGAAGTGCTCCGGGTGACGGAGGCCTGCACCGTCCACGGCATGTGCCACATCACCGGCGGCGGCCTCCTGAACTTTTCAAGGCTCTCGGGGTACGGGTTCTCCATAACCGACCCGCTCGAGGTCCCGGCCATCTTCCGCTGGCTGCAGGAGACCGGCGGCATCGGCGACGTGGAGATGTACCGCACCTTCAACATGGGCATGGGCTATGCCTTCGTCGTGCCGGCGGCAAGCGTACCCGTTATCCAATCGCTCGTCCCCGATGCCCGGGTGGTCGGGAAGGTGACGGAGGAGCCCGGGGTCCGGTTCAAGGGCATCGAAATGCGGTGAATGCGGGGGTATTCCCCCGCGTTCTTTCGTGCGGCGCTGTCCGGGACCATCCCTCCCCCGGGGTGCTCACGCCCCGCCGCCGCGCTCCTCGAAGTAGTGCATCGCGTCGGGGACCTGTTCCATGACCGTCCGCAGGAAGTAGTTCGTGAGGTCGGGATCGGCCACCAGGAGCGAGTGCTGCATCGCCCGCTCGGTATCCTTGGTGAGCCCGCCCCGCTCGCTCATCTCCGCGAATATGTCGTGGACGGCGTTGTCGACATCCTGCTTGTTCTCCCACTTCAGCACCGATATGGTTCGTGCCATTCTTTTTCACCCGGCGCTGCATATGGGGGTGGTTATATTTGAGGCTTACCCCGGGATGGGGCAAAAAAGAGGTATCAGGCCTCTCTCTCTTCGAGGAGCACCTTTTGGGCCTTCTCGCCGACGAGCGCGCTGTTCCCGGCCGGGTCCTCGAGGACGACCGTGAACGGGGAGGCTACCTCCCGTGCGGCGGCGAGCGCCTCCTGCATCCGGAGCGCGGCCTCCTGTTCCTCGTCGCTCTCGGGGTCCGCGAGGATGATCGCCACCGCCCGCTCGAACCGGGAGAGAACCCCCTCGACGTTCGTGACGAATCCCTCGCAGGCGGTCCCGGGTTCGACCGCAAGCCCGAGTTCGGGGATCCGGATCGTCCCCGTCGTGCTCCGCACCACCCGGGTGGAAAGGTCGCCCGGCTCCTCGATGCGCACCGTCCACCGGGCGGGCTCGCGTTCCCCCGGGATGATGGTGTCGGTGTGCCGGTAGCCGCAGGCGTCGCAGGCGATCGTGACGAGCAGGAGGTCGGGGAAGTGGGGAATATCGATGCGATGGTGTACGATCTGGATATCGGCCCCGCACGCCGGGCAGGTCCCGGGGCAGGCCTCCCGCACTACAGGCCTCCGCCGATCTTCTCGCGGGAGACCTTGACGGACATCGGCGTGATGACGACGTACTTCTGCTCGCCGAGGCCGACGATGTCGCCGTTCACGTCCTTTGCCACGTCGCGGAGGTCCTTTAAGACCCGCTCGAAGGTCACCTTGTCCATCTTCAGCCGCCCGATGTCGACGATGACGATATTGCCGTTGTAGACCTCGTCTTTGACGCGGGGGGTATCCTTGAGGTCAGCGATGGTGGCGATCTTGATGTACATGGATGCCGGTTCTTCTTCGGTTACGCTCTCGTAGGAGGCGAGGTCGAGCTCCATGTATTCGTCCTGATCCCTGACGGGGCTTTTGCCGAGGATGCTGTCAAAGAGCTTTTTAACCATAGAGAAAATGAGGAAAGAATTTTATTTAATAGTATCTCTAGATTTCCGCGTCAGATCTCAAGATTCCAGAGATCATCCCCGACAAAGTGGAGGCTTTTGACCACCTTGCCCTTCTCCTGCCGCTCCATATCGGCGGCATCGAAGAGAGCAACCCCGACAGCGAGCGGTTTACCGTAACGTTCTTCGACGACCTGTAGCGGGTGCCCTTGACGTATATCCGACGATATCGAGACGACACCGGGGCGCATGATGTCCGCGCCGTTTGCAACGAACCTGACCGCGCCGGCATCGACCGTCACCCGGCGCTCGGGGATCGGGTGCTCGATGAGGCCCCGCAGGGTGGGGAAGGCCCAATCCCCGGAGGCCATAAGGAGCGGTTTTCTATCGACAAGGTAGATCTCGACGGGGGCATCCGTCTCCACCCGCTCGATCCGGTCGGATTGGAACAGTTCGGCCGAGACTCCAATCTCGGCGCGGAGCCGGTCGAGAAGCCCTGCTATCTGCGTTTTTCTGATGACGTGGCGTTTTTTCACGGTGATCTTCGGCATGGAACTCTTACCCTGGGGTGCAACATGCTCCCCGCAACAGTGCGGTTATATTTAAGTAGCTTCCTCACTCAAATATATTACTCCAGAAAGGACGGCAAAGGGTAATTGTATGACGCCAAGACCGTTGGATATTTTAGATCAGGTACTGAATCGTCAGCCCGTCATCATCAGCCTCAAAGGTGGAAGGGAGATCCGGGGTATCCTCCAGGGATACGACGTTCACATGAATCTGGTATTGGACAGGGCAGAAGAAGAGACCGGCGGCACAGCGCAGAAACTCGGTACGCTGATCGTCCGCGGCGACAACGTAATTTACATAACCCCTTCAATTGAATGAGTAGGTGAGAGTTCATGTCAAAAGGCACACCCTCCATGGGCAAACGGCAGAAACGTACCCATATCGCCTGCAGGCGGTGCGGCAAAATCTCGTTCCACGCACAGCACAAGGTCTGTGCAGCCTGCGGGTTTGGCAGGAGCAGCAGGATCCGCAGTTACCGCTGGACGGAGAAGAAAGCAAAGGTACCGACGCACTAGAGCTGGATCATGTGTGGTATCGTTGGCATCGTCGATGCTGGCGGTGTTTCTTTTCCGCTGTACTATTCCCTCTATGCTCTCCAGCACCGGGGGCAGGAGAGCGCGGGAATCTCCTCTTTTGAAGGTACGACCCTGTACACGCACAGGGTGCAGGGCCTCGTTGCCGAGGCCTTCAACAGCAACACCCTGCAGGGGCTGCGGGGCAACGTCGGTATAGGCCACGTCCGCTACCCGACGGCCGGGTCGAAGGTGCCGGAGAACATCCAGCCGTTCAACTTCCAGTACCGGGGGCTCAACCTCGCGATCGCCCACGACGGCAACCTGGTCAACACCGCCGAACTCCGGGAGGAGTACGAGCGCCGGGGACAGATCTTCTGCACGACGACCGGGACCGAGGTGATAGGGAACATCATCGTCGAAGCGCTCCGGACATCCAGGAGCATGGAGGATGCCGTCCGGCTCTGCATGCGGCGCCTGAGAGGCTCCTATGCCGTCGTCGCACTGTTAAACGGGACCATCTACGCCTTCCGCGACCCACTCGGCATCAAACCGCTCTGTATCGGAAAGATCGACCGGGGCTACATCGTCGCCTCGGAGAGCGTGGCGATCGATGCGCTGGACGGCACGCTCGTTCGGGACGTGCGTCCGGGGGAGCTCGTCCGGATCGATGAAGATGGGCTCTCCTCGATCCAGGTTGCGACCGCAAACCGGCGGGCGCACTGCATATTCGAGTACATCTACTTTGCCCGCGCCGACTCGGTCATCGACGGGAGACTGGTCTACGATGTGCGGCGCAGGATCGGGCAGAATCTCTATGATGCAGACCCCGTCGAGGGCGATATCGTCTGCCCGGTCCCCGACTCCGGGACTGCCTACGCCGCCGGCTACGCCGAACGGTCCGGCATCCCGTTCGTCGAGGGGCTGATGAAGAACCGTTACATGGGCCGGACGTTCATCATGCCGACCCAGCAGCAGCGGGAGTGGGCGGTCCGGATCAAGCTCAACACCGTCCGCGGAAACTTGAAAGACCGGCGGGTGATCCTGGTCGACGACAGCATCGTTCGGGGGACGACGTCGCGGCGGATCGTGAACATGATCCGTGAGGCGGGGGCAAAGGAGATCCACCTCTGTGTCGGTTCTCCGCCGATCATCGCCCCCTGCTACCTCGGTGTGGATATGCCCACCCGCACGGAACTGATCGCGAACAGCAGGGACGTCGAGGCGGTTCGTGAGAGCATCGGGGCGACATCGCTCACCTACGTGCCGTTTGGGGACCTGATGGGCGCGATCGGGTGCGGCGAGCGCGACCTCTGCACCGGGTGCCTGACCGGGTGCTACCCGGTGGAGATCCTGGGGGAGAAGAGCTGCCACTGCGCCGTGGACTACGTGGCCGGCACGCACCAGTCCAACCTCTCGACCTTCGGGAAGCAGCAGACGTCATAGCCCGCGCCGTTGCCGGCGAAGCTCCCCGGCGGCACCCCTCTCTTTTTGCGACTTGGCCCTGATAGTTAGAGATCCCGGTGAAGGGCCGGCTCCTGGCCGGCACCCTCCGGGAGACCGGCGCCAGCACCGCACCCCATGATACGGTTGCCCACCGGATATGCGCCCGGGCACTGCCATCGCTTTCTCCCGGGAGGAGCGCTGGAGGCGCGGGCGGGGTGGGGGCTGCCGACGAGAAGCAAGGTGTTTGGAGCGTGAGAGACAGGGGAGGGGGAACGAGTTCCCCCTCCCCGTCAGCCTCGCCCCCAAACGCGATATCCCCACGGTCCAGTGCACGGCTGCCCACCGGCTCCACCCCGGGGACGGCTTTCCACCAGGTATCGCGAGCACTGCCCCCGCCCGCCGGGAGGGGGCGGGGGAGGAGCGCCGAAGGCGCGGGCGGGGTGGAGGCTGCCGGCAGAAGTGTATGGGTATCTCCTTGCGAAGGCGCGGGTGGTGTGGGGGTGCCGGTGGAGTGTATGGTTATCCCGCTGGATGGAAATGCCGGCGAAGAGTATGGCAACGGTATCCCAACGGTGCCGGCTCTCACCGGCCGGCTTCGCGCGCGACCGGATCGGTCCCGGATGCGTGCGCGCCGGAGGGGGACCTCCTGAGGAGAATATGTGAAGAGGATGTCGGAGAAACGTATGCAAAACAGAACATAGCGAGGGATGGATTTGAACCATCGGTCTACGGGTTATGAGCCCGCCGGGATTTCCTGACTACCCCACCTCGCTGCTCATCTGTGAGGCATATACCGTTGATCTCTCGATGATATATAGTTATCTGATGCCCCGTCCGCCGCCGCCTCCCCAATCCTTAATAGGGGCGCGCATCATACCTCCGCCACATGGAAGAGAACCGACCGATGGACGACGACCTGCAACGCCTCCGTGAAGAACGCCTCAGAAAGATCGAAGCCCGGATGCAGGGCGGCCGGGGCGGTGTCATCGAGATCACCGACGGCACGTTTCAGGAGACGGTAAAGCGGCATCCGTTCCTGGTCATCGATCTCTGGGCGGAGTGGTGCGGCCCCTGCCGGATGGTGGCCCCGGTGATCGAGGATCTTGCGCGTGACTTTGACGGCCGGGTGACCTTCGGCAAGTGCAACGTCGACCAGAACCGCGCGATATCGACACAGTTCAGCATAACGGCCATACCGACGCTCCTGTTCTTTGCAAACGGCATGCTCATCGACCGGGTGGTCGGCGCGCTCCCGAAAGAGGCCGTCAGATCACGGGTGATGCGGGCGTTCCCGACCGGTTAGGGGATGCCCGGGTCCTCTCACCGGGCGCGAGACCCACAGATCACACCTCCCTCTCAGATCTCGATCAACCGGTAGGATGCGTCGCCAAGCCCGATCCGAGCCGCGTAGTCGATCTGGTAACCGCCGTCCGTGTAGTCCCAGATCCCCCTGAACTTGTCTTCCCCCGGGGCGGTATGCTCCCCGAGAGCCGTCCGGGCAATCCCCCGCTCGCTGTTGACGAGGTCGAAGCTCGCGTGGTCGATCGCGACCGGATCGGTGGAGGCGAGGATCCCGATATCGGGGACGATTGCCGCATCGCTCCAGGGGACGCAGTCGCAGTCGGGGGTGATCGCAAGGAGGAAGTTGATATAGCCCACCCTTCCGGGTTTGTCGCGGACGGCGCCGAGGGCATACTCGCAGAGCCTCTCGATGAACGGCCGGATCTCCGTCGTCCAGTCAAACTCGATCGCCCCCTCTCCGCAGGAGCGCATGCAGTCGCCGCACCCGACGCAGCGCTCCGGGTTGAACCGCGCCCGCCCCTCGACCAGGGTCACCGCCGCCTGCGGGCAGACCTGGACGCACCTCCCGCACCCCTTGCAGATCTCAGTCTCGAAGCACGGCCGGCCGGCGTGCTGCTCCGCCTTCCCCGAGGGCGGGGCGCAGCCCATCGCCAGGTTCTTGATAGCGCCCCCAAACCCGGCGAGGTCGTGGCCTTTGACGTGCGAGAGGACGAGCATGCTCTCGGCATCGAGGATGCCGCCGGCGATCCTGACGTTCTCGAAATGGTTCCCGCCGACCGCGACCTCACGCCAGTAGCCGCCCGATATGCCGTCGGCGATGATCACCGGAGCGCCGACGACTGCGTAATCAAACCCGTGCTCGATCGCGGTGACGGTGTGCCGGACGGCGTCGGCCCGGCTCCCCGCATAGAGGGTGCCGGTATCGGT
>ENA-UOUL01001998-UOUL01001998.1-bioreactor-metagenome-genome-assembly--contig:-NODE-1998-length-25655-cov-24.574674_pt1 | contig 25655 bp, 23 predicted proteins | sample MGYA00249838_ERZ747220 | MGnify/ENA primary metagenome ERZ747220 (study PRJEB28778, sample SAMN05720191) | bioreactor metagenome | isolation source: Anaerobic biogas reactor | place: USA:Washington...
AGTTCTCCAAAAGAGATCGCTCGCTCGGCGAGGGCCAGAATTCGTCCTGCCCGCCGACACTAAATCAACAGCCCGCGAGGACGGAGACCCGGTTCTTCAACCCATCGGCAAACCCCGGATAGGCCAAGGAATAGGTCTCCACATCCTCGGTGTCCAGGTCACGCAGGCGAACCGTGGAGTTCATGGTAATGACGTCATGCGGCATCTCCGATGGCGGGAGCACCTGTGCCTGTTGCAGCTTGGCCCGCAACGCGCACAGCCGGTCTCGGGGAATGCGTCCGCTGGCGACGCTGTCGCGCAACAGCGGATCCAGACGATCGTAATCCACCGACGAGATGAGAAGGGCGTGCTGATTCATAGGGATGTCCTCAGTGACGTTTCGGCCGGATTTCGGCTGGCGCGTTGCATGCCGTTGGCGATCTGGAGAACTCGGTCGAACCGGAAGTGGCCGAACACTTCCCGGACCAGCGGGCAAAGTCCCTGCAGAACGAGTTCTCCGCCGGCAGCGTGGAGCAGCTTGTTCAGGGAGACGAGTCCGGCGACGAAACGGGTGTCCACCATGTCCAATCGGGATAGGTCAACCAGAACACGGGTATGGGCGCCCTTCTGGACGAGAGCCTCGACCAGTGGATGGAGGTCGCCCGGTTCCGGTGTCCGCTGGGGCAGGGCCTCCAGTTCGGTGTCGCCGCTGGGGAACCGCCTGCGGCACCACAAGTGATACCCACAGCCGGAACACGGAGCCTCAAACCGACGGACCGGCGGCTCCAACGGGAGACCGTTGCCGCAAATCGGACACTGGTAAAACACCGCACCGGAATCGCTTCTCATGGTAGCCTCTCTTGCTCATCCTGCCCCCGGGCTTGGCCCCAGCCACGACAGCGTCGACGGCGCGGTTCGAGCCGATCGAACGGCATCGCTCGAGGGCCAAGCCCCAGAAATCGCCCGTTTGTTGGGCGGGCCGCGTCCTACCCCACCGTGATCGCCCTTCACCCCCGAACCACGCGGGAACGGAACCTCCAGGAAAGGCGCGGGACCGCCGTCAGCCGACTTTTTGCCCTCTGCGAGCGCCCCTCAGGCCGGGACGAAGCGGTTCTCCGCAGACCGGATCTTTTTTCGGGTTCCGGCCCCGCGCGGATGCGCGAGCGGATGCCCGGTCGAATCCGACCGAGGCCCGGCATTCGTCATTCTCGCCGGCTTCGGACGCCCCCGGTTGTCCACGGCCAGCCGACGTGTCCGGGATGCAGGCCGCACAGGCGGTACACAAACCGGTGTAGGGGACAGCCATCAGCCGGGCCTTGACGATTCTCCGGCCACAGTGCCGGCACCGGCCGTAGGTCCCGTTCTCGATCTGTTCCAGCGCGTCTTCGATATACTGGAGCATTTGTTCCTTCTTCGCCCACAGCTGCATCGTCATTTCGCAGTCGGGCGTGAAGGCCAATTGCGTTACGTCGTCGCGAAGACGTGCCCTGAGTGCCTGCAGACGAGTTCTGTAGATTCTGGCGATTTCTCGGTCCATGTCTAGGTCTCCCTTCACCATCGGGCACAGAAAAATTGTCCGGCTAGCGATCAAAATGCCCCACCCTCTCAGGCTGATAACGCAACCGTTCAATTCTGATCCGCCGCGGGCCGGCCGGCACCGCGACCTGGACGACCTCGCCGACACGGCGGCCGAGCAACGCTCTGCCGAGTGGGGCCAGGACCGACATTCGCCCTCGGGAGATGTCGGCATCCTCGGGATACGCGAGCGTGAAGCTCTCGGTTTCACCGCCGTCCAGGTCGCAGACCTCGACCGTCGAGTTCATGGTGACGACGTCGCCGGGCACCTCTTCGGCCAACACGCTGGAAGCGAACTCGAGATCCGTTTCCAGCGCCACGAACTCGCGGTGGTGGCGATTGCGCCCGCCAGCAGCCTTTTCCAACGAGCTTCCCAACCGCCGTCGATCGGAGTCCGTAATGAGCATGGTGGCAATGGACACGTCGCACCTCCTCTCTGCCGCCAGTTCAATCTGCATCAGCTCGCAACGGCTCTTGATGCTTGAGCCGCGTCCTCTCTGGTAGTTCGTTGTTCGAGATCGTTGCTTGGATTGCCTCTTTGCCGTCTCGCGTCAAGCAGTCCGGCGATGGCGGCACGCAACGGCTCCCAAGTCCGGGCACGCGGGTACGCCCCGGCAAGTTCCACGGCGCGTTGCGCGTGGCGGAGCGCATCCGGGAGTTGTCCTGCCGTCGCCAAGCGGACCGCCGTCTTGGCTTCGATCTCGGCCTGCTGTGCTGCTTCTTCGATCTCCCTGAGCCATTGAGCCGCCGCTCGCCAATCCGCCGCTTCCCGCCCCGCCGTCGCCCGGGCCAACAGCGTGGCTTGCGATGATTCCAGGCCGTTCAAGTCGAGACCGGACCGTCCGAATGCCGTCGGCCAGTCGCACTTGGACCACCGGCCCGTGCCCTGCTGGTACGCGTTGATCACCCCGTTAGAACTCATCTCCGTTCGCCGCCAGCTGATCCGAACTCGTGCCCCCTCCGACGCGCATTGCCATTCGCTCCTGGATGCATTCACCCCTAACGGCCTTTCCGTATGTGGTCGCGTTGGCCCGTCGGCTGAGTTCCTCACGCAGGACGTGTCCTCGGACGCGTCCCGACCAACTTGATAATGGCACGTGGCGTGCCAAACCGCGATTTGCCGGGTATAATGCCCCGTCGGCTGGGTTTCCTGTGTAGGACGGGCATTCCTGCCCCGCGCGATCTAGAAGATGGGCAGGAATGCCCATCCTACCGGAACGTCTGCCGCTCGCGTTTCGCCATTTCGGCGGCAGGCTGGCCGAATTCCGGTCAGCCGGCGAACGAATTTCGGCCAACGGGCCTGATCTGCAGCTGAGAGGGTTGCCATGCACGCGCCAGCGCTGAGGATCGTCGGAACGTTCCTCCTGTTAGTGGCAGCATGGAAGAGCTGCGAATACTTCGTCTCCCGAGCGGACCAGCACGGTCCCGGCGCCGCGGCGGTGCGGGACTGGAGGGATTGGCTGTTCGCAGGCGTCGCGGCAGTCGCGCTGTACGGTTTGACCCTTCGGGAGACTCGGCGGGGCATCTGGCGGGACACGCGGCGCGAAGCCCCGCCGCCGCAGACGCCCGCCCAACTCCTGCGTGCGCAACGGTTGGAAAGCATCGGCATTCTGGCGGGCGGCATCGCTCACGATTTGAACAATGTGCTCACGCCCATCCTGATGGCCGTCAAATTGTTGAACAAGGAGAACGGAGAGGCCGAGCGGCAGGGACTGTTGGCGATCGTCCAGGCGGGGGCGGAGCGCGGCGCAGACATGGTCCGGCAACTGCTGTCCTTCGCGGGCGGGTTGGAGGGCGAGAAGCGCCCGCTGCAGCTGAAACACGTCATCCGCGAGGTCCACGCGCTCCTCGTGCGCACGTTGCCCAAGTCGATCCGGCTGCAGGTCTCCGCCGCCGATTCACTCTGGCAGGTGGCCGGCGATGCGACGCAGCTTTCGCAAGTGCTAATGAATCTCTGCATCAACGCCCGCGATGCGATGCCGGACGGGGGAGCCCTTACGATCCAGGCCGAGAATGCCCTGGTGGACGAAGGCCGGGCGCGACAGCACCGAGACGCGCGGCCGGGGCCCTACGTGGCCGTCGCCGTGGTGGATACGGGAGTCGGCATTCCCGCGAACGTGCTGGCGAGGATCTTCGATCCTTTCTTTACGACCAAGGAGTTGGGGCACGGCACCGGTTTGGGACTGCCCACGGTGCTGGGAATCGTCAAGGGCCACGGCGGTTTCGTGGACGTCGAAACCGATTCGGCCAAGGGGACTCGATTCACCGTCTTCTTTCCCGCACTGAGCGTCGTCGAACGACCTGCGGCAGCGGAACAAGCTGCCGAACCAAGCCAGGGGCGGGGAGAACTGGTGCTGGTGGTGGACGATGAACCGGCGATTTTGGAGACGGCCAAGGCGACCTTGACGGCGCATGGTTATCGAGCCCTGACGGCCTGCGACGGCAGCGAGGCGGTTGCCATGTATCGTCAACGGGCCGGCGAAGTCCAAGTGATTCTGCTGGATATGATGATGCCCGTGATGGATGGTCTCGCCACGCTGGGGGAGCTGCGGGCGCTGGGTGCCAGCGTTCCGATTGTGGCCATGAGCGGGATGCCCGTCGAGGCGCGGGTGGAGAGCGCGTTTGCGGCCGGAGCCAATCTGTTTCTGCCGAAGCCCTACACGGGCGAACAACTGGTGTCGATGATCGAGGCCGCTCTGCGCAGTTGAGCGCCGAGCGCCGCGGCCCTTTTCCGGAGGTGTTTCCAACCATGCCTACCCTGCTCGCCATCGACGATGAGCGACTGATTCTGGACTGCTTTCGCTACACGTTCACGGACCCCGAGATCAAGCTGGTCACCGCGGTCACGGGCCAGGAGGGCTTGACGCGGTTCCGGGAGTCTCAGCCTGACGCGGTGATTACGGACATCCGCTTGCCGGACATGTCGGGAATCGACGTGTTGCAGCAGTTTCGCGAGTGGGACCCCAAGGTCCCCGTGATTCTCGTGACGGGGCATGGGACGGCGGAGACGGCGATCGAGGCCATGCGCTTGGGCGCGTTCGACTACCTTCTCAAGCCGCTGGATCCGGAACGGCTGACCGAACTGGTGGCCCGCGCCTTGGAGATGAGCCGGCTGATGCGCGTGCCCGCCAAAGTCCCCGACGAGACCGTTGTGGACGACCGCGCGGACGTCCTGGTCGGCCGCTGTGCCGCCATGCAGGAGGTCTTCAAGGCGATCGGCCGCGTGGCTCCGCAAAACGTGACCGTGTTGATCCTGGGCGCGAGCGGGACGGGCAAGGAACTGGTCGCGCGGGCCATCTACAATTACAGCCGCCGCTCGCAGGGCAAGTTCCTGGCGGTGAATTGCGCCGCGATCCCGGAAGCGTTGCTGGAAAGCGAGTTGCTGGGCCACGAACGCGGCGCCTTCACGGGGGCCGACCGCCGGCGGATCGGCAAGTTCGAGCAGTGCCACGGCGGGACCCTGTTTCTGGACGAAATCGGAGACCTCACGCCGCTGACGCAAAGCAAGATCCTCCGCGTGCTGCAAGACCAGCGGTTCCAGCGGATCGGCGGCAGCGAGATGATCGCGACGGACGTGCGCCTGATTGCGGCGACGAACCGTGACCTGGAACAGATGATGCAGGCCGGACAGTTTCGCGCGGACCTGTACTATCGTTTGAACGTGTTCACCATCCGCTTACCGCCCCTGCGCGAGCGCGGTGACGACCTGGAGTTGTTGGTCGAGTACCTCCTGCGCCGTTACAGCCGGGAAATGGGCAAGCACGTCGATCAGGTTGCTCCGGAGGCTTGGGAACTGATGCGGCGCTACGCCTGGCCGGGCAATGTCCGCGAGCTGCAGAGCGCCTTGAAACAGGCGATCGTCCGGGCCATTGGCCCCGTGCTGATGATTGAGTTTCTGCCCGACGCGGTGCGGTCGGCGGACCCAACGGCTGCCGCGTTCCTTCCTGCGCCGGGCGAACCGCTCGCCGCCGAGTTGACCCGCTTGATCGCCACCCGCCTGCAGGCGGGGACGACCAGCTTGTACAACGACGTGATCTCGACCGTCGAACGGCAACTGCTGCTGGAGACGCTCCAGCACACCGGTCAGAACCGCTCGGAAGCCGCCCGGCTGCTGGGCATCAGCCGCTCGACCCTCCGCCTCAAGCTGACCGCCCTCGGTCTCGGAGCAGATCCGCCCGCCCCCGGCGAGGAGCCGTAGAACTCTGAGGTTATCTGGCCCATACTCCTGAGCATGTTGCGGCCTGCGGCGCAGCCACGGCTGCATCTAGTCGCCTGCAAGCTCTGCATCGATTGGCAAGATGTCGTCCGCGCAGATTACCAAGTCGGACTGCCCCTGACTGCACGTATAGAAGGATGGCAGCCGCATCTGGAACACCTCGCAGTACTTGCCGAATGCATTCGTGCATCGCCCGCCGAATCCGAGTAGGAGTTCCGGCAGGATGTCGGCGTTCAGGCTGGCCCCGGACATGACGTACTTGCCGTACGGCGTGCGAATCGTCTGCGAACGGTGCGTCTCCGCGGCGGCCCGTTTCCGATACAGTTCCTCGTCGTTCAGGGGCACAATCGCGTCGATCGCGCAGGGCGGCATCCGATACCAGGGACTTGGGTAGTACCAAATGTGCCATTTCAAAGCGGGGTCCAGGGCCCGGAGGGTCGCTTCGGTCACGGCCTGATGAGCGGGCTGGGGATCGTCAGGATGCGGAACCAGCAGAAGATTGCATTCCCCTTCGTCCGCAGCTTGGCTCAACTCGTGCCTGAGGCGAACCAGTTCGCCGGGACAAATGCACTTGGAGTACAGACGCGGCAAAGCCAGGAAACGCAGCGCGGAGGCAGGGGGCAGGCCGAGGGTCTCGACCTCGCGACAGCATTCGCCAAATCGGATGGCGGTCCGAATGATGTTCTCGAGCTTCTTCTGATCGCTTTCGCCGGGCTTGCTGTACACGTCGAAATCGTCGCCCAGGCAGTCTCGCAAAGCCGCCATCAACCGGCAATCGTCCTCCAGTTCCGTGTGGGGAACACCAGGCCACCGGAGCAGGTTTTCCCTGCCCACCGCCGCGCCTTCGCGGAAGAAATCCGAGTCGACGCCGTGATAGCCGGGCGTCATGGTGAACACGGTGATCTTGACGCGAGATCGGGTCTCGCGATGGCTGGTCAACTTGAACACGAGGCCTCCGCAGCCGAGCACGGAATCATCGGGATGCGGGGAGATCACGAGAACGCACGCATAGGGGAAATCTGCAAACCGAATCCGTCGCACACTACGCATGGAAATCCACCTCCACTTTCCTTTCAGCATCCGAAGACGTACGACAACACGACGTCCCGACGGCTACGGATCGAGTTGCCCCATTCTCTCCCAGCTGACCGAAGCGATGTTCCGTTCCAGGTTGATTCGTGATACGAGCCGCTCCATCGTCTGATCGTCTCGGATCATGGAAGAGATGTCGGCAATGACCTCGGTTTTCCCTCCCTGATCGGCATCTTCGGTCGATATTCCCTGGATCAGCATGCTGCGCTGGGCGCTGACGTACCACAGGAGGAGCCTCCGAATCGTACTCTCGTGTTCATCTGGACAGACCACTTTGACCCGGTAGCTCGTTTGAACGTCCGAGGCGCCCTGGACCCGCGCGTCGATCCAGCGGCTGACGGGACGCAGGCCCATGTTCGCCGCGAGAATGATCCCCGTGCCGACGCCCGCTTCAATCCAAAAACCCGCGCCCGCGAGCGTGCCCAAGCCCGCGCTGCACCAAAGCATCGCTGCGGTCGTCACGCCGCGGACGTTCAGTCCCTCCCGCAGGATGACGCCACCGCCCAAGAATCCGATCCCACTGACCACCTGGGCCGCAATTCGCGTCGGGCTGGCCTCGTGGGGCATCAAACGCGATAGGGATACAAACAGAGCCGCCCCGACACACACCAGCGCGTTGGTCCGCAGGCCCGCTGGATGTTGGTGAATCTGACGTTCCAGCCCAAGGGCTGATCCCATCAAGAACGCAAAAGCAATCCCCAGAACAAAGGTTCCCAAATCCATGGCTTGGCTGACTCCCCCTGCATGCGTCGGAACGGAAGGCCGGGCGGACAACAAGGGCCCGCTTGTCTCATCCAGAAGCGGATGCGTGACAGGCGCCAGCGCGTCCTGCGCCCGCAACTCAAGTAGCATGGACCCTCTTGCGCGTGCGGATTGTGACCGCCAGAGAGACCTTTCCTGCAATGTGCGCGCCACGTGGGGACATTTTCAGGGGTGCGACTCGAGCGCGCAGCGTCGATCCCGCCAGCGGTCAATCTACCACGCGTTCCGGGTGAGGCAACCCTTCCCTCTGGCCATTCGTCTTTAGCCCTAGCTCTGAGGGGCTAGGGCTACTCCATCCTAGCGACAAGGCGGGATTGTTGGATCTTCCCGGAAGGGTACACTTCGATTGTGGGGAGCCATGTCATTTGCAGGAGGATTTGCGATGAAGACCAGAATTCTACCGGGGGCCATGTTGGGGATTATCGGAGGCGGTCTGCACAGTTGGCTGTTCACGATGACCGCACGCCAGATGGGATACCGTGTCGCCGTCTTGAGTCCCGATGCCGACTGTCCGGCGGGGCAGATCGCCAATTTCTCGATCTCCGCGCCGCGCGAGGATGTGGACGCAGTGGCGAACCTGGCGCGCAACGTCGCCGCTGTGACCGTCGACCTGGAGGATCTGTCCGTGGAGGCCGCGGAAGCGGCGGCCCGGCGTGCCCCCTTGCGCCCGGGACCGCGGGTGATGCAGGTGACCCAGCATCGCGGGCTGGAAAAGCAGTACCTGCGGCAACGGGGCCTGCCCGTGGCCCCGTTCGCCGAAGTCGACTCCCTCGAAACGCTGCGCGACGCGCTGACGCGGATCGGCACTCCGGCCGTGCTCAAGGTGGCGCAGGCCGGTTGCGGCGGCCGGCGGCAGTTCGTGATTCGTTCGTCCTCCCAGGCGGAGGAAGCCTGGAAGGCGATCGGAAGGCGGCAGTCCGTGCTGGAGAAGTGGCTCGACATCCATCGGGAGTTCGCGGTCGTCGTCGCCCACTCGGCCTGCGGTGAGATGGTGACGTACGGGCCGATCCTGAGCATGGAACGCCACGGGCATCGCGACTTCTGGGTCGCTCCGGCCGATTTGCCGAAAGCGGTGACGGACCGGGCGGTGCAACTGGCTCGATTCATCGCTTGCCGGCTGGAGGTCATCGGCTTGCTGTGTGTCGAGATGTTTCTCACGGGCGACGGGCAGTTGTTGGTGAATCAATTGGTCCCACGGCCACAGGACTGCGGCCACTTGACGCTGAATGGCCACGCAACCTCTCAGTACGAGCAGCTTGTGCGGGCGACCTGTGGACTGCCTTTGGGGCCTGCCGACCAGCTCCGTCCGGCGGCCACGGTCAGTTTGCCCGGTGACTTGTGCCAAGGCGGCGAACCAGACTGGGCCAGGGTCTTCGACGTCCCCAGCACTTACCTGCACCTCTACGGCAGGAAGAAACTCCAGCGGGATCACAGCCTGGGGCATATCACGGCCTTGGCTCCAGAACCGAGGAGGGCCCTGTCTCGCGCCATTACGGCCCGGGATGTGCTGCGAACCGTACGGGTGGCTGGCCCGCGCGCCGCTCGGGTGTTGAGCAGTGATTCTGCTGAAGACGCCCAGACGGGGTCCGCGGCGAGTGGGGGCATCGGATCACCGGGCGGCGCCTCGGTGGAGCCCCCTGCGCGACGAATTGCGTGAGTTAGCGTGGTTCAGAAGTTGAGGAGCCTTGCTCAGCGGAGTAACGCCATGGTCGATCTGGAAGGTTCGTGCCGGTGCCCTTCAGAGGGCACCGAACTGCATTTGCGGAAAACAGGAAGATCGACGCGCCTCGATTCGGGGACGGTATTGGGTGAGTTCGATGCGGCGGTGGAGCGTGAGTTACTGGTGGAAGCGTCGCTGCGGCGGTCGGGACGTGCTGCGTCTGGCCGTGCCGTTGGTGGTTTCCACGTGCTTCTGGACCGTGATGAACTTCACCGATCAAATGTTCCTTCTCTGGCACTCGAACACCGCTGCGGCGGCGGCTTTGCCCGCGGGGCTTGTGCACTTCACCCTTCTCTGCCTGCCTTTCGGCCTAGTGACGTACCTCAGCACGTTCGTCGCCCAGTATGACGGCGCCGGACGCCCACACCGGATCGGACTGGTGCTCTGGCAGGCGGTCTGGCTGTCGGTGGCTGCCTGCCCTCTGGTCCTCGCCACGATCCCGGCGGCGCCATGGGCGTTTATTCTGCTCGGTCACGAGCCCGACGTGGCCTCGGCGGAGGCCGTGTATTACCAAACGCTGACGTTCGGCGCGGTGGGAACCTTGCTTTCCACAGCGTTTGCCGCCTTCTTCATCGGACTGGGGCGGACAGGCATCGTGATGGCCGTGGAAGGGGTCGCGTGCGCGTTGAACGTCGCCCTGGATTACGCCTGGATCTTCGGTCGTTGGGGACTGCCTGCCTGGGGCATCGAAGGTGCCGCGTGGGCCACGGTGGTGGCCCAATGGTCGGCCGTAGCGATGTATGGGCTGGTTCTCCGGCGGGCTTCGTACCGTCAGACCTATGGACTCACTGCTGGGTGCCGCTTTGATCCAGCCATGACGCTGCGCCTGCTACGGTTTGGCACGCCGAGTGGTGTCCAATTCCTCTTAGAGACGGCCGGATTCACCCTCTTGATCCTGGTGGTGGGCCGGCTCGGTGAGGAGGCTCTGGTGGCTACGAATCTGGCTTTCAACATCAATTGTCTGGTGTGGCTCCCCATCGGCGGGCTGGGGACAGCCGCGTCCACGATCGTCGGCCAGCAATTGGGGCGCGGCGAGCCAGAACTGGCCGCCCGCGCCACCTGGACGGCTTTCTGGATCGGCATGACCTATGCGGGCTCCTTGGCCGTGCTGTACATCCTGGTGCCCGATTTGTTCCTCCTGGCTCACGCCAGGGGCATGTCGCCGGAACGTTTTGCCGCGTTGCGTTCCACCACAATCCTGTTGCTGCAGTTTGTGGCCGCCTATGCGCTGTTCGATGCGATGAACCTGATTTTCGCCAGTGCCATCAAGGGCGCTGGGGATACCCGATTCGTCCTGACGACAGCACTGGTCCTGTCGCCCATGCCCGTGGCTGCCAGTTGGCTGGGCATCCATTGGTTCGGCGCAGGGCTTGTGTGGTGCTGGTCGGCGGTGACGATCGGAGCCTGTCTCCTGGGGATCATTTTTCTGACGCGGTTCGTGCAGGGCAAGTGGCGCCACATGCGCGTGATTGAGACCACGGCTCCCAGCAGCAACGCTTCCACCCAGCCCAGGCCGATCGCCCAAGCGAAGAGGGCCAGCAAGCCCGCGGTCAGCCGGTGCACGTGATCCCCATTTCGGTCAGCGTCTTGCGAATAAGGGCGACGGACTGGCCGATCTCGCGATTTTCGCTGCCGCTTAGCGACGCGTCGAGGCGGCGCAGCATCTCGCTGGTGACCACGCCGTTCTGACGGTACTCGAACAGTGCCCACGCCGAAGCAGAGGTGAGTCGGACAACCCCGCTCGGGTGGTCTTTCAACTTGCTTGAGGGCACGCGGTCGTTCACGACGTCGTTGCCGTAGGCGGCCAACACGGCGAACGCTTTGCTCGGCTGCGGCACGTTGTCCTCGATCAGCACGCGCGTGCGCATGAACAGCGGCACGTTCGCCGTGTAGGCATATTGTGGCACTCGGTCCGGCGTGGGGAAAAGTTTTGGGTGATCGCGCATCTGCTGCGCTACGTTCGCCTCCGACAGCTTCACACGTATGAACTTCGGCTCGCCGGCAAGCGGGATGCCCGGCTCATGGAAGCCCCAGTGTCCGTCCTCGCCGACGCCTTTGACCTGCAGGTCTGGACCCGCATCGAGGATCGCCTTGCCGTACTCCTGGCAAACTCTCTCCGGGTCGGGTCCGTCGGCCTGGAAGAGATGGATTTTCCGCGAGTCACAGAACCGTGCGATGGGGGCGAGGAACCTGTCCATCAGCAGGAAGCGGAAGGAAACCGGGTGATGCACGGGCAACGCGTAGTCGTCGAACTGGAAAATGTGTGTATCGTAGAGCGATTTCTGCAGCGCCGGCGACGAAAGAACAAGGTTCTGGTAAGCTTGGTAAAACGTAAACGCCGACGGCGCGGCCATGACCATGATGCTGCAGATGCCCTTTGCCTCGAACAGCCGCCTCTGGTGCGAAGCGATGTTGATGGCCGTGGCCAGACCCATCTGCTCTGCGTCCGGGTACACGAAGATCGAGGCGTTGCCCGCCTTCAGTTCGTAAACCGGCTCGGGCCCGGTCAGGTCGAAAGCAGGGGTGCGGTGATCGGATGACATCTCAGGAAACCTCCTAATGCGGCCTCACCATTCGAAGTTTGCCTGTGGAGCTTTTTCCGGCTGAAAGGCAACATCTTCAATCTTGAGCCGGAGACAGCCGAAGGGCATCTCCCAAGTGAGCAAATCGCCTGCACGGTGGCCGAGAATCGCCGTGCCTAGCGGCGCGAGTACGGAGATGCAACTCCTGAGTCCATTCGCGAATGCTGGATACGTGAGGGAACAGACTGCGACCTCGTCAGCGTCCAAGTCGCGCAATTTCACAGTGGAGTTCATCATGATCACGTCGTCGGGCATTTCCGAGAGGGCGAGTACCTGAGCCTGTTGCAGTCGCGTGCGGAGAGCGCGGAGCCTCTCCCGCGGAGTGGTTCCGCCGGCGACTTCATCTCGCAGCAACATGTCGAGACGGTCGTAATCCACCGACGAAACCAGGATGTTCTCGTTCATGCTCGGCATGATTGACTCTCCCGATGAGGTTGTCCCCCGGCTTGGGCCCAACCACGACCGCGCGTCGATGGCGTCTCTTAAGCCGATCGGACGGCATCGTTCGGGGGCCAAGCCCCAAAAATGTACGTCGCCTGCGCGGCCATCCGGATCTCGCAGACCGCCGTTCAAGGCTGTGCGGGCAACACCACCTCGATCTCGTTGACGATCTGCTCGACCCCGGCGACGTTTCGGATCGTTTCTTGGGCGAGCTGTTTAAGGTAGTAGCTGTTCACGCAGCCGCGCAGAAAGACCATCCCTTCGTGGTAGCGGCAGCGGATGGTCCCCAAGGGTTTGTAACCGCTTCGCTTCAACCGCTGTTTGGCGGCTTCGGCGACGTCCAGAGGCTGTGCCACCGGCTTGGTGGGACATTCAACGCGTCGTATCATCGTTACCCTCCGTGATCGCACTTCGTGCCATGCCACTCGCGGAACCTGAACCCCAGGAAAGCCGCGTGACGGCTCTTGGCCGGCTTCTTTCCCTCTATGAGCGTCCCCAATGCCTGGACGCCACGAGTTTCCGCAAACGGGCCTTGCGGGTTCCCGTTCCACACGAATGAGCGAGCAGATGGGCGCTCGAATCCAGCGCAGGCCTGCCATTCGGCCCGCTCGCCAGGTTCGGACAGCCTTGGTTTCCCACGGCAAACTGGCCGGCTCAGGTTTCGAGCCGCGCAAGCCGTACAGGAATCGGTGAAAGGGACCGCCGTCAGCCGGGGCTTGACGATTCTCCGGCCGCAGTGCCGACATCGGCCGTAGCTCCCGTTTTCGATCCGTTCCAGGGCGTCTTCAATCTTCTGGAGCCTTTGTTTTTTCTTCGCCCACATTTGCTGCGTCATTTCGCAGTCGGGCGTGAAGGCCAATCGCGTCACTTCGTCGCGAAGAAGCGTCTTGAGTCCCAGCAGACGAGTTCTGTACCTTTCCACCGTTTCTCGGTCCATGCCTCGGTCTCCTTCCCCCCTGCGGTACGGATTTGTCCAGCCACGCTTCACATCTGACGATCAATGACGCCCATTAGCTGCCTGCCTTGCTGGTCATGGCCTTCAGAGGTTAATTCGCACCGCGTCCAGCCGGGTTCAAGCGGGGGCATGTCTCCAAGGAGTGCATCCTCGTATACGATGACCGTCTTTCGTTCGGGCCTGTCACTCAAGCTTGGTTGCGAGCGGTGAGGCTGAGTTTCCAACAGCTGAGAAACGCGGTCCTTGACGCCTTCGTCATTGGGCACAAACGCCGGAGCTTGGAGATCTGCATCGCTCATGGGTGGCTTCCTCTTGGTCAGCGTCTGCACGCGCGCCGCCTTTTCTTTTCAGAGTCCATCTGCGTTTCAGTTCCCGATGGGCAACTCCGGCCGCACGTTTCGCGGCCTGGCCGACGGCCGCGGCGACATGAGCACCGCGGCCCGAAACGATGACCTGACCAGCCCACCCGAGATGCACGCGAATCGTGCAGAGTTTGTCGTGACCACCGCGGGTGCCGTTTTCGTCCGACACGCAGACGTCGACGTTGTCGATGCGCGCCGCAAGCCGGCCAAGGGCGAAGCGAATGCGCCGCGTTGCGGCCTGAGTCAGGTCGTCTGGGACGGCGAATTGCCGGCCTCGAATACGGATCGGGTACGCTGAAATCGGTCGTGATTCGGGGATCATGGACATCCTGTTTCACCTCGCCCGTTTGGCTGCCCTCATCCTGCTCGAGTCCACATCAGCCCGCAGCGGTTCTTGGAGCGTGAGTCGCGTCTACGCGTTGATTACCCCGTGAGAACTCGTCTCCGTTTGCCGCCAGCTGATCCGGACTCGCGCCCGCTTCAACGCGCATCGCCCGCCCCGGCCAACCTGGTGATCGCACTTGGCGTGCCAGACCGCGATTGGCCGCGTACAATTCCCGAGTGGCCGAGTTTCTCACGCAGGGCAGGCATTTCGGCCCGTCGCGAGCCAGAAGACGGGCAGGAATACTCGTCCTCTCGGCAAGTCTGCCGCTCGCCTGTCGTCTCGTCAGTGACGCCGTGGCTGAATTTCGGTCAGTCGGCGAACGAATTTCGCCCAACGGGCCTGGGCATGCGGCTGGGGTGGTTGCCATGCAGGCGTCAGCGCTGAGGACCAATATTCGCCTATGTTGGCCCATGTCGCGGAGCCAACCCGACCCTGGCACCCCGTGGGGCCGCCAATCGCTACCGGACGCGACTCGGACGAACGTGGGGCCGCGGGGCGGGAACTGTGGCGATGGCCACAGGGACGCGACTTCCGCCCGTGAACGCGACACGGGCGAACGGCGGGCCACGTGGTCGGGGATGGGGTGCCGCGATCCCTGTGGACCAGCACCTGCCGGATCGCGGCCAAGCGGCTACGTCGCGACGCCGGTCCGTTGGCCACAGGGACGCCACTTCTGCCCGTGAACGCGACACGGGCGAACGTGGGGCCACTGGGCGGGCACCTGCCGGATCGCGGCCAGGCGGCTACGTCGCCCCCGTCGCGACGCCGGGGCCACTGGCCACAACGCCCGTGAACGCGGCACGGGCGAACGGCGGGACGCGGGGGCGGGAATGGCGGCACCTGCCGGATCGCGGCCAGCCTACGCTCACAGGCGGTGCCTATCGTGTGGGCGTCTGGTTGCCTGGGGCCGTGGGCGGCACCTGCCGGCTCGCGGCTACGTCGCCCACGTCGCGACGCCGGGGCCACTGGCAACGTAGACGCCACTTCCGCCCGTGAACGCGACACGAGCGAACGTGGGCTACGGGGGCGGGAATGGCGGCGATGTGGCCAGCCCCTACCGGATCGCGGCCAAGCGGCTGATGTTCACAGGCGGTGCCGATCGTGTGAGTGTCCGGCTGCCCGGGCACGCGGGGGCAGCGGCAGCACCTGCCGGATCGCGGCCAAGCTACGCCCACGTCGCAACGCCGGGCTATTGGCCACGGGGACGCCACTTCCGCCCGTGAACGCGACACGGGCGAACGGCAGGACGCGGGGCAGAGGCGGGCCGGTACCTGCCGGATCGGGGTTTGGGGGTGGCTTCAAGGCTGGCGGCGATCATCGGCGTCGGCCGGCGAGAACTCCGGCAGACGTATGTTCCAATAGAGGGCCACAAGTCTCAACAACACGATCGCGACGATGCCAACACCAATCGCGATAAACTGATCGGGAAACGCGGTTCTCAGCAGCAGGTACACCCAGCAGCCGAGAAAGGAACACGTCGCGTATAGGGGTGCCGAGCGAAACAGACTGGGAAGTTCGTTGCATACGACGTCTCCGATCACTCCGCCAAACGTTCCCGTGACGGTCCCCAGCAGGGAAGCGATGAACCAGGACGTGTCGGCCTCCATCGCGTATCCCGCACCCACGACGCTGAAAAGTCCCAATCCCAACGCGTCCAGTACGTACAGCGCCCTCTCCACCACCTTCGGAATCTTTCGGGCCAAGGATGTTGCGATGGCCAAGGCAAAGACGATCAGCGGATAGTGGTGGTTCTGAATCCAAAACAACGGGTGACGGTCCAAGAACAAATCCCGTAGCGTCCCGCCTCCAAACGCAGTCATGCACGCCACAGAGAACACGCCGACGAAATCCATTCCCTTTCGGCGAGCCAACAACACACCGAACGTGCCGGCGGCGATGACGGCAAGTAACTCAATGAACTGAAGCACGGCACCTTCTCAAAACGGTTGCGACTTGCGTGAGAGACGGCAAAACTGCCAAATTGCATACGGCACTACCGACTGTTTCTCAATTCGGGACGACGCTGTCAATCGGGCGATGGCCATCACCTGCCGGATCTCGCCCACGTCGCGACGCCGGGGCCACTAGCCACAGCGCCCGTGAACGCGGCACGGGTGAACGGCGGGACGCGGGGCAGCATCTGCCGGATCGCGGCTAGGCGGCTACGCCATGCCGGATTCCCACTCATAGGATTCGACAACTACCCAACTCGTCGCTTGCAGCATTGCCTCCCAACGACGCATTGTTTCGACAATTACTGTCTGGTTGCTGCGTGGGCCGGCAGCAAATGATGCACGGTCTTTCCTGCGGCGAGCTAAGTCGAGAGGAGTGTGACACGCGATGACCGAACACCTACCATTGGGCTTCCAGTCCCACGTGGGCACCGTGCAAGAACATCCAACCGTCCTTGTGCAGGGCCGTGCCACTAGTGAACGTGTCATTGAAATCCAACTGGTCGGAAGCGAGGGCCAGGCCGCCGATGCCCAGCGCCTGGTAGCCGATCCGCACGGACCAACAGTCCGTGATCGGCCGGATGAGCGTCACCCCCACTTCGCCGAGCATCGCCGCCTGCTGCCCGTCGCTGCCGGTCAATTCGCGAATCGCCAGGTCGTTCGGATAATCGTAGACAATCTGGCGCTGTTGGGCGTCGTTCAGGAAGACGCCCGCTTTGCCGGTTAGCTCCACTGCCCAACCCGAGCAGTACCGGCGCAAACGGCCTCCCAACTGAAGGCCGTAAAGGTAGCTCTCGGTCGAGACATCGTACGGACTGCTGCCCTCCTGCAAGTCCGTTCCGGTGAGCGAGAAGTCTTCGAGCAACGCGAGGCCCCGGAAACCCCACAGGAAATCGATTCGCGTGCAACCGTCCAGGCAACAACTCTTCACACAGTTCAATTCAACGTTGTGCAGTTCCGAATCGTAGTCGGCCCGAATCTCGTCCGCCCCATAGAAATTGTTCGAATTCAGGCCCAGCGTTCCGGGGATGGCGAGATTGTTGTCACCCGCCACCGCCGCACCGGCCTCCCAGCTGTACACGCCAAAATAGGACAGCTCCCAGGCACAGCACCAGCCGCAGCCGTGGCAGGGATCGGGACGAAAGCCAACCAGCAACCGCACGCCGGGCTCATACTGGAAGCCAAGGTCGGCGGAACTCAGCACCGTGTCCTCTCCCGGCACGCCGACGTTGGTGTCCAACGCCAACACCCGGTCGCAACCACTCCCGACGCGGTCCCAATACAGGAGGTCGGCCTGCGCGTAGATCGGCGTACAATGGGCGTGCCTCGCGGGGAACGCATCCGCCGCAGCGTCTTCGCTGCCGGCGAGATCCGACGTCCAAGACGCCGGTTCGACAGACGTCCCCGAACCCCGTTCCCAAGTCCTCGCGTTCACATCGACGATAGGCTCCAGGCCCCTGGCCGATATGGTTACACTCGCCAACGTAAGCGACAATACGAGGCAGGCTAAATTCCGCGACATATCCTTCATCCTTGACGGCTGGTGATGAGTCGTGTGTCCCTGTCGGCAGACACACACAACGCACGTCCGATCACGTCCGATCACAACCTCAATCGCGTTTGAAGCCTGCGGCCATCAAGAAATGTCGGGATTCGGCAGAACTGCAGAAACGAGACGCGTTAGTCGGGGTGGCCGTTTCGACCGTGCGGAAGATGCAGAGAATGCACACCGACCCGTCTGTGGCGAGATGAACTCTGATGAGACGCGACCGGGAACGAATCCACGCGTTGCGCGGACAAGGATGAAACGAACGGATTCTGCAGGTTGTTCTGTTCGGCCCCAGGCCAGTGACGATGCTTTCCGCCCTGCCATCACCTCGCGCCGCGTCCGCCCATGGAAAGCGGTTCCGGCTCCGTATTGCAGAACACTGCGACCTGTGAGCCCGCAGAACTCATGCAGCGGCAAAATCGTTGACAGCGTCCCAAGTCTTGAGATCGGGCGACTTCATTCCCTGGAGGAGGGGATGACCCGCGAACGTCCTGGAAACGCGGCCGGCCCAGGGCGGAATTCTCCCTGGAGAGGTTGAAAACGCCCGTGTTTCCCGATGCTCCCGACGGATTCGGCCGCTCCGCAGGACGTGTGACGGGCGGCCACGCCGCGTGGTTTCCGGGAGTACATGGTGGTTCTCCACGAGAGGGGTGACCTCAAGAACTTGGGACGTTGCCAAATCGTTGCGACCGTCGCCGTCCACATCGCGAATCGCCGCATCGTCGCCGGAATTGGAGGGCCGAGGCACCGCCGACCGCATCTGCTCGCTTGGGGGGGCACCGAGGTCCCGAGCTATTGCCGACACAGGGGCGCCAACGTATTCAGCAGTTCTTCGTCCACGTCGTCCGTGGCAAGGATGTGGCTGGCAGAACTGTCCAGCGACGGTAGCCGACCCGTCCCGATGTCTCCCAACGCCTGAAAGACCAAGTCGTGTGTGTCGGCCGCGTCCCTGGCCGACGGCGCGGAGGCGTCGTCTTCACCTTCGCCCAAGTCCGCGAACGCGGAATCCAGGGCGTTGATCACTAGCAGCACGTCCCACGGCGTAATCAGACCGTCCCGGTTCACGTCGTAGGCGTCGGAACCGAGGGCTTGCAGATCTCCGGCCGAGCCCGCCGCATCAACGCCGTAGGTGTTCGCGTAGTTGATCACGAGCAGCGCATCCAGCGGGGTGACGAGACCGTCGCCGTTCACATCTTCGGCCAACGGCACACTTGGCGCCGCAGCAATCGTGAGCAGGCTGCTGAGCGTCGCCGCCGAGGCGGCGGCCGGTTCCCCCTCGGCGGCGCCGGCGGCATCGACGTAGGTTACCGTCAGGCCGGCCAAGGCCACGTTCTTGTCCCGGCCCCCCAAATCCTTGAGCCGGACTGTGAGCTGACCGTCGGTGACGGGAACCGTATACACTTTCGACACCAGCGTCCGGGCATCCGTCGAGACCGTGTCGACCTGGTGCCCCTCCAGAAAGACACCCATCTGATCGTGTGCCGTAGTCCCGAGATCGCCCAGCCATAGCTTGACGGAGTACGTGCCCGGCGGGATGTTCACCGCAAAGGTCCCATCGGCCGTCAGGTTCAGGTCTCGCTCCAGAGCCGTTCCGCGGGAGCGATCGGCGCTGCTGATCCGGCCCGCCTGCCAGCCAAAGCCTGCCGCCACCGTGTACTTGGTGGTGTTTGCCACCCGCTGGTACCCCGGCTCGACTGCACTCTTGGCCTTCCCAAAGTCAAGCCGCTTCTCGTAGCGGAAATCGATAGGAACTTCCTCCGAACTGCGGTTCGGGTTCCCCGACAAGTCCACCGCCGAGTCCGCAGGGACGGCGATGCTCAGGCTGCCGTTGCCGGCCATTCCTCCAATGGTCACTTCGTAGTTTGCGCCCATGCCGGACGCGGATGTCGTGAGCGTTCCCGGTCCGCTCCAATCCACTTGCAGGTCGTCGGCCGTGAAACCGGCGACCGGCTCGCTGAACGTCACGCCGACCACGAATGGCGCGTCGGTCAGCTCGCCGTCGGCGGCCGTCGGCAACTGAATGCTGACGCTCGGTGGCGTCGCGTCGGGAGGCGCCGCGATCACTCGCAAACCGGCGATCGCGACGTTCTTGTCCTTGCCGCCGAGATCGCGGAGATTCAAAGTCAACTGGCCGTCGTCCACGGCCACCGTGTACGTTTGCCAAACCTGCGTCTTGGCCGCGGTCGTGACCGAATCGACGTCTTGGCCTTCGAGCGCCAGCCCCATCTGATCGTGCGCAGTTCGACGGTCGCCCAGCAGCATCTCAACGAGACAGGTACCGTGGGGGACGTCCACCACGAATGCTGCTTGCGCCGCCAGCGCTACGTCGCGTTCGAGCTGCGTTCCGGACCGGTGGTCCGCGGTGCTGATTTTGCCCGCCGTCCAGCCAAATCCCAGCGCAGGGGTGTATTTCGTGGTTTGCGAGACTCGCTGAAAACCGGGCATGAGAGGCGAGCTGGACGTGCCAAAGTCGAACTGCGACTGGAAGGGCACGATCGTTCGTAGCGAGCTGACGCTGGCTACGGTCGCATTTGGCGGGGTGGAGAGAAGATCCGCCACGAAATACGCCCCACAGAAATCCGGATGACTCTCGATGAACTCGCCTTTCAATTCCCCAGATAACGGGTCGAACGAACGAATTCTCCGCGTCGTACCGTCGGTTCCCTGGCCCGTCACGATGATATCTGTCCGGCCGTCACCATCCTGGTCGACGGCCGCCAGCCGAACCGGCGCATTGGAACTCGACGTCGTAGCGGACGAATAGGCGTTGAACGCGGAGAGGACCAACGCCCCGCTGATGCCGTTGCGCACCTCAACGTTCGAGCCGCCGCCGTTGCCGGTTCCGACGATGATGTCAGGGATCAGATCACCATCCACCGGCGCCGCATCCAACGAGAGGCCTCCTCTGAAGGTCGGTGTGAACGGATTGAAGGTGCGCACGACCTTGGCCGTACTGCCTGTGTAATCGAAGACGTGGACGGTCGGGCTCATCCCTGCCTCGTTGCCAACCACAATCTCCGCTTTGCCGTCAGGCGTGCTGCCATTCACCACGGTGCCGTTGGAGAACTCGCCCATATCCGCCAATTCGACGGTAGCCCCCCCCTTGAACGTCGAGCCAAAGGGGTAGAACGCGCTCTTGTATGGGATGAAGGATGAGCCCGTATTGCGGAACAACGCGACTTGCGAGCCGTTATAGCTCTGCGCGGCGGCGATATCATTCAGTCCATCGTCGTCCACATCGCCGACCGCGACGTCGACGCCGTACGTGAAGCTGGAAGCGAAGGCCAGGAACTCCGTCAGCATGACGCCGCTCTGGTTGAACACGCGAATCCACGGCTCATAGCCCCGCCCCGGAGCCGTGATGATTTCCCCGGTAACATCGTCCATCGCCACCCGCACGCCGCCCCGGAACCACTCAGGATAAGCCAGGAACCGGCGCACGAGTTCCCCCGTCTCCCGGTTTACGATATGCACGTAAGGCTCACTGCAAGCCGTCTTGTCCGGGGTGATCACGATGTAATCCTGTACCACCCGCACCGTCTCATCATCGGTGGCGGGGCCCGTCTCGTTGGAGTCCGCCGTGACCGTGTTGTCGATGTCCCCATCGCCGCCGCCATTGCTGTCCAGGTCTGACTGCAGCACCGTGTACGTGCCGGTGTAGGTCCACGTCTCACCTACGTCAAGGATGCCGCTCGGCGCCGCGTCACCACTGACGTAAGCCAGGTTGGCGACCAGCGGGTCGTTCACGGTGACCCCCGTCAGAGCCACGTTGCCCGTATTCTGGACCGCAACCGTGTAGTGGATCACGTCTCCGGCGGCATCGACCGAGTCCTCCGTGGCCACCTTGGTGACGTTCAACGACGGCAGCAGCGTGATCAGCACCGTATCACTGGCCGTATCCGGCCCGGTCTCGTTGGAGTCCGCCGTGACCGTGTTGTCGATGTCCCCATCGCCGCCGCCATTGCTGTCCAGGTCTGACTGCAGCACCGTGTACGTGCCGGTGTAGGTCCACGTCTCACCTACGTCAAGGATGCCGCTCGGCGCCGCGTCACCACTGACGTAAGCCAGGTTGGCGACCAGCGGGTCGTTCACGGTGACCCCCGTCAGAGCCACGTTGCCCGTATTGGCCACCGTGATCGTGTACGTGATCGTCTCCCCCGCCACGCTCACCGTCGCCTTGTCCGCGGCCTTCACGATCGTCAACGCCGGATTGTCGCGCACGTTGCCAAAGTCTCCACCGTACAGAGAGTTGCCTGCAGTGAACGTCACGGAGTGGTATCGGCCATACACGTCCGAGGTGGTCGGGAAGGAGTTCGTCCAGTCGGTCTTCTGCACCTCACGGACCTTCCAGGTGCCTGCACTGATTCCGTAGATGGTATAGCGGCCGGCCTCGTCGGCGAGGGTGGCCGGATCGTCAGCGAGCGTCACCGCCGATGGCTCGCCTGCGTCCAGCGATCCATTGTTGTTGTAGTCCACAAAAACCGTCCAGTCTGACAACCCCGGCTCCCCGGGTTCGCGAGCAGCGCCATCGCCGTCTGTGTCTTCAAACTTGTACCCAGACAGCGTCGCTGTCGTTGTTCCGGAAGTAGAAACCGCCCACTCCTCGAAGCCATCGTTAGACGGGAAGTTGTCTCCAAATCGCGAGAACAGGGTGACGTAGCTCGTCACAGGATAGCCGGCGAAGATCGTGGCCGGCAGGTACACGAGCAGGTCGGAAGTGCCGCTCCCGCTGCTGAGTTTCGCGTTGAGTTTGACCCAGTTGTCGCCGTCCGCGTCCAAATCGTAGATTTTGGTCGCAGTGGGCTCCGGTGGCTGATCAAAGGGGTATGAGTTTATGTTGCCCGCGGCGGACAGGTATACTTCGACCTTGTCCAGCGACAGAAGCTCCTCGCGACCCGTTTGGTTAATATCGAGTGAGAACTCGCGATACGCAACGCCAGCCAAGACGATGACCGGCACATCGCTAAGCTGCAGGTCGTGGTTCCAGGATGTGTCTTCATCGAACTCGACGTCCCGGTAGGAGGAATTGTATCCCTGCTCGACGGGAGACGCCTGCAAACGCACGAAAGGATCGATATTTCCTGTTCCGGCACCGGTGCTTGCGTTCGTGAAGAAGGCTCCGTTGATGAATCCACTCGCCCCGGCCGTCGTCAGGTCGAGAATCGCCATCAGGCGGCGATCTTCCAGTGCTTCGAGCGCAAGTGTCCGATGGCTGCGGCGAACCACGCGTTGCTTCTTGGAACGGCGACTGACATGGATGCCATTCATGGATGAGTCCCGATTCGTTCTGAGTTTTTAGGTGTTCCCGATGCCTGGACGTGTTTTCCAAAATCCATTGTGAAATGGTTTGACTCGGTGCGAGGCTGACGTTGGCTTTCAGAGCATCCGTGTAAGGCAGTTTCCAAACTGGCGATCGCGTTCTGATGTAGCCATGTTCCTTTCAGTACGGTGACGCGTTCCCGACACGTCGCGCTCCCCCCCGCGCGTAAACCTACCGCGAGCGAAACGGTACTTGTGCCTGCGGCGAGTCAAGGGCAGGAAAAACATCCGGCAAATGCACCGACGCCAGGACTTGACAGCCACCGAAGACCACATCACCACGATGTGAAGCCGTGCTGCCTGTGAGGAACCTAGCAGTCAAACACGCCACGACACAAATATAGTTCCGCAAACGAGAAAGGCAAGAAAAGGGAGCGATTTTGCTCACACGAATTTCAGGCGAAGGCGGTATGTTTCGCCTCGACGGGTACTACCCGACTGCTGGACGCGTCGCCAGTATCGCACAATCGTGCTCTGCAACCTGCAAAAGCACCTCTAAGCCCTTATGGCAACACAGCCCGGACTGACGTTGGTCAAAATGAAGCAATTCGTGCTTAGTCCTAGCGGATTTTGCCGAACATCGCCACCGGCATCAGGAAATCCGCCGCCCGCGCCAACCGCACGTTTTGGCAGCGATCCAGGTAGAACTGCCGGGGCTCCTCGCGGCTGACCCCGCCCCCTGGCTTGATCGCAGCCAGGACGCGATGGGTGGCGACGTGACCCCGCCCATCGGCCCCACAGTGTTGCCGGGACGTGCGGAGGGGTAGAATTGACGAAGCGAGTGCATCCTCGCTTATTGCGGTGGGCGGGGGGGCTTGCTCCACCTCACCCATCGCGTTGCAGTTGGTACGGGTCCGCACGTTTGTGATCATCACCGCCGAACCCTCGCGGCTGCGACTACGCGGCGATAGGCTGGAGCATAATCTACGTCCACGTTTTCCGGTCCCTGAGCCACTATAACAAGGAGAACTACGATGTATCCCAGTGTAGTGCCCGCCTTGCGGCAGTTTCTTGGCCACGGCGAGGGCGATTTGAATTTCATGTATCTCGACAACCGGCAGGGAGAGCGAAAGGTCACGACCGGCATCGGCTTCTTGATCGACCCGTTGGCCGCGTGCCTGGAGCGTCACACGTCGAATCGCCTGCCATGGTATTGCGGCGAGCGATTGGCCACCGAGCAGGAGGTCCGGCAAGAATGGGAGCAGGTCAAGTCGATGCAGAACTTCGGCCGCGGGCAGAGTGGGGCGATGTTCCAAGGGCGGACGAACCTGAACCTCCGCCTGCGGCAACCGAACATCGAGGCCTATTTTGCGCAGCAGGCTGCCGACTATCGGCAGCAGTTGGTCACGGGTTCGCCGAAGCTGGCGCAGTTCGATACGTATCCGGCCGACGCCCAGATGGGCGTTTTGGCGTTGGCGTGGGCGGTAGGTGCGGGGGGCATCCTGGCCACTTACAACGAGTTTCGCACCGCGTGCTTTCGGCGGGCGTGGCAGGCCGCGGCCAACCAGAGCGGCTGGACGTCGGCCACGGCGGGCCGGCGAGCACAGGTCCGCCAGATGTTCCTCAACGCCGATGCCATCGAGAGGCAGAACAATTGGGACCGCGAAAACCGCCTGCCACTTTCGTATGATGTCGCTCGGGTCTACTTTCCGCAGCGCGTGGTGGTCTTTACGCGGCCGACGACCATCACCGCGGGGGGACGGGCGCCGGGGCGCTGAGGCAACCAATGATTTGGAACATCGGCGGCCGCGTTATTCCTTTGCCACACCGGAAACCACCTCAAATCGGTCCGGCGGCACAACGAGCATCAGCGTCCGCCCGTTGTCCCACTTCACATCCACCTGGGCCCACGTCCCCTGTTGGCGGACGGAAACAACAGTGCCCGTGGTGCCGGGTTCGATGGGATCGGGATCGTCGTTCATGGCGAGCAGTCTAATTCGGTCACCGGGTTTGGCCGTAATCATGGCGGGCTCCTTGAAGAGAAACGGAAAATCGCGACGAGTGTTGCTCGACGCGGACGAAAAGCAAGACGGGGGGGCGGATCTGCGCCGGAATGGCCGCGACGCTTCGCGTCTGTTGCGTCTTCTGCGGCCCTTGGCCCGTGGGGCCAGATCGGCGTCAGGACGCGACGGGGCGCAAACGTGGGCCAACTGTGGGGACGACGTGGGAACCGAACGGCCGCCACAGAAGATCGCGGCGTCCCTCAGACCCTCTTCACCCCCGCCCACATCTCCCGCTGCTTCCCCCAATCCAACTCCGCCACAATCGGGGACAGCAACTTCTCGTGGATCAGTGCCTTGCCCGACGTGACCTGGGGCAGGAGCAGGAGGCGTCGCCGCACCAGTTCCGGCGTCTGTCGCGATTCTCTCGCCCGTTGGCCCCTGGGCCGGATCGGCCACCAGGACGCGACTGAGGCCGCCTGGTCGAAACCGCTGGGGCAGCCGACCATCGCCACCGGCATCAGGAAGTGCGCCGCCCGACCAAATAGCCCTCCCGCCCAGCAAGCCCCGCCGACATGGCCACATTCAGCCCACGTTGGCCGCGTCGCGGGGCCGGCCCGATCTTGGCAACGTGGGCCGCCAGTCGCCGACGGACGCGATACGGGCGAACGTGGGCGACGTGCGCGGAAACCGCCGAATCTCGGGCTGGCCTCGGTTTCTTGGGACTTTTTTTCCGCCCTGCTGCAGAGGGGAGCCGAATGCGATGTAATCCTTGAAATAGTACCGCCCGAACGGGACGGGTTGCGGGTATTAGATGCGATCGAGG
>ENA-UOUL01002002-UOUL01002002.1-bioreactor-metagenome-genome-assembly--contig:-NODE-2002-length-25638-cov-7.343023_pt1 | contig 25638 bp, 20 predicted proteins | sample MGYA00249838_ERZ747220 | MGnify/ENA primary metagenome ERZ747220 (study PRJEB28778, sample SAMN05720191) | bioreactor metagenome | isolation source: Anaerobic biogas reactor | place: USA:Washington...
GTGTCCTTCCGGCAAGCGTGCATGAATCGTTTTGAGGGTTTTGGTATCGTTGGCTGTCGGGACGATACATGATGGAGGACAGCCGATGAGCACGAGCAGGAGACGCGGGACACCTACCCCTCTGGAGAACGTTCGACGACGGTTTGAACGGTGGCGTCGGACACGGACGGTTCGGACGCGGATTCCGGAGTCATTGTGGACTGCGGCGGTCAAGATGGCAGGGAAGTACGGGGTTCACCAAACCGCCAAGGCGCTGAGGATTGATTACTACGAGTTGAAGAAACGGGCTCAGGCGGAGGGCTTCACCTCCACCAGTGTTTCGAAACCGGCAGGCCACGGCGATCAAGATCCTGATCTACGACGGTCAAGGATTCTGGTTATGCCACAAACGGCTTTCGAGCGGCCGGTTCCCCTGGTGGCCGACCGGCAACAGCGTGGCAGAAGCTGCCCAGACACTGGCCGCTCACCAATTGCAGGTTCTTCTTTCGGCCGGTAATCCGACCAGGCTCCAGGCGGCTCCCGTGTGGCGGCCGGTCAGTCCGGCAGGTTGATTGCAGACGAAATGCTTCACAGAAAGTGCCCTTGGTGCCTCAGGGGCGTTCGTGTTATGTTGTGGCTCGTGAGAATACCGCAATCGTTGCCGCGTGGTCAGGGATGGCGACGTGGCGTTCCTTCCACGGACGCATGGCCGATTCCAGGCATCGGATGCCATGAAGCGGGCGAAACCGGAAGTCGTCGAATTGGACACGAAGAAGCTGGAGGAGGTTCTCCACCGCGCCGAATCGGCGTTGGATGAGAAAGACTACCAGACGATCAAAGCGGTCATTGAGTCCTACGCCTATATCGCCGAGTTGGTAGGCGACAAGAATACGACGATCCGTCGTCTGCGGAAGCTGCTCTTCGGAGCGAGTACCGAGAAGACCGAAACGGTGCTCAGCGATACGGGGGATGGATCGACGGCATCGGCTTCGGATGACGACGATTCCGAGTCGTCCGAGGAGACCGCCGCGACGGAAGACTCCAAGCCGCCGCCAAAAGGCCACGGCCGCAACGGGGCCGACGACTATCCCGGCGCGGAACAGATCCAGGTGCCTCACCAGTCGCTTGAGCCGGGCGACCCGTGCCCGGACTGCCAGAAGGGCACCGTCTATGAGATGGACAAGCCTGGGGTACTGATCCGGCTGGTGGGCCAGACGCCCGTCGGGGCCAAGGTTTACCGGCTCCAGAAGCTCCGCTGTAACCTGTGTGGCAAGATCTTCACGGCCCAGGCGATCCGGTACCTGCTGAAGCACTGGAAGAAGCTGACGCTCTTCCTCCGCAAGGCCGGGGCTCCCCTGGACAATAATATCTGCGAACAGGCCCTGAAGAAGGCGGTCCTCCATCGCAAGGCGGCCATGTTCTACAAGACGGAGAACGGCGCCCACGTCGGCGATCTCTACATGAGCCTGATCCACACCTGTCAACTGAATGGGGTTAATCCGTTCGATTACCTCACCGAGCTCCAGCGGCACGCCGACGAACTGGCCGCCAGCCCTCGGGACTGGATGCCCTGGAACTACCGCCAGACCCTCGCCGCCAGCGCGGCTGCCGGTTAAGCTGCTCCTCCCCATCGCGTATCACGCGACTGCCGATTCACGCGGAGAGAGAAGGCGTACCGCCTTCTCTCTCCGCGTTTCCCAGGATTGTCCAGTCCGCCCCCCTTGGCCACCCCCTGGCCATCGCCACCCGCCGCGGCTGCCGCGTCTCCGCATCAGTGGAGTTCGTGCCCTTCCGACCCGCCGGCCCCAGCGGCCGACAAGATTTTGCAGGCTTGCCGGAAGGACACGATAGGTCAGCGAGGAAGACATGGGGAATTCGCGTTGTATGATGGACTGCGCGTCGGCATTCTTCGCCCTGAAGCTTGAAAGGCATCCCCTTACGGTCATTGTATATGAACAAACAGACACGTATACCACCAGATCTAGGGCGGGCGCAACAGTGCACACGCAGGACTGTGTCGTCAAGCGAGCCCCCCCACTTCCCCAGCTTCCTCTCCCATTCCTTTTCCAGAGATCCACTCCCTCTGAAGGGGTCGTTGTTTGTGCTCCATCTGAGCAGGCCCGCGAACGTCTCGATATGCCCCTTCACCACTCCTCCACCTCCGTCCGCAGAATCTCCCGCTTCCAACCCGGCTCGTGAACCGGCCAGGCCTGCACCCGGAGCGGTAACGCCTCCCCGCTGACCGCACGCGCCTCCGCACTGGCTCTCCGCTGGCACTCCCTCTCCACCTCCGCCATCGGCGGAACCCGTCGCATCAAGTTGCTGCGGCGGAAATAGACCTTGCCCTTGTCGATGATCGTGACGATCACCGGCGGCGGCAGCTCGAGCATCCGCCGGACATGCACCTCGTGGCTTGCCGTGACATAGCGCTGCTTGAGCCACAACAGGTCCCAGCCGCTCGCCCTGCCGTCCTCGAGGATCCAAGGCGACGGCAGAAGCAGGCGGCGAGCCAGGTGATTGGCAACCAACTCCCGGGCATTGCCCGGCGCCTCGCGAGGAGCCACGTTCAGACGGCCGAACACGCGAATCGCCAGATGCTCGCCAATCTCGTGCGCCAAAGCCCAATGAGATCGCTCGGCGCGCTCTTCCGGCCGCAGCAAAACCGCCGGCTTCGGTCGATGGCCCCGGCGACCGCCAAGCCGCACATACCGCCCGCGTCCGGCCTGTGCCGCGTCTTCCGCCACGGTGATCCCGTACACGTGCGCCAGAACGAACGGGTCCACCGGCGGCCCGTCGATCCCGGCCTCGGCCAACGCGCCGGCCGCCACATCGTCGAGCACACCGGCAAATTCCTCGGGGGGCACTTCAATGAGCATGGGTCCCTCTCGCCTTCAAAAGAAACACCAGATTCATATACATGCGTACAGTATACCTGCTCGTGCCGTCAATGCAAGCATTTCGTGAGGCACTTACCCGTGCTCCCGGTGTCGGATAGGATGACATGATCTGAGGCAGGTGGACGAAAAAAATCTACCAGTTAGACGCACAAATGGGGCTGAACGGTCGATGAGAGTGCGAAATCTCACGCAGCAGCAAGCTTTACCGGTAGTGGCCCGTTGTTTCGCACTCTCATCGACCGTTCAGGTCCATTTTGGCGCACCTGAAGGTGAACGATATCCGCAACAGTAGGATAGGAAAAAAGGCGTGGACATGTGGAGCGGCCAGTACGCTGTCTATGCCAAGTGCGATTCTGCTCCACATGTCCACGCCTTTTTCCTATCCTAGAGCGTCTAACTGGTAGATTTTTTTCGTCCACCTGCCTGATTTGCGAATGACGACCTCACCCGAAGTGGGGGCTGATTTGAACCACGCGACCCATTCCTCCCAATCCAAGGGCTCCTACTCCCTGATCACGCTCGGCTGTCCCAAGAATCTGGTGGACAGCGAACGGATGCTCGGCCTCCTGAACCTCGACGGCTACGACTTCACACCCCAACCAGAGGGGGCCGATTTCGTCATCGTCAACACCTGCGGATTCCTGGCTGCCGCTCGCGAGGAGTCGTTGGCCGCCATCCGCGAGATGGAGCAACTCAAACGGGAAGGCCGGCTTCGCGGAATCATTGTGGCCGGCTGCATGGTGGAGCGTCAGAGAGAATCGCTGCTCAGCAAATGTCCAGGCATCGACCAACTCGTCGGTGTCTTCGGCCGCGACGAGATCACTCAGGCCGCCGATTGGCTCATCGGTGGATTAAACGAGCAGCGGACCATCTTCCGCCCGGCGAGCAGCGTGCCCCTCAGCGACACCAACCGCATGCGTATCACGCCGAATCATCTTGCCTATCTGAAGATCGCCGAAGGTTGCGACCGGCTCTGCACGTTCTGCTCGATCCCCCTGATGCGCGGCAAGCATGCCAGTAAGTCCGTCGATCAGGTTGTGACGGAAGCCCGGCAACTCGCCGCCGACGGCGCCCGCGAGTTGAATCTCGTGGCTCAGGACCTGACCTACTACGGAATCGATCTCGACGGCCGGCCCCAACTGGCCAAACTGCTGGGCCGCCTGGAACAGGTCGACGGCGTCGATTGGATCCGGCTCATGTACCTCTACCCGATGTACATGACCGACGAACTGATCGACCTGGTGGCCCGAAGTCCCAAGGTGCTCCCCTATCTCGATATTCCCTTGCAGCACATCAACGACGCCATGCTGCGGCGGATGAGCCGCCGCGTGAATCGGGCGGAAATCGAACGGCTCCTGGAGCAGTTGCGCGAGCGAATCGAGGGGCTGGTGTTGCGAACGACCATGATCGTCGGATTCCCCGGCGAGACGGAGGAGCAGTTCGAGGAACTCGTCGATTTTGTCCGCCGGCAGCGGTTCGAACGGCTCGGCGTGTTCGCCTATTCGCGTGAACCCGATACGCCGTCCGACCGGCTCAACGGGCATCTGCCGGAAGAGGTTCGCGAGGCCCGGCGAGGACGCCTGCTGGAAGTGCAGCAGGAGATCGCTTTTGCCTGGAATCAGTCGCAAATCGGCCGACAGCGGGACGTCCTGATCGACAGTGATATTCCGGGCGAAAAGCACGCCCATGTAGGCAGAAGCTGCGCCGAGGCTCCGGAGATCGACGGAGTGATCTACGTAACCGGCGAGAATCTCCGCCCCGGCGATCTCGTTCCCTGCGAGATTGTGGCCGCGGAAGGCTACGACCTGGTCGCAGTTGCCGTCGGTGAACCGAAACCGCGCACCTGTTCACCGGCCCCAAGCAGCAAGGACAGTCTCCTCAATGTCTTGCCACCCTGAACCCTGAACCCTGACAACTGACTATGAGTGCCTTCCACGTCGTCTGGAACGTTCCCAATTCCGCCACGGTGGCGAGGCTGATCCTGGCGGTCTTGACGTTCTGCCTGATTCCGTTCGGGCTCTATTGGGCGTCGTTCGCACTGTTCGTACTCGCGGCGAGCACCGACTGGTTCGACGGGTGGTACGCGCGCCGCTATCAGCAGGTCACCGTGTTGGGGCGGATTCTGGACCCCTTTGCCGACAAGATCATCATCTGCGGAACGTTCATCTTCCTGGTGGCCGAGCCGGCTTTGACGACCCGTTGGTACGGCCTGCAACCCTGGATGGCGGTCGTGATCGTGGGGCGAGAACTGCTGGTTACCGGACTGCGCAGCTTCATTGAACAGAAAGGGGGCGATTTCTCGGCCAAGATGTCCGGCAAACTGAAAATGGTGTTCCAGTGCGTGGCGGGCGCCGCCGCCCTGGCGATTTTGGCCTGGGGCCCCGAGCCGCCCGTCTTGCTCAACGCTACATTCCTCGTCTCGCTTTGGCTGGCCGTTTTCTATACCATCCATTCCGGTGTAGGCTATGTTTCTGCAGCGATCCGCATGGTGAGCCTCACTTGATTTCTTCGACGGCCTGCCGGCCTGCCCCGAGTGAATGGATAAACCTTCGCCCGACATCGTGACCTTGCTCCTCAACTGCGTCGTTCTCGCGACGGTCGTCGGCGGGATCGCCGTCTGGCTGGTGGTTCTTGCCCGCGTTCTCCGCCGGCAGCCGGTGATCAGGTTTGAGGCCCGGCGTCCGGTTCCCTGGAACGGCTGGGACGCGGTCGGGCTGTTTCTGGGCATGTTCCTGCTTGCCCTTCTGCTGTCGCAGGTTGCAGAGAAGACACTGGGCTGGAAATTCGAAAAACCCCAGAAGATGCCGCACGCTGCGGCGCCTGCGGGTGAAGACCTCGATCTGGAACGTGCCCACCCGATCGTGGTCTTATTGAGCAGCGACTTGAATCGTGCCGTCGTCTTCCTCTGTCTCTTCAGTGCGGTGGTCCTGGCCCCTATCCACGAAGAGTTCACCTTTCGCCTGGTGATGCAGGGCGCCTTCGAAAACATCGACGCTCGCTATCGCCGTCTGTTCCGCTATCCGGGCCGGTGGCTCGGTCTGGCGCCCGTCGTCATGTCGTCGCTCGTCTTCGCCTCGCTGCATTTTCGGGTCCCGCGCCCGAGGCAACCCGAAGAGATCATGCATCTGCTCATTATCGACGCGGTCGCCCGGGTGCTGCTGGTGGCCGGCGGGATCATCTATTTGCGGAGGATCCGATTGGCGAGCTGGTCCGATCTGGGGATTCGCTTCGACAAGTTCCTGACAGATCTCGGCCTGGCGGGAACCACCTTCGTTGCCGTGATCGTGCCGATCTACGTCATTCAGATCGAGCTGGCCAAGCGATTCCCGGAGATCGTCCCCGACCCGCTGCCGCTGTTCCTGCTCGCGCTGGCCCTGGGCTATCTCTACTTCCGCACCCATCGGATCACGCCGTGCATTCTTCTGCACCTGATCTTCAACGGGTCCTCAATGGCCATGTTCTTTGCGACGACACCGGCACACTAGCGGCTAGAGTCTTCCGTCATAAGATGCTCGCATCTTTGAAATTCGAAGTGTGAAGCACGAAATACGAAACAAATTCAAAGCTTGAATTCGAAATGTTTCAAACCAGACGAACAGACTCGTGCCGACACACACAGTCTTGTTTCGAGCCTTTGGTATTCGGGTTTTGGATTTGTTTCGGATTTCGTGCTTCGCACTTCGGATTTGGCTGCGGCCCTCGCGACACCCTTTCGTGGCTCCCTGAAACGGCCTATAATGCCGGTCTTCACGCACAGATCACCGACCAGACCTTTCCTTCCGGACAGGAGAACATGTCATGGCCATGGGCTTTGGGATTATCGGCTGCGGGATGATTTCGAACTTTCACGCGAAGGCCATTGCCGACGTCGACGGAGCCGAACTGGTGGCCTGCTTCGACATGGTCAAGGACTCGGCCGACCGGCTGGCCAAAGCCACCGGCTGCACGCCCTACTACAGCCTCGACCAGATGCTCGCCGATCCCAAGGTCGACGTCGTCACCATCGGCACGCCCAGCGGCGCCCACATGGACCCGGCCATCGCCGCGGCCAAGGCCGGCAAGCACGTGATCGTCGAAAAGCCCCTGGAAATCACCCTGGATAGATGCGATCGCATCATCGCCGAGTGCCGCAAGGCGGGTGTCGTCGTTTCCACGATCTTCCCTTCTCGATTCCACGATTCCAGCCGGAAGATCCGCAAGGCCATCGACGCGGGGCGCTTTGGACGGATGACGGTCGGCGACGCCTACATCAAGTGGTATCGCACCCAGCAGTACTACGACAGCGGCGCCTGGCGCGGCACCTGGGCTCTCGACGGCGGCGGCGCCCTGATGAACCAGGCGATCCACACGGTCGACCTCCTCAGTTGGTTCATGGGCCCGGTCGCCGAAATCAGCGCCAAGACGGCCCTCCTCGGCCACACCGGCATCGAGGTCGAAGACGTAGCGGTCGCGTCGCTCCGCTTTGCCAGCGGCGCCCTCGGCGTGATCGAAGCCAGCACGGCCGTCTATCCCGGCTATCTCAAACGCGTCGAACTCCACGGGCTGACCGGTTCGGCCATGATGGAAGAAGAAGACATCGTCAAGTGGGACTTCGCCGAGGCCGCGCCCGAAGACGCAGCCGTCAAGGAGCAGATGGCCAGTCAGAAGTCGGGCGGCGGCGGTGCCGCCGATCCGGCCGCCATCGGCCACCACGGCCATACCCACCAGTTCCAGGACGTGGTCGACGCCATTCGCGAGGGCCGGCAACCTGCCGTCGACGGTCCTGGAGGCCGGACCGCCGTAGAAATCATCCTCGCCATCTACAAGGCCGCCGAAACCGGGCAGACCGTCAAGCTCCCCCTCGACGGCGATCCCGAATTGCGAGCGAGGGAAGTCGGGGTAGGCGGGCTGTAACACACTCTCTTCCACCACATCGTTTAACCCGCTGCCGCAGGCGAGGCCAGTCGTTGTCTCGCAGTGACTCGGAAAAATCCAAAAAAACGATACAACCCGCACAGCTTACCAGCCGATATCTCCTTTGAGCGTTTGGCCGCCCGGACGACTGGTGGCTGCATGGACGGTGTTGACCGCCAGGCAGAACGGGCTGGCTCTCCCTCGTCGATGGTAGTTGGTGCGTTTCGAGTCAAGTTTTGCCCGACGGATCAAAACCGGTTTGAGGTGGAACCTCGCTAGAACTGTGGAGTAACCTCATGCAAGTGAAAGTCTACACCCCCCAGATTGTGGAGATTCCGAGTGAATACTTGCCCGCTCTCGCCAAGCGAGCCGCCGATAGCCTCGGTGATCGGGCTGGCGAGGTTTCGGCCACCCGGGGTCACCTCGTTCGCCAGGCTGTGCAGGACGGTCTGCTCCGCAAATTCGACGATCTGGTTGGCGACGACGGAACGGTCGATCTCGTGTGCGATCCGGGGATGGAGATCCCACTGGAGCTGGAAAACCGCACGCTCACGCTCACCGAACTGCTCGACGCTCTCCACGTCAAGCGGACTTGGGGCGACGTGAAGGCGGCCTCCGAAGCAGCCTGACGATTCTCGGCCACGTGGTGCCGTGCCGGAACGGACCTCCAATCGGAGTCTCGGGGGATTCTCCGCGTTGGAGGCGGCCCATCCGGGCCGAGCGCTGACTCGTGCCCGCTGGCCGGCCCGTTAGCTGGCTCATTGCACGGAGGAGTTGGGTTGTGCAAGGACTGTTGAGCCGCTTGCAGGCTTGGATCGGACTCTCGAAACCGTGCCGCGTGAGCAACGAATCCAATTGCCACAGGAGCGAGTCGATGTCGGCCTTGCCGCAAGCCCATAAGATGGAGCAAGTGTTTGATAATCTGGCCGCCCGAAAGACGGCTGCCGCCTCTCAGTTGCTCGAACTGCCGCCTCCATGGAGAGTTGTCTCGCGAGATGGTTCGACCAGTTCTGTGGCCAAACATCCATCGGCATACATACAGGATTGCCCCGATTGCCTGGCCGGACGGTGCGGGCAGAATCTACAAGGATGCCAGTGCTCCAGCGGAGGGGGACCCGTAACGGTCTCGCTCAACCGGCTGACGGAAGCCGGTTCCCCAGGCCGGATTCCCACCCCTGCCGCAGGAACTTCGATCACTGCGGCAATGCCCCAGGCGAAACCCCAGTTGTTTGAGCAGCCAGCCAAACAGCCGCCCTCCAACTTCTTGGAGCCGCGAGCCACTCAGCGGCAACCCTTCCTGTTCCATGCAATGGAGCCGGAACGGAGCCGCAGCCCTTCTCCTGCTGCCCCTTCGGCTGCCAGCCAGCCGCCCCCGACTGCCGCCTCCGCCCACCAAGTCCCGGGAGACGAGCTTCAGACGGTCGTCAACCACTGGCCGTGGCTGCCACGGAGCACGCGCCGAGCGATATTGGCACTGATTCAGGCTTCGAATGAGGCTGACCGCGCCTGAACGGCTCACGGCGAGCTATTCCGACGAACTCTTCTGATCGATCCGCCTGCTGCCGTCGCGGTCCATTCTGCCGCCACTCTTGCCGTAAGCGACTGCCCTTAAACAGCTTGCGACGTTCTCTCGGCCTCCTTCCTGGCTCGCGGGTCGGCATCTTCCCTGCAGTTCTCGTGGCCAAACGAGTCCTTTTGAATAGACCAACACGAGCGGACGGCCGGATATGCCGCCTGTACGGGCTGTGCGGCAGGAGCGTGTTTTTCCGTTCTCGCACAGTCGTGCGGTCGATGCCAATGAATGAGACTTGAAGTGAACACACGGAGAAACCGGCTTGTCGGGCCTGCAAGCCTTCCAACGGCTGAGCCTGATCTGACGAGACCGTTCCTCCGCATCGACCTTCCCTGACAACGGACGTGGCCGTGGATCAACGACCCAGCCCGCACAACTCACAGCGGCACCAGTCCGGTTCGCAGCCAGAGCGGACGCTTTATTGTCCGCTTTGCCATCGTTCTCTCAAGACCAACGCGACCGGTTTGTCGGCGGAGGTCGTTTGTGAGGGATGCGGATTCGCGTTTGAACTGCCCCCAGCCGGTTCACCGGCCCCAACAGTGCCCGCCGAGAAGTCGCTTTCACAACCAGCAGACCCCCTGGATTGTTGGCTGGCGGGCGCCCCTATTCGCCCTCGGCAGGCGAGCGACTGGGAACGTCTTCGTGAGTGGAGCCGGCAGCGTCCGCTGGCGGCGAGGTTGGTTGCTGCCTCGGCGCTTGCCACGCTGTTGGTGGCCGTGGTGTCGACGGTCATGCTCTGCGGAGTGTCGGCGGTCCACCGGCAGACCGAACACGCGCTGACCCTCGTCCAGCAGCAGTATACGCGGACCCAACTCAAACTGCAGGAGTCGGAGAGGCTCGTTCGAGAACACAAGCGAGAAACTCACCGGGCAACGGAGGCTTGCCAGCGCACGCTCGCCAAGTTGCAGGAAACGGAAGGAAGCCTCAACGATCTGCGGCAACGCTACGATGCCCTGGCCCAAGGGCAAGAACAGATCCAAGCCGAGGCGCGGCTGGCCCTTGTCCGGAAGATGGTTGCCGAGAGCGCTCGCCGACTGGCCGTCCAACCCGCGGAGAGCTTGCTCCTTGCCGAACGGGCGATCACCTACCTTGGGCGCCAAGGGGAATCGGTTGACGTGAAGCTTCAACAGACGCTTCGCGATGCGGCGGCACTTACCGGCGACGACGTACTTCGCGGCCATTCCGGTCCGGTGGAGGCAATCGCCGTCAGCAGTAACGGTCGATGGTTGCTGACGGGCAGCGTCGACACAACCGTGCGGCTCTGGGACCTCCATAACCATCCCCTCGACCAGTCCCTGCTGCTCGAGGGCCACGAGTCTCCCATACGGTTTGCCGTGATCTCGCCGGATTCTTGCTGGGCGATCACGAGCGACGATGGCGGCCATGTCGCGGTCTGGGATCTTCGCTCTTCCGATCCTGCTGTTTCGGTGCGGAAGTTGCAAGCCCACCAGGGGAGGATCCACGCTCTGGCCGTCAGCTCCGACAGCCGCTGGCTGGCCGTTGGCGGAACCGGGTCCTTCGAAGAGGAGGACAATAGCGTACGGCTCTGGGATCTCAAGGAACTCTCGAGGACGGAACAGGGCAGTCCGGTTCGCGCGGCCGAGCAACCCGTCGTTCTGCGGGGGCATCTGGGACCGGTGCTGGCGGTTGCCGTCACCCCCGACTGCCGCTGGGTGGTGACGGGAAGCGACGACGAGACGGTCCGTCTGTTCGACCTCACGTCACACTGTCCGGCCGCTTCGCAGGTGGTTCTGCGGGAGCATTCAGGACCGGTGACCAGCATCGCCGTCAGTCCCGACGGCCGCTGGATGGTCACCGGAAGCCGCGATCAAACGGTTCGGTTGTGGGATCTCACCACGCCACAACCTGGCAGCCGGGTCACGGTTCTCAACGGGCATGAAGGGAGCGTGCACTCGGTGGCCATCAGTTCCACGGGCCGTTGGGTGGCAACGGCAGCCCACGATCATACGGTCCGGCTCTGGGACATGAACGCGGTCGATCCGGCCGCATCGTGCGTCGTCCTGAGCGAACAGCCGCGAGACGTGGGGCCGCTCCTCTTCAGCCCCGACGGCCGGCAACTCATCGCCGGAGGCGAGGACGGTACGGCCTGCGTATGGGAGGTCGAGACAGGCGCCTCTTCGTCCGCTCCCGTGCTCCTCCGCGGACATTGCGGCCCCGTCGGCGCTCTGGCAATCACTCCTGACGGGCGAAAAGTGCTGACAGGTTGCCGCCAGGCGTCCGATCGAACGGATTGCCTGGTGCGACTGTGGGATCTGCCCATCGGCGAGGTGCTCGAGAAGGCTCGTCCAGTGGTTGCCCAACGACTGAACGCAAGCGAGCAGGAGACGATACTCCTGGAAACGGCACGTCGCACCGACGAAGGCGACCAGAGCGAAGCGAAGGTCCAATAGTGGGTCGCTCGTGCCGGGCGCGACTCGAAGCAAGAAAGCCGTCCCCAATTCAAAGAGTGACACCTGGCTAGTGGCACCCACTTGCCGCACGTGCCCCCTTAGTGGTTCTGACGCACAGCTATCGTTCCCGCCAGGAAGCAGACGCCGAGAAAGAGCAGGAAGATTGCGGCTTGAACTGCTTCGATCGACATGGTGCGGACGCCAATTCGGCAGGGGAAGGATCAACGAGGCAAGCCGTCGCAGGGAAGCTGCCGGTTCGATCCATCAACAAGGCAAGAGGGTCGCAACACTCTCATCGACGGCAACCACCGGGGGCCTCAAGCCGTAAGTGATCCGCCCTCCCGTCAGCTTCATCCGATTCCCATACCCTACCTGTACCAGCCCTTACGATCCTGTCAATCCGCCCGAATGAGGCACAAATCCGGTACGCAGAAGCCTGGCGAGGCCCTGCCCCTACCGCCTTTTCCGCACCCAAATAAGAGGCCGACGCCTCGTTCCTCCAAAGTGTCCCAGTCGGGGGGATTTCACTCGCTCTGAAGCGGATTCCCTCGCATCGCTGCTGGAGCAGGCCGGATTCGAGCCCGAGCCGTCACGAAAACGCGCCAAACCGAAGAGGTTCAACCGTTCGCCAAACCTTGCCGTTTCCCAAAGGGCCGTCGATGCATACATTTGAAACAGTGCCATTCCAACGAGAAGACGACTCGGCGTCCTGCGACCGTGGCGGGAGCTTTCTCGCGGGCGGCGGCCTCTCTGTTTTCCCTCAACATCAATCGGCCTCACCCATGGGCCTCGGCGGCGAAGATGGACACCGGGATCAACCTGAATGATGAACCGGTGGGGCGAGCCGGACTCCTTTCTCCCCTCTGTATCACGCCTGACACCTCGATTCGAGAGGCCTTGCTCGTTCTTCGATCGCAACATCGCGGAGCCCTGCTGGTCTGCCGGGAGGAGAGACTGGTAGGCATCCTCACCGAACGCGACGTCGTGCGGATTCTCGTGGAAGCCAAGAACCTGGATGCCCCCGTCAGCCGGGAAATGGTGAGTGAACCGCTCGCCGTCGGCGAAAACGCCTCGGTTGCCGAGGCCATTCGGCGAATGGCGGAGAACGGTTATCGGCGACTGCCCGTGGTCGATGCGTCGAACCGGCCGGTCGGCCTGGTCGACGTGGAAGGAATCGTGCACTTCCTGGTCGAACATTTCCCCGAGGCCGTTTACAATCTCCCCCCGGTCGCCAGTCCGGCCACGCGAGAACGGGAGGGACCCTGACGCGCCGTTCGCTCCCTTCGGGCCACAAACCGATCTTGAGAAAGCACTTCTTGGGGGAACAACTGGCAGGAATCTTATTGGGGTGGCAATACCTATTGGCTAATCGATTTTGCGCGGTATGCTGAACCTTGGAACGATCTCCCTCCTTCAACGAGCTGCCCCGTGACCAACGCAGCTCCCCTCCTCCCATGAACCAATTGCAGGCAGAAGCAATGGCGCCGGCTGAACAGCGGAAACCCGTTGTCGATTTGGACGCCGCCACGGTGCGGTTTTGCGGCGACTCCGGAGACGGAATGCAACTGGCGGGAACCCAGTTGACGAACACCTCGGCCCTGGCCGGTAACGACGTGGCGACTTTTCCCGACTACCCGGCCGAAATCCGCGCCCCCCGAGGCACCAAGGCCGGCGTCAGCGGATTCCAGATCCGATTCGCAGCGGACAAGATCTTCACGCCCGGCGACCAGGTCAACGCCCTGGTCGCCATGAACGCCGCCGCCCTCGCCACCAATCTCCAGGACCTCGAACCCGGCGGCATCCTCATCGTCAACGACGACGGTTTCGGAACCCGCGACCTGGAACTGGCGGGCTACGAGGAAAATCCCCTGGAGGACGGGAGCCTCGATTCCTACCAACTCCATCGGGTGGAGATGACCAAGTTGACCCGCACAGCGGTCAAGGACCTCGGGCTCTCGACCAAGGAGGCCGACCGCTGCCGCAACTTCTTCGCCATGGGGCTCGTCTTCTGGCTCTACGATCGGTCGCTGGAGCCGACCGAACGATTCATCCTCGAAAAATTCGGCCGCCGGCCTGCCGTCGCCGAGGCCAATCAAAAGGCCCTCCGCGCCGGCTACAACTACGGAATCACCACCGAGGCCATCGCACGCCGTTTCGCCGTGCGCCCCGCCAAGTTGCCGCCCGGCACCTACCGCAACATCACCGGAAACCTGGCCCTCGCCTGGGGACTGATGGCCGCGTCGGAATTGAGCCACTGCCCGTTGTTCTATGGCACCTATCCGATCACGCCGGCCAGCGATATCCTGCACGAACTGTCCCGCCGCAAGAACTTCAACGTTCGCACCTTCCAGGCCGAAGACGAAATTGCCGCGATCACCTCGGTGATTGGTGCCGCCTTCGGCGGCGCCATGGGCGTAACCGGCACGAGTGGTCCCGGCGTGTCGCTCAAGTCGGAAGCCATGGGACTGGCCGTCATGACAGAACTGCCCCTGCTCGTGGTCAACGTGCAGCGAGCCGGCCCCAGCACGGGACTGCCCACCAAGACCGAGCAGGCCGACCTGTATCAGGCCCTCTACGGGCGCCACGGCGAGTGCCCCATGCCCGTGCTGGCCGCAAAGAGCCCGGCCGACTGCTTCGAGGTGGCTATCGAAGCCTGGCGAATCGCCGTCCAATACATGACGCCCGTCATCCTCCTCTCCGATGCCTACGTGGCCAACGGCTCCGAACCCTGGCAGATTCCCGAAATGGATCGCCTGCCGCAGATTCCCGTCGCTCACCCCGGTCCCCAAACCAACGGCCATCCCTTCCTGCCCTACACCCGCGATGCCCGTCTGTCGCGCCCTTGGGCCGTGCCGGGAACCCCCGGCTTGATGCACCGCATCGGCGGGCTGGAACGCCAGGACCGCACGGGGGCGGTCAGCTACGATCCGGCCAATCACGAGCACATGGTCCGCCTCAGAGCCAAAAAAATCGCCGGCATCGCTCGCGAGATCCCGCCCCAGCCGGTCGAGGGACCCGAATCCGGATCGGTGCTCGTCGTCTCCTGGGGCGGAACCTACGGAGCCGTCGCAACGGCCGTCCGCCGGCTCTGGGAAGACGGAGCCTCGGTGGCCCACGCCCACCTCCGCTACCTTAACCCGCTACCCGAAAACCTCGGTCGAATCCTCGAACGCTTCGATCGCGTGGTCGTCCCCGAATTGAACATGGGCCAGCTTCGCGGCATCCTGCGGAACGAATTCCTGGTCGATGCCGTCGGCTTGAACAAGATCACCGGCCGCCCCTTCACCGTCGCCGAACTCGTCGAGAGTATCCGCCGAGAACTCACCTAGTCTGGTTTCTGCCAACTTTACCCCGTCACAGAACGGTTGTCCGACGATGACCACTGACAACGCGATTTCGGAACCAAAACTCACCGCCAACGATTACGCCAGCAGCCAAGAGGTCCGCTGGTGCCCGGGCTGCGGCGACTACGCCATCCTGGCGCAAATGAAAAAGACCATGGCGTCGCTGGGAATCCCCCGAGAAAACGTCGTCTTCATCTCGGGAATCGGCTGCTCCAGCCGCTTCCCCTACTACATGAACACCTATGGATTCCACACAATCCACGGGCGCGCGCCGGCGATCGCCACGGGGCTCAAAGTCGTGCGCCCGGACCTTTCGGTCTGGGTCATTACGGGGGACGGCGACGGGCTCTCGATCGGCGGAAACCACCTGATCCACGCCATCCGGCGGAACCTCGATATCAATATCGTCCTGTTCAACAACCGGATCTACGGATTGACGAAGGGCCAATACTCGCCCACTTCGCCCCTGGCCAAGGTGACCAAGAGCAGCCCCATGGGCTCCATCGACAACCCCCTCAATATCCTCTCCGTGGCGATCGGCTGCGAGGCAACCTTCGTCGCCCGGTCCGTCGACGTCAATACGAAACATCTGGGCATGTGCCTGGAACGAGCGGCCGAACACCGCGGCACTTCCTTCATCGAAGTCTACCAGAACTGCGTCGTCTTCAACGACGGCGCCTTCGACTACGCCACCGATCGCAAAATCCGCAGCGACGCGATCCTGGAACTCGAGCACGGCAAGCCGCTCGTGTTCGGCAAAGACAGCGAAAAGGGAATCCGCCTTCGCGGCATGGACCCCGAAGTCGTCGCCTTGGGAGACGGAATCACCGAAGCCGACCTGCTCGTCCACGACGAGGCCGCCAAGGAACCGAGCCTGGCCTATTTCCTCACCCGCATGCACTACCCGGCGTTTCCCGAGCCCATCGGCGTCTTCCGCTGCGTCGACCGGCCGAAATACGACGAGATGCTCAACGAACAGGTCTCTCACGCCGTCGAGACCCAGGGGCGAGGCTCCCTCCAGAAACTGTTCACCAGCGGCGATACCTGGACCGTTCCATAGTCGCCTTTCGCTCCCGCGAAAGTGGCGCTGCTTTCGCGGAGCGAACAACAACAACCACCGCTCCCCTCGAACCCCGAACCCTGACCCCTAACAACTCCCATGGCCACCTGTCCTGATTGCGGTCACGAGAACATCGACGGCGCCGACCAGTGCGAAAAGTGCAACCAGTCGCTGGCCTCGTTGACCAAACCTCGCCCAGCCACCCCCGTCGAACGGACCGTGATGAAGGACCGTATCGAGAGCCTGGTCCCTCGCGAACCGTTGATCGTCGGTCCGGACGTGCCCGTCCGGCGGGTGCTGGAGCAGTTCGTTGCTCGCGCCGTCGGCTGCGCGGTGGTGGTGGCCGATCACGAGGTCATCGGCATCTTCACCGAGCGCGACGTTGTGGATCGCCTGAATGTCGAGGCGGCCCGCTTGGGCGACCGCCCGGTGTCGGAATTCATGACCTCGCCGGTGGAAACGGTGGGTCTCGACGATCGGGTGGCCTTCGCGCTCCACAAGATGGACCTTGGCGGCTATCGGCACCTGCCGGTCCTGAGCGAGGGAAGAATCACCGGCTACATCTCCGTTCGCGATATCCTCACCCATCTGACGGCGGCTTTGTAGGGCACGATGCCGTACGGCGGAATCCATGCCACGCCATGCCGGCTGCTGCCAGCAGCAAGAGTGCGGAGAAGACGCTCAGCGTGATTCGCTGGTTCGCGGCATAGATGGTCACAACCGTCATGACGATGCCGAGCATAGCAAGTGAAGCGGCCACAATCTGCGCCGGCAGCCGGGAGGCGACGACGGCAACCGGCTGGGCCGACCGCTTGTTGCAGGCGGCCTCCATCCGTTGCCAGCCGGCGTCAATCCCACGCAGCCGAGAGAGTCCCTCCACGACGATCAGGATGCCCAGCGGGATCAAGAGTCCCAGGATCACGTCGACAAGTCGAGGGTTTGCCTTCAGCCACTCGATCGCGGTCGCCAGCCAGGCCGGAGGTGTGCCGGGATGCAGCCGCGCGCACAGATCCGGCCCGAACTTCGCCACGATCGCCACCGGACCGCAGACGGCCAGCGTGATCCAAATGGCCCAGTGGTTGATGTGACGTGAGTACACGCCCCAGACGGTCGGCAACATCAGCGGCCCGAGCAACGACGTAATCAGGACGAGCACCAGTTCTTCGGCTCCGCCCAAGAAGGGCACCGACAGAGCGATGCCGACCACGAGGCCTCCATAAATGAGGGTTGCCAGCCGGCCGACCAGAACGAGCCGCCGTTCGCTTGCGCCGGGATCGATGAGCGGGCGATAGACGTCGCAGGCAAATACGCCGGCAAACACGTTCAGCAGCGAGCTGACCATGCTGGCCGTGGCCGAGAACATGGCCGCCACCATGATCCCCAACATTCCCGCCGGCAGCACGCGGTGGCAGATCAGCATGTAGGCCTGCTCCGGGTCGGCGTCGGGCACGAGCGTGCGGTAGGCCATCGCCGGCAACATCCAGAACAGGGGACTGACGACGTACAGCCCCCCCATCAAATAGGCGACCTTGCGGGCGTCCTTCGCCGTGGGAACGCAGATGTATCTCTGCACAAACGCCCAGTCGGCCGCATAACGGAAGAACCCGATCCAGAACCAAAGGAACAGGAACGTGTAGGTGTATTCGGCCGCGGCCGGAGAGAAGAACCCGGTGGGAGCCTGATGCCAGAACTGCGCCACGCCGCCGGCCGCACCGATCGACAGCGGAACCGCCAGGAGCACCACGAGACACAGGATGAGGCACTGAATCACGTCGGTCATCAACACCGCCCACAACCCGCCCGCCATCGTGTAAATGATGACGACCGCTCCCCACAGGATGATGCTCCAATTCACCGACAGGCATCCCGTCTGGGCGTCGCGGAAGGGAGTGCCCTCGGGCAAGGGCACAAGCACGGCCAACATGACCGCCAACGCGTAGAGCCCCACGCCCATGGCAATCGCGCGATAAACCATCCCGATCCACGTGTAGGCCTGTACCACCGGCTCGTTGAAACGGATGCGAAGGAATTCCGTAGGTGTGGTGATACCCATCCGGTGCCATCGCGGCGCCACCGTCGCACCGACCAGCAACGTGCTCATGCCGATCACGACCAGAATGGAGACGGCGACCAACCCCAGCCGGTACGCGATCCCTCCCCAGACCACGAACGTTCCCGCCGAGAAAATCGTCATGAAGCCCGACAGCCCGGAGATCCACCACGGCGACTGTCCCCCCGCGGTGAACATGTCGGAGGAATTCTTGACGCGCAGGCTGAAGATGGCCCCGATCACCAGCATCCAGGCCATGAACCCGACCAGCACGAGATAGTCGATAGCAGTCATCTACAAAGGTCCTTGTGCGCCGTCGCTCGACGTCCGGTGGGCTAGTCGAGCAACACTCCGTGCTCTCGCAGCGTGCTGCGAAGCAGGCCGGCATCAAGCGTTCGGGGTGTCAGATGATGAGAAACTGCCAACGCAGCCGCCGTACCGGCAGCCTGCCCCAAGGCCATACAGGTGGCCATGACCCGGTAGGACGCATGGGCCTCGTGAGTCCCGGAAATACATCGCCCGGCAATCAGAAGCCCTTCGACATCGCGCGGCAGAAGGCAACGGTAAGGGATTTCGTAGTATTGCCCGCAGGGGAGCGGCGTCAGAGGATTCTTCGCATCGGGGCTGTCGGTCAGAACGTGGATATCCAGCGGAAAGCAACCTCTTGCGATCCCGTCCGGGAACTTTCTGAGCCCCAGAACATCCTCTTTCGTCAGAACGTAATCTCCCAGAATCCTCCGCGATTCGCGCACTCCCAGTTGGGGTGCCGTCGACACCAGGTGGCATTGCTCGCAACCCTCGACATTCTCTCGCATCCAACCGACCAGCGAGAACGCCGCCTCCATGGCTCGGGTGTGGGCCTTCGTAAGGTCCCTCGGTTCCAGCGGGTCCAGGCCAAACAGACCCGTGTCGCAATTGACGACGTACTCACCCGCTCGGGGCAGGCGAAACAGCAGGAATCGCGACACGCCCTCGACTGCCGGCTCCACGTTGAAACAAAGCCGGTCCGCCCCATGGTTCACACCGGCAATGCGAAACATCAAGGATTGGGGCTGCACGAGGCGCCCGGGGCTGATCCCGAACTCGAAAGGTACGCCCGCCGACGCCGCAACGTCGCCGTCGCCCGTGGCGTCGACGGTGACTGCGGCGCGGATCAACCGGCGACCGTTCTTCGACGACACCCTCACGCCCCGAACGTGCCCGTCGTGTACCACTGCCTCATCGGCCAGGCAGTAGTGAAGCAACTCGACGCCGGCGTCCGACGCCAATCGGTAGGCGGCCAGCTTCAATGCCTCCGGTTCGAAAGGCAACAAGCTGCTGATTCCACTGGCGCGGCACTGCTCGGGAGAGTCGCACGTGCCGCATTCCTCCCGTCGCCGGTGGCCCAACGTACCGCCGTCGATCTGCCGCAAGTGTTGGACGACCTCTTCCGCAATCCCGGCAACCAATTGTCGCCCCGGCTCGAAATACCCGAAGCCGTAGATCGGATTGACCAGGCCGGCCGTGGCCATTCCGCCAAGGAAGCCGTTTCGTTCGACAAGCAGTGTCTGCGCACCCAGCCGCGACGCAGCCACCGCCGCACAGATGCCGGCGGGGCCGCCCCCGACGACGGCCACGTCGACCGACGCCAGAACGTCGCTCGTCGAGCGTCCGACGCTGGCAACGTCATCCGCCGCTTCCGGCATGAATCACCTCGCTTTGTGGAAACCACATCGGCTTGCCCAATCGCGTCCATCGATTATCATGATTCGGTCCGGACACGCATTCGATACGAGGGCAACGGGTACTAACAAGGCACATGATATTTCGTACCTGTGCTGACAGCAACCGCTCCGCGCAACAACACGATCGGACGGCCGAAATAGTTCCGAAGGATCCGTCCTCGGTCTTGCGCCCTTCGCATAACGATTCATTGAGCGGGAGCTTCCGAAGAACCAGTGGAGTGGTCAAGTGAGCAAGCAAGCGTTGAAGCATGAGATCCATCATGCCGATTTCTGCGTTGTGGGAGGCGGTTTGTCGGGCATGTGCGCGGCCATCGCGGCCGCACGCCGAGGACTCCGCGTCGTGCTGATGCACGACCGCCCCATGCCCGGCGGCAACGCCTCACCCGAAATCCGCATGTGGGTCTGGGGCGCCAGGGGCGAGAACAACCGTGAAACCGGCATCATTGAGGAGATCCTGCTCAACAATCGCTACCGCAACCCCATGCGCAACTACTCGCTCTGGGGTTCGGTGCTCTACGAAGCCGTCCGCTTTCAGGAGAACCTCACCCTGCTGCTGAACTGTTCGTGCAACGACCTGGAGATGGACGGCGATCGCATTCGCTCGGTAACCGGCTGGCAGACCACGACCCAGAAATGGCATACCGTCGAGGCGTCGCTGTTCGCCGACTGCTCGGGCGACAGCATCCTCGCCCCGCTGTCGGGCGCAGCCTTCCGCGTCGGCCGCGAGGCAGCCGACGAATTCGGCGAATCGATCGCGCCGGCCAAGCCGAGCCGAGAAACCATGGGCATGAGCCTATTGATCCAGGCTCGCGAGACCACCGCCCCCCAAACCTTCATCCCGCCGACCTGGGCCGCCCAATATGCCGACGACGAGGATCTCCCCTATCGCGACCATGATCTGGGGAACGAAGAGTGGATGTGGAACAACTTCTGGTGGATCGAAGCCGGCGGCGATCGCGACACCATCGGCGATACCGAACTGGTTCGCGACGAACTGCTCGCCTGCGCCCTGGGCGTGTGGGACCACGTCAAGAACCGCGGAGATCACCACGGCGAGAACTGGGTCCTGGACTGGATGGGCTTCCTGCCCGGAAAGCGCGAAAGCCGCCGCTACGAAGGCGACTACATCATCAACGAGAACGACGTGCGCGAAGGCGGCCCCTTCGACGACGTTGTCGCCTACGCCGGTTGGCCCATGGACGACCATCACCCCGGAGGCATCCATCACAAGGGCAAGCCGTCGAAGCTCTACGAGACGCCCTCGCCGTGGGGCATTCCCTATCGGGCCCTTTATTCCCGCAACGTGCCGAATCTCTACTGTGCCGGGCGCAACATCAGCGTCAGCCATGTCGCCTTCAGCTCCTGCCGGGTCATGGCAACCTGTGCCATCCTCGGCCAGGCCGTGGGCACCGCGGCGGCCTTGGCCTTCGCTAACGGCCTGACGCCTCGGGAAGTCGGACAAAGCCGCCTCTCCGAACTTCAGCAGGCACTGCTCGACGACGACGCCTTCCTGCCCGGCAAGCGCCGCCAGATTCCCCAGCTCACCCGCGAGGCCACACTCACCGCCTCGGACGGCGACCCCGAACCTCTCCGCAACGGCCTCGACCGGCCGAACGCGCAGTCGTTCAACGGATGGTCCGGCTCGGCCGGCTCCTGGATCCAGTACACGTTCTCGCGTCCCGAGCGGCTGGGCCGACTGCGGCTGGTGTTCGACAGCGACCTGAACCGGGTGCTCAGGGTGAGGCACATGCGGGGGATGTCCGTCTCCAGCAGGTGGATCCCCTTCGAGATATCCCCGGCCAGGGACGAGCCCAGCGCGCAGGTGCTGGAGTGGAGATGATCACTCCTCGGCCTCTTCCATGACCCCGTAAAGTGCGCGGTTGAGCTCCTGCACCGCCCTGGCTGTGGCCTTGGAGTACAGGGAGCATTCCATCTTAGGGCTGACCACCATCTCCTTCCTACGGCAGTACACTAGCTGATCGCTCAGGCCCAGCTCGGGGCGGTTCTCGCGATGCAGGCAGGAAAAACAGAGCGCCTTCTTCATCCGGCGCGTTCTAACGAGCATGGTGTATAAGATTGTTCCTCATTCATTCAGCGAGACCGCCTCCGAGATGTCCAATACCCTAAGCCCTTCCCGGCGCAGGTTCAGGCAGCAGAAGGGGCAGGCGGTTATCACCCCTTCCACACCCGCCCGCTCGTAGGCCCGGACCTTGGACCTGGCCATGGAGGCGGCCAGCTCGGGGAAGCCGGAGGGCAGCCCTCCGCCCCCGCCGCAGCACACGTCCTCCTCGGGGATGCGCACCAGTTCCACCCCGGCACGCTCCAGTATGCCCACCAGGTCCTCGGCGGTCCACGGTCCCAGCCCCCGCTTCAGGTGGCAGGGCATCTGCAGAGCCCAGCGGCCCTCCGCGCGGGAGCGGAGGGGGAGGTCCCTCAGCACCTCCACCATGTGCTTGGCCTCCAGGCCGTACTCGGTGCGCAGCTGATATGCGCATCCAGGGCAGGAGACCACCACCTTCCGGTAGGCGGAGAGCACCTCCATATTGGACCTCTTTACGTTGGCCGCCTCCTCCAGGGCCCCGACCTTCAGCAGGGGCGAACCGCAGCAGAGGGCCCTGCTGGATATGTCGTGCTTGATATCCAGGGAGGTCAGCAGAGAGGAGGCCGCCCGGGTCATGGAGGTGAGCCTTCCCAAACCTATGCAGCCCGGGAAGTACAGGATGTCGTTCCCCTCCTCCACCCATTCATCGAAATCCGCGCTCACCGTGCGGCCGGTGGCCCTGACGTTCTCGCGCATGCGCAGATGTCCCGATGGCCCCGGCCCCTTGAGCTCGGAGCGCAGGCGCAGCATGGCCTTGGTGAGGGTTATGGACGAAGGACAGGCCAGCTCGCAGGCGTGACACATGGTGCACATGAGCGCCGATGGGCCTGCATCGGCCCTCTCCGGGAACCTGGGTGCGTCCACCCCGGTGGCGCGGGGGCCCGGGAAGAGCGCTCCCCTGGCATCGCCCAGAACAGGACAGGCCCTCAGACAGCTCCCGCACTTGATGCAGCGATCGGAGTTCATGGCCCCTCCATGGCCTGCACGGCCGCCCAGGCGTCGTTCAGGGCCTCCGAGAGCCCGCCACCGTACCCGCGATCTGACCTGGCCAGGCAATCGCCGGCCCCGAAGACGTTGGCCGCCTCGCGTCCTGAGGGCAGCAGCAGATGGTGGCCCCGATGGGCGTAACCTCCCTGCAGGGGGCCTCCGGCCGTGGACACCTGGAAGGTCGTAAGAGGATCGGCAAGCCCCCGGCCGGAGATGGCCATGCCATCCGGGAGCGCCCCTCCGGTGGCCAGTAGCAGCGTGTCGGCCTCCAGGCGCCTGGTCTCCAATCCGCCGGCCAGCACCGCCCCCCGGAACCGATCGCCCTCCATCTCCAGGGAGACCAGCCTGGTTCCGGGCCTCATCGACACCCCGGCCTTCATGGCGTGGCCGGCCAGGACCTCCAGGAACCTCTGGCCGGGGATGCCGAGAGGTGTGATGGCCTCCAGGACCTTCCTTCCGCTATGCCCCTCCAGCCACCGGACGCGATGAAGATCGGAGAGGGGGAACAGCGAGGGCAGCAGTACGGTCTCCTCCCTTGCCTCCTTCATTGACCTGGCTAGTACTTCCCAGGCACCCTCATCAAGGAAGCGGGATGCCAGGGGGACGTCCGGGGGGACCTTCCAGGGCAGGTGCAGATGTTCGGAGCGAACACCCTGCCGCTCCAGCATGGCATCGGCCAGGCAAGGCCGCAAAGAGGGGTGCCCCTCCACCCCGATCACGCTGAGCCCCTTCGGGCCGTTCCCCTCCTCCCAGGTGCAGATGTCGGGCGCCAGGGCGCACTCGAAGAGCGTGCCCAGGTTGCTGACCCCAACGCGGCGGCCCGCGGCAGAGTGAAGGCCGGCCCTGTTCAAAATATCCAGTAGCGTTCCCCTCCAATTCCCCGGCGGGGACCTCAGGCAGCCGGTGGACATGGCGGCCGCGGGAGCCCCTCTTCCGGCCAGGGTCACCTGCCAGCCCTTTTCGGCCAGCAGCGCCGAGGCGAACAGGCCGGCGGCGCCCTGTCCAATCACCAGCGCCCTGCTCATGCCCCGCCTCCCAGCCTGTAAACCCCTTGGAACACGTGCCTGCGCAGCAGCTCCTGCCGCAGCTGATCCCCAGAGGCCAGTTCCAGCCCCTTCTCCCGCTCGGAGAGGAACTCCAGCAGGGTCTGGCGGGGATCCACCCCCTTCGATCGGACCATGAGCTCCAGGACCCCCAGGGAGCAATCCATGCCCTGGCAGTAGCCCATGCCCGCGCGGGTGCGGCGCATCACGTCCGCCATGGTCAGGACGTCCTCTCCTCTCAGCGCATGGACCACCTCCGACCTCAGCACCTGCTCGCAGGAGCAAATCACCCGCGCATCGCCGGTATCGATGTCCCGGGAACGCCAGCCGTATTTCCTGGTCAGGCGGGACTCGGCGATGCTCATTCCGCCGCCCTCCGCCGGCGGACCGAGGGGTTCGGAGGCCGTGCGGCAGGCCGCCCTGATGCCCAGGACCCTGCAGGCCTGGTCGCTGACCTTCTCGGCCATCAGCCGGTAGGTGGTCAGCTTCCCCCCGGACACGGTGAGCATGTTCTCCGCCCCCTCGTCCCTCAGCACGGCGAAGGAGCGACTGGCCTCGCGGCCTCCGCCCCCCAGCAGCGGGCGAACCCCGCCGTAGGACCTGATCACCCGCACTGTCCTCAATCCGGGAAGCATTCGGGAAGCCTCCCGCAAAAGGAGGCCCTGGTCCGCCTCGGAGACGCCGGAGTCCTCGGGGGATGACGCCGGCCGGGAGGTGGTGCCCAGTATGGTGGAGGTGTGATTGGGCACTGCGATGTCCCCATTGGACGGCGGTCGCAGGCGGTTGACCACGTGCCGGCAGTGGCGGCCGTCGGCCACCAGCATGCTGCCCTGGTCCAGGCCCATGGCCAGGTGCACCCCGGCCATCTTGGCCACCTGGGGCGCCCAGGCCCCGGCGGTGTTCACCATCAGCTCGGGGAAGACGTGTCCAGATTCCCCGTTCCTGTTATTGACGTAATCCACGCGGACCACCCGGCCCCCGTCCACCTCCATGCCGGTCACCCGGCAGTGGTTGAGGACCGTGGCGCCGTTGGCGCGCGCATCGTCGACATTGGCCTGCACCAGGGCGAAGGGGTCCACCGAACCGTCCGGCACGCGGTAACACCTGGTGACATCCGTGGAAAGTCCAGGCTCCTCGGCGAGGGCCTCCTGGGCGGAAAGCTCCTCCACCGGCACCCCGGTCTCGCGGCAGGCCCTCTCGAAGCGGTCGCCGAACTCGGGATCGTCCCCGGGAAGGGAGGCGAAGAGGCCCCCGGTGTCCTCGATGCAGAAGGGCGCTATGCGTCGCAGGGTGCTGTTCTCCTCCGCGCACTCCCTGGCGGATGAGGGGTCCTTCACCGCGTAGCGGCCGCCGCTGTGCAGAAGGCCATGGTTGCCACCGCTGGCCCCGTGGCAGTAGTCGCCCATCTCCAGCAGGACGCAGTCCGCGCCGCGCAGGGCCAGGTCCCGGACGACCCCGGCCCCGGTGGCCCCGCCCCCTATGACCAGCACCTCCTTCCTCATGGCCTCGAAAGAGGAATGCGGGAGAACGTATATGGAAGTTGAGAGTGAGGGAATAACAGAGAAGTAGCGGGGGG
>ENA-UOUL01002003-UOUL01002003.1-bioreactor-metagenome-genome-assembly--contig:-NODE-2003-length-25629-cov-5.053499_pt1 | contig 25629 bp, 25 predicted proteins | sample MGYA00249838_ERZ747220 | MGnify/ENA primary metagenome ERZ747220 (study PRJEB28778, sample SAMN05720191) | bioreactor metagenome | isolation source: Anaerobic biogas reactor | place: USA:Washington...
ATGTGCCGGAAGCTGGAGGGGATGCCCCGGTCGCCCATGATGATGGTCACCTGCAGCAGCGCCTCGGGCAGGGAGGACCAGAAGTCCCAGTTGGTATTGGGGCTGCGCATGTTGGTGCGGGGATCGCGCTTGACGGCGTGGTTCAGGTCGATGAACTTCATGGGATCGCGGAAAAAGAACACCGGCGTATTGTTGCCCGCCATGTCCCAGTTGCCTTCCTCAGTATAGAACTTCAGGGCGAAGCCGCGGATGTCCCGCTCCGCGTCCGCCGCGCCCCGCTCGCCGGCCACAGTGGAAAAGCGGGCAAACATCTCAGTCTTCTTCCCGATTTCGGAGAAAATCCTGGCCTTGGTGTATTGGGTGATGTCGTGGGTGACGGTGAAGGTGCCAAAGGCGCCGGAGCCCTTGGCGTGCATGCGCCGCTCCGGGATGACTTCCCGGTCAAAATGGGCCATCTTCTCAAGGAACCAGGCGTCCTGCAAGGCCATCGGGCCCCGTTTCCCGGCTGTCATCGCGTCCTGGTTGTTGGCAACGGGCGCGCCCTGGGCGGTTTTGATGCCGGGGTGCTCTCCTTTGTGGTCATTGCGGCTGGGCAGGGGCTCGCCCAGGCCGTTTTTGTGCATGGGATTCTTCATGTGTTTTCCTCCTTTTAATTAAGTATTTCTCAACTTGCCGCTGTATCATCCACCCGCACGCCATCCTTCTGGCAGGCGGGACAAATGCCTTTGAAATAAACATCCTGCTTGGTGATCCGGAAGCCGGGCAAGGCAGCCTGAAGGGCCTCTGTGGACACTTCAAAATTGAAGATAGCGCCGCAGCGCTGGCACAGGAAGTGCCCGTGGGGCTTGGTTTCCCTGTCAAAATGATGGGTGTGCCCGTCGATGTCCAGGCTGGAGATCATGCCCTTGCCCTCAAAAAGATTCAGGGTGTTGTAAACGGTGGCCCTGGAAATCACCTGGTCCCTATCGCACACCGCCGAAAAAATCGCCTCAGCATCCGGATGCCCCGGAGCCTCAAGCAGGCACCTGAGCACCACCAGGCGCTGCTGGGTAACCGATATGCCGTGGTCTTTGAGCATCCGGACCATCTGGTCCCGGCTTGGCGCCATCCTTTCCACCTTCTTGCCCCTTTCCATGTTTAAAACCATTCTATTATTAGATTAACATTAATATAAAAACCTGTCAAGCCCACCCTTCCCGAATTGAACTCCCTGCGCCAAGGGGACCCCTTCCCTGAATACACGCATGGAAAGCAGGCATCCGCAGCCCTGGCCTGGGCGCGCTTGACCGGCCCCTGCGGGCAGGATAAGATAAGTCAAGAATATCAGGAGGTAGCCCATGAAAGTATTGATGATCAACGGCAGCACGCGCAAGGAGGGCAGCACCCGCGCGGTTCTTGGCATCATGGAGGAAATTCTGAAAGGCCAGGGCCTTGGGACGGAGATCTTCTGGGTGGGAAATCAGCCCATCAGGGACTGCACCGGTTGCCGCACCTGCCGGAAGACCCGGGACAACACCTGCGTTTTTGACGATGACGATGTCAATGAATTGATCGGGAAGTGCCAGCAGGCCGATGGCTTTGTCTTTGGCACGCCGGTCTACTACTCCTCCCCCACAGGCGCTTTGTTAAGCGTCCTGGACCGGGTGTATTACGCCGCCGGCGATGTCTTGAGGGGCAAGCCCGGCTGTAGCCTGGCGGTGGCCCGCCGGGGCGGCACCACCCTGGCGCTTCAGGTTCTCAACCAATATTTCCTCTACAATGAAATGCCCCTGGTGTCCGGCTCCTACTGGGCCATGGCACACGGCACCAGCCCGGAAGAGGTGGTCCGGGACATCGAGGGCATCCAGGTCATCAGCAACATGGCCCGCAACCTGGCCTACACGATGAAAGCCCTGAAGGCGGCGCAGGAAACCGGGCTGGAGAAACCCCGGAACGAGTACGGCGCCCGGACCAATTTTATCCGCTGATTCGGCAGCCCGGAGTACCGGGACAGGCTGGACAACTGTCCTGAAATATGGCGCCTGAAGCGAAATAACTGCGCTGGCAGAAAGAAACGCTTCCGGGCGCTCTTTTTACGCTGTCCCAACCGTACAGGCTGTCGTATGCTGTTTATTCATAATCAGGATGTTATTTGCAACGCAGGGCGGGTATATATCCAGTACAAGCACTCAAGGAGGTAACACCATGACATTTACCCTACCCCCACTGCCATACGCGTACAACGCGCTGGAGCCATATATTGACGAAGAGACCATGCGCATCCACCACACCAAGCACCACCAGGCCTACATCGACAACCTGAACAAGGCCATCGGAGGCACCGAGCACGCGGGCAGGTCCATTGAGGATATCATCAAAAACCTGGACAGCCTGCCGGAAAGCATCCGCACCGCGGTCCGAAACAACGGCGGCGGGCACTTCAACCATGGCATTTTCTGGCAGATCATGGGCCCGGGCGGCAAAGGCAAGCCCGAGGGCGAGCTGGCCGCCCAGATCGACAAGGACTTTGGCAGCTTTGACGCTTTCAAGGAGGCCTTTGAGACCGCCGGAAAAACCCAGTTCGGCTCAGGCTGGGCCTGGCTTGTCATCAAGGACGGGAAACTGGGCGTGGAGAAGACCGCCAACCAGGACAACCCCCTCACAAAGGGGTTCATCCCCCTGTTGGGTGCTGATGTCTGGGAGCATGCCTACTACCTGAAATACCAGAACCGCCGCCCGGACTACCTGAAGAACTGGTGGCACACGGTGAACTGGGATGAGGTGGCCAAACGCTTCAAAGCCAACCATTAACCCCATCGTTCCCGAACCATGCCCGCGGGGAGGACCAGGCTGAGGCTGTCCTCCCCGCCCTTTTGCCGTTTTCAAACCCGCACGCCAAGCGGGTTCTTCTTATCTTCCCTGGATCTCCCGCCTCAGCCTCAATGCCATGGCAGGCTCCCGGGTGGTGATGCTGCCCACGCCGCGGGCCAGCAGCTCCCGCAGCTGCCCCTCCTCATTCACCGTCCATACTGACAGGCGTTCCGGGGCTTCCTCCAGCATCCGCCCATTCAGCCGGCGCCGGTCGATGTTGAGCATGGCAAAGCCCCGCGCCCGGGCGGCCAGATGGGCTTTTGGCCATTGGGCGATGGGGAGAAGGGACTGGTTGATCCACAGCGGCAGCCCCGCCTTTTGGGCTGCGGCCGCCTCCGCCCGGCTCACATCCCCGGTGAAAACCATCCGGCCCTCAAGCCCCTGTTCTTTGGCCGCCTCCCAGGCCGGGAAAAGAACCCCGGGCTCTTTCACATCCACATTCAATCGCACCTCATCCGTCCGGGCCAGGAGGCGCAGCGCTTCAGGAAAGGCGGCGTATTCCCTGCCCTTTTCCGGCCTGTCATGGCAAAGGACAAGGCTGCCGCACAAGGCGCGCCGCAGGTCCGCTTCCACCAGGTCCGCCCCGGAGGACATCAGCAGCGCCAGGCTTTCCAGGGTGTTGGGCTGGGTATTCCCAGCGCCGGCATGGGCACAGATCAGGGTTCCTGGCATCCTATATCCCTCCTCCCTGTTTCATCCCGCGCATTGTACTAAAGCGCCCGGGATTTGAACAGCCAGGGGCAGGGCATCAAGCCGCCCCGCACCGTCTCCCGGATGGCGCATGGCAGGGGGGCCTGCCGTCTGCCCGGGACCAACGGGCTTAAGGGGCAGGCATCTGCCGATGCTTTTGAGGATTTGGAGGCAGCCAGCCCTTTCCCGTGCCGGCGCCTGTGGCGTCTCCCCCGGCGCTGTGGTAAACTGGGGGCATCGAGAGAAAGGCCTTTACGATAAGATGAGTGAACAGCAACCCACGCGCCTGCAGAAATACCTGGCCGACTGCGGGGTGGCCTCACGCCGCCAGTCGGAAACCTTGATTGCCCAGGGGCTGGTACAGGTGAACGGGCAGACCGTGACCGAAATGGGGACGCGGGTTCATCCAGGGGATGTGGTGACCTGCCGGGGAGAGGTGGTGCGCCCGGAAGGGCAGAAGCGCTACATCCTCTACTACAAGCCTGTTGGCGAGGTGACCACCGTGTCCGATCCCAAAGGCCGTCCCACGGTGATGGACCACTTCCGGGATTTCCCGGTGCGGCTTTACCCGGTGGGGCGGTTGGATTATGACTCGGAGGGCCTGCTGCTCCTCACCAATGACGGAGATCTCACCAGGCGGCTCACCCACCCCAGCTTTGAGGTGGAAAAGCGCTACATCGCCCGGGTGTCAAACCAGGTGCCGGAGGAGAAGCTCCGGGCGCTGAGGTCCGGGGTGGTGATCGACGGGCGGAAAACCGCGCCGGCCAAGGTGAGCATCCTTCGGCAGGACCCCTTTTCCACCGATATCCTCATCACCATCCATGAGGGGCGCAACCGGCAGATCCGCAAGATGGTGGAGGCCATCGGCCATGAGGTGGTGCGGCTGAAGCGGGTGCAGTACGGCCCCGTTGCCCTGGGCAACATGGAGCGGGGAAGCTGGCGGGAGCTGACGCAGGCGGAGCTGGACGCCCTCAAATGAGCCTTCAGTCCGCCCGCCACATCGCCCTGGAGGTCTTTGAAAAAACGCTTGCGCCCGGAGACAGGGCGGTGGACGCCACCATGGGCCGCGGCCGGGATACCCTGGCGCTCTGCCGCCTGGTGGGGGAGGCGGGCCGTGTGTATGCCTTTGATGTGCAGCTGGCAGCCCTCCTTGAAACCCGGGCGCTGCTGGAAAGTGAGGGGATGCTTTGCCGGGCCAGCCTTTATTGGATGGGCATGAACGCATGGCGGAGAGGGTGCCGGCGGGCGTGAAACTGGTGGCCTTCAACCTGGGCTGGCTGCCGGGGAGTGACAAGGGGCTAACCACCCGGGTGGACACCACGCTTTTGGCCGTTCAATCGGCGCTTCAACTCCTGTCGCCCGGCGGGGTCCTCAGCCTCTGCTGCTACCCCGGTCACCCGGAAGGGCAAAGGGAACTGGACGCCCTCACGGAACTGGCCAAAAGCCTTGCACCCCAGCGCTTCACCGCCCTGAAGCCTGTTTTCTTAAACGCCGGCCCCGGCGCGCCGGTGGCCATCCTGATTGAAAAAACAAAAACGCCGGCTTCAGCCAGGCGCTGAAAATGTCCGCGGGCACTTGCTCGCAACGATAAAGGAGGGTTAATCATGATACTATCCGTTTTTTCCGTGGTGCTGGGCGGGCTGCCCTTTGCTGAGGCCTGCCGCTTCCTTTCCAGCCAGGGGGTGGACGCGGTGGAGATCGGCTGCGGCGGCAACCCCGGCAAGCAGCACTGTGACCCCAGGGAACTTTTGGGCAACAGGCTGAAGCAAAAGGAATTCCTGGGCATCCTGTCTGACAACGGGCTGAAAATCGCGGCGCTTTCCTGCCACGGCAACCCCGTGCACCCGGACCCGCAAGTGGCCCGGGATTTCCATGAGGATTTTGAGGACGCGGTGCGCCTGGCGGCGGAACTGGGCGTGGACCGGGTGGTCACCTTCTCCGGCTGTCCCGGCGGCAGCCAGGGGGACCAGACGCCCAACTGGGTCACCTGTGCCTGGCCGGATGACTTTCAGGAAATCCTCAGCTACCAGTGGGATGAGGTGCTGATTCCCTACTGGCAAAAGGAAGCGGCTTTCGTGAAATCCCAGGGCATCGGCAAGGTGGCGCTTGAGATGCACCCCGGCTTCTGCGTGTATAACCCGGAAACGCTTCTCCGGCTCAGGAAAGCTGCCGGGGAGGTTATCGGCGCCAACCTGGACCCCTCCCATCTTTTCTGGCAGGGGATCGATACCCCACGCGCCATCCGTGCCCTGGGAAAGGCCATCCACTTCTTCCACGCCAAGGACACCAGCTTTGACTTAAGCTTTAACCCCGTCAACGGCGTCCTGGACTACAAGCACTATAGCCATCCCGAGCGCTCCTGGGTGTTCCGCACGGTGGGCTATGGCCACGGCCAGCTCACCTGGAACCAGATCATCTCAGCCCTGCGCCAGGCGGGCTACGACGGCCCCGTGTCCATTGAGCATGAGGACGCGCTGATGAGCGGCAAGGAAGGGCTGACGAAAGCCATCCGCTTCCTCAAGGATGTGCTGATGACGGAAAGCGCCGGGGAGATGACCTGGGCTTAAACCACACAGGCAAAACCGGCCGGGGGCTAAATCCCTCCGGCCATTTTTGATGTGCGGGCATTGCGGTTCAGCCCTCCTCAAACCGGAGCGTCAGCGCGATATCCGCTACTTTGGCCACGGTGGCGTGCACCGAACAATACTGGGCGGCCAACCCGCTTGCCCGCTCAAAGCCCTTCTGGTTCGCGGCACCCTTGATGGTGACCACCATGTCCACGGATTTCAGCGTCGTGGGGATTTCATCCCGTTTGACGCCGTGGATGGCGATGTCGGCCCCGGTATATTCCAGGCGCATTTTCCGGGCGATGCCGATAAACGTAGCGTAGTAGCAGCTGCCAAGCGCCCCCAGGAGCAGTTCATAGGGCGCCATGCCCCCACCGCTCTTGCCGATGGCCACCTGGCGGTCATCGGATATCAGTTCCCCCCTGAACCGGTCGCCAAAGCGCATCGCCACCCTGATTTCTTCCATCACCGTCTCCTTCCCGGGCGCTCACCACACTGGGGGCGCCCACAGCCTCACTTCTCCCGCCTTGCGGGTTTCGGCCAGATCGATCAGCCGCTGGTTCCTGCTGCCCCTGAATTTAAGTTCCAGGCTACGTCCACCCTGGATAAAGGGGCCGTCCACCAGCACATCGCAGACTGAAAGCATGTCCAGCACTGCTCCCCCCCGCCTGATCAGTTCCTCATAGGTATAGCCCGAATAGGCCCACACATCAAGCCCCAGCGCCTTGGCGCCCTGGGCCAGGGCCAGGCAGGGCTCCGGCTGGGCAAAAGGCTCCCCTCCGGAAAGGGTAAGGCCTGAGAGCAGGGGGTTCTCCCGCATCTGGGCGATCAGGTCTTCCGTATCAACGGTCCTGCCGCCCAACGGGTCGTGGGTTTCCCGGTTGTGGCAGCCAGGGCAGCAATGCGGGCAACCCTGGGTGAACACCGTGAACCTGAGCCCCGGCCCGTCCACAATGCTGTCCTGGGCCGTTCCGCTGATACGGATGTCCATGTTGCCTAAGCCTCAATCCCGTGCTTCACCCGCTCCTTTTCCTCCGCCTGTTTGGCATTGTTGAAGCGGTCGGTGGTGCCCACCAGATAGCCGGTGATGCGGCGGATGCGCTCAAACTTGTGCTCCTCCTCCGCCCTGCCGCACTGGGGGCAGCTGTCCCCGATGATGCCGTTGAAGCCGCACACCGGGTCCCGGTCCACGGGGTGGTTGATGGAGCCGTAGCCCACACCGGCAGAATGCATGTGGCGCACGATTTTCTCAAAAGCCTCCAGGTTCTCCAGCGGGTCGCCGTCCATCTCCACATAGGTGATGTGGCCGGCATTGGTCAATGCATGGTAGGGGGCCTCCAGGCTGATCTTCTTGAAAGCGCTGATGGGGAAATGCACCGGGATATGGAAGGAGTTGGTGTAATAGTCCCGGTCCGTGACGCCGGGAATGACGCCAAAACGCTCCCGGTCGAGGCGTACGAAGCGGCCGGACAGCCCTTCGGCGGGGGTGGCGATCAGGGTATAGTTGAGCCTGGTCTCCTGGGCCTTCCTGTCCAGGAAGCTGCGCATGAAGCCGATGATCTCCAGCCCCAGGTTCTGGCTCTCCCCGCTTTCCCCGTGATGCTTGCCGCGCAGGGCCACCAGGGTCTCCGCCAGGCCGATAAAGCCCACGGTGAGGGTGCCATGCTTCAGGACTTCCCGCACCTCGTCGTCCCACTTCAGGTTCTCACTGCCCCGCCAGACATGCTGGCCCATCAGGAAGGGGAAGTTGTAGACCTTCTTGCGGGCGATGATCTCAAAGCGCTCGTTGAGCTGGTCGATGGTAAGTTCCATCACCCGTTCCAGGTCCTGGAAAAAGCGGCTGGTGTCCCCCTTGGCCTGGATGGCCAGGCGCGGCAGGTTGACCGAGGTGAAGGACAGGTTGCCCCGGCGGGTGGACACCTCGTTCTCCGGGTCATGCATGTTGGCCAGCACCCGGGTGCGGCAGCCCATGTAGGAGGCCTCGGTCTCAGGCCGCCCGGGCACATAATACTTCAGGTTATAGGGCGCATCGATGAAGGAGAAGTTGGGGAACAGGCGCTTGGCCGAGCAGCGGATAGCCAGCCGGTAAAGGTCGTAGTTGGGGTCGCCGGGATTATAGTTGACGCCCTCCTTGACCCGGAAAATCTGGATGGGGAAGATGGGCGTCTCCCCCCGGCCCAGCCCCGCCTCAGTGGCAAGCAGCAGCTGCTCCATCACCAGGCGGCCCTCCGGGCTCGTATCGGTGCCGTAGTTGATGCTGGAAAAGGGCACCTGGGCGCCGGCACGGGAGTTCATGGTGTTCAGGTTGTGCACCAGCGCCTCCATGGCCTGGTAGGTGGCCTTGGTGATCTCCTTGAGGGAAAACTTGCGCACCTTGCCAAGAAGCTTTGCCGCCTCCTCAGGCGCCATCAGCTTTTCAAGGCGGGCCTCAAGGGCCGCGTCAAAGGCTTGCTTCTCCTCCATTTCGGGAATAAGGCCGGTTTCCTGCGCAACTTCCTCCAGCATCGCCCGGACGGCGGCATCGCTGTCTTCCACATCATACTCCGCGTCCAGCAGCCGGATGAGGTTGTCCCGGAAGCGCTTTTTGTAGGTCTTGCGCACGCCGGGGGCCATGCCGTAGTCAAAGTTGGCGATGCTTTGCCCGCCGTGCTGGTCATTCTGGTTGGCCTGGATGGCGATGCAGGCCAGAGCGGAGTAGGAATAGATGTCATTGGGTTCCCGAAGCACCCCATGGCCGGTGGAAAAACCGCCGGCAAAGAGCTGATCAAGGTCAATCTGGCAGCAGGTGGTGGTGAGGGTCAGGAAGTCCAGGTCATGGATGTGGATATCCCCTTCCCGGTGGGCCTGGGCATGGCGGGGGTTCAGGACATACATATCGTAGAAGCGCTTGGCGCCCTCGGAGCCGAATTTGAGCATGGCGCCCATGGCGCTGTCGCCGTTGATGTTGGCGTTCTCCCGCTTGACATCAGAATCCGCGGCGTCTGCGTAGGCGATCTCCTCATAGGTCTTCATCAGCCGGCTGTTCATTTCCCGGGCACGGCTGCGCTCGGCGCGGTAGAGGATATAGCGTTTGGCGGTGTTCACGAACCCCTTTTCGATCAGCACCCGTTCCACCACATCCTGCACCTGCTCCACCGTGGGGCTAAACGCGGTGTCCTCGCTGGACGCCAGGATCTCCTCCACCAGCCTGGCCAGCTCTCCGGCCGTCTGCGGCCCCTGCTGGCTGCCGGCGGCAGCAAAGGCCTTGGCGATGGCCTGCCGGATCTTCTCCTGATCAAAGGGCATCCGGCGCCCGTCCCGTTTGATGATGGTGGATAACATTGGCAGATTCTCCTCTATTCTGTAATAAATTCGTAATATATGAAAGTGGCTTGCCCATAATAGCATCGCCTTGCCAGGCTGTCAAGGACAGAAACACAAATTATTGTATAAAAAAATGAAACTATCCACAATATGTTGTGGATAGTCATTCCAAGGGGTGCCGCTTCCCTGCCAGGGCGCGCTGCCCTTGAGGCTTTGGCTCAGGGCCTAATACTTGATGAACCTGTCGCCTGAGACATTGCAGATGGCACACTTTTCCGGGCGGAATTTTTCGATGTTGCCGCAGACCGGGCAGAGGTAGTAAAACACCTCTTCGGTCTCATCCAGGTTCTCCAGCGCCTCCTGGTAAAGCCGGGCGTGCACTTCCTCGGCCTTCATCGCATAGGTGAAGGACTGGATCGCCGCCTTGTTGCCCTCAACCTCCGCGTGGGGGATGAAATCGGGGTACATCTCCTTGTACTCGTAGGTTTCCCCGGCCACGGCGTCCTTGAGGTTGTCGGCGGTACTGTGCACCTTGCCGGCCACCTCAAAGTGCTTGAGGGCGTGGATGGTTTCCGCGTCAGAGGCTGCCTTGAAGAGCTTGGCGGCATTCAGTTTGCCTTCCTTCTCGGCTTTTTTGGCGTAGGCCAGGTACTTCCGGTTCGCCTGGGATTCCCCAGCGAAGCCCGCCATCAGGTTGTCATAGGTTTTGTTTTCTGCCATGTTCGTGTCCTCCTTTTTGTCATCAAATGCCTGTAATAATTTCTCCACAGCCTCCCTGGGAAACCCTTCGGGTTGGCTCTGGCTGAGAAGCGATTTCAGGAAATCCCGGGCGTTGCCGCTCTGGGGCAGCATGTATCCCGATTCCCTGAGGAGATCCTCCGCCATGATCTGGTTGGATTTTTCGATCGCCCGGGCCAGCTTCCCGGAGAGGCCTGCTGCGATGTTCTCCTGACGCGCCTTGCTTGAAATGAGTTTTCGCATGGCCGCAACCACGGCGTCGGCCTTCTCCTGCTGGGGCGGGTATACCCTGGGCACCATGGAGATGGCGCCGGAGGGGCAGGCATCGGCACAGTCCCCGCAGCCGATGCAGGTCGTGACATCAATGACGCTGTTCTCCGTGTCCGTGGCCCCGGTGGGGCAGACATAGAGGCACAAACAGTCCTTGGTGCACAGGCGGACATTCCTGACCGCGTATTTTTCACTCATTCTCACTGCCTCCCTTCAACCTTCTCAAATTTCCAGTTGGGCACCTTGCACACTGGGCATACCTCCGGCAGGCTGTCCCCGGTGTAGATGAAACCGCAGATGGTGCAGACATAGACATTCGCAGCTTCAAAGCTTCCGGCTTCTTTCCGCTCCCGGTTCAGGAGGGATTTGAGCATGCGCGTCACCTTCTCACTCCAGACCAGGGCGCGCATGGCCCCCCTGTCCGCTTCCGCCTTTGCCACAGCATTGACGCTGGGGAAAACAAGATCCAGGTCCCCTTCCACCAGGCTTTGAAGCTGGCTGAAATCGGGAGTCCGGGCCGGCTGGGCGCTGGCCTTGAACCAGTCCGCCAGCTCACGAAACAACGCTGCTTCCTGAGGCTTGTACTGCTTTTCACAGCCCCGGGACAGGTTCAGGCACAGCGCGCTTTTCTCCACCGCGTTGAGCTCCCCGGCCGCCTCAGGCGCTGCCAGGACGGGTTCCCGTTTTTCCTTGCCAGGCGCGGCCTGGGCTTCAAACTCGCCCTTCCCGGCACCGCATACCGGGCAGACCCAGTCCTCCGGCACATCCTCCCACGCCGTCAAAGCCGGGACGCCCGATTCCGGGCTGCCCACGGCCGGGTCATAAATAAAGCCGCAGACAGCACAAACATATTTCACCATGTCACATCCTCCTTTATTTGTTTTCTTCTTCGCCTGAAAGGCAGTCAGGGCAAAGGCCTTTAAAATGAACGCTGGTCTCATCCACCCGCCAGCGGTCCATCGCCTTTGGAAACAAGGCTTTGATGTCCATGGGCACGTCGGATACCCTCCCGCAGGAAAGGCACTTGAAATGCCCATGGTCCGGCGGGCTTAAGTCAAAGCGCGTTTCATGGTCCTCGATCCCGATGGCCCTGACCATGCCGGACTCCTCCAGGACCCGAAGGGTGTTGTACACGGTGGTTTTTGACAGGGTGGCGATCTCTTCCCGGAGCGCCAGATAAATCTCATCGGCTGTGGGATGGCCGCGGCTGCGGCACAGAAACGCCAGTACCTTCAGGCGCTGATGGGACAGGCTGATCTCCCTGTCCTTCAGCTGCTGCTTCAGCGCGTCAAAAGAAGGTTTCATCTGCTTCCTCTCGGATGTAATCATTACAAAGTTGGAATCTTTACCACCAGCATGATAGCACAAAAAAAAGCCGGGAGCAAGGATTTTCTCCCGGCGCGGCAAAGCGGATGCCAGGGGCAGGCTGTGCCCCGGGCTTTACAGGATAATCCTGGGCTCCTTGTCGTTTGGGCGGTAAATCACAAAGCGCCGGCCGATAACCTGCACCGGGGCTGCCCCTGTTTTTTCGCACAGCGCCTGGCTGGCTTCCCTGGCTGTCAGGGGGGCGTTTTGCTGCACCGCGCACTTGATGAGCTCCCGTGCCTTCAGGGCGTCATAGGCTTCCTTCACGGTCTGGGGGGTGATGCCCTGCACGCCCACATAGAGGATGGTGTCAAGGCCGTTGGCCATGGCGCGAAGCGCCGCGCGCTGTTTTGGAGTGATTTCTGTCATCTTGTTCCTTCCTGCCCCTTAAGGCTGATCCAGTAACGTTCAAAACGGCTGCCGTCCTCACGCGTCACCACGCGTTCAAATTCGCCGCCGTTTTTAATGATGGTGCGGCGGGAAGCGGTGTTGTCCTCAAGGCAGGTGAGCAACACGGGGTCGATTCCCAGTTTTTGGCATTCCACCAGGCCCAGGCGCAATTGCTCCTCAGCGTAGCCCTTGCGCCGCTGGGCCGGCCTGATGGCATAGCCGATGTGTCCGCCATAAAGGCTCAAATAGCTGTTCAGGCTGTGCCGGATATTGATGATCCCCACCAAAGTGTCATCACAACCCCTGACGCAGAGGAAAACGCTGTCCGGCACCAGCCCCTCCGGGCAGGTCTCAGGCCTGCTTTTTCTTTTGAGCAGGTCCAGCCATTGGGGCACCGTCAGTTCGTCCAGGCCGCCCACGCCGTAGAGGTGACGCCCATCCGCCGCCCAGATCTCCTCCCGGTAATCCAGGATCTGTCCTTCATAGGCCAGGCTGGGGGCTATGAGGCAAAGCCCCGGCTTACTCGACAAAGTCAAATTCCGTCTCCCCCATGCGCACAGTGTCCCCCTCCCGGGCACCCATTTCCCGCAGGCGCCCGATAACCCCGGAGGCTCTCAAGGTCCTGTGGAACCAGCGCATGCTCTCAAAATCGTCAAAGTTGACCGCCAACAGCAGGCTGTCCATGGAGTTCCCGCTGACCAGGAATGCCCCGTCCCTGTCCCGGCCGACCTCCCAGCCCCTCAGGCGTTCCTCCTCCAGGAAGGGTTCCTCCTGCACAGGGGCAGCCGGCGGAAGCTTGGCCAGTTCAGCTGTCACAGCGTCCATCAAGCCACCCATCCCCTCCCCGGTGGCGGCGCTGACAGGGAATACCTGCCGCCCACCCGCCAAAACCCGGATACCCTCCAGGCGCCCGGCGCTCTCCGGCAGGTCCATCTTGTTGGCCACCACGATGCGCACCCGGTCCTCCAGGCCGCCATAGCGGGCCAGCTCATTGTCAATGGTCTTCAGGTCGTCACCCGGTTCCCGGCCCTCCTGGCCTGAGGCGTCCACCACCTGGAGCAGTATCCGGGTCCTTTCCACATGCCTCAGGAAGGCAAAGCCCAGGCCCGCTCCTTCGCTTGCCCCCTCAATCAGCCCTGGGATATCGGCGATGGCAAAATCCGTGCCCTTATGGCTGGCGATGCCCAGGTTGGGCGTCAGCGTGGTAAACGGATAGTCCGCGACCTTGGGGCGGGCTGCGGTGACACGGGCCAGGAGGCTGCTCTTTCCCGCATTGGGATAGCCCACCAGCCCCACATCAGCCATGGTACGCAGCTCCAGCACAAACTCATGCCAGCGTGTCTTGATGCCAGGCTTGGAAAATGAGGGGGCCTGCCTGGTAGGGGTTGCGAAGTGGGCGTTCCCCCAGCCGCCCCGGCCCCCCTGCAGCAGCACCCGGCGCTGCCCCGGCTCAAACATATCTGCCACCACGGCGCCCGTGTCCATCAGCTTCACCAGGGTCCCCACCGGCACCTTGATGACCAGATCTTCCCCGGACTTGCCGGAGCGGCGGCCCGAGCTGCCCTGCATCCCGTTTTCCGCCTGATGCTTGCGCTGGTAACGGAAGTCCAGCAGCGTGTGCAGGTTGTGGTCCGCCAAAAGCACCACATCCCCGCCCTTGCCGCCGTCCCCGCCATCAGGCCCGCCTTTCTGCACATATTTCTCCCGGTGAAAGGAGACCGCGCCGTTGCCGCCGTCCCCGGCTTTGAGCTGAATCGGCGCCCTGTCCACAAACGATGCCATCTAAAATCCTCCAGTCCGGGCCCAATATACCATGTTCCGGGCTTTGGCGTAAATGTCCGGGGTGAAAAAGCGGGAAGGCGGGCCAAAAGGCCCGCCTTCCCGGAAGCTGCCCGGGGCTCAGGGTGCCGCAGTCGGCAGTGGCGCGGTAAGCCTTAAGAGCATCTGGGCGAGGGAACTGGCCAGCGTCTGCTGCACCTGCGCGCCCAGGGCGTCCAATTGCGCCTGGGTCATGGCATCCACCCGGGTGAGGCCGCTCAAGGCTACATCGGGAATCTGCCAGGGCGGTGCGGAGGTGCCGTCGATGGCGGCGGTGAGCAAGCCATCGGTCTGCTGGTCCTGCCAGGTGAGGGTGCCTTTGAAGGAGGTGGCGGAGTTGGTCCGCTCCCCGCTCTCCAGGCGCATGCGAAGCTGGAAGGACTGGGGCGCGGCGGCTTCCTCCCCCTGGGGGTTGATGACCAGGGTGATCTCATCCTCCCGGCTGCTTCGCCGGGTGGCCGGGTCCACTGTCTCCTCCCCGGGACTGACAAACAGGTTGAAGTTGTATGCCACCGCGGCTGCCGGGGTTTGCTCCCCCTCCACGGTGAAGCCCGGCTGCCCCGCTTCCGGGGTGAAGGTGTAACTGCCGGTATAGGCCTTGCTTTCCGGCGCGTCAGCCAGGCTGCCGCCGGAATAGGTGAGCAGGTGGACGGCGCCGGTGCTGTTCGCCTTGTTTTCCGGCCGCATGTCCAGCCGCCAGGTATTTGCCTGGGCTGCGTCCGCGTTCAGGTTGGATTCATGCGTCAGCTTTTCGATGCCCCGTGCGCCGCCCAGGGGCAGCACCAGCCGGCTTTCCACCAGCTTTGCCTCCTGGTCAAAAACACGGGTGGATTCAATGTTGCCGTCAATTTCAAGCCCATCCAGGGAAGTGAAGAAGCTGTTCATCATGCCGGGCTGGAGATAGGCCGCCGCCTGGCGGCCGTCCATCTCCTGGCTTAAGAGGGCAAGCAGCTCGGCGTCGTTGTAGACATCCAGCAGCAGCTGCTTGACCTGGCTCTTCAATGGTTCCGGCGGGATGGAGATATCGATCCTGGTCTGCAGGTTGTTGTCCGCGTCGCGCTGGGTGGCGGTCCGGGTGTAGCCCTGCAGCCACAGGGACAGCTTGGCGGTGAAGGTGTCCAGCTTCCTGCCTGCCGCCGCCTGCCAGGTGGACTCGGCTGTGATCAGATTGAGGATGACCCCCTCAACCGGCGGCCACACCACATCCTGCCCGGTCAGAAGCGCCAGAAGGATGCCCCCGTCCCTGACATCGGCATAGCCGACGCCTGCAAGCAGCGAGGAGGTGAGGGCCTCCCGCTGGGTATCCCTGATGTACTGGAGATCAGCCAGCGGCTGGGTGCCGCGGCTCAGGGTGACCTGAAAGTCTTCCTTGCCCTTGAGCGTGCCCACACCGCTTAAATAACGAATATCCAGTACGCTGCCCTGGGCCAATACGCCCAGCGCCGCGTTGGCGGCGGCGTCAAGCAGTGTCAGGGCTCCGCCGGTCTTTTCGAGGGTGACGGTCATTTTTAAACCCGACCCGTCCTGGACCTGCTTGATGAGCTTTTCATCCAGGGTGTATTCCTGGGCCAGGGTGGGCAGGGCTGCCAGCATCATCAGGGCCGACAGCAGAAGCGACAGCACTTTTTTCATGGTGTTTCCTCCTTGCTTAGGGTAGAGTGTCCGCGTCTTCCGTTACGGTGAAAGCGCCAGGTCCCCTGTTATGGAGCGGTTCCATGCTGCTCTCCGCAAGGGCGCGGCGCACACGCCCCCAATCGTGCAAAACCAAAAGCCGGGTATCCTCTTGCATTTGAAGCGTTTTTTCCATCAGGTAAGGTACCAGCGCTTCAGCAGCCTGCCTGGCGGCGTATTCCCTTGCCGCCGGGTTGGCTTCCCTCAGGTCCACCCGGGCCTGGGGCGCCTTTTCCGGGGGCGCCGCCCCCGGTCCCGCCACAAGGCGTACCGTCAGGTCGCGAAGCAGGGTTTTTCCCTCGGCTTCCGTCCATTTCAGCGCCCCTGCCGCGCCGCCCGACTCAAGCAGCAAGTCAGGGGCCAGGAGGTGATCCCGCTTGAGGGTGACGCTGCCGCTGTATCGTGCCTGGGCTGTCAGCGTGCCTTTCAGGCGCATCCCGCCGCCTTCCGGCGCCAGGGCCAGGTCCGCCTTGCCTTTCAGGCTGCGCTTGTCTCCCGCCTTTGCCTGGGCCAGGCTGTAATCCCCCTTGACCAGGGACACACCCTCCTTTTGGGAAAATGCCAGGGAAACCAGCGCTTCCAGGCTGTCACGGCCCCGGGCAGCGGGGAAATTGAACTTGATGTACAAGCCCGTTTGGGCCTGGTAGCCCGCGGTGAACTCCACCTTGCGGGCTTCGCCCAAAACCTCGATCCCTGCCGTCACCTGAAGCCCCAGGTCCCCCCGGGCCTCGTCCAGCAGGCGCCGCAGGGTGAGTTTACCCGTAAACCGGAGGGTGGACAGCGCCTGGGCCGCCGCTTCCCGCCAGGCGGCGGGGAGGCCTGAAGCCCCCTGCTGAACGATTTCCACCAGCCTGGGAAGGGCCGCCTGCCAGACGGCATTGGCTTCTTCAGCGCTCAGGACATAGTTCAGCCGGCTTTCAGCGCGCCCCACCCTTTTGATGGTGGTCCTGGTGGCCTGGCTCTCTTCGAAAGGCTTGAGGCCTTCCAGCAGCGTTTCATACAGGCGTCCGAGAGCTTCGGGAACGCCTGCGGGATCCGGCAGCGCGGGAGCGCCAAAAAGCGTTTGAAGGGGCGGCGCGTCCAAAGTCCCCAGGTATAAAGTGGGGGCCAGCGACCCCGGCACCTCAAGCAGCAGGCTGTTCTCCCCGCCTGTCTGCCGGCTGTCCGCCGCAAGAACCTCCCGCCCGCCGTCAAGCAGGGTGACAGCGCTCCTTCCTTCCCCGGCATACAGCTTCAGGCTTAAGCCGCCAAGCCACTCCTGCATTGCCTCAAGGGATTCCCGGGCCAGATCCGGCCAGGCGGCGATTTCAAGGCGGGCTTCCCCCACAAGGCCGGTGGATTCCGCCAGCACCGGTGAAAGCAGGCATATACCGGCCAGCCCCAGCGCCAGCACCCGGCACAGGCAGCGCCGCATACAGATAAAACGCCTCATTCTTTTGTTTTCATGCATCCTGGTTTTCTCCCCGCGCAGGATCGTTATGCAGGGCGTCATACAGCCGCTGCGCCGCCTCCCGGTTCATCCCCTTGACCTTTTTAAGCTCTTCCACGCTCTGCTCTTTGACCCCTCTGATGCTGCGGAAGGCCGCCAAAAGCGCCCGCCGCCTGGCCGGGCCGATACCCGGCACTTCCTCCAGGCGGGAGCGCACCGTGGCCTTGCTCCTGAGGCTGCGGTGGTGGGTAATGGCAAAGCGGTGCGCCTCATCCCGGATGCGCTGGATCAGGTGCAGCGCCGGGGAATGCCGGTCCAGAAGGATGGGCTCGCCCTCGTTTGGCAGATAGATCTCCTCCATGCGCTTGGCCAGCCCAAACATGGGAACAAAAAGCCCCAGGCTGTCCCGGGCCTCAAGGGCGCTGGCCAGCTGCTCAGGCCCCCCGTCCACCAGGATCAGGTCCGGCATTGGCCAGGGCTTCTCCGGGCCCGCCAGGGAGCGCTTCAGCCTGCGTTCCAGCACCTCGTTCATGCTGGCGAAGTCGTCGATGCCCTCTACCGTCCTGATGCGGAAATGGCGGTATTCCTTTTTCGCCGGTTCCCCGTCCACAAACACCACCATGCTGGCCACCGACTGGGCCCCCTGGGTGTTGGAAATGTCAAAGCCCTCGATGCGCCGGGGCGCTTCCGGCAGGATGAGGGCAGCGGCCAGCTCCCGGCTGGCGCCTATGGTGCGCTCAAAAACCACCTGATCCCGGGCGTTGCGGCGGGCCAAAGCGTCCCTGGCGTTCTCCAGGGCGTTTTCCACCAGCTGCCGCTTGCCCCCGCGCCGGGGAAGGGTGAGGGTGAAGGCGTCCCCCCGCTTGTCCTTAAGCCATGCCTCCAGGACCTCCGCGTCGGCCGCAGCCTGGGCCACCACCTCCCGGGGCGGCTGGCGCCCCTCATAATACTGCTGGATAAAGGCGGAGACGACCTCCCCCAGCGGCTCGGCGCCCTCCCGGGGCAGGGCGAAGGACTCGGCGGAGATCATTTTGCCCCCGCGCACCAAAAGCACCTGGGCCATGGCGTCCAGGCCGTCCTGGGCCGCGGCGATCACATCCTGGTCAACGCCCACCACCTGCTGGGCGTTCTGCCGGGCCATGAGCCCTTCCACATCCCTGATGGCGTCCCTGAGCTCCGCCGCCCGCTCAAACTGCAGTTCCAGCGCCGCCTGCGCCATCTGCCGGTTCAGCTTCTCCACCACCGGCCTGTAGCGCCCCTTGAGGAAGGCCACCGTCTCCTCGGCTACCTGGCGGTATTCCTCCTGCGTGCACTTCTCCCCGCAGGGGCCCAGGCATTGGCCCAGTTCATAGCTCAGGCATGGCCGCTGGGGCCGGGGCAGGGGGAGGTTCAGGTGGCAGGTGCGAACGGGAAACGCCTTGCGCAGCAGCCCCATCACCTGCCGGATGGCCCCGGTGCCGATGTAGGGGCCAAAGTACTTCGCCCCATCGTCCTCCACCCGGCGCGCCACGCCCAGCCTGGGGAAGGGCTCGTTCAGGGTGATGCGGATGTAGGGGTAGTTCTTGTCATCGGTGAGTTTGATGTTGTAATAGGGCCGGTGCAGCTTGATGAGGTTGCTCTCCAGCATCAGCGCTTCCAGTTCACTGGCCGCCAGGATCACCTCCAGGCCATCCACCCGGGCCATGAGCGCCCGCACCTTGGGGGAGGGGATATTGGCGGCGAAATAGCTGCGAACCCGGTTTTGCAGGTTCACAGCCTTGCCCACATAGAGGATCTGCTCCCCCTGCTTGAACAGGTAGCAGCCGGGCGAGGCGGGCAGAAGCGCCAGCTTGTTTTTCAGATCATCAGCCATTGATCAACCGGGTTCCTGGGCTCAGCCATCCAGGCCGCCCTGCCACTGGGCTTTGATCACCGGAATCAGCCGCTGGGCCAACGCCTCGTCCACCGGCTCAAACTCCTCGATTTCCTCGCCGTCTTCCTCCATTACCCGCACCCGCATGACATAGCGGGTGGCCTTGTCCTCCGGCAGCTCCGCCTCATCCTGGGGCCTTAGGAGCACATATTCGTCCCCGTTGTAGTAAAAATACTTCTCCACCACCAGCAGCACCCGGTTGCCGTCCTCATCCGTGCCCTCAATGATGTCCAGGCGTTCTTCCTCTGACATGCTTCCGCCTCCCTTCCGTGGTGCTTTCATTATAAGGTCTTGCGCCAAGGGTGACAACCGCTTTGCTTGACGCGCGCCCGGCCGGCGTGATACCTTGGCTCAAAGTGAGGGGGTGCGATATGCCCAGGCGGACCAGGGCGTGGTTACTGGCGCTTTTCGCGGCGCTTTTTGTCCTGCCCGCAGCCGGGGGCCAGGTCCGGCCCCGCTTTGTGGGGCTGTACTGGCCCGCTTTTCAGGAAGACGTGTTTGAACTCTCCCCGGGCGGAGGCTTCGGGGATTATACGGCCCTGGCTGCCCGGGGCAACCTGCTGGCCTTTATCCGCCGCGAGGCGCCTGACCGGCCGGACAGCAGCCTCAGCCTCTATGACTTGAGCTCAGCCCGGGCGCTTGCCTCCATCCCCCTTGAAGCCACCGGCTGGGTCGACAGCTGGCAGCTGGGTTTCTGGGCGCCGGGGCAGCCCTATACCCTGAACGAGGAAACCCTTGGCCTCACGGCCTATGACCAGGATCTGAAAGAAATCCTGCGATTTTCCCCGCCTGACGGCTTTGACCTGGCTGCCCCCGACCCCATTGGGCAGGCCCTCTGGTGCGCCGGCTTTGAGGGTTCCGGCCTCACCCGCTTTGACCTGGTGACGGGCGAATCAGCCAGCTATCCCGCGGGGCTCCCGGCAGGCTGGTATTTCTCCCGCTTCCTGGGCGCAAGCCCCCAGGGCGGGGTTTTGTCCCTCTTTTCAAACAATTCTGGCAACCAGGCTTTCTTTTCGGTGGAGCCGTCCGGGGGGGCACGGCTCATGCCCGTCATGGCGGGCTTTACGGCGGCCAACGGCGGCCTGGCCTACGCCACCCATGCCGGGGACGGCCTCTTGATGCCCACGCCTGGAGAGGGGCGTGTGCTGCGCCTTTCCTCCTGGCGGGAGGATGAGTATGTCGCGGGCTTCAGCCAGGGCTTCCTGATCACCCAGGCCTGGGGGGAGGGCCCGGCGCTGAGGCTCATTGACCTGGATCAAGGAGAAGTGTCAGCCCAGCTCCAGATGCCCCCAGGGGATACGCCCCCCGCCTTTGACCTGGTGGCGCTGTCCGACCAGGGCTACGCGGTGCTGTCGGACAACCAGTATGAGTTGAACCGCTTTGGCCTCTACCTCTGGGACTACAGCCTTTCCCCCGCCAGCCAGCCAGCAGGGATCAGGGAGACCACCCTTCCGGCGCTCCGGGAGGAAAATGACGCTCTGGCAAGCGCTATCGGGGAGAAGCACGGCATACAGATCCATATCCGCCAGGCGGGCGCGCGCTTTGTGAATGATACCTATTACGGGAATGTTCTGGATGAGGAGCCGGCGCTGACCCGTGCCCTTCTTAACATGCAGGGGCAGCTGGACCGCTTTCCGCCCGGGATGCTTCAGGAGGCCCTGGCGCCTTACTATGACCGCTTTGCCATTTACTTCTCAGGCCCCATCGGCACCAGGGGGGAAGAGGGTATCATGGCCCCGGCCGGCTTTGCCTCCGCCTATGGCGGCGAGCGCTACATCGCCGTCAGCAGCGCCAGAAGCCTGGCCCACGAGCTGATGCACCTCTTTGAGGACCACCTGGCAGAGCCCCGGGAAGCAGGCGGGCGGGACCTGCTGGCCGACTGGCTGCTGCTTTGCCCGCCGGAGGCTGAAAACGCCGGTTTTTATTACGATTACCACGATGAAAACGGTTGGGAACTGTCCGACACCCGTTACACCCTGGATGACCCGGATGCCTGGGAAAACCCCGGGAACGCCTGGTTCATCGACGCCTATTCCCGCACCTTCCCGCTGGAGGACCGGGCGCGCATCTTTGAAACCCTTTTCCTGGCCGGGGAGGATGCCCCGGACCTTTTATCCTCACCGCACCTTTTGCGCAAGGCCCAGTACCTCTGCGCCATCCTCAGGGAGCGATATGAAAGCCTCAGGGACGCCCCGCCCCTTTACTGGGAGCGCCACATCACCCCCATCCCCTATGCGGATTTCGTTTCAGAGTTTGAGGCCCTGGACATTCCTTTGATCCCCATAGGCCGCCTTGCACCCGTCCCCGCGTTGTGCTAAAATGCGCCTTGCCGCGATTCCCGCGGCTTTGTTCCCGTAGCTCAGCTGGATAGAGCGTTCGCCTCCTAAGCGAAAGGCCTTGGGTTCGAATCCCGACGGGAACGCCAGAAAACGCCTGACATCATGGGTTGCCGTGAAGCCAGGCGTTTTGTTCTGCTCACCGGGGCCAAGTTAAAAAGACAGAGGTTTTTTGGGACAGCGCCAAGGGCTTGCATTGGCGGTGTCCTCTTCCCTCTGAGAAACTGCCAAGCAGCAACGCTTCAGCCTGTATCCATTCTTAAATAGCAAGCTCCGGCACGGAAACAAGTCCGTCCGGAGATTGCTTTTGCAGGTTCAGTTGTTTACCGTTATCTCATTGGGAATGCGCAGGCTGTCTTCGACATTGGTCAGGATGAAGGTATCCGGATAACTCTCCCGGGTCAGGAACTCAAATTCCACCATGAAGCGGGTAGGCCTCGCCGCGTCAACGATTTTGATTCTGTTTGGAGCAAATCCGGCATTTTCCGTCTTGGGTTTGTCAGAACAAGCAGAAATGGCGCATTTCTGAACCTCGATTGGTCAAGACAAAGGCCTGTTCCGAAAAACTTTGCCGGGGCGCCGGCCACTGTTGACATCTAAAACCTGCAGGCCTATATTTGCCATAGAAAGCACATCATAGAAAGGGGAAACCCCATGCATCAATGCGCATGCAAAAAACGGCTGTCAATCATCGCTGTGGCCGCAGTGCTCCTCCTGTCCTGCCTGCCCGTACGCGCAGAAGCCTACACATTGGATGAAGCGCTGAAACTGGTTGGCACATCTGAGACCCCCGGGGACAGCGGCTTGATCGGGCTGGAAGGCGACTTCAGCCAGTATGACCTGCTGCGCGGCGGTGAATTCGAATTGGCCGATGGCAAGTTTATCATCCTAAGGCGCGAGGCACCGCTGAAGCAATTCAATGTCAGCGATACCCTCTTCCCGGAAGATTATGAGGGCATCGACCTGGGCAGCCCGAAGGTGTCTCTGTGCGCCGGCCTCATGGCGGCTCTCCCGGAACAAATCCTCGCAAAGACAAGCGAGGAAGCGGCAAATGTCATCATGGCCGAAACGCTGTACCTTCACACAGGCAGTATTATTACCACAATGGGTGGAGAGCCCAGCCTGCCTACTGAGGAGGCACTGGAAGCCGTCCTGGCCGGGGGCAGCGGGGAGGAGGTGGAGATACCGCAAAATGAGGCAGAAGTCACTTACCAGTACAAACCCATGTTCACAGGATTGTCTCTGATCTCCTTATACAATCGGGAAACATTGGGTTCCACGAGCGTGGATCTGGCCCAGTACGACTACGCCGAATTGCGCGAAAATCCTGCCGCAGATGATCATTGGATCAACATGGCAGCCCTGGCTGATGTCGCCGCAGCCGCCACCAGCGGGCAAAGCGAACTGCTTGGGGATGCTCTGGATATGCTGGAAATGATTGGATTTCTCTCCCCACAAGAGTTGGAGGATCTGAGCAGAAGGGCGAGCGAAGGGGATGTGGATGGGATGGCCGGCCTGTGCATGGAACGGTTTTGGACCATGGCGGAGGAACTGAAGGTGCTTGATCCCAAGGCCGCTGAGCATTTTGACAAAGCCATCCGGAAACACTCGCTGCCCGGGATGCAGTTCATCGTCAGCTTGCGCCAGTATGCCGGCGTCCATATGGACGACAACCTGATTATCGAGACAAAGTCCTACATCGGTGAGGTGGACATGGGCGCGCTGGACAGGATGCTGTCGGACGCCTTAAAGACACTTGGCCTCATTGGCCAATAGCTCAGCAGGGCCGGGCGTTCGCCTCCCAGGCGAAAGGCACTGGGCCCGTATCCCGGCGGGAACACCGGATAACGCCTGATGTCATGGGTTTCCATGCGCTCAGGCGTTTTGTCTGCTCACCGGGACCGCATGCCTGCGACGCGCCGGGATAAGCAACACGGCACCCTCCGCAAAGGCCGCGCGCTGCCTGACCCACCCTCCGCCTTCTCAGACAGGGATAAACCTTGGTTTCGCCTCCCAGTCAGACAGTACAGGCGTCCAGTACCCTGCCCAGGCTTTCATTTGCTCGTGTTCCGGGTGCTTCCGTTCGCCCATGATGTCAAGGAATTCCAAATAGCCCGGGACGCCGCCCACGTCTTCAGGGGGAGCCTGCCCGCTGGCTTCCAGCAAGTAAGGCGATTCCTCGCTGCATTCGTCAATTTCCCGCACAAGTTCAACGGTGTGTTCCCAGTTGTCTCCCAGGTCATAGGTGTACACCATTTCCCGGTATTTCGGGAAAAACCCGGACAGCCTGTGCCCTGTTTCCAGGATGGCTTCAGGGTCATACCTCCTGTCCTCCTCGCTCATCACGAGCCTGGCGTCAGGCAGGCTGCCGCTGCTGTCTGTGAACGTGAAGCTGTGGAGGTGGCGGTTTTCCCAGTTGAACAGGGCCTGAATCAAGTCGTGCAGCTGTGTTAGGGCAATATTGGCCGGTACGATGACCCGCCGCGTCGCGCTGTAAACCTCCAGGTCAAGTGCCACCAGCAGCTCAAAGGCCTTGTACCTGAAGACGGGCTTTCCTGTGCGCTGTGCCAGGGCTTTGATCATCTCCTCCGCAGGGACAAAAATTTCAGCGCTGGGGCCGCTGTAATTGACGATACGCCTGCTGACCATGCGTCCCAGCGTGTCGTTGAATTTCATTTTACCGGCGGTTTCGTTCACGGCATCCGCGACAACAAACGCGGCGTCCAGCCCCTGATGGTTAAGCCAGGCTGTCAATTTTCGGTCGTGATTCGTTATGAATACCGGTTCTCCCGCCTGCCGCATGTATTCCTCGACAACCTCAGGATCAATGTGCATGGCCAGAAGCGTGTTTCTGACCGCGGACAGCATGACAGGCTTCAAATCCTTGAGCTTGCCTCGCTTCATGCCATAAACCGACACGGTAAACCGTGTGGCGCTGTTCACCAGGATGACCATATCTTCTTTTCTGCGGTCAAAGGTGTTGGTCCAGTTGGCTGTCCACGAAAACAAGGGGTCGGCCCCCGCCATAGGCGGAACACATTTGATGCCTGCGGCATCGGCAAGTTTCCTGGTCAAAGCGATCTGCATATTGCTTCCCTCCCGCGATAGATTGTCGGCATCCGGTGAAACAGCGTCCCCCTGGGTAAAGGAGCGAACATCCATATGCACCGGCTTAATGGGCAAAAGGACATGGCAGCGCTGCATACCATGGATTATACAATGCCGCCGGGCCCTTTTCCAATTCCCCTGGTGAAATCATGCGCCAAGCATCAAACAGCGGATCAAGGGGGGTGAGGATGTTCATTGCTCGCGTTTTTTTGATGCCAGGCTGCGGCGGGCTTGGGCGATAACAGAGACGGCCCTACAGTCCCCTGTACGGTTTCCATAGTTCGCGCGTGCAGGCAACAATCAACAGCGCAGGATTTGCTGCACGCTTCTGCATCCTGCTCCAACTTTTTCATGTTGACCAACGTATAGCAGGCATAGGAGGTGGCCAACATGAAACGAATCATGACGCTCTTACTGGTTATTGTTCTTTGCCTGCCGGCCTTTTCGGCGCAGGGCTTGGTGGCACGGTATCACGCAGAAGCCATACTTGCTTTTCATCTGCGGGAAAGCCCAAAGGAGAGCGGCAAACGAATCACTCTCATCGCTAAGGGAAATGAAGTCATCGTAAGTGAATATGGTGACGATTGGAGCAAAATCATCATCAACCGGAGAGCCGGTTATGCCAAGTCAAAATGGCTGTCCAAGTTTGTTGCCTTGGATCCCTTCGCCGATCCCGTGCCCGGATACCAAAGGCAAATTGGGATCGCCAAAATCAATACACCGTTTTCAGTATCGGTTGCCGGATACTCCGGGAATATGCTAAGCCCCGGAGATATCGTTGCTGTAAGGAGCTTTACCTCGGAACATGCCCTGGTCAACATGATGCGGGAAGTGACGCGTCTGCCCAAAGACTCCTTGAGCTTTGAGGCCTTTGTGCCCTGGCAGAACGCCCTGCCGGGGGATCTCCTTTCAGGCTTTACAACCTTCTTCAATGATGAAACCGGCGGCCGGCTTGCGGCGAACCGCGCTTTCAACATAGATTTGGCTGCCCGCCGCATACAGGCAGCCACCATCCAACATCAGGAATCCTTTTCCTTTAACAGGCTCTGCGGTCCGTACAAGAAGTCAAACGGATACCTGATGGCACCCAACATCAGCGGCGACGGAAAGGGCTATGGGGGCGGCGTATGCCAGCTTTCCACAACACTATATAACGCAGCGCTCGGCTTGCCTTTACGGATT
>ENA-UOUL01002005-UOUL01002005.1-bioreactor-metagenome-genome-assembly--contig:-NODE-2005-length-25621-cov-3.605074_pt1 | contig 25621 bp, 21 predicted proteins | sample MGYA00249838_ERZ747220 | MGnify/ENA primary metagenome ERZ747220 (study PRJEB28778, sample SAMN05720191) | bioreactor metagenome | isolation source: Anaerobic biogas reactor | place: USA:Washington...
AGATTTTATATACCTTTTTGGCATGATTCCGGCACACTTTAATCAATACCAGCTACCTTTGTCCGGATATTATCCCTTTTTGACTTCCATGTTTTTGCATGGAAGTTGGATGCATGTTATAGGAAATATGTGGATACTCTGGCTCTTTGGTGATAATGTTGAAGACAATATGGGTAGAGGCAGGTTCCTGGTCTTTTATTTACTATGTGGTTTGGCTGCGGGAGTTACTCATTATTTGGTAAATCCTACCTCTACCCTACCAGTGGTGGGTGCTTCCGGGGCTGTTGCGGGTGTTATGGGGGCCTATTTTCTAATGTTTCGGCACGCTCGGGTATTAACTTTGGTTCCACCTTTTTTCCTCTTTAACTTTCCTGCCTGGATCTACCTGGGTTTCTGGATACTAACCCAATTTTGGTGTGGTTTAGTCCAGAGTTGTGGAGAAATTGCTTTTTGGGCCCATATTGGCGGTTTTGCCGCCGGAATGCTTCTACACCGCTTCTTCCTCAGAGCCCAACAATATCAATCGCCCTACTAAACTCCAGTTTCGATTTTTTGTAGTTCATTGTCTTTATTAGTTACACGTTTGATAATTTGGTCAATATGCTGACTGGCGGTTTGATAATCCTCACTGGCACCCTGTAAAAAGTAAATAGTATTTTCTATACGCTCCTGGCTGGCTTTTATTTCTGACCAGTGACATTCTTCCTCATAAAGATTCATACACTCCTGCAAGTTATGAGCTCTGCCAGTTTCGAGATAGTGACGGAAGGTGGATAAGGTCTGGGTATCCTGATATATTGAGTGAATAAAAGATTTGACCAGGATAGTATTATAAATCTGAAGTTGTTTATGTGATCTTTTAATATTCAGTTCAGCCATTTCTATATCGCGGAAACAATTATCCATCAGGGTTTCGTAATATTGAGACCAGTTTTCCAGTACGGCTTTAAACCGGTCACAGGCTTTTTCGTATTCCCGGTAACGAATAATATAAACCTTCATGTCATGATTAAAATTGCTGCTATTTTTCTCAGGCTGTTTCCTTTTGCGGTTTACAATAAGATTAAACGGTATAAGATTACTAACCGGTAACTCTCTTTCCTCTTCCTTTAAAGGTTTTATTGGCAGGTTGTCGGGTTCGGGTGGTTGTAAATTCTCCTCTTCGGCAATAGCATAGCGCTGTTCTAGAAATTTATTCAGAAAATTAATATGACGATTTACTTTTTCGATTTCTCTTAGGGAAGTTAAACACATATTAATATCCTTAATTAATTCTGCCTCGTTCTTGGCGGCTTTTTTGTTGCCCTTTCTGCTCTTATAATAGGAATAAAGTTCCGAGTGCAATTCGGGGGTATGTTCCAGGCTGATTAAGTAATCCAGATCCTCGGTAGTCAGAAGTTCTGCCGGGGTAGGGGTATCTTTACTCAAATAAATCCTGGTATTGGTCAAAGGATAGTAGTAAGGCCCAATAGTATGAAGATATTCATTGTTGCTAAAATAGTCCAAATCATCATCGAGGTCGATTTCAGCAAAAAACATCTCCCATTCCCGGATAGGTGCTCCGGCATTAGTATTCTCGGCTGCTATTTGCTTAAGCTGTAAATAAGTAGCCAGGGGAATTTTTAGTTGAGAATTATAGTAATAGGTAAGCACCAAATCTGGGTAAAACCCAGTCGTAAGGGATATGTCGGGATAAATTGGATTATCCTTATTTAAAAAGGTAAAAAACACAGGGCAATCATCCTCCTATAATAAAATTGACGGTATAAATGATTTCTATATATTTCCAATTATTCCTTCTTTTCTTAAAAAGTTTTTAAAGAATTACTAAAAGAATTTTATTATCTTGTAGCAATACCGTATAATAGTCGTTAAATCTATTAAATGAGGATTTTGCATAATTAGTGTTTCTCATAAATTGCCTGGTAATTTATGGTTGTCATCCTGAGGCAAAGCCGAAGGATCTAAGACTCTTCGCTATCGCTCAGAGTGACATGTAAGGAATATTGAATTATGCAAAACTCTAAAATAACGGGGGGAGGGTTTATGTTTAAAGCTGTTCTGTTTGATCTTGATGGTACGTTACTTAATATAGATATGGATTATTTTCTAAGATACTATTTTAGAAAGATGGTAGAACTGGCAGTGGATATGGGTTATAAGGAAGGAACCCGCTTGGTTGAACAGATTTGGAGTTCAACCGAAGTTATGATTGCCGACCTAAATCCGGAAAGCTCCAATGAGGAAGTTTTCATGAAAGATTTCTGCCAGAACTGGCCTTACTCTGAAGAAGAGATTAGGTTTTTCTTTGATCATTACTATCAGGAACACTTCCCCCAACTTAAAGACTTTTGTAGTCCTTTCCCCGGGATACCGGAAATGATGAATTACATAATGAAACAGGACCTGAAAGTAGTAATAGCTACCAACGCTGTTTTTCCAATAAGTGCCCTGGAGGATCGCATAAGATGGGCGGGACTGGGAGATCATGATTTTGAGTTAGTAACTTCATATGAGCTTATGCATTTTTGCAAACCTCATGTGCAATATTATGAAGAGATAGCAGAAAGAATCGGGGTTAATCCTGAAGAGTGCCTTATGATAGGAAATGATACAGGTGAAGACCTGCCGGCCAGTAAAATTGGTATGAAAACTTTCCTGGTGGAAGACATGTTAATCGATAAAGGTTCAAGCTACCAGCCTGACTGGAGGGGTAAACTCCCTGACCTCTTTGACTTTGTAAGAAAAAATCTGTAATAAGTCCGTGGAAGCACGGGGACGGTTCTTTTGCTTCCACACGTGGAAGCAAAAGAACCGTCCCCGTGCTTCCATTCTTGTAAGGAGGATAGTTGTATGGCGGAAAAAAAGAAAAAGAAGGTAAAACCACTTGATGAAAGAGAAAAATTAAAACTGGAGATAGCCCGCGAGTTAGGCATTCTAGAACAGGTAGAAAAAGAGGGCTGGGAATCGCTGAGTAATGCCATGTGTGGGAAAGTTGGGGGTCTGATGAGTAAAAGACTGCGCCAGGGGAATGTTTAGGCGAGATTGGCATAATCTTCCCCGGGGCAGGACTTACGGGTATAATATATAAAGAGTTAAGAATTAAGAATTGAGAATTAAAAATTCCCATTGTTGGTATATATCAAAAGGACCGCGTGTGCCCTTCAGGGTATCCCTGTGATATATAGTTGTATTTGGAGAGAGGGTTTGTTATGAATTCAATTGAACGAGTCAGAGTCTATTTACAGGACCATAATCCACGCCTGAGTATTATTGAATTTGAGGTTGATACCAGTACTGCGCCATTAGCAGCGCAGGCTTTGGGAAGAGAAGTGGGGCAGATTGCCAAATCGATTTTACTAAAAAGTAAAGATAACCAGTTTGTCATGGTGGTTACAGCCGGAGATGCCAGGATTGATAATAAGGCGATTAAGAACCTGGTTGGCTCCCGGATGCGAATGGCAACCGGGGAAGAGGTTTTTGAAATCACGGGTTTTAATATCGGTGGAGTATGTCCTTTTGCCTTAAAACAAGACATTCCTATTTACCTGGATGAGAGTCTGAAACGATACCAGGTAGTCTATGCCGCTGCTGGTGGTAGCAATACCGCCCTGCCTATTACTTACCAGGAACTCCTTGATATAACTAACGGTTGTCCCTGCAATGTATGCCAGGCAGGTTAAAACTAGCCTGCCTACGGAGATTTTCATGAGTATAAATTTCGTTCATCTGCACAATCACTCCGAATATAGCCTACTTGATGGTGCCTGCCGGATTAAGGATTTGGTAACAGCTGCGCGGGAGTTGGATATGCCAGCAGTTGCCATCACTGACCATGGTGTGCTTTACGGAGTTATAGATTTCTACCGAGAGGCCAAAAAACAGGGGATAAAGCCCATAATCGGCTGCGAGGTTTATGTTGCTCCCCGCAGTCGCCTGGATAAAATAAAGGGAATGGATGATAATCTCTATCATCTAATTTTGTTATGTAAAAACCAGCAGGGTTATGAGAACCTGGTGCAAATGGTCAGCCGTGCCTTTCTGGAGGGTTTTTATTATAAACCCCGGGTGGATAGGGAATTGCTACAGCAATATAGTGAGGGTTTAATTGCCTTATCCGGTTGTGTTGCGGGTGAAATACCCCGGCTGCTATTGGATAACAAGAAAACTGAGGCATTACAAACCGCTTTATATTTCCAGGATATTTTTGGCCCGGGTAACTTCTACCTGGAGGTCCAGAATCATGGGCTGGAGCAGGAAGAACTGGTAATCCCTGGGCTTTATCAGATTAGTGAGGAAACCGGAATTCCTCTGGTGGCTAGCAATGACATTCATTACCTGCAAAAAAAAGATGCTGCGGCTCACGATGTATTGCTCTGTATCCAGACCGGGACAGTAGTCAGTGACCCCCAGCGTATGCGTTTTTCTGGCAGTGAATTTTATATGAAGAGTGCAGCGCAAATGCAGGCACTCTTTCCGGAGCGTCCCGAACTTATTGAAAACAGCTTGCGTATAGCTGAAGCATGTAATGTAGAATTTAGTTTTGGTGAGTTTCACCTGCCCTATTTTGATATTCCTGCCGGCTACAGCGCCGAGTCCTACCTGGAAATGCTGGCGCGGCAAGCATTTACTAGCAAATATCCCGGTTCTTCCTCACAACTAGTGCAAAGGCTGGACCACGAAATTAGCGTAATAAATCGTATGGGTTTTGCCGCTTATTTCTTAATAGTTCAGGATTTGGTTAATTGGGCCCGAGAAAACGGGGTACCGGTAGGCCCGGGTCGAGGTTCGGCTGCAGGTAGTCTGGTCTCCTATGTCCTGGGTATAACTACTATTGACCCTTTAAAATATGACCTGCTCTTCGAACGCTTTCTTAATCCGGAAAGAGTAAGCATGCCTGATATAGACATTGATTTTTGTTTTGAGAAGCGGGATCGGGTTATAGAATACATAGTCAATCGCTACGGCGCTGACCGGGTAGCTCAAATTATAACTTTTGGAACTATGGCTGCGCGGGCGGCTATACGAGATGTAGGTCGGGCTCTGGATATACCTTATGGCGATGTAGACCGATTGGCCAAAATGATTCCCACCGAGTTGGGGGTAAGCATAGAGCGGGCCCTGGAGATATCCCCTGAGCTTATGCAGACTTATCAGAGCGATACTACTGCTCGAAAAATCATTGATATGGCCCGGGCGTTTGAAGGGATGCCCCGGCATGCATCTATTCACGCGGCTGGAGTAGTAATTGGAAAAGAACCTTTAACTTCTATTCTGCCACTTCAGAAAACCCCGGACGGCAATGTAGTTACCCAGTTTACCAAGGAAACGGTTGAGGATATTGGCCTTTTAAAGATGGATATTCTGGGATTGAGGACTCTTACCGTTATTGACCGGGCTCTGGACATTATAGAAAAGACCAGGAAAATGAAAATTGATTTAGAAAACATACCCCTGGATGATGCAGCCGTCTACGAATTACTATCCCAGGGAAACACTATCGGGGTATTTCAACTGGAAAGTGACGGACTGCGGCGGATACTAAGAGAAATGAAACCTAACCGGTTTGAGGACCTGATAGCAGTCATTGCATTATACCGGCCTGGTCCGCTGGGCAGTGGTATGGTAGAAGATTTTATAAACTGCAAGAATGGCTATCAAGAAACAGAGTACATTCATCCCCGGTTGGAAAACATATTAAAAGAGACCTACGGGGTTATATTATACCAGGAACAGGTTATGCGAGTAGCCAGCGATTTGGCTGGTTTTAGCATGGGCGAAGCCGATGTGCTGCGCCGAGCAATGGGCAAAAAGAAGCCGGAAGAATTGGCTGCCCAGCGAGATAAATTTGTACAGGGAGCGGCGCGATGTAATAGTATTAATGAAAAAACCGCCACCCGGCTTTTTGATATAATGGAAAGCTTTGCCGGATATGGGTTTAATAAAAGCCATTCCGCCGCTTATGCTATGATTTCTTATGAGACTGCCTATCTTAAGACCCACTATCCGGTGGAATACATGTGCGCTTTCTTAAGCAGTGTGATTGATAACCAGGATCGGGTAGTATTCTACCTTAAAGAATGTCAGAAAATGCAAATTCAAGTTCTTCCTCCCGATATAAATGAAAGTTATGAGAACTTTACCGTAGCCGGAGGTAAAATTCGCTTTGGCCTGGGAGCTATTAAAAATGTAGGAATTAATGCCGTAAAAAATATAGTTGAAAATCGTAAACAGGGTCCGTTTAATTCCCTGTTTGATTTCTGCCAGCGGGTTGACCTGGCCCATATTAATAAACGGATGATAGAAAATTTGATCGTAGCAGGTTGTTTTGATTCTTTAGGTATAACCCGCAAGCAAACCCTGTCAATAATGGATGAATGCATAGAATTGGCGATGCAAATTAAGCAGAGCCAGTCCAGCGGGCAGCTGTCCCTTTTTGGCGATGTCAGTAGCATGGTTGAGGAACCACGACCCCGGGTTAAAGGGGAATTGGAGAGTAGAGACCTGCTGAACCGGGAAAAAGAAGTTTTGGGTTTTTACGTTTCCGCTAACCCGCTGGATGAATATCGGGATCTTTTACCGTTACTTACTACCTGCTCGGTAGCTGATTTACAAGGTAGTTTTAATGATACTTATGTCCGGGTAGCCGGAACGGTGATTAACCTTAGCCGCAGGGTTAGCCGGCGTGGAGACAGCTATGCTCGCTTTATTTTGGAAGACCTCAGCGGCAGGATGGAGGTAATGGTGTTTCCGTCGGCTTATCGTCGCAATGGTGATAACCTTGAATCTGACCAGGCCGTGGTGATGGAAGGCTACCTGGATACCAGGGAAGAACAACCGAAAATCTCCCTGCGCCGGGTGCAACCTATACCTGCAAATATTAAAGAGTTAAACATACGTATTGACGATGGTAACGACACCAGTGACAAAAAAGATGCTATGCTAAGACTACTTAAAAAATTTCCCGGAGAACAGGAAGTAATACTTCATTTGCCGGGTAAAAGAGCACTGATTCTCAACGATACTTTCAAAGTCAGGCCGCATTTAGAACTAAAGGAAAAACTAGCAGCACTCTTTGGCCGTGAAAACATCTGGTTTGCATAAGGGAAATGGACTAAAAACAAAGGGGGATTTATGCATGAATGAAAACTATATGGGAGAAGATTATATTGTAGTTAAGGCACAGGAAAACGGGGTAACCCTGATAGGCCTTACCCGGGGCCGGGATACCAAGTTTCACCACACCGAGAAACTGGATCAGGGCGAAGTTATGATCCTTCAGTTTACCGAACATACCTCAGCTATGAAAATCAGAGGACATGCCGAAATTTATACCCGCTACGGCATAGTAAAATCTGAAAGTCCCAGTAGCGGAGGAAAGCCAGGCAAGTAAGAGGGGGGTTATATTGACCAGGGTAGCATTGTTAACCAGTGGCGGTGATGCGCCGGGTATGAATGCCGCAATTAGAGCAGTAGTCAGATCGGCTATTTACCACCGAATAGAAGCGTATGGTGTTTACCAGGGATTCGAAGGTCTGGTAAGCGGCCATATAAATCCTATGACTCTGGGTTCGGTTGCTGACATTATTCATCGCGGGGGTACTATATTACGCACCTCCAGGTCAACTGCGTTTATGGATGATGAAGGTCGCCGGCAGGCTTATGAGCATTTAAAGAAAATGGGAATAGAAAACCTGGTGGTTATCGGGGGAAACGGCAGTCTCAAAGGTGGATATGAATTTTCCCGAATGGGTATTAATGTTATAGGTATACCGGCAACTATAGATAATGACATCGTTTACACCCAGGCTATCGGCTTTGACAGTGCCGTTAATACTGCTCTGGAAGCAATTAACCGTATCCGCGATACCGCAACCAGTCATGGTCGAGTATTTATAATAGAAGTAATGGGCAGAGATTGCGGAGAGATTGCTCTTCATGCTGGCGTAGCTGGAGGGGCAGAATCTATCCTCATACCGGAAATAGCCCCTGATCTTAATCAGGTGTTGGATAAGATAAACCGGGGAACCGAACGTGGCAAATTACACAGTATAATAGTAGTGGCCGAGGGTGTTTACCCGGTTATGGAATTAAAGGAAGAAATCGAAAAACGTACCGGGCAAGATACCCGGGTGAGCATCCTGGGTCATACCCAGCGGGGAGGAACTCCCAGTGCGGTTGATCGTATCATGGCTTCCTGTATGGGCAAGGCCGCTATTGATTGTATAATTGGTAATCAAACAAATGTAATGATGGCTTATCACGAAGAAAAAATTCATCCAGTTCCGTTGGCAGAAATTATTAACGGAAATAAAACTCCAGAACTAGATATGTTTGAAATCGCCCGTATGTTGTCGATATAGTATGGAGGTGAGAATGTTTGAGGAAAACTAAAATTATTTGTACTATAGGTCCGGCTAGTGAAAAAGTGGAGACACTGGTGCAGATGATTGAGGCCGGTATGAATGTTGCTCGCCTAAACTTTTCCCACGGTAGTTATGAAGAGCATAAGCAAAGAATACAGGCTATACGTGAAGCTGCCGGACTATGTGGTAAACCGGTAGCTATAATGCTTGATACCAGAGGACCGGAGATTAGAACCGGGAAATTAAAGGCTGGTAAAGTTTTGCTTAAGACAGGTCAGCGTTTTGTACTTACCACCCGGGAAATAGCCGGGGATGAGAACGAAGTAATGATTAACTATTCCCACCTTCCCCAAGAGGTAACAGAAGGGACCAGTATTCTTTTGTCAGATGGGCTTATTAATCTTCGGGTAGAAGAAATCGATAATACCGATATAGTCTGTCAGGTTATTAACGGGGGGGAACTGGGGGAACGAAAAGGAGTTAATGTCCCCGGGGTAAGAATAGCGCTTCCTTTTTTAAGCGAAAAGGATGTTGCAGATATTAACTTTGGTATAGATAACGCAGTGGATTTTATAGCTGCCTCCTTTGTAAGAACAGCTGAGGATGTAATTGATATCAGACGCATTCTGGAGCAAAGGGGAGCAGATATTGATATAATTGCCAAGATTGAGAGCCAGGAAGGTGTTGACAATCTGGCTGAGATTATCCGGGTAGCAGAGGGAGTAATGGTAGCCCGAGGTGACCTGGGAGTAGAGATAGCAGTTGAAGAAGTACCGCTGGTACAAAAAACCATTGTTGAAGATTGCAGCCAGATGGGGAAGATGGTTATAATAGCAACTCAGATGCTGGAATCCATGATAAATAATCCCCGTCCCACCCGGGCTGAAGTTTCCGATGTGGCCAACGCAATATTTGAGGGTGCTGATGCTATAATGTTATCCGGAGAAAGCGCTGCTGGCAAATATCCGGTTGATGTAGTGCAAACTATGGCCCGTATAGCTGCCCGGGCCGAAGAAACTTTACCTTACTCTGATATCCTGCGCCAGAAACGACCCCAGCGTACTGCTTCAGTTACCGATGCTATCAGCTATGCTACCTGTACGGCAGCTTTAAATCTGGGTGCGTCAGCCATTATTACTGCTACCCGTACCGGGTTGACCGCCAAAATGGCTGCCAAATACCGGCCTCAGGCTCAGATTATAGCAGCCACCCATGAACAAAAAATAATGTACAAACTAGCTTTGGTGTGGGGAGTACAGCCTGTTCTTATCAAAGAGACCGAAGGAACCGACGAACTCTTCGCGGAATCAATTAAAACAGCGTTACAAAGTGGTTATATAAATAACGGTGACTTGATAGTATTAACGGCTGGTATTCCTGCGGGAAAATCCGGCGGAACTAATATGTTAAAGGTTGATACAGTCGGAGAAATCTTAATCCAGGGCATGGGCATAGGTAACCGCCCAGTTAGCGGTCCGGTTAAAATAGTTACGCATGCAAAGGACATAGAAAAAATTGAAGCCGGAGATATACTGGTAACGGGAAGTGCTGATAGTAACCTGGCCCCATACCTGAACTTGATTGCCGGTCTTATTGCTGAGGAAGGTGGTCTCACCTCCAACGGAGCTATTATGGGTTTAAATGCTGATGTTCCAGTAATAGTTGGTGCCCGTGATGCCACCACTATCCTGGAGGATGGAATGATAGTAACCCTGGATACACCCCGCGGTAGGATTTACCGTGGACTTGCCCGGGTACGATAGTGAGGCAAAGAGTGAGGGTAAGGGGTACGGGGAACCGGAAATAATATAATAAAAGGGGGATAAAATTTATCCCCCTAAATTTTTAACTTATAATTTTACTGTTGTAGCAGGAGAATGCAGTGTAGAATAAATCCTGTCCGGTATTTCCTTTAACTGGCCCAATAACAGCAATCCATCAGACCTTTAAAATCTATACCAAACAGTTGTGAGTGGTTTATTCTTCACACCCGCCCGGCTTAGTAGAAAAACAAGCTTGACCACGGTTTAAAATTATTGACCCTTAAATTCAGCTCTCCTGTTTTCCAGGAATGCTGTCATGCCCTCCTTCTGATCCTCACCGGCAAAGAGCAGTGACCAGCCGATTTGTTCGAAACGACAACCGGACTTGATATCCAAATTCATTGAGTTATTTAGGGATTGTTTTGCTTCTCTAAGAGCCAGAGGAGATTTCCGAGCAAGTTTTCTGGCTAGTTTCTTTGCAGTGTCCATAACCTCAGCTGCAGGAACTACCATATTGGCTAAACCAATTTTATCTGCTGTAGCTGCATCGAAGAAATCACCGGTAAATACATATTGTTTGGCGATACCCAGGGGAACATTACGGGGCATTCTTTGGGTTGCACCGGCACCGGGGTAAATACCCAGGTTAATTTCAGGTAATCCCAGAGTAGCATTATCAGCAATTATACGAATATCGCAGGCCAGAGCAATTTCTAAGCCTCCACCCAGTGCGAGACCATTAACAGCAGCGATTACCGGCTTAGGGCTATCTTCAACGGCAAAAACCGCCCGATGAACTTTGTCCAGGAAGTTTCGGGCCTCGAAAGCGTTATAGCCGGCTACGGCTTTTAAGTCAGCTCCAGCAGCAAAACAATTTTCATTACCGGTACAAATAATAGCCCGTACTTCAGGATCCTCATTTAAACCGACTGTTATTTCATAAATATCATCTAAAAATTGGAGATTGACCGCATTAAATGCCTTGGGACGATTAAACTGTATAATTGCTATACCAGGATCCTCAAATGATAACAACATAGTTCTATACTCTTTATCTCTATACGACATGAATTAACCCCCTTAAAATATCTAATCTATACTTGCTACTGCCAGTAACGATTATTTCTTACTGTAATCATACCAGCCTCTACCAGTTTTCCTTCCTAACCATCCAGCACGAACATACTGTTTGATGGGAGGGGCGGGACGGTATTTGGGATCGCCAGTCTCTTCAAACAGGGTGTTAGCTACTGCCAGGGCAATATCGATACCGACCATATCGCAGAGCGTGAAGGGGCCCATAGGCCAGCCAGCTCCCAATTTCATAGCTTTATCGATATCTTCAACGCTTGCCAATCCTTCGTAAAGTATGAAAGCAGCTTCGTTCATACCAGGTATCAGAATTCTATTTACTACGAAGCCGGGACCTTCTTTTACCTTAATCGGCTTTTTGCCAATGGCGGTGGAAAGCTCCATAACTACTTCAACTACTTCAGGGGCAGTTTGAATGCAAGGAATAACTTCGATTAGAGGCATAACCATCGCTGGATTGAAGAAGTGCATACCAACAACATTTTCAGGCTTTTTGTATACGGATGCAATTTCAGTAATGGACAGAGAAGAGGTGTTAGTAGCAACAATAATATCATCGCTTAAAATGTTTGAAAGCTTACCATATACATCTTTTTTGACGTCCATTCTTTCAAGAACACTTTCAATAACAAAATCTGCATCTTTAATATCTTCCAATGTAGCTGTTCCAGTAATGTTACCGGTTACGAAATCTTTAGCACCAGCGGGAGCCTGACCCTTTTCTTCAGCTCTTGCAAGACCTTTAGCAATTCTACCTAGGGTTTTATCAACGATTTCCTGGGTTAAATCATAAATAACTACTTTTTTTCCTGCTGCGGCTACTGCCCAAGCGATACCCATACCCATAGTACCTGCACCGAGTACAGCAACTTTATTAATTTCCATCTAAATTAACCCCCTTAATATCTATGTCTTTATCGAAGTACAATGAATAATGAAGAACATGGGTCAACCAAAACCGTCTACCAATCACCCCCTCGTTTTTAGTTGGACTCTGGTGTCTATTTATGCAATTATTGTACCACCACGGAAAAAAGCGGTAGAAAGTCACGCCTCTTCAACTCTCAGGTTGATTTTAACGTTTATACCGTTTCCAGCCTCACCGGGCTTAATGTTGCAATAAAGCGACAATATGAAATGATGCCTGACTTTTAGCTATTTACCGAGGTGAAACACTAGAGCCACACTGTTGCGTAAATGAGACAAGTCTTATAAAGTGTGAATATTATATTTGTTTATTTTTCGGTAGAGTACTGAACGATGAATATTTAGAGCCTGGGCTGTCCTGGTTTTGTTTCCGCCAAAGTTCTTAAGGGTAGCAATTATAAGCTCTTTTTCACGCTGTTCCATTAACGTTTCCAATGTACCATCGGAATTAGATACTACTGATTCTGAAACCTTACCCGACCTAATATGCTGGGGAATATGCTCCAAAGTAATGGTATTGCCCTCACAGAAATTTATGGCCTGCTCCAGGGCGTTTTCCAGTTCACGAATATTCCCAGGCCAATCATAACGACAAAAACAATCAATTACTTCATTACTAACCTTACTAACCCTGGTTCCCAGTTCCTGGTTGATGCGGTTCAATAAAGCAGTACTGATAACCGGAACATCATCTATCCTTAATCGTAACGGGGGTAGTTGGAGAATGATCACATTTAAACGATAAAACAAATCTTCACGAAACTTATTCTCGGCAACGAGTTTATGTAAGTCCTGATTAGTAGCAGCAATTACTCGAACATTTACCCTGGTGGTATGGATACTTCCCACCCGTTCCACTTCTTTTTCTTGTAGTACCCGTAAAAGCTTGGCCTGCATGGAAAGAGACATGTCGCCAATCTCATCCAAGAAAATGGTACCGTGGTTAGCTAGCTCAAACTTCCCAGGTTTTCCCTCTTTACGCGCTCCAGTAAAAGCCCCTTCCGAATAACCGAAGAGTTCTGATTCTAAAAGGGTCTCAGGTACCGCAGCACAGTTTACTTTTATAAACGGGCCTTTACGGCGCGGACTGATATTATGTATAGCATGAGCAAATATTTCTTTACCGGTTCCGCTTTCCCCGGTTATTAAGACCGTTGAAATAGTACGGGCAGCTTTGGCAGCAAGCTCTTTTTGTAATAGTAGTTCCTTATTTGATCCTATAATGCTATCTAAATAGTACTGGGCGGTTCCGTGGTTATACTGCTCAACCATTTGTCCCCAGGTTCGTTCCTGGCAATAGGCTGGAATACCTTTTACAATTATACCTACAGACCGGTTATGACGTATAACCGGAAGAAAAACTAGTTCGAATAACTTTCCCCGAAGGTTAATTGTTTCGCCAGCTATGGGTTTTGCTTTGCTCATAGAATCCTGCAAGCTTGTACGGGGAATAAGCGAAACTAGCTCATCATAGAGTTCATTTTTAGAGTTGCACTTGAAAAAGCGAAAACATACATCATTGGCATAAAGTAAGCGCAGGTTATCATTAAATACCGCAATCCCCTCATAGGGCGTCTGTAACAGAGAATTTAACTGGTTTTCCTCCATACTATAAGTATTGCGAAGTATGGCAAAAGCAGCAAACTTCCCCGGGGCCAACTCTAATAAACCCTTAATAACAACTACTTCATCACCATTAATAAACTCTTTATCTTTTACCAGTCGTTGCTGGTTATTAATCATTGCTTCTAGATTAAGGCTGGGTTTGAGGGTATCAACATGCTGACCAATAATATCTTCTGCATCGATGTGATAGATTTTTCGAGCGTGTTCATTGAAGAATATAACCTGTAAAGAAGTGTCGGTAATTAAAATGCCTTCATCTATATTTAGGAGAATGGGATAGAGAAGAAATTCTTTTGCGTGAAGTTCCAGATTTAAGGACATTTCTTTTCACCCCTCCCTCTATATTAACACAAACTTTACCACATAAAACAATTTTATTCGGGAGAGGGTTGTAATAGTAGTTTTATATAAAAAAAGAAAGAGTGCCAAATCTTTCTCTTTGGATATCAATTAACCCTTAGCTGTTTGAGCCGCCCGTTGCCTGGTAACTTCATTAATGATGGCATTCAAGGTAAGCGAATCCAGGCTTCCGGTAGGGGGAAGCGATTTTTCTATTTGGAAGTTGCGAATGAACGTAATATAATCGCCGTTTTTATTAGCACCCAGGCTATCGAGCATATCAACTACCTGTTGTTTTTCCTCCTTACTTAAAACAAGATATCCCTGATCGGTTGAAGAAGTTGCGGGTCGAACTACTACAACTTTTTTTACCTCATTATTAGTATTAATATTCTCTTCACTCTTGGGATTGACAGTTTCGCTACTAACAGGATCATCTGGCTCATCCGAGGGGGCAGAAACCTGTTGGTGGGAAGGTTCTACGGCGCTCAGATTTTCCTGAACCCGCTTCTCAATATGATGAAAGTTGCTTATAAAGCCTATAGTCGCTCCTGTAATAACTGCAGCAGCTAACACCATAACAAGAAAGAAGAGATATTCTTTTTTCATAAATTATCCCCCCTTAGACTAATTTGCCTTAATTTTAAAATATCTGCAGGTTTTAAGCAAGAGAATCCCGGAAATGATGCTTAAGGTGTGAAAATTAACCGTTAATATATTATAGTAGAAAGGTCAAAAAAAAATAGGGTTAGATCCCCCTATTTTCCTATGGTGCCAGAGGTGGGACTCGAACCCACACGCCGCGAGGCACACGATTTTGAGTCGCGCTCGTCTGCCAATTCCGACACTCTGGCCTATTCAATGCATAGTAAATTATAGCGGGCAGGCTAATACTTGTCAAGGTAAACCCTTCATAAGAAAGGTATTATAGAAAAGAAAAACCCCGGCCATATAGCCGGGGTTTTGAAGTAGAAAATTTGCTTATTTAGGACCCATGCGGATAGCGCCATCCAGGCGGATAGCCTGAGCGTTGAGGTACGGATTCTCAATAATGGCACAGCACAGGTGTGCAAATTCAGGCGGCTCTCCCATACGTTTCGGGAAAGGTACCTGAGCACCTAAAGAATCACGGGCAGCCTGCGGGAGAAGCTGCATCATTGGGGTGTTAAAGATACCCGGGGCGATGGTGTTAACCCGGATGCCGTCACGGGAAAGGTCGCGGGCGATAGGCAGGGTCATGGCTACTACGCCACCTTTGGAGGCAGAATAAGCAGCTTGTCCCATTTGACCATCATATGCAGCTACGGAGGCTACGTTAATCATAGCACCTTTTTCACCGTTCTCATTAGGTTCATTCTTGGACATCTGCCAGGCAGCCAGTCTCATCATATCGAAGCCACCTACCAGGTTAATGTCAATAACCATCTTAAACCAATCGAGGTTAGTAGGGCCATCTTTGCCAATAATCTTGGAGGCGCTGCCTATACCGGCGGCATTAACCAGCACATCCAGTTTGCCAAACTTGTCTACAGCGGTCTGAACTACAGCTTCATTGTCTGGAGTAGAGGTAACATTGCATTTTACAAATACAGCATTGTCACCAAATTTGGCAGCAAACTCTTTTCCTTTTTCTTCGTTTAAGTCAGCAATAACGACTTTGGCGCCTTTGTCTACCAGCATTTCTACTGCTGCTGCGCCGAGTCCGGATGCTCCACCTGTTACTATTGCAACCAGACCATTGATATTCATTCCAATTCCCCCTTAATATATAGTAATTATATAACTAAGGTAAATTATAGCAGATTTGTTAAGGAACTAAAATCCCTTTTTTATATTTGTTACATATAATTTAAAATATTTACAAGATAGGAATAACATACATGACCCTTAAATGCCCATAAAATCCGTATAATAGAGCATATGTTATAACAAGGCAATAAAGCGTAACAGGAATTTATATAAATGTGTTGAAACTTTGTAGTATAGTTATTAAGATAAAAGCACTTTTGTTAATAGTTAATAATTTAAAATCCCTGATTAAATGGATAAGTGTATCATAATAAATGATTATTTATAATGAAACCCCTGCAGGGTAATTAATTTTTACTGCAATATTTTTCTTGATTAAGGGAGCAAATTAATGCATTCAGAGGAATATCTTGTAAAGCAGAGTATTCAGGGGGATACCCGTGCTTTTGACGAACTAGTATCACAGTACCACAACAAAATATATGCCCTGGCTTTTCGATATATGGGTAATGAAGAAGATGCTTATGATATGGCCCAGGAAGCATTTATCAAGGCATTTCGTTCCCTGCGCTCTTTCAAAGGCAACTCCAGTTTCAGTACCTGGCTTTATAGAGTTACCACCAATGTTTGCCTGGATGAATTGCGACGACGAAAGCGAAGAATTGTGGCCTTATCCCTGGATGAACCTCTGGCTACACAGGAAGGGGACGAGGTAGAAAAAGAAATAGCGGACAGTTCTCCGGGCGCCGACATAATATATGAACAAAAGGAATTTTCCCAATACATACAAGAATTACTTAATGAAATGAAACCCGAACATAAAACAGCTATAGTACTGCGTGATGTTATGGAGTTTAGTTATGAAGAGATTGCTGAAGTAATGAATTGTTCTATGGGAACGGTAAAATCAAGAATTAGTCGGGCCCGGGAAGTACTTCGAAAAAAAATTACCGATAGGGAACTTTTGCCTTAGATTCTCGTCTAAGAAAGCGAGGAGGAAGGGCCATGAAGTGTGAGCAAATCAGGGAAATGCTATCACCCTATATTGATGGCATGACCAGCGAAAAAGAGAATAAAATTATTAGCGCTCACCTTGAGAACTGTTCACAGTGTCAGAGTGAACTAGAACACTTGAGGTTGCTTTGTGTTGCTCTGAAAAACCTTCCGGTTCCTAAATTACCAGAACGTTTTAGCGAAGAGTTACACAAACGTCTGGTTGAAGAGCAAAATTTCGTATTAAGGCCTAAGGAAATCAAAACTCCCAAAAAGTCGGGATGGATTGCTGCTGGGGTGGCAGGTATTGCTTTAGCCGCAGGAATTTACGCCAGCAGTGTTTTACCTATTACACCAATGATTGCCTCCTGGCAGGAGAAACATATCGAAGATACTAACAATAAGCCTTCGTTGGCTATTAATGAAATAATAAACCGCATATATAGTGGGGATAAAGAGAAAGTAGAGGAACAAAATAATGCACCCTCGCAGAACCTCCAGAAGGGAACCCAAGTAGCTACTAGTAATAGCCAAAAGGGTGTTCCTGAAAATAAACCGGATACAGAGATAGAGAGTAATGCTGAAACAACTCCACTCAAAGAAGTATCTCCTAAGCTGGCGGATGTCTTTTCTACCCGGATTATGGTTAAGAATGCCGCCGAATCGGCAGATAAAGTAGTCCAATTAGCCCGAAATAATGAATGGGAATATGCATATACAGATGTACCCAGAGAGATGGCCGGCCCTAATAGCTGTGTATTAACCATCAAAGTAAATGAAGAAGATATAGATAAGGTAATTAGCCAGCTAGATGAGGTAGGCAAGGCCAGCGCACCTTTGCACAATCGCTTGGAACTTACCCAGCAATACAGCGAAGTAGAAAATCAAATCAGCTTATTGCAAAAAGAAAAGGAAACTCTGCAGCAGGCAGAATGCACCGAACAGTGTAAGCTGGATGAAATCGAACAAAAGGTTCAGGTTTATTTGAAGCAGAAGGCTGCACTGGATAAAGAGCTGGAAATGACTACATTGGAGATATACTTTGTAGGTGAAGTCAACCCCTAATTAAATTAGCTTATGAGGCAGGAAGAGATTCCTGCCTTTTTTGATGTCTAGATACGGGCTTTTTCTTTTCCCCCGTGATAATGCTATAATTAGCAAAAGATTCTTCAGGCAACTATACCAGTTGCCTTCGGCTATTATGAAGGTGGGGTTACCATGTCGGACAAGAAATTAATGTTAATCGATGGGAATAGTCTCCTGTTTCGTGCCTTTTATGCGCTACCCCTGCTGCATAACCGGGAAGGGGTATATACTAACGGAGTTTATGGTTTTCTAACCATGTTTAATCGGGTGACTGCTAGTGAGCAGCCCAGCCACATAGTGGTGGCTTTTGATATGGACCGTAAAACCTTCCGCAGTAATATATATGGTGAATACAAGGCTAATCGTTCAACTCCGCCAGAGGAACTACAGGGACAGTTTAAACTTTTACGCGATGTGCTCACTGCTTTAAACGTTTACTATATCGAAATACCAGGCTATGAGGCTGATGATATTATAGGTACCTTAAGTAAACGGGCAGAGGATGAAAATCTGGACTGCCTGATTCTTACTGGTGACGGAGATGCCCTGCAATTAGTTTCAGATCGGGTACAGGTATTGATGACCAAAAAAGGTATTACTGAAATGCAAATCTATAACCCTGAGCAGGTGAAAGAAAAATGGGAAGTTGATCCCGAACAAATGATTGAGATTAAGGCTCTGATGGGAGATGCTTCCGATAATATACCGGGGGTACCGGGGGTAGGGGCTAAAACTGCAATCAAACTTATAAAAGAGTACGGCAATGTTGATAATCTTTACCGGCACCTGGACGGGATAAGCGGGCGTAAACTGGTGGAGAATCTTACCGAGAACCGGGATCAGGCCTTTATGAGCCGGGAACTGGCTACCATCGTTAGAGACATGGAGCTGGAATGGGATTTGGATAAGTTTAAAGTAGGGGAGCCCGACCGTGATCGTTTGGTGGAATTATACAAACAATTGGAATTTAATAATTTTCTCTATTCCTTGCAGGAAAGTAATAAGACCGGCCGGGAAGTAAGTATTGATGACATAAACGTCATAGAGTTGGAAACAGAGGAACAGGCGGCAGAGTTTAAAAATACTGTGGAAGCTGAGTTGCCACTGGCCATCTACATCGAGACCGATTACCATCACCCTATGTGGGCTAAAATTAAGGGAATATATTTTGAGCAGAACCAGCAGGTGTACCATTTACCGGTAGGAGAACGGGCCAGCTATCGCCTGGAATGGGTGAGACCCTTACTGGAGGCAGGTGATATTTCCAAATATCTGCATAATGCCAAGTATGCTCAAGTTCTGCTAATGAGGTATGGGCTGAAATTACAGGGTGTAGGCGGGGATAGCTTGCTGGCCGCATATATAGATGACCCCAGTTTTGAAGGGGATGATTTAGCTGCTGTACTTTTTAAATATCTGGATATTAACGTACCTGGAAAGAATCCGGCAATTATGGTTTCCCGTCTCCGCAACCTGCTAAACCAGCTTGAAGAAAATATTCCCTCTGAGCAAGAATCTTTACTAAAAGAGGTGGAAATGCCGGTATCCGAAGTGCTAGCACATATGGAGTTTACCGGTATCAAGGTAGAACAAGAAACGCTCCAGCTGCTGTCCGAGGAAATGGCCGTGGGAATAGAACATGCAGAAAAACAGATATTTGAACTGGCTGGGCAGGAGTTTAACATAAATTCTCCTAAACAATTAGGGAAAGTACTGTTTGAGGATATGGGGCTGCGGGTAGTGAAAAAGACTAAAACCGGTTATGGTACCGGTGCTGAAGTGCTGGAAGAACTATATGACGACCATGAAATTATTGCCTATATTCTGAACTATCGGCAGCTAACCAAACTAAAATCAACCTATGTGGATGCCCTGCAGGAGTTGATTCACCCGGATACCAGGCGGGTACACACCATATTTAAACAGGCCCAGACTGCCACCGGCCGCCTGTCCAGTGTAGAACCCAACTTGCAAAACATACCTATAAAAATGGAAGAGGGGCGCCGTATCCGCAAGGCTTTTACCGCGGTCAACGGCGACTATGTACTAATGTCAGCCGATTACTCGCAAATCGATTTACGAGCCCTGGCTCATATCAGCGGGGATGAGAAGCTGATAGAGACTTTTCATCAAAATATAGATATTCATACCCGTACAGCTGCCCAAATATTTCATGTTCCCCTGGACCAGGTGGACAGCGAATTACGCCGGCGGGCCAAGGCAGTTAATTTTGGGATTATTTACGGCATAAGCGACTTCGGCCTTTCCCGGGATACCGGGGTAAGTCGTAAGGAAGCACGCCGCTATATTGATAATTATCTGGATTCCTACCCGGGAGTTAAAAAATACATGGAGGATATTGTTAAATTCGGCCAGCAGCATGGTTATGTAGAAACTTATTTGAAACGGAGGCGCTACCTGCCTGACCTTAATGCCAAAAACAAAATGCAGCAAGCCTTTGCCCGGCGTATGGCTTTAAATACCCCGATTCAGGGTACATCAGCTGATATAATAAAACTGGCCATGATAAAGGTTTTTAACCAGCTAAAGGAACGGGAACTGCAGGCTAAACTACTGCTGCAGGTTCATGACGAATTGGTTTTGGAGGTACCCCTGGCTAAAGTTGAGGAAGTAGCTGAACTGCTCAAGGACTGTATGGAAAACGCCTGCGTCCTAAAAGTGCCCTTGGAAGTATCTCTTAGTATCGGCCGTAATTGGTACGATATGGGGGATTTTCAGGTAAGGTTAAAGTAACCACAGATTTAAACCCCTACGGGCATGACGCATTAATTATTCTCAGTCTTTATCTTAAGTTTAGGGAGGTTTAAGATGCCGGAACTTCCAGAAGTAGAGACTATTGTAAGGTCCCTGCAAACTAATGTAGGTGCCAATATTAATAATATTGAAATCAGGCGGGAGGATATTCTGCGTTTGGAGGAATTTTCAGCATCAGAACTTCAAGATAAGACCATAAAAAGCATACGTCGCCGGGGGAAGTTTTTGGTTTTTGAAATGGGCCGTAACCTTAATCTTATATTTCACCTGGGTATGAGCGGCCGCTTCTATATGCTGGCTGCAGGTGAAAAACCGGCAGAAAAACATGTTCATGTAATCGTACACCTTAACAATGGCATTAATCTGGTTTACCAGGACCCCCGCCGGTTTGGCGGAGTATGGATGGTAAGAGATCCAGAACACTTTTTCTGTCATATGGGAAGGGAACCTCTGTCTCCTAATTTTACCGCTGCCTATCTAGAAGATATTCTTAAGCAGCGTAAAGCCCCGGTAAAGAACTTACTGTTAGACCAGCATCTCATCAGTGGTATTGGTAATATTTACGCTGATGAATCGCTATTTGCTGCCGGTATCCGCCCGGACCGCCCGGCAGTTTCACTATCCCGGCAGGAGATTAAAAAACTGCACCGGTCTATAAGAAGAGTTTTGCACCAGGGTATTGAACTAAGGGGTACTACCTTTCGTGATTACCGGGATGCATTTAATGAAAGCGGTGGTTTTCAGGATTATCTTAAAGTTTACGGGAGGCATAATCAACCGTGCCCCCAGTGTGGTAAACCTATCCAGCGTATCCGTATAGGTGGTCGCAGTACTCACTTTTGTACCAATTGCCAGCGCTAAAGCCAGGTAACACTTTGATACTTTTGTCCATATAGTAGATTGAACCCTGCTAATTATGGATAGGAGTGTTGCCCATGGACTACCTGACTATAGCCTTGTTTGCTCTGGCAGTAAGTGCAGACGGTTTTGCGGTAGGAATGGCTTATGGTATAGGTAAGATTAGAATACCCTTCTTTTCCCTCCTGGTAATATCCCTGGCCTCGGCCCTGGCGGTAAGCTTATCTATGCTTTGTGGCAAAGGCCTGGCGGAATTGCTTTCTCCCCAAATGTCCTCCTATATAGGTGCCATTATAATCCTGGGCCTGGGAGTTTACTTTCTCCTGACCGCGGGTAAAGACAAAATCGGCTCCCTGGAAAAGAGTCACGAAGAACCCCTCCTGGCATTCAGCATTAAACCTCTGGGAATAATAGTACAGATACTCAAACAACCTTCCCGGGCCGACTTCGACTGTTCCGGGGAAATAAGCACCAGTGAGGCCTTTTTCCTGGGTCTGGCCCTGGCTATGGATGCTCTGGGAGCAGGAATAGGAATTGCCATGACTGGAAGCAATATTTTATATACTGCCATTTGTGTTGGTATGTTAAAATTTATATTAGTTAATAGCGGAATTTTCCTGGGGAGTAAAATCAATGCCACTAAGTTAAAAGCTGTTGCAGCTCTAGTTCCCGGTCTAGTTTTTATAGCTATTGGCATCCTAGAAATATTATAAAGGTGATTAATATGAAAATAATTGGCCTAACCGGTGGTATAGCGACTGGTAAAAGCATTGTATATCACGGGGACGATCCTTTTGATATATTTTCATGCTTATTTTCGTCCCTCGGCCATGGAGGTTAGTATGAAAATAATAGGTCTGACCGGTGGTATAGCGACCGGTAAAAGCATTGTATCCTCGGTTTTTAGAGAAATGGGGGCAATTATACTTGATGCCGATGTGATAGCCCGGTTGGTGGTTCTACCTAACCAGCCGGCCTGGCAAGATATTGTGGATTTTTTCGGTCCAGAAGTTGTAAACGAGGATCACAGCCTTGACCGTGCTAAAATAGGGCAGATTGTTTATAATAATCCTGATTCCCTGAAAGAACTTAATCGCATCACCCATCCCCGCATAATGCAATATTATAAAGATGAAATGCGCAGGATTAAACTGGAACAACCGGATGCCATCGTTATCCTGGAGGTTCCACTACTCTACGAGACTAATATGGATAAACTATGTCAGCAGGTAGTAGTAGTCTATGTAGACCGTGAAACTCAGATAAAACGATTGATGAAACGTGATAGTATGAGTTATGCGGATGCGGTCATGCGGGTGGACGCTCAAATGCCGATGGATGAAAAGGTTCGGCGGGCAGATTTTGTAATTGATAACCGGGGTAGTGTGGAGGAAACAAAAGAAAAAGCCACCAAATATTACAACGAAAATTTAACCGGGGCTTAAATACAATGTAACAATAGGATTATAGCCGGAGGTTTTAATATTGAAAGGTAGCAAGAAAAAATTTTCCACTATAATGTGGCTGATTATCCTAATATTTTTGGCCATAGTTTTGACCTTCCCCCGATGGATAAGCATATTTTACCCTGAGCCTCACCGCAACCTGGTCTTTTCGGCGTCTTATCAGTATGATGTTGACCCTTACCTGGTTTTTGCTATTATTCGGGCGGAAAGCAAATACCAAAATTCGGCCCAATCTTCAGTTGGGGCACGGGGACTGATGCAGATTATGCCTGAGACCGGGCAGTGGATAGCGGAACAGCAGGGGATGAAGGATTTTGACCCGGATAATCTGCATGATCCGGAAACTAATATACTTCTGGGCTGCTGGTATTTAAGTGATTTAAACCGGGAGTTTAATAATAATACTCCTATGGTGGTCGCAGCCTATAATGCAGGACGAGGGAAACTGAAGGAATGGGTGGTAAATGGACAGTGGGACGGCAGCCCCGAAACCGTCGATAATATTCCCTTTAAAGAGACCAGACTTTATGTAAAAAATGTACTTAAAAACTACGAGGCTTATCAGGCGATATATAAGTGAGGTGGCGCTAATAAACCCGCTGCGGGCGGGTTATTTTTATGCCTGGGGCTGATAGGAATTGCATAAATTGGAATAAACGTGAAGCTTGTCTAATATAATTGCCTTATAAACATAGTAAAAAGGGGGACAAGTAGATGTTTAATTCACCCAAAAAGTTATTTTTTATCGGCTCATTACTGCTTCTAATCGCTGTACTGGCATTTTTTATACATAGACATAATCTGGCGGTTTATACTGCCAATCTGGATCCCCGGCCTTTCAATGCTGGTGTGTGTAGAGCGGTCAATTCGCTGGAACCTGCCCTCGTATCGGAGCACCAGGAGCGCCTCATTGCCTCGGCCATTTATGAAGGCTTGCTTTGCTACGATGCCAAAACTGGGGAACTACAGCCCCGGCTGGCCCGTAAATGGAAATATTCCTCGGATGGCAAAACCCTTACCATAAATTTAAAAGAAGACATAAAATTTCATAACGGCAAAAAAGTAATTGCAACTGAGGTTAAATCGGCCTGGGAAAAGAGTTTTAGCGAGAGCCGAGAATGGTCAAATATCAGCCTATTCCTCTCCATTGTTGGTAGTAATGCTATGCTGGATGGGTATAAACAAGAAATATCAGGTATCCAGGTAGTAAACGAAAAAACCTTGAAAATAGTATTTGACCAACCTAACACGGCTTTTATCTATATGTTAACCAGCCCTGTATTTTGGGTTTATGACAGCGGGGCAGAAAACGATCCTGCTCCCGGTACCGGTCCTTACATTTTCAAAGAAAAGCAGGAAGGCAAAGACATCCTGTTGCTCCGTAACGAAAAATACCACCGGGGAACACCCCGCCTGGCAGCAATTAATTTCAGAGTTTACGATGATGAACTGCAAGCTCTGGAGGACTATAAGGGAGGTAAGCTGGATTACCTGGATTCCATACCCTTTAGCCAGTTAAAAGTAATTCAGAAAGACCCGCAATATAAAAAACTTTACCTGAACAGGCCTCTCTTAAACACCTATTCGCTGGTTTTTCATGTTAACAAAAAGCCTTTTGCCGATGGCTATCTACTGCGCCGGGCCTTAAACTATGCCATTGATCGCAAGACGATTAATGATACTATTCTAGGGGGCGCCTATATCCCGGCACGAGGTGCTGTTCCCTCTGGGTTAGCGGGATACAAAAGTAATATGAGTGGTTATAGTTATGACCCGGAAAAAGCCCGGCAACTGCTGGAGGACGCCGGCTATATCGTAGGTGATCAGTTTATTCCCCTCTTAATCAGTTATGATAATGATGATGGCCACCGGGCGGTATTGGACATGGTAGCCCAGCAGCTTAATCAGGTTGGGATTTCGGTCGAGTTTAGCGCCATGGATTGGGATTACTACAAAAAACAGCTGGGCAAAATGCAGATTGCCTGTGGGCGGGTAAGCTGGTATGCTGATTATCCCGACCCGGATAACTTCCTGTATAGTATGTTCCATAGCTCTAAAATTGGGGTTAGCAACTACTCGGCCTATCACAACCCCCAGGTGGATAAACTACTGGACTCATCCCGCAAACAAACAGATCCGGAAAAACGCCTGGAATTCTTGCACCAGGCCGAAGAAATAATTGTAGATGATGCCCCCTGTTTATGGCTGTTTCAAAAATGTGCTCATAAATTAATCGGTGAAAACGTATCCTCCTTGAGTGTTGATAACATGGAGATGATAGACTGGTACCAGGTAGAGCTGCGCAAACCCGATTTAGATGAAGGGAAAGGCAAAGCGGTTAAGGGGCGGGAAAAAGTATAAACTTATATTTAGTGGCCTATCGTGTAAGGGAAAGCCAGGCCTGAACCGGTATGATAAAGGACACTGTACAAGTGGCAGAGTAATTGACACCAACCCCAAACCATTATATAATGGTTTTCGTCGGGATAACGATAACTTTATAATTGTGTCGGAGTGGTGGAACGGGCAGACACGTACGTTTGAGGGGCGTATCCTTAACCGGGTGCGGGTTCAAGTCCCG
>ENA-UOUL01002013-UOUL01002013.1-bioreactor-metagenome-genome-assembly--contig:-NODE-2013-length-25580-cov-10.017919_pt1 | contig 25580 bp, 24 predicted proteins | sample MGYA00249838_ERZ747220 | MGnify/ENA primary metagenome ERZ747220 (study PRJEB28778, sample SAMN05720191) | bioreactor metagenome | isolation source: Anaerobic biogas reactor | place: USA:Washington...
ATGGAGAGGGAGCGTACCTGGGCGAACCCTTATGGGGATGGAGCGACGGGGAGGAGGATCGTGGAGATTCTTGATTCTTGCCCGTGCTGAGGAATCCCTGCAGATCGTGACAAGTGTACCCGGTGTTTGGCTCAAGGTTGGTTCGGTAACTCTTGCCGAGATCGAGGATGTCGGTCAATTTATCGGCCCAAAGCAGCTGGTGAGCTGGGCGGGACTCACCCCGGCAGTCTATACGAGTCGGCAGGAATAACCGCACATGCGCATATCACCAAACAGGGGTCAAAATACCTCCGGACAGCGCTCATCGGGATGGCTCAAGGTATTGCCCACGGCAAACCAAACCCACTGAGACGGTTCTTCCTCCGGATCCGGGCGCAAAAAGGGTATAATAAGGCAATTGTCGTGTTGGCACGAAAGGCATTAGCACTGATCCATCGCCTGCTCGCCAACCGCGAACGATACCTCGATGAGCCGGGAACCGTGAAAACGGTGAACCTGCCTAAAGTCAGGCCAGATCGGGAAATGGATCATGACGAGATGATCCAACTCCTGATGCAGGCAGGATACGTTGTCCAGAAACTGAACGCTGCATAACCGTCTGAGGCAAAAAAAGGGGGTCTCTTTGGGCGGATGCTCCCCATACCTGGGGGAGTGGTTTTCATACCAGCAGTTAATAACAGTTCTCTATATACTTTCTATGGCGAATCTCATCAAATGGAGCAAGTCGGCATCCTTATGTCTATGATGATCGATTGTTTACCATGGAACCGATTACACGGGGGGCACTCATCTAACATGAGCATGCAGAAACTCCGCAATCATGCCGGAATTGCGATAATGCGAGTAGGTCAGATATGCAGGATTGGGTTCGTCCGAATCCCGTTTGGCGTACTCCGGGGGAAACAGTGGTTGTTCACTTCCTCCCTCCCTTCCTGTGCACTCGGAACCTACGAACAGCACATTGCAGTCGTGCTGCAAACCAGACTGAGAAAGGGGGCGGTGTTCTTCGATATCGGTGCGAACGTTGGATACTACACCCTGTTTGCCTCCACCTGTGTAGGTGATTCTGGGAAAGTGGTTGCATTTGAGCCGGAACCAGGGAATATGCAGACGCTCACTGAGCACATCGAGATCAACGGATGCACCAACGTAATCCCCGTACAAAAAGCACTATCAAATACATCCGGGGTCGCCCGATTCAATGGAGCAGCGCAGTACAATTCATGGTGTAAATTATCTGATGACGGTAACATCGAAGTCAAGTGCATCACGCTAGATGCATTCATTCGGGAGAGCGGAATCTTGCCCAACGTCCTGAAGATGGATATCGAGGGGGCGGAGGTGCAGGCGTTGCGCGGCGCCGACGCCTGCCTGACGGAGGTCCGGCCGGAAATCATCCTATCGATACACGACGGATTATTGGATGAGTGCCAGGGCATCCTTTCTGAGTATGATTACAGCATTGAGCAGCTATCGCCCGATGACCTGTACTGTACCCCAAGAGAGGGGACACCAAGGTGATGCACAGTTATACTATTTTGAAGGGATTTTGTAACTATTCAGGGCACCCGATGAATCACCGTTGGTATGAAGGGTGCCCCCTCGAATACTCTCATCAATTCCGGGAACACCTGGCGACCATGCTTCTTGATCATTGATATGAATCCCCGGACCCGGCAGAAGTTCCTGGCTCCTTTCTCGCTCCTGAATGTCCCCGAGATCTTCTGTTTCAGCTTCATCATGCGGTGGTTCCGCTCGGCCTGGTTGTTCGTGAAAGGGATGCTGGAATCCTTCATGAATGCCAGGATCTCCTTCTGGTACTTGTAGTAGCGATCCAGGAGATTCTTCGCCTTTGATTGCTTTTTTCTGCCATGCTTCCCCTGCATCTCGTGGAACCCTGATGCTTCCAGTTCCTCCTTCCCCGCTTCGAGGATCCTCAGATACTGTTCCTCAAAGGCAGCGATATTCTCCGGCGTCAGGACTCTCCCCTCTTCTTTTGCGATATCCGCAGCTGTCTTTATCTCGATCAGGAGGTTACCAAGAGCTCCGCTCCATTGATGCTCGAAGTTCTCCGTAATCCCTCGCAATTCGCGGAGGAGATGCGCTCCGGACGCCGGCCGGGCTCCCCAGTTCGACCCCCGCACCGGCTCCCGGCCCGTGTTCCGCTGGCCGTTTTGGTTCGGATCGATGTGACCCAAAATCCTTATACTCCTCATTAGCCTATGGTTTACTATGTCCACGATGATCCATCTTCAACCGGAGACCAAGTCCCGCCTGGACGCTTTGAAAGCCCATCCTCAGGAGAGTGATGACGAGACGCTCAACCGCATCATGGACGTATTATTCGATCCAGAACCGTTGAGCGAAGAGACCCTGAAGAAGATCGAAGAAGGGCTTGCAGACATGCGGGCCGGTCGTTGCCGCTCACTTGAGGAGATCGCTCAGGAACTGGGCCTAGAATGATCTGGCGGATCGAATTCACCCACAGAGCGGAACGTGATCTGAAACATCTCCCGAAGTCCGATGGACAGCGAATCAAAGACGAACTAACCTCTCTCGCGGAAGAACCGTTTCCTCGGTTATACGTCAAAAAACTTAAAGGAAACCAGAGTAGCCCGCTGTATTCTTATCGTGTGGGACCGTACCGGATCATTCTCGCCATTGAGAACGGGGTGATGACCATCACCGTGATCGAGGTCGGCAACCGGAGTAAAGTCTATCGGAAATATTGATGTGTCGCGAACCCTCTCTTACTCTCAACGACACCCTGAACGTAGGTCCGACTTATCGCAGACCCGCACACTTGGCACCTCCGGCGCCGGCTCCCGTTTTCCCACGCTATAGCATTTCGGGATCACATAGTACATATGTATCCTAAGTTTGCCACTTCCCTCAAATTTCTCAGATTGTGATGGGATAGAATTTGACAGTTTCAGGTATTTGGGAAAACATCTCCCAAAATCTCCTCGCTTTGGCCTTGGATTTCAGACAGACCTGGCACTTTGATAATCAAACGTGCATTTTACTCACAAATATACCTCAACTGTCAAACTCCATTCCTCCCATTTCGGATATTTTTGGGGCGTGAAGCACCTCTAAAAATCAAATGGCAAACTTGGGATGTATATCTCGAACACTTGACGGAGCACAGGAAAGCAAGCGAAAAGAATATGAACAAAAACAAAGACGCCGCAAACGGGGCCCTGCACACCAGGCATCGATCTCTCCGGGGTGTCTTTTTTCGGCAAAAACAGTAACTCCGGCGGCCTGATCGAAGAAAATAACCGTATTCGTCCCTGCGCCGTGACCGGGGAGGAGGCATATCTACCACGGCGCCTCCGGCCCAGTCGATATTCTTCCGGTCGCCCCGTCGTTTGCGCCCTTCTTCACCGGGAGCGGTGCACCCCTCCGCTCCGCACGCAGTAGGGGTACTCCTGCGCGTACCCGGCCTGACTTCCCGAAGCAATCCCGTGTACACCGCCGGATTGCTTCGGAGAACAAGCTGTTTCCGCCGTGCTTTCGGAAAATCGCTACGGCGAAGCCGCACGCTTCCCCGCCGCCGATCGGGCCCCGCAGTCCGGGTTCTCCCGCAGCATCACCGGCTGCCGCCGTTCCGGTGCGCATGGACGGCCGGCGGACAAACGCCCGGCATCGCGCCGCTCCGACGACGCCGTTCTCTAAGGCACGGTTGGGGGAACGGAACGCTCTCCCCTCCGAATTGCCGGCGGCCGTATCGTGGAGAGATCCCCGCCGCCATCGGCCGCAGGAGAGCGACCCGCCCGGATCACAAACTTCATATAACTTGTGTTATAACAAGTCAGCTTGTCCATGCATCTGGTGCGGCACCGCTACGCCTGGAGAAGGTGGCGGGCATTGCCAGCCTCCCGCGCGATGATGCCGGTGTGGATGCCAGAGTCGGATGATCGGGCGTCTTGCTGCGCTTTGTTGTCTCCGGCGGATCTTCGGACGGTGCCGGGTGCCGTATACCGCCCCGTTTCGGCCCTGTTCACCAGGAAAACTATGGAGGAACATCAAATGAGGAAAAAAATGGTGCTGCCGATACTGGCGGCACTCATGGTGCTGGCGCTCTGCGCGCCGGCGGTAGCGGCAGGAGATTATCCGCAGAACGGGCAGTTCTTAGTAGGCGGCAGCCAGATTCCCACTGAGGGGTATCAAGCACCGACACTGACCCCCGCGGACTACGAGGCCATGTACCAGGCCGTTCCCAGGGATTTGACGGCGGTCGGGTCGCGGCAGGTCGGCACCTCCAGTCCCAGCGATTCGTGGGAGCAATTTGCCAAGGACGCGCAGCACACTGGCTTTGCGACCGGAGACGCCCCGGACACAAACACGCTTGCATGGTCGGCCGACATCAAGGCACTCGGAGCGTCTTCGACCGTCTTTGCGGATGGCAAGATCTTCGTGTATAACGGCTATGTTGGTTTTGACGGGAGCGGCGACACCAACCTCTCCGCCCTCGACGAGTATACTGGTCAGGTGCTCTGGAACACAAGCATTCCTCAACCGGACTGGGGATCATGGTCCTCTCCGGCATACCACAACAGCTTCGTCTACACCTCCACCGCGAATGAGACCAAAAAAATCGACGCCTCGAACGGAACGGTTATCTGGACGTTTTCAAACCCGAGCGGAAGTTCGTCCTGTAACGGCGGCCCGGCAATTGCCGACGGCCTGGTCTTCTGTAGCGACTGGGACGGAGGGCATTACTACTGCCTGTACGAGGAGAACGGTACGATCAAGTGGACGTTCAATGTAGTGGGGTACGCGCAGGGAACGCCGGCGTATGACAACGGTGCGGTGTACCTGACCAGTTGGTCCTCAGGGGGGCACGTATACGCGGTGAATGCAGAAACCGGGACCCAGATCTGGCACAACGGCACTCTCGCGCAAAACTGCTGCGGCAGTGCGAGCGTCGCCGGGAACCTGGTCTACGTCACGACCTACAACTTCGGCGGCGACGGCGAGATTGCGGCGCTCTCAAAGGCGACCGGGGAGATCGTCTGGCAGCAACCGATTCAACGGACTGACTCCACGCCGGCGATTGCCTACGGTAACGTCTACGTGACCGGTGGCTGCGAGGATTTCAGCCCTCACCAGACCTACTGCTTCGATGCACTGACAGGTACCCCGATCTGGGCGACCAATACAACGTACAACATCGGCGGTTGGACCTGCTCGGTCGCGGTAGCAGACGGCAAGGTCTACGTGGGCGGAGAATCTTCTAACGGCACCCTCTTCAATTACGACCGGACGTTCGCTCTCAACGCCTCCACCGGCAATATCGTCTGGTACTACCCCCAGGGCGGCGCAACCCCCTCGATCCATGACGGCCGGGTCTTCACCGTCGGCAACAACGGCGCGCTCTACGCCTTCGGCTGAACCCGGAGGTGCGGTGATCAAGCAGGGTGGAACTTGAGGCGGCCGGCCGGTCACCTCTTTTTTTGTGATCCGGTGAATCCCGGTACGCTTCCGGACGCCGGCCGAAGCCATGCACGCCCCGAACGGAACGGGGGCCTCTCTCCACCCAATATTTTCTGGATTTCCCCATAGTGCAATGGATTTCAACGTGATCGCGGGGTACGATCCGTCAGGGGATCCAGGCGGCCGGTTTCCGACAGATCACAGGGCAGGCCGGGACACAACCCCGCAAGTGCCGCAAACGAACCTCAAATTGGAGTTATTTTCATCAGACCATTATAAGCAGCCGGATCATTTTCTACTTGTGTCCCAGCCTGAGGGGTGCCTTTTTCGGGGACCGAGAGGATAGGCGGGTTCTTCCTTCGGACCAGGCCCTCAAAATTCTCATCTGGACGGCAGACCGTTCAGGTCCAGAACTGCTTGGCCCCCTTGTGGAAAACGCTCCCCGCAGTGACTTTGACCATGTCTCTTTCATTGAGATTTCCGCAGGAAGATCTCCGAATGGGTTTTTTTCGAAAAAAGCGATTGCTTTGTCTTTATGGAGAGAAGATCCTTCGAACCTTCACACCCATCTGTCCTGCTCGCCCGATGGCCTTCGTCTCCATTTACCTTGATATTCATACAGATCGGTGTCCATAACCCCGAAATTCGTACGATTCAAAGAACTCAATATAAATTTTGGACGACCTCAGGGTGTATCTTCGACACAAATCGGTAATCCTACCACTCAGCCTGGTGGAAGAAACCTTCGGCTTGTAAAGAATTCGCTAAAATATTAGAAGAGAAGTTTTGGAGGATGTTGTTCAATCATTTCAGCGAAGCACGAATTCTCCTGTCTGAATGGTCTTTGCGCTGTCCTTGTCGAGGATCATGTAATCGATATGGCCGTAGTACGGGACCGTGAAGTTTGCTGCGGCGTCCTTGGGCTCGAAGACGAAGGTTTTATTCACGTTTTGATCACATGTCAGCACGATCCGGTCGCCCCCCTTTATGAACCCGTCCGCATCGCCACCGAGCTCGGTGAGGTATGCGTAATTGGTGTAGCCGGAGCCGGTCATCTTATCGAGGTTCGAGAGCGTGATACTCCTATCTTTGTACTCGAGCTGGACGAGGATCTCATCGAGCATCAACTCGTCGCCGCCCCGGTGGTGGAAGGCGATCGTACCGTTGTCGTCCAGGTCCGTGTGCACCGTAAACGCTGCATTCGGCACTTTGCTCTCGCTTGCACTCATGCCGCCCGCGAACGCGGAGACGACCGCCGCGATGATAACGGTCACGACGATCATCAGCATCACGCCGATGACCGGAGAGACCGCATCTTCATTCATATATTTTCCCTTCATGCTACAGTCACATCCTGATCGAATATCGCCTTTTGGGAGCTTGTGTCTACAAGTTTTATGTTGAATTTGTCCCCCAGTTCAATACTGGACGGCGAAACTCCTGTGATTTTTTCGAATCCATCGCTGTTTCCCGATGAAAGGATCTGGCCTGCCTTCCACATGAATTTACCAAAATTCGTGGTGCCGGCACCAACATCGCCGACCTTGACATCGGTCAGGTAGGGTACGATGGCGATTACAGGATTGCCCCTGGAATCTGTAAGGCCGCTGGCAATTTCCCCTGAAGTCCTTGTCAGACGAGGTCCTTTAGCATCGGTATAACTTACAAATATTCTCAGATCCGCAGTATTTATCGAATCACCTGAGATATGTTTGAATGTAAGCGTAGCATTGTCCGCATCCTCTTTTACAATCTTACACTGAATCGATGCCGTCGGTGCGGTGTCCTGACCGCCGGTCATCCCGCCCGCAAAGGCTGATACGATGGCTGCAATGACAACAGTCACCACGATCATAAGCATAACGCCTATGACGGGGGAGACTCCACTCTCATTTATCTTCATTTTTTTCACCATTTCCCAATCTTTTCTCGATCTGCTGCATTGTTCCTTTATCCTTCACGTATCCGGGAACTCAAACGCACCTTTCGCCAGGACTGCTCCTGACGGTTTGTGTGATAATACCCATTCACTTCCCGATCCGCGTTCCATGCGAAAACCCGCGGTTACGCCATCATTTTTACATTTGATTGTCCATTCTTTGGCGCCCAGTCCGGTTAGGCCACTAGGAGGATCGGTTATAAACTGGAACTGGTCTCCCGGACGTATAATCGTATCATCCGCCGTTTCAGGATCTATCTTGACGAAATACCTATCCATGCTCGTGATATACTCCTGATAGTCCTCCAGAGTGAGTGCGGCAAGCAGATTTCTTACATCCGCTTCGCTGTAACCCGGCGTTAGTACGGTGACTGATGCGACGATATTGCCCCCGACTACCGTACTGAGCGTAGGAAGGCTTGACGGTACTTGATCCCTTATGCTGTTGTAATCGATCTGTGCGGCCAGATTGTTTGAGCTTACGCTCATCTGAAGATCTTTAAGATCGAATGCATCGCCTCCCAGACTGGTGAAGATGAGCCCATGGGGATCCCGCGGTCCTCCTGTAGGAATATCCAGTGTTTGTGTCGCAAAACCCGCGGGTTCGGGCGGCGGCAACCACCACATCTCGGGGTCGGAAGTTACAAGTTCATACAGAACGGTTATTCCACTCGATTCCAGATCCATCCGTGAGTCCAGGATTACGTTAGGTCCTGTCTTCCCGTCAAGCCCCCCCATATCGCTTGCCAGGCCGGAGACCACGGCAGCCACGACTATCGTCACAACCAGCATCAGCATCACGCCGATGACCGGAGAGACGGCCCGGTCGTTCATGTGCGGATAATTTATCATGCCTTAATCACTCCAGAAGAGATTGTCTGTCCGCTTTCCCTGTCAACTATCCTGTAAGTCCCGATTTCATCTCTGGTGAGGTAAAAATTCGGATCCGTCCAACCCATGTACCCCCCTTCGACAGTGCTTCCGTCATTATCGGCTTCGAGGTAAAATTGATTTCCAACATTAAGTTCAAAATCTGTAATCTCTGGCCACACTATAGGATCCACTTTACGTAGTTCGGTTGCACCGGTAAATCGTCTCGTATCCTCACCGTTTTTGAGTATGAGATTGCAGTCGATCAATTCCAGATACTCGCCCGACTCAACCGTGAACAAGAGTCTATCGGGAAGCGCTTTACAGGATATCACAGCGGTCGGTGCTTTTTTGTCGTCATTGGCGTACCCTCCGGCAAAAGCGGAGACGACGGCTGCAACAATAACCGTGACGACAATCATGAGCATGACGCCTATGACCGGCGAAACCGCTTCGTCCTTTAACATCATATGACCGTCACCTCGTCGGACCAGATCACGGTGTTTGTCGGTTTATACACGACGCTTATCTCGACCTCGTCACCTGGCTGGGGATCGTCCAGTCCAAGAACGTATCCCGGACCGCCGCAAAACACCTCCCCGGTATGCCAGTAGGTGCCTTTGACGCCAAAGACCTTGGCAGCCGCGTTGTGCATCACCCTGAAAACGTCCAGACTGTTGTAGGCACCTACGGTTTCTCGGGATTTTTCAAATTCTTTTGAAACAAGAGCGCCGTTCTTATCCTTATGATAAGAGACGATCTTAAGATCCGATGTATCTATAGGTTCGCCGCTTTTCATGGTGGCCACTAAATACTGTCCAATACTGCCCGCAGACTTCATTGATGAATACTGCCAGTCTGAGTAGACCTTAAACTCGAACGCTGCTACCGGTGTACTCCTGGATGTATCCGAAAGCCCACCGGCGAATGCCGAGATGACCGCCGCGATGACCACCGTCACCACGATCATCAGCATCACGCCGATGACCGGCGATACCGCAATCTCGTTAATCCGGAACTTCCCTCTCATCAGTAGAACACCTCCCCGCTGAAGATAACCTTCCCGCTCGGGACGTGGATGATCTCCACCTCGACCCGCTCATCATTGACGTCCCGCGTGGCGATGACGCTCTCAAGCGACGCCGCATCGGTCGTCGTATAGACGTCCCCAGGCAACCAGGTGGAGTTCCCCCAGAACTTCACGGGATCACCGTTCGAGACCGTGCACGGGTAGCCGTCGTTGGTCGTGACTGAGCCGCCAGCCTGATAGTCCACCGGATCGAACCTGTTCAATGCATCGGATGGGTCCAGCGAACCGTCCGTGACGTGCCTGTAGACGTTCGAATTTTCCAGATCAATACCTGTTTTGGTACGGTTGATGTCATGATAGTACGTCACGATCTTCAGATCCCCCGTCTTCAGCGGATCGCCGCCGAGATGGGTGAACACGAGCCGGGGACAGTCCTTCCCCGCCTTCAGTTGCACGTCGATCTGTGCAATCGGCGTCTCCTTCTGATCGTCGGCAAACCCCCCCGCGAATGCCGACACCGCCGCGGCGACGATGATCGTCACCACCAGCATCAGCATGACGCCGATAACGGGCGAAACTGCCTCGGAATCAAAATAACTTTGCTGTTTCATGCCAAATCCTGTCTTCAAATCCTGTTCTCTTTAGCAAGCTAGATTTACCTTAAACAATTTTTTTTGATTAAACCGGTACCCTGAGATATATACGAGTATATATGCTTAACGAAACGTCACACCGACGTTTTTTCAAAAAACCGGGGCGAGGACGTTGGAATTTCAGAACGGGAGCTTGACGCTCCCGCCCTTCCGGCCCCCCTTGCTCCCACCATGTATCGGGGGGATTTCGGCTGTTCATCGTTTGATCGGTGTTTAGGCCTCGTAAATCCGCGCGCCGGGTATTGCCGCACGGATGCCGCTACAGTGTCACCGAAAAGATCACAGGCCGGCAGTCCTATCCCATGGCGCTTGAAGGGCCCTGCTCCGGCGATGCCGCCGTCAGGGCCCGGAGACCGGTATTTTGCCGGAACTGATCGGCCTGTTCGACCGGGTGTCGAGGATCTGGTAGGTGATGTAGTCGTTCCAGGGCGCGAAGAATTTCGCAGGAGCACCCTCTTTCTGCCAGTAGATCCCATCGTTATCGGCCCCGTCGGCATAAAGGACGAGTCTGTCTCCGACGGCGATCTTCTTTGTCTTGTCAGGGGCTCCGTAATTCTGAATGTAGTGTGTCAGCGACCCCCCATTTTCATCCTTCCCCGTCGGTTTATCCGTATTCTGGATATGGGTCGTGTTTTTTGCTGAAGAGCGCAGCCCGAGCGAGAACACGATTGAGTTCAGGTCGACGGGATCGCCGCTCACGTGCTCGAACAGTATGTAGGCACAGTCTTTGCTCTCATCCACGTATAACCCGGACGCGACGAGGTTTGCAGATATCGCCTGCTCCTCCGCGCCGAACGAGAACCCGCCGACAAACACGGCCACGAGGCAGGCAACGATGAGCGTTACCGTAAGTACCAGCATAACACCGAAGACTTCGGATATGCCCCCGTCATCCGGGCTTTTTCGTCTCATGCTCTCATCTCCCGAGTATGAACTCGCTCCGGAGTATGGTATTCCCGCTCGGGATGTGGACGATCGTCACCTCGACCGGCGTATTATCATCAATGAAATCTTTCAGGACGTCTTTAGGCAACTTCGGATAGTCTTTATCTCTGATGCCTAAAAAGAATGCAGTCGCTGCTATGTTATCAGTCCCCGCGCGCGTTCCCCGTTTCCAGGTCGCTTCTCCGAATCCATACTTCGGAAGGACGCCGCTCTGCGCGTCGTAGACGTACGGAACCCTCACGTCAACTCCGTCGAGAGGGGATCTGCCGGAGGTCTCGTTCTTTATGACGTCGTTCCCGTCCCTGATCCAGGTGACGATCCTCAGGTCTTCGGTTCGCAGGGAGTCCCCGCTGAGATGCTCGAAGATGATATTAAAGTCATCGCCCGACCCGTCGCAATACACGCGCATGCTCGCCTGGGGCGTCTTCTCGAACTGCGTGGATGCGCCGCCCACGAACGCCGCCACGACCGCTGCAACGATGATTGTCACCGTGATCATCAGCATGACGCCGATGACCGGAGACACGGCATCTTCCGATATTGCTCTCATATCCATGTCCTCGAAGCACCGATGATTTGAGGGTTTCAAATGACCCACAGATCAAATAGAGTTGTCTATAGTAAATTTAAGTTTTGCCATTCAATCCACCCCTCTTCCGCAAAGTGGCTCCGAAACAGCAGGAACTTTCCCGGGCGACGGCAGGAACAGTGCTCCTCTACTTTCAGCGCCCGGCATCGAGTAACCGGATCTCACGATCTGGATATCGTTTCTCAAAAAAACCACATGCTGCCCCCTGGGCCACAAGCATACCGGATGAAAATATCTGAGGGGACATTTGGTAGTGCTCTACAAAACAACTGAAAAAGGACACACTCTCGCCATGTGATTTGTTTGTCATGAATGCGGGTTGTTGCGGTAACATAAGTCCGGTCCAATCCTCTGAAATCATATGCTGGAGCACTACCCGGAGATCGGCCGGCATACCCAATCTACAGGATCGTTTCCCGGCTGATTCCCACGGTGACAGGTGAAATACCCCCTGGAATGAGGGTTTTTGTACCCCCCTCACAAAGTATATCCCCTTGAAGGGCAGAGACCATGTACCATGCAGACGATAGAAGTATCCGATACGATTTACCAGGAAATTCTTTCGCGCAGAAAGGGGAGGGAATCGATCAGCAAGACCCTTGAACGTGAGTTAAAACCTGTCAAAAAATGTGCGATAGTTGCTGAGTTGGAAAGATTAGAGAAACAGCCGGGAGAGGATATATCGGTTGTTAAAGAAAGATTGGCCGCCAAAAGATTGGCTGTTAACAGGCTTTAACCCAATTGTGATACCTTTTTTCAGTCATTATCTTTATAACCACCGCATGTCTGTCCGGTTTGGTTCCCTGAATAACATAAATTACAACGTGGTCGTGGGGAACATGCAAACGCCAGCGCCCCTTACAATTTCCTTTCAATTCATGTTTATTGCAGGAATTTATATCTACAAATAAATATTCCCCAAGGCATTTTTCGATTTTATCAATAATATCTTCCTCAATGGAGAGGTTCTTTTCAAGATACCTCTCCACGTCGCGTTTAATCTCAATTTTTTTCATATCATTTTCTCCAGAATGTCTTTGTAATCAGTCTACTACCGTATCCCCCGCCTGCCATAGAATTTCATTGGTTTTGCATTCGGAAGAATCCCCTTGAAGTGCCGCGGTGACGATGCACGATCGGCAATCAGCCGGGCAAGCGGGAAGCGGCGGGTGTACCCGTACCGGGTAGTGCCCTACGAAACAACCGGTCATCTGAGACCCCCACCCTGGTGTTCCCGCTTGCATGCTGGTCCGGGGGCACGGCTTTCCATCGGCTATCGCCATGACTGCCCCCGGCCCGATGCGGGCGGCGGGGTTGATGCGAGGTGGGAGACGTTTGCACATTGGAACCAGGGGAGGGGTCCTCCCCTCCCCGCGAGATGCCGCCACAGTCCGCGGCACGAGATTGAGTTGCGTACTATCTATCCGGAGATAGGGGAGGTCCGAAGAGTTCCCGGACTCTTCCGGCACAGGAATTTCAGCAATTGCCCCGGAAGGCAGCAACACGCTAATCGCAACTCTCAAATAGGCGAAGAAACAAACCGGCAATCCGCTGAACATGAAGGATAATTTCCTTGACGATACCGCGGTCTCCCCCGTCATCGGCGAAATGCTGATGATCGTGCTTGCCCTGTTGCTGGTCTCGCTCTTCTCGGTGACGCTGCTCGATCTTCTCCCCGCCGAGAGAAGCCCCTCGGTGGAGATCAAACCGGACTATACCGACGCCAACAGTGTCACATTATACCATAAAGGAGGAGACTGGATCAAGAAATCCGACATACAGGTTATCGTCTTCAGAGGCAGAGAAACCCTCCGATCTGAATTCGATTTGAGGGACCAGTCGGACAAAACGATCCAGTCCTTCGATCTCGGAGATACCGTCGTTGTTCAACTCATTCCTCACTCGGAGACATTTAAAAGCGGAGACATCGTCCGCCTGGTGAGCGGAAAGAGCACTGTATTTTCAGGAACGTACTAATTATAATTATCCGCGCCCCATGAGCGGCTCCGGCGCCGGCCTGTTGCCCCGGGCCGCGCGGATCTTCTTTTCGGCGCCGGAGCGTCGTTACAGGTAGGCGTTCAGTCCACGAAATGGCCGCGGCAGGCTATTCTTCCCCCGGGCGTTAGATCTGGGTTCTCTCTAGATCCTATCGAACAATTTAAAATAAAGACGCTATCCCGGCCCTGGAATCTCTCCTCACCATAAAACAAATCAAATTGACAAAAAACAAATTTTATTTAGTACCGTCCCGACATTAATAATAAATAGGAAGCGGAATAGCCATGCAGATCAGGGTTAGCAGCGGAGCAGCACCGGGAGCGCCCGGGATTCTCATTCTGGTTTTTCTCATACTATGCGGTGCGGTCGTAGCCCCCGCAGGTGCCACCCGATACGCCTCTCCCGAGGGTTCCAACGCAGGTATAAATCCCGGAGACACGGTATTTAACGGAGAGCAGGGGCTCAATTTTTCGGTTTTCCAGCCCTCCACACCCCTTCTGCCGCCCCTCTGGCTGGCCTGCGACGACGGAGGATCCGCCCTCGCTCTGCAGGTGCTGAACGACAATGCCGTCATGGAGGGCCGTTTGAACGTCGCGTCCCAGTACCTCGACCGGCCGTTCAAACTCTACAACGGCGCCTGGGGAGACGCCACCACGACCGTATCCAATCCCACGGGGACCATTGAGGTGCGCGCGGGAACCGCGCTCGGGGCGGATGCCGATCCGCGCTCTACCGATACGCGAAGACCTGCAGCCATCCCCGCCGGTTTAAATGTCCAGTTTAAACTGGCTTCGACGAACCTCAACAACGGCAAGTTCGTCGGTGACTGGTACGAGTACGAACTCAGGACGCCGGGCGGCCTTCCGCTCCGCACCGTCAAAAACATGGCGGGTGTCGACGTATCGCTCGATAAGCTCGCCGGCAACCCTTCTGCCGACAACAACACCCTTGCGTTCAACATCGCGGACCAGAATCCGGCGGAAGGAACCTACACGATGAAGTTCACGGCTTACAACGGAAACGACGCCTTCTATACAACGGATTACCAGTTTAGCGTCGTCCGTTATCGCCTTGCGGCGAGTGCGTCTCCCGAGACCGTTGAACCGGACCAGACGACGACGCTGACCATCACGGGAACGCCCTACACCCACTATACCATCGTCATCGACGATATCCGGGATGGAAAACCCGAATTTCCGTCCACCGGCACCTACGACATCTACACCGACAAATACAACGTGACCGTGCATCCAGACTGGAGCGGGACGGTTAGCGTGCCCCTCTACATCCCGGTCCCCACAGGGGATGCCAGTCACACCACGTCGATCTACTACCCGAAGGTCTATGAGACCAAAAACCCGTCCACTTCCGCGACGGCGAAGGTCGTGGTGGAGCCGGGTACGACGCAGGGCATCGAGTTGTACGAGATCGAACCGGGTCTCGACGAGTTCTTCTCCCTCGGGGATACGATAGAGATCAAGGGTATGCTGGGGGCACCCGCAAAGGATACGATGAAACTGTACTTCTACCTCACCGGGCCGAACCTGAACGCAAACGGGGTGAAACCCTCGAACCCCCGAATACCGGTGGTCGACGGCGACAACTCCACCTTCGACTTCATCACCCTCTCTAAAGATCAGAGTGAGTTCATATACCCCTGGGACACGTCGGCAGCGGCGAGTCTGGAACCCGGCACCTACACCATCTTCGCCACCCTGGACCCGGTCGGCTACAACCAGAGAGAGTTGAGCGAGACGGGAACGAAAGACTACGTGGTGATCGACCTCAACGATCCCTCGATAAACGTCATGTTCCCGAAGGAGGCGCCCGGGTTCTTCGCACAGGGCGACCATATCGTCTCGCTCTGGACGGCACGGGGCAGCCCTGAAAAAGTAAACGAAAACGGTAAAATCCGGTATTACATCTTCGGCAGCAACCTCCAGTACACGGGGATCCGGGAGTTTCCCCTCGCCAAGTCCGACTCGGCCGGGAAAACGTTCCCCGGCTACTCCGGCCTGAACCTGCCGCGGAGTTTCTCGGCGAACCTCTCCGAGGGCGAGTACACCGTGGTCTACCAGCACCCCATGTACAACGGGAAATTCGATCTTCGGCCGGTGGAAGGAGATGCGTACAACGGCGCCATAACGACGCTGACGACGCCGGAAGGCCCCGTCTCACTCTCCGGCCTGCAGGCGCCGGATGCCCTGCGCGCCCTGAAAGCCGCACTTGCACCGGCTTCCATCGACGACTCCCTGGTCATCCAGACGTTCGCCATCGAAAAGCCATCGGTGGACATCGCCCCCATCCTGAACTACGAAGTCGGGGAGTCGATACCGGTAACGGGCACCACGAACCTCGAATGCCCCATGGAGTACGAGTACAACCAGATCGACCTCCCCGGGGACCGGATCACCCTCTCGGTCTACACCGCCGACATGTACTACGCGGGAAAGACCCAGAGCGTCAACCGGGTCTACAGCGAGGAAGCGTATCCTGCAAAGACGGCGATGGGCGCCACGTCGCGGACGATCTCCTTCGCCATCCCCGAAAAAGCATCCGCGCAGATGAAACCTGGCGACTATGCAGCCATCCTCAGGTGCGAGGACATCAAGTACGAGAAGACGTTCTTCTTCACCCTCCACGAAACGGGTTACCGAAAAGAGCACGGCCTGGCCGATCCCGTAATAGGGGAAGGGCTCAGCACGGTTCCCGTGGCTACGCCCAGAACGACGGAGTATGCGCCGACCTCCGGGGCCACACCCAGAACGACGAACTACGTACCGACCCCCTTCGCGATACCGACAACGGAAGCGTCGTCGGGTCTACCCCTGGGATACGGGAGCGCCTTCTCCCTCTTCTCGGCGCTCGGCATCTTCTGCACGCTGCTGTATGCGATGAGGAGGCGGTGAGCACATGGTCTTCACGCTCAACCAGAACACCCTGACCCGGATAACGATCGCAGCCGTCATCGGGATCATCGTCATCGGCGTCCTCATCGGGCTTCAGGTCGCAGGGGTGTTCGGAGAAAGGAGCGCACCCCCCGAACCCGGAGAGGAAACACCGCCGGTTCTCACCCCGCCCCCGACCTCAGCGGAGGAAGATGAAAAGATACTCGCGCTCAACTGGACCTACCGGGACCGGTCGTTTGAGTACACCGGCGTCATCACAAGCGCCACCTACACCGCATTCAGGTCGCGGAATGCGGGTGTCGCCCCCGGCATGACGACCGGAGACGCCGTTGCCCGGTACGTGGCGACGGACGGCGATGCCGGGCTGATCGACGGCATTGCAGACTACATCCTGGAACAATCGGTACGGAACGGATGGGGGGACTACGACACCATCAGGAACACGGCGGCGCTCGTACAGCAGTACGGGCCGGGAAAATTTACGACGAACCTCCCTGACGGCCGGTACCGCTACCCGGTCGAGATGCTCTGGGAGGGGACGGGAGATCGGGACGACGCGACCATCCTTGCGGCATCCATCCTGAAATCCATGGGATATCCCGTGGCGCTCCTGGTCTTTCCCGAGCAGTTCGACAGGGGCTACCTGATCCCGGAGTATACCGCCATCGGCATCAGGTGCGAAGAGGCCGTCGAGGGGAGAACCTACGCCGTCAGCACCGCAAAGGAGATCGGCGCCGTCACCTGCTACCCGCAGAGCAGGACCTTCGATACCCCGGACGCCCTGTATTTTGAGGCAGACACCGGCCATTTCGTGGGGAACACCACCATCGGCTACGCAGACGGGCAGACGGCTGCTGCCGGAGAAGCGGTATGGGATATACCCTCCGGAAAATTGATTCGCTGGGAGGGTTCCGTGTCCCGGAGAGGGATGACGCCCGTCAACTACACGATGGAGAACGCATCCTGGGTAATAATCGAAGAATCGTTCGTCTACATCGATGTACTGAACGCAGCCTCTCTTGCCGGTGAGGTTCCGGGCGAACTCGCACGTGTCGACCCCGAGATCGTAACGAGCCTCATCGATGCAGGAAACGACGTAGTAATCCATCGCGACGATCTCGTCGACTCGTCGCTGACGCTCCGCTTGAGGACTCCCTCCCCGCTGAAGACCGGTGCCGGACTGAAAGTAAACGAGAGCATCCAGGATCGGTTGAAGATCCCGGTCGCCGCGGGCATCTTCAGCGAAGCAGATGCGGCAAACAGGATCAAAGAGGATGGATACTGGCAGGATGTCTGGTACGACACGAGGGTGGACTTCCACAAAGAGGCCTGGTACCTCGAAGTCCTGAATTACGAGATCCCCGGATCCCGGCCGCTGTATACGAAAGCAAACGAGATGTATATCTCGCCGCCCTCGGCGTGGCGGATAAAGTATCAGGCCGTTCCCCGGAACGTTCCGGACCGAGATCTCGAAGGCCTCTCGCCGTTTTCGGATATGCGGTTTGCCGTCTATAAAGTGGACGAAGGGAACAACACGGTGAAGTTCATCGGCGAGTTCGCATACGGTCACACATCCGGGCAGGAGACCGTCAACTATCTCAACTTCTACGAGCCCGGCAACTTCTACATCGTAACCTTCGTGAGAAACTGCGAGGCCGAGGTAGCCATCCAGATGCATGGGCGGGGTCCGTCGACATGACCCTCAAAGCATCTCGAGAGACGGCCTGCGGTCCGGGCATCCCGGCAGGCACGCCCTCTCCCCGTCGAAATCGAGCTGGATGTTCGAACGATCTGCAACTGGCTTTTCCAGCGATTATCACAGGGCGACTCATTTGAAGCATTGTATACGGAAAAGAGGTGTGACCGACGATGGAGTCTGATACGCGCGAACAAAAGCCGGTAAAACCTTCCGGAAGGGTCGGAAGATACCTGGGTGCTCTATCGAAACTGCACCGGGGAGGCGGAACGATCGATAACGAAATCTCCTCCGGCATCCTGCCGGACCGGGGCGGAGGGGTGATCGAGAGGATCAGGCAGCGCCTCCGATCAACCCCTCAGGCAGCAACCGAAGACGAGATGAGCGAAGTTACCCCGGTGGAAGAGTTCCCTCTTCCCGACATCCTCTCCGAGGATGAACTTCCCCTCCCTCCCCCGGACCCCGAAGAAGAAACGAGAACAATGGAGCGATACTGGCTCGTCCTCCCGTTTGCCTATGCAAAAATACTGAAAAACCGGGAGATGGATCCCGAATACATCATCGTCGAGCCTGAAGTATCTGAAAAAGAGTTCATTCTGCTCGAGGAAACGTATGAAGAGCTGAGAAACGTCCTGATCTACACCCCCTCGAGCCGAAGAGAGAACGTCACGTTCGACGAAGACAGGATAAAAGCGATCATCAGATCCTTCGACCCCGAAATTCCCGAAGACCGGCTTGCCGTCCTCATCTATTTCCTCAGGCGCAACTTCACCGGATTCGGAAAGCTCGACCCCCTCATGCACGATCGACACATCGAGGATATCACCTGCAACGGAGCAAACGTACCGGTCTTCGTTTATCATCGCAAATACGCCAACCTTGCCACGAACATCCAGTTCGACGACGACGAACTGAACAAATACGCCCTGAAGATCGCCCAGAAAGCCAACAAGCAGATGTCGCTCACGTCGCCGCTGGTCGATGCGGCGCTCCCCGGGGGTTCGAGGGTGCAGATAACCTACAGTGACATCGTATCCGCGAAAGGAAGTTCGTTCACGATACGAAAGTTCAAGGCGGACCCGATGACCCCGGTCGACCTCATCACCCTCGGGACCTACAATGCGGACCTGATGGCCGTCATCTGGCTCTGTGTGGAGAACAACAAGAGCATGATCATCGTCGGGGGAACGGCCTGCGGGAAAACGTCCACGATGAACGCGGTCTCGTTCTTCATCCCGGGGATATGCAAGATCATCTCTATCGAAGACACGCGCGAGATCCAGCTCCCCCACAAGAACTGGCTCCCCCTCAAGACCCGTGAAGGCGGAAAGAACCTCGCTGCCGGGGACGTGGATATGTTCACGCTCCTGAAAGCATCGCTCCGGCAGCGGCCCGAGTACATCGTCGTGGGAGAGGTCAGGGGCGAAGAGGCGCAGACCCTCTTCCAGGCCATGAACACGGGCCATACTACCTTCTCCACGCTGCACGCGGGAGGCGTGAACGAAGCGATAAACCGGTTGACTCACGACCCCATCAACGTCCCGCGCGTGATGTTCGGCGCCCTGGATCTCATGCTGATCCAGGGATTGCAGTACCGGGCGGGCGTCGGGTTCCGGCGGTGCCTCTCCCTCAACGAAATCTACGTAGAAGGAGGGAATATCCATTGGAACACGCTGTATGAATGGAATCTGAAAACGGACGCATTCGATAAGGTCTACGAGCGTTCAAAGACCCTCGAGCATATCGCCTACGTCAACGGATGGACCGCGGAAGATCTGCAGTCCCAGATAGATATCAGGAAAGATCTTCTTCTGCAGCTGGTCGATCGGAAGGTCTACGATATCGACGTCATCTCCCACCATATCAACGAATTACGGAAGTCGACGTATCATGCAGCTTAACTCGCTCATAGGGCCCGTGCTGGACCGGGAGAAACTCAAAAAGTCACTGTCGGGAGCGCGCATTCCGGTAAAGTTCGAGCTGTACCTTCACTTCTGCATCGTGATCACCCTGCTGTGCGCGTTCGGGTACATGCTGCTGCAGTTGCTCTTCCTCGTCTTTGATATGCCGATAAATCTTCTCCCGTTCCTCCCTTCTTCTCTCTCGAACATCCTGGTCTTTGTCGTACTCGTCGCCGGAATCTTTTTCGCGCTCCTCTCGTACCCCTCGCTGGTAGCAAAGGGCCGGAAAACCCGCATCGACCTGGATCTCCCGTACGCGATCACCTACATGGAGGCCCTCTCCACGAATGTCACCCTGTACTCCCTCTTTAAGAGCGTCTTCGAGGCAGAAGACCTGTATGGAGAGGTTTCCCAGGAATGCGGGATGATCGTCCGCGATGTCGAAGCCTTCGGCGAAGACCTTCTGACGGCAATGAGGAACCTGCAGAAGACCACGCCGTCTGAAAATCTTGCCGACCTTTTAAACGACCTGGCCCTGGTCTTCAAGACCGGCGGAGACATGAAAGAGTTCTTTAGCTCCCGCTCGGAGAGGTACCGCGAGATCGCCCGGCAGGAACTCGAAACGACCCTCCAGGTCATGGAGATGATAGCCGAAGTGTACGTGACGGCGTTCGTTGCGGGGCCGATTGCAATCATCATCATGCTGGTCGCGCAGAACCTCTCCGGAAGGGGGCAGATGGCGGGCGTCATGCCGTTGATGTACATCGGCCTCCCCCTGGGAGCAATCGCCCTGATCGTGATCCTCTACTACCTGCTGCCGAGCGACAACCTGACGATCTCGCGCCGCGAGATCCGGGAATCGGAGTTTACCGATGATATCATCAAAAAACGGCCGGAGGAGGGGCATAATCTCGATTTCGTCAAAAAACTCGAGGAGCGAAAGAAATGGCTGCGGGTCAGGGAGATCCTGGAGCACCCCTTCAGGTTTTACATCTCCGACTACCAGGTAGGCCTTTTCATCGGCATGCTGCTTGCCCTGGTCGCTGCCGGGTGGTACTTCACCGGAGGATTCGCTCAGGTTTTCCCGAAATATACGATTGAGACGTTCATCTGTCTTTTAGTCATCGTTCTTGCGCTCCCGGTTCTCCTCGCGTACGAAGCACGCAAGCTCTACTCGAACAAGGTCGAGGCGCAACTACCCGAGTTCCTCCGGGATATTGCCGACATGAAAGACGTCGGCATGACGCTCCAGGGTGCGGTCGAGATGGTGTCCAGATCGAAGATCGGGGTTCTCTCGTCCGAACTGAAGATCGCATCCGAGGAGATGAAATGGGGATACAGCACATCGAGCGCGCTCATACGCATGGAAGAGCGGATCGGCCTTGTCTCCGTCAAACGGGCAATATCTCTTGTCGTAAAGGCAAGCGAGATCACCGATTACTTAAGAGACATCCTGACCATCGCCATAGGGGATCTGGATCACTACTTGAAGATGAAACTGAAGCGGTTCAACGTCTCGTTCGTGTACCTCGCGGTGATCTATCTCTCGTTCGGCATCTTCCTCTACTGCGCGTACCAGTTGAACGATGCATTCGTGGCAAGTTTTCGAGAGATGAACGTCACCTTCGACATCACGGGGAACGTGCAGGATATGTTCAGGGTGGGGATCATCATCGGGGGATTTTCGGGGATCATGGCAGGCCAGCTCTCTTCGAACAACATCCTCGCTGGACTGAAGCACACCGTCGTCTTTCTGCTGGCTTCAATCGCGCTCTTCGTCTACATTCTATGATAACTCAGAGGTGTGAAGATGGATAAATCAGGAAATACCAGATTGAACGCCGGGATGCGCCGGGATACGCCGCCACGCTGGAGAGGGTGCAGAGATCGAAACGACGATGCCGTCTCCTCCGTCGTCGCGCTGATGCTGCTCCTCGCGGTGATTGCAACGTTCCTCTCGCTGTATGCCACGACCTATGTCCCCGGCCTCAAGGAGCAGTCGGAGATCGACCGGACCAACACCGTGAAAGAAGCCTTCGTGGGGTTTTCAAGCGACGTCGAGCACATCGTGTATAAAAAGGCGGGGGGTGTCTCCTACGGGTATTCGGTACCCCTCGGTGCGGGCGACGTCCTGATGAGCCCGGAAAAATCAAGCGGGATGCTTTCCGTGAAAGACCTCGGCAAATTCGCCTGGATCGACGCGACTCAAAATGTCGGAGGGGTCGACGTCGTTACAGAAATTGCGAACTGCAGCATGGTGAGCGTCGCATTCGAACCCTCCTACTCGTTCTGGGAGGAGCAGGGATACGTCTGGCAGTACGGTTACATCAACGTCACGAAAGGGGCGAGGGCGACGCCGCTGGAGGCGTACAGCATGGCGGACGTGCTCAATCAGACATCGGAGTTTTCGTTCTCCCCATTCGCACGACAGTTTATCGAGTTCGAAACGAAGGATGACGGTTCTGGCAATCTCTTAAATCTCATGGTCACTGTGGTGAACATCACGCCCGGACAGAGTACGTTTACCAGCGGCAATGGTCACGCGATGCTTAAGGTTAAGGCAGAAGTCCCTAAGCCCAATGAAGGCACGGAGTTCCAATCCATACAGAGGTTGAATTTCACCTTTACCAACAGCAGTACGGATACGGTAGCGTCAAACTTTTCGGCAAACTTGAGGGATAAGACCGAGGCATATCTGGACGATCTTGGCAATACCTACAACACGCAAGTGGAGTTACATGGCCAGATTATCGACGACCAGCACGACACAATAACAATACCGCTTAAGTTCCTGAAGACTGACGTGGCGGTCACCATCAGGACGCTGACCGTCTACGTCTCGGCATCGTAACCCGGGCCCGGGGCGGTGCCTCTCCCGATCCGCCCCGAAGTATCGTAACAGCCGGGATACGTGCCTCCCGGCGATGCCGCATGGGGTATCGTTCCGGGCGGGCGAGCCCGGCAACTGTGAGTGGGGGACAGGAAACAGGCAATTGGTGGGCTCGATTATGAGACCTGCGTTAACCCGAATATATCAGCCTGGTGGGAGATAGTAACTGTGTGGAGTAATGGTAATATGGCCCAAAAAATTGAATCAGGTCTCTACCTGGAAGGCGATGACACCCACCGCTTCGAGAAGTGCATGGTGGATCCCGACGGTATGATACCCCGGAAGGGCGGGGAATGACCCGCTGGGTACGCGACCACGGAGAGGACCTCGTAAAACCCATCCGGTGAATCATCACGTTGATGAATCGAACAATATCCCCTGCATATCCATAAGTTACCTCTTTGTTCTGCCGGGACGCCGGGAATGCATTCACGGAAAAATGAACCGATGCGCGCACATCATCCGCCATATAGGGGATCTGCTTCCCGCGATAGAGATAACGCCGCCCGGCAAACCCGCCTCTCGATCCGTGCCGCTGTTCACGAAAAATCACATGGATACGCCAGCACATACCTGGAATATCCGCCGGAATGCTTGCTCGTGTACTTCCGTATGGACGTTCATAACCATGCGCCGTATGGTTCAAGTCCGTCCGCGTTCCCCGAAACGTTATGCCATCACCCCGGTAGGCAAGGAAACAAGGGAACCGATGTTATGGACGACCACGAACGTGAACCATGTGCAGAGGACGGTGAGAACCATGACCCCGCCGTGGCGGATCCGTACATCCCACCACCTCGCCCACAGGACCATCGCAGCAAAAAAGAGGACCTTCACCCCGATGTGCAGGGGAACGGAATCTACAACGCCTGCCATCAGCGGATTGAGTTCCACTCCTCCAACGAGCAGGATCCGGGTCGTGGTGACGACATCGAGGAGTAACAGCATGGCAAAAAGCGTAAACAGATAGATGCGTTGATTGGTCGCGGAATATGTCATGACACTCCTCCGATCTTCGGGATCCAAAAGAGGTAAGCCGATCTTTTCAGGGCAGACATCGACGCCTGCCGCTTCGCCACCTCCGATGTCTGGCACCCGATGTGTTATATGTTGTTTCCATCACCCGTATATCTGCTGCCGCCCGGGCCCCCCTTCTCCGCCTCCGCTATGAAGCGGATGCTCTCGTCGTAGGCCTCGAGCGTTTGCACCTCGACAATCCGCGATGCATCCCGGGGGAGAAGAGGGAGTACCCGGGAGAGATCGATATTCCCGTTTCCCAGCGCCTGGTGGGAATCATCGGAGCCATCGTTATTATGAAGATGAACATGCAGTGGTTCTCCTCTAGAGAGGAACTCATCCAGCACCCCGTTGAGGTTGGCATGGCCGAGATCCAGGCAGAACGAAAGCCCTGCCTCCTGCAGGGCCGGCAGGAAAGAGGGATCGCGGAAATGACACACCTTCCAGCTTCCCATGTTCTCCACGGCGATCGGCACCCCGTACTCCTCCTGGATTGCTGCAAGATCTCCGAGAGACTCTCGAAGCGCCAGGTACGAGCGGTCGAGCATCTCGATCCAGGGCGAGAACCCGGGGTGGACGACCACGCACCCGGCACCGATATCCCCGGCCACCCCGCAGACTTCGCGGAGGAGATGAAGCGACGCCCGCCGGATCGGCTCGCGGCAACTCGCGATGTTGATATCGGCGGTCGGAGAGTGGACCGTGTACCGGAGGTCGAAGGAGAAACAGGCTTCTGAACAATAGAGGATATCGTGGGCAGCCTCCGAGAGGATCTCGACCGTACCGGTTCGGGCGGAGAGGGTCTCCAGAACCTCGGGGAGTTCACGATCCATGAGGCACCACGTCGAGCACCCTAACTCCTGCATGGACTCCCTCCGGTTATTCCTGCGACTCTCAATGGCCGCCTGATATCCCCCGCCTGCCAGTAACTCCTGCATGGACTCCCTCCGGTTATTCCTGCGATAGCCGGCAGCATCCGACAATATCCTGCAGGGATAGCGCCGCCGTCGGCCGCTGCCTCCCGGCCGGCAGGGCCTGGCACCCCTTCCCCTCCGGGAGAACGGTCAAAAGACCAAACTCTGCCATTTTTCGGCGATTTGAGGCTAAGATGGCCCCCGGCGTTCTGAACTCCGTACATATTTCGGGCCGGAACGATCTCTCCGGGCATCTTCGGGTGAGAGGGTTTTTTCGTGGGGAAAGGAGGATTCTGCATGGTGATAGTAGTTTCTTTATCTTAATCAAAATAATTTTTACTAATTCAAGCCAGTTTTATTTTCCGTCGAGATAGACGGTTTCGGCGTTTTTCAGGAGGCTGTCCTATCGTTTTCTGGCGAGAGGGGGAAGATTCTCCCGGGATCTCCAGTCATCTCGATCTTCCTCTGGCCGTACCTCCCACACTCCGGAGGCGGGGGCGCACATCTACCTCTGCGCGGCTGAAGGGGCAGAGCGTGAGGGATCCCTCTGCACGGGAGGAGGTGAGAAGAACCGATGGATGCGGTGACCGCTCTTGAACTCGCTCCCTCCGCACGGGAGGAGGTGAGAAGGGTGCCTCTTCTTCACTTTTACGCCGCATGGCTCGCCTTCATGCCGGGGGGATGGCTACCATGATATTATCGTATGCTGTGGAGGTACCAGTGCCGGCTCTACCGGAATGCCGATCTGACCCTCAAAGTCCGGGAGTGGACCTATTCCTAATACGGG
>ENA-UOUL01002014-UOUL01002014.1-bioreactor-metagenome-genome-assembly--contig:-NODE-2014-length-25564-cov-6.368776_pt1 | contig 25564 bp, 16 predicted proteins | sample MGYA00249838_ERZ747220 | MGnify/ENA primary metagenome ERZ747220 (study PRJEB28778, sample SAMN05720191) | bioreactor metagenome | isolation source: Anaerobic biogas reactor | place: USA:Washington...
CAATTCCGCCACGACGGTGAGAGTCGAGCGGGTGAAGACATTGCCATCCTTGGGAGCGACGATGAACAGGACGCTCTGTTCCTTGCTGAAGGTGTTCTCCAGGGCCTTGAGCGCCCGGTACTGGGGATTGTGCTCACCGAAGAAGACACGGGTGTCGTTGTTGATGTGAAGGCGGCGAATGCCCGATGCCGCCAGACCGATGGCGGGCACCGTCAGCAGGATGATCCACCAGCGATGCTTGACCACCCAATCTCCGAGAAGGTCCTCGATTCGTGTCATGGTCCATCTTGCTCTTGTTACGGGGTCCCGACGAACATCGGGATCGAAGCTCGTTCTGCCACCCATACCGTGCTCATGAACGGCACACTGTAGCCGAGACGTCGCGGCTCAACAAGTCTTTTCGCCCGTGACAACAGAAGGAGGCCGGTTCCTCTTCTTCTCAGATGGATGGCCAGAGGCCGTAGACGAAGGCGGCCAGCAAGCCGCCGAGGATCGGACCGACGATGGGGACCCAGCCATACGCCCAATCGCTTGCCCCCTTGTTCTGGATGGGCACCAGTTGGTGGACCAGACGCGGTCCCAGGTCGCGGGCGGGATTGATCGCGTAGCCGGTAGTGCCACCCAGGGATAGTCCAATCGCCATCACGACCAGGGCGACCGGTATCGCACCGAGGCAGCCCAGCCCCACCTTGACCTCTTCGGTGCCGGACGTGAACGTCGGACAGGAAGCATACAACACGGCCAGCAGCAGGACGAACGTACCGATGACTTCGCACAGGACGTTCCGAACGGGATTGCGAATCGCCGGGCCGGTGGCAAAGGTGCCGAGGATGGTCCCTTCGTCGGTGGTGAGGTCATAGTGATCCTTGTAGAACAGCCAGACGAGGAACGCACCGGCCGCACCGCCGAGGAACTGGGCGATAAGGAACAGCGCGACCTTGCCTACCGCGAACTTGCCGGCGGCTGCCAAACCGATCGTCACAGCGGGATTGATATGCGCGCCGCTGAACTCGCCGGTAATCGCGACGGCGACAAAGACGGCCAGTCCCCAGCCGATTGTGATCACGATCCAGCCGCCGGCGTTTCCCTTCGTGCCCTTGAGGCACACGTTGGCGACCACCCCATCGCCCAGCAACACCAGAATCATCGTCCCAATGAATTCCGCTACAAATTCGCTCATACACAAGTCTCCAATTCGGTCCAACCGATTGGAATACTGGAACAGTGGAATGTTGGAGTATTGGGCGGCGCGTCGGCGGCTCACTCATCATTCCATTATTCCATCATTCCAACGTTCTTATTTGTCCCAATCCCGGACCCTGTCCACCGCTTTGTGCCAGTTCTTCAGAAGCTCGCCCCGCGTTTGGGGCGCCATGTGTGACTCGAACGCGGCCCCTTTCTTCCAGATCTTACGAATCTGGGCCAGGTCTTTCCAGTACCCCACGGCCAGGCCGGCGAAGAACGCGGCGCCCATCGCGGTGGTCTCCAGCGTCTGGGGCCGGACCACCTTCACCCCCGTCAGGCCCGCCTGGAACTCCATCAGCCGATCGTTGACCGATGCGCCGCCGTCGACGCGAAGCTCGGCGATCGGGATGCCCGCGTCGTCGGCCATCGCGTCCAGCACGTCCTTGGTCTGAAAGGCAATCGATTCGACGCAGGCCCGGGCGATGTGGGCGTCGGTCGTTCCTCGGGTGATGCCGAAGATCGCGCCGCGGGCGTACTGGTCCCAATAGGGGGCCCCCAGCCCGGCAAACGCCGGAACCATGTAGACCCCGCCGTTGTCGTCGACCGAGTTGGCAAGCGCCTCGACCTGCTCGGATTTGTCGATACAGCGCAGGCCGTCGCGCAGCCATTGAACGACGGCGCCCGCGATGAAGATGCTTCCTTCCAGGGCATAGGTCACTTTGCCGTCCAGCTTCCAGGCGATGGTGGTCAGCAGGTTGTTCTTGGAGCGTTTGGCCGTCGCGCCCGTGTTCATCACGATGAAGCAGCCCGTTCCATAAGTGTTCTTGATCATCCCCTCTTCCGTGCACATCTGGCCGAACATGGCCGCCTGCTGGTCGCCCGCAATGCCGGCGATGGGGATATTGACCGCTGCAAACGTGGTCCCCGTCACGCCGACCACCTCGCTGCAGCTCTTGACGTCGGGGAGCATCGAGCGCGGGACATCGAACAATTTGCAGAGTTCCTCGTCCCACTTCTGATCGTGGATATTGAACAGCATCGTCCGGCTGGCGTTGGAGATGTCGGTGGCGTGGACGCGACCGTTCGTCAGTTTCCAGATCAGCCACGAATCAACGGTGCCAAAGGCCAATTCTCCCGCTTGGGCCCGCTGTCGAGCCCCGGAGACGTGATCGAGGATCCAGCGGACCTTGGTCGCGGAGAAATAGGCGTCGATCACCAGCCCGGTCTTCTGCTGAATCATCTCAGCGTGTCCGGCGGCGCGCAGCTCATCGCAGAACGCCGAGGTCCGGCGATCCTGCCAGACGATGGCGTTGTGGATCGGCTCGCCCGTCTTGCGGTCCCAGACGATGGCGGTTTCGCGTTGATTGGTGATCCCGACCGCGGCAATTTGCCCGCCGTCGAGGTTCAGCCTGGCCATGGCCTCGGCGGCGACACTGGCCTGACTCGACCAGATTTCGTTCGGATCGTGCTCGACCCAGCCGCTCTTGGGGAAGATCTGCCCGAACTCCTTCTGGGCGACCGAGCAGATCTTGCCTTCGGTGTTGACGATCAGCGCCCGCGAGCTGGTGGTGCCTTGATCGAGCGCCAGAATGTACTTTGCCTGAGCCATTGCATACCCCTCGTTTCCCGTCGATGTACGCGCGAATCATCCTGCGACCGGCTCAACACCCTCCGGAAGGGCGTAGTAAACCATTCTCGGTGTCCCCTGTCAAACAGTACCTGCCCGGTGCCAGGGGTTCATCTTGCCGGTGCGATGGAGTATACTGCCGTTCGCAGAAGCGATCCGCCTCTGGCGGACCAGAGGCGGATCGCCCCTGCTGGCCGATGGAAGACCTTCGATTGACAGGCAAGGAGCCGATGATGAGACCATGGCATTCATTCATCCTGATCGTCACAGCAATCGGTTGCATGGCGGGCTGTCGCAGCAACGAACGGAAGTCGCTCGTGCTTACCTACGAGAACCCGCTCTGGTCGGGCTATCTGGCCGATCCGTTCGTGCTCAAGGTGGGCGACTACTACTATGCCTATGGAACGGGCGGGGCCCCCGACGGCCGGGAGTTTCCCATTCTGCGGTCCCGCAACTTCACCGATTGGGAGTTTGTCGGCGGCGCTTTGGCTCGCCTGGAAGAGCCGAAGCTCAAGGACTACTGGGCGCCCGAGGTGGCCGAGCGGGACGGCAAGTTCTATCTGTACTACGCCGGCGATATGAAGATGCGGGTGGCGGTGGCGGACGATCCGGCCGGGCCGTTCCGCGACAGCGGCCGGTGGATGTTCCCCGATCTGCCGTTCAGCATCGACGGCCACGCCTTCCGCGATCCGCAGAGCGGACAGTGGTATTTCTATTTCGCCAAGGACTTCTTCGACCAGCGTCCGGGCACGGCTCTGGCAATGGTCCGGCTGGCCGACGATATGATGACCCCTGTTGGTCCCGTCACGACGGTCCTGCGAGCCTTCGCCGACTGGCAGATCTACGAACGCAACCGGCCCCTTTATGACAAGACCTGGGACGCCTGGCACACCATCGAGGGCGCGGCGGTGATCTACAAAGACGGCAAGTACTACTGCTTCTACTCCGGCGGCAACTGGCAGACGCCGGGCTATGGCGTTGGTTGCGCCGTGGCGGACCATGTCCTCGGCCCGTATGTGGATGAGCACAGCCGCGACGCCGCCGGCGTGCTCAAGAGCATCCCCGGCAAGCTGATCGGGCCGGGGCACAACTCCGTGATCCTGGGCCCTGATGGGCAAACGTATTTCATCGTGTATCACTCGTGGAACGACGACCGATCCGCCCGGCAGATTTGCATGGACCCGCTGGTCTGGACCGAGCAGGGCCCCAAGGCCTATCAGCCGTCACGAGGACGCAAACAGGTGCAACTGCCGTTGGGAGGCGATTGATCTGATGGAACGAATCCGATTGGGGCGAAGCGGGCTGTCGGTCTCGCCCGTTGCCTTCGGCACGTGGCAGTTGAGTCCCCGCTTCTGGGGCGACGTGGACAGGAAGCAGGTTCTTGCCGCCGTCCGGCTGGCGTTCGACAAAGCGATCAACTTCTTCGACACGGCCGATGCCTATGGCGACGGGTACGGCGAGAGCACGCTGGGCGAGGCCATCCGCGATCTGCCACGCGACGAGATCGTCATCTGCACAAAGGTGTACAACCATTTCAATCCGGACGGCTCGCGGTATCCCGATCTCAGCCGGGACCACCTGATCGAACGATGCGAGGCGTCGCTGAAACGGCTCGGCATCGAGACGATCGACTTGTACCTCCTGCATTTCTATGACGGGCTGACGCCGCTGGCAGAGGTGGCCGATACGCTCGCTGGACTGCGCGAACAGGGTAAGGTTCGTGCGATCGGCGTGAGCAATCACAGTGTCGAGCAGGTGCGGGCCCAGCGGTGCTTCGGGCCCTACGACGTCGTGCAGCCTCCATATAGCCTGATCGATCCGGCGGGCGAAAACGACCTGCTGCCCTATTGCCAGGGACAGGACCTCGGCGTGATGATCTATTCCCCGATGCACAAAGGACTGCTGACGGGCAAGTATCACGGCGACGAGACGTTTTCAGACTTCCGCAGGCACCATCCCGATTTTCAGGGGCAGCAGTTCGGCGATCTGTGCCGCGCGGTCCAATCGCTGGCGCCGATGGCCGAGCGATACGGATTGACCCTGTATCAGTTGATCCTGGCGGCCACGCTCATGCATCCGGCGATTCACGTCGCCGTCTGCGGGTTCAAGAACCCCGATCAGGTCGCCGAGGCGGCCGGTGCGATGGGCCGGCGGATCGAGCGGCCGGACGTGTTCGCCATCCGCAAAGCGCTCGGGCCGGCCGGGGCCAAGGTTATCGACGCCGCCGGCACACGAAAGTAGGGGCGAATCATGATTCGCCCCCGTCCCGATGTACGCCGAGATTGCCCCACATCCGGAGGGACAAAATGACGGACAGATTGGTTTCGATGATTGTCGCCGGCGCGATACTGATGGCAGCGGTTGGGCCGTCGAGCGCGGAGACGGGAGGTCGCATCGATCGCCATGCCCTCGTGACGCGACACAACGTCACGCTGACCAGTCCGGACCCACTGACGCCGCTGACGGTCGGCAACGGTCAATTCGCGTTCAGCGCCGACGTCACCGGCCTTCAGACGTTTGCCGAATACCACGAGCGAGGCACGCCGCTGTGTACGCAATCGCAGTGGGGCTGGCACACCTGTCCGCCTGCGGCGGACTACCGGATGGCCGATGCCCTGGAGGATTACGACGTGGCCGGACGCAAGGTGCCCTATGCTTCGGGCGTCGTTCCTTCCGGCGGCTACTCGCCCGCCGCCGAGTGGCTGCGTGCCAACCCGCACCGTCTGCATCTTGGCCGGATCGCTCTGCGGCTGACAAAGTCCGATGGCTCCGAGGCGAAGATCGAAGACCTGACCGAGACGTCGCAGACGCTCGATCTATGGTCCGGCCTGCTGGCGAGCGAGTTCAAGATTGCCGGGCAACACGTCAAGGTCCTGACCGTATGCCACCCAACGCGTGACATCCTGGCGGTTCGCATCGAGTCTCGGCTCGTCGAACAGGGGCGGCTGCGCGTATCACTGGCGTTTCCCTACGGCAATCCCGATTGGCGCAACGCCGCCGACTGGGACCAGGCCGACCGCCACACGACGCAGGCTCAAATCACGGGCTCTCAGGCCGCCCTGACGCGAACCCTCGACGCAAATCGTTACCACGTCCGCGTCATCGGATCGGGTCAGATGCGAATCCACCACACGTCGCAACACGTCTACGAAATGGATAGTCACGATGGCAACGCGATGGAGATTGTCTTCGCGTTCTCCGCGACCGAGATGATCGAACCCTTGCCGGACTTCGATGCCGTTCGAGCGGCGGCTGCGGCGCACTGGGAGCGATTCTGGCAGGGCGGCGGGGCCATCGACTTCTCGCAATGCACCGATCCGCGCGCCAAAGAGTTGGAGCGGCGAGTCGTGCTCTCGCAGTACCTGATGGCCGTCAACTGCTCGGGCGACCTGCCGCCCCAGGAGACGGGACTCGTCTACAACAGTTGGTTCGGCAAGTTTCACCTGGAAATGCACTGGTGGCATGGGGTGCACTTCGCGCTGTGGGATCGCCTGCCGCTGTTGGAGCGGAGCCTTTCCTGGTATGAGTCGATTCTGCCGGCGGCGCGAGCGACGGCGAAGCTTCAGGGCTATGAAGGCGTTCGCTGGCCCAAGATGGTCTCGCCCGACGGGCGGGACAGTCCGAGCAGCGTGGGCGTGTTCCTGATCTGGCAGCAGCCGCACCCGATCTACTACGCCGAGCTGTGCTGGCGCGCCCGCAGCGACCGGGAGACGCTCGAACGATACCGTGACATCGTGTTCGCGACGGCCAAGTTCATGGCGTCGTATCCCGTGTGGGACGAGGCAGGCGGGCGTTACGTGCTGGGGCCGGCGCTGATCCCCGCCCAGGAGAGCTATGGCCGCTGGCGCCGGACCGTGCTGAACCCGACGTTCGAGCTGGCCTACTGGCACTGGGCTTTGGAGACGGCGCAGAAATGGCGGCAGCGGCTCGGACTGGAACGTGACGCCGGGTGGGACCGCGTGATACGGCACCTCTCGCAGCCGACCGTTCGCGACGGAGTCTATATGGGGATCGAGACCGAGCCGTATACGATTCTCAGGGATCACCCTTCGATGCTCTGCGCGCTGGGCGTGCTTCCGCAGACGCCCCTGATCGATCCGGAGGTGATGCGGCGGACGCTCGATCATGTGATGACCGAGTGGGACTGGCCGAGCACGTGGGGCTGGGACTATCCGGTCATGGCGATGACCGCTGCCCGCCTCGGAGAGCCGGAAAAGGCAATCGACGCACTGTTCGTCGATGCCGAGAAGAACCGCTACCTCGCCAACGGACACAACTACCAGTCGGCCAGGCTGCCGGTCTATCTGCCCGGTAACGGGGGACTGCTGGCGGCGGTGGCGATGATGGCCGCCGGCTGGGACGGCTGTCCCGACCGGCCGAGCCCCGGCTTTCCAGACGACGGCACGTGGCGCGTCCGCTGGGAGGGGCTGCGGCGGATGCCTTGACCGACGGGCCGAGCATCGGGTATCTCTGTGGGAGACAACACCACATCGAAGAAGGCGAAGGAGAACATGGGTATGCGACGGACGCTGAAGATCAACAGCATTGCGATCGTAATGGTGGCATTTCTGTCTGTGGCCTGTGGCGGCGCGCAGCGACGGACCGAGAGCTTCAATGCCGATTGGCGTTTCGCCAAAGGTGAGCAGCCGGAGCAGGCTCGGCAGATGGACTTCGACGACTCCGGCTGGGAGGCGGTGCGTCTGCCGCACGATTGGGCGATCTCCGGCCCCTTCAATCCCAGCGAGAACGGCTACGCCGGCAAGCTGCCCTGGCGAGGCGTGGGGTGGTATCGCAAGACCTTCCGGCTCGACGAAGCGGACAAGGGCCGGCGGGTATATTTCGATTTCGACGGCGTGATGGCCTTTCCCAAGGTGTACGTCAACGGCCAACTGGCGGGCGAGTGGGATTACGGCTATATGGCGTTTCGCGTCGATGTCACGGACCACATCAAGTTCGGCCAAACGAACGTCGTCGCGGTCCAGGCCGACACGCAGCGGTGGGGCACGCGATGGTATCCCGGCGCGGGCATCTATCGCAAGGTGACGATGACCGTCTGCGACCCGGTGCATCTGGCGCACTGGGGCACGTTCGTGACGACGCCCCAAGTGGGTGACAAAGCCGCGACCGTCCAGGTGCGCTCCGTGGTAGACAACCATCGCGACGTCGAGTCTACGGCTACGGTGGAGATCGTCGTGCTCGACCCCAAGGGTAGATCGGTCGCATCCGGGCGGAAAGAGATTGTCGTGCCGGCCGGCGACTCAGCGGAGATCGATCAGTCGTTCACGATCAAGAACCCACAGCGATGGGACGTCGAGCACCCCCACCTGTACACCGCCAGGACGATCCTTCGCACCGCCGACGGCGCCGCGGACGTGGAGGACACGACGTTCGGCATCCGGACGTTTCGGTTCACGGCCGACGATGGGTTCCACCTGAACGGCCGACGCCTCCAGCTCTACGGCGTGAACCTGCACCACGACCACGGACCGCTCGGGGCCGCCTTCTATCGGCGGTCGATGGAACGCCAACTGGAGATCATGCGCGACATGGGCGTCAACGCCATCCGCACCAGCCACAATCCACCGGCCGCCGAGTTGCTCGAGTTGTGCGACCGGATGGGCTTTGTGGTCTGGGACGAGGCCTTCGACAAATGGGACGGCACCGCGGGGCGGCAGCGGGGCGAGCCGCCCCTGGAGGAGTTCGGCGAGCGGCAGATTCGCAACATGGTGATGCGCGACCGCAACAGCCCCAGCGTCGTCGTCTGGTCGATCGGCAACGAGATCGGCACGGGTCGCGAAGGCGTGACGCCGGAACGCGTGAAGTTCATGAGCGACTTCGTTCGCAAGTACGACCCGACGCGCCCCGTCACGATGGGTTGTCACATCCCCGGCATGGTCGATCAGCCCAACTTCGACGCGCTGGACCTGACCGGCTGGAACTACGACAGAAGATACGCCCGCTATCGGCAGAAGTATCCCGACAAGCCCATCGTCTACAGCGAATCGGCCTCGACCCTGAGCACGCGAGGGTTCTATACCCTGCCGCTGCCGAATCGCAAGAACCAGTATTCCAATCAGTTGCAGGTCGATTCGTACGACCTCAACGCCGCCGACTGGTCGGACATTCCCGACGTCGAGTTCAAGCTCATGGCCGACGACCGCTTCGTCGCCGGCGAGTTCGTGTGGACGGGGTTCGATTACCTCGGCGAGCCGACGCCGTTCAGCCAGGAGGCGCGCAGCTCGTATTTCGGCATCGTCGATCTATGCGGCATCCCGAAGGACCGCTTCTATCTCTATCGAAGCTACTGGCGGCCGGAGACGACCACCGTGCATATCCTGCCGCACTGGAACTGGCCCGACCGCGTCGGGCAGAACGTTCCGGTGTTCGTCTACACCAACGGCGATTCGGCCGAGCTGTTCCTCAACGGCAAGTCGCTCGGCCGCCGGCAGAAGGGTGTGATTCCCGAGCGACCGACCAACTTGGCGCGCGGGAAGGCCGCGACCGCAAGCTCCAGCCAGGCCGACCGCACGGCGGAGAAGGCCAACGACGACAGCAGGGAGACGCGTTGGACCGCGGCCTCAGGCGAGGCCGACCAATGGTGGCAGGTCGATCTGGGGCAGATTGAATCCGTCAAGTATCTGGCCCTCGAATTCGAGCGAGAAGAGAAGCTCTACGGCTACGAGATCGAGGTCTCATCCGACGGCTCGGCCTGGGAGACGATCGTGACCAAGCCCACCAGCCGCGAGCCGCGATGGGGTGGGCCGAAACGCATCTTCCACGATATGGATACACAGGCCCGGTACGTGCGAATCGAATTCAATGAGCTGCGCGAGAGGGCGTGGGCCAGCCTTGTCGAGTTCGCCGTCTATCCCGCGCACTGCGAGTCGGATTACTACGACGTGACCTACACGTATCGTCTGCGCTGGAACGACGTCGTCTACGAGCCGGGCGAGCTGAAGGCAGTCGCCTACAAGGCCGGCAAGAAGATCGGGCAGACGGTGATGCGTACGGCGGGCGAGCCGGCCGCGATTCGCCTGACGTCCGACCGGACACAGCTCTCCGCCACGGGCGAGGACCTTGCCTATGTCCTGGTCGAGGCGCTCGATGCCAAGGGGACGCTCTGTCCGCTGGCCGACCATCTCGTGCACTTCGAGATCGACGGCCCGGCCGAGATCGCCGGGGTCGGCAACGGCAACCCGCTTTCGCTCGAACCGTTCCAGAGCGACAGTCGCAGATTGTTCTATGGCAAGGCCATGCTGATCCTGCGCACGATCGAAGGACAGCGCGGACCGATTCGCGTCACCGCCCGCGCCGCCGGCTTGGAGGATGGGCGAGTACGTCTCCGCGCCGTGCGCTGAAATCCGTGGTAGGGGCAGGCCACCGTGCCCGCCCCCTGCAAAGAATGGAGTGCATGATGAGAACAAACGCATATCGATCATTGGTGCTTCTGCTCGGCGTCTTTCTGACCGGCACGGCCCTGGCCCTGGATGCGCCCATCGAGGTCACGTTCGCCGGCAGGATCTCCGAGCACAAATCGTCGCTGGCGGAACTGAACCCGCAATGGCCTTCGGACTGGTCGGCGTACGACTATCTCGTCGTGGAGATGAGGGCGTCGTCACCGCAGCGTTTCTCGGTGTGGATTCATACCGCCAACGGGCGGCGTCGCGTGATGTTCCAGCCGTACGGACAGAACATCTGGCTGCGCGCCTCGATCCCGCTGCAGTACTTCCGAGGCAGAGACCAGCGGGGCAACGACCTGGCGTCGGCCAACAATCGGCGTTTCGACACGTTCTGGCTTTCGACCTGGGGGCCGTTCGGCGACCTCCGGAACGTCGAGGCGCTGAGCGTGGTGATGGAGTATCCGCTGAATGAGCCCACGCTGGAAATCCGCTCCATCGAGCTGTCGAAGGAGGACAAGGGCTCGGCGTTTCTCGATTCTGAGCCACACGTCGATGAGTTCGGCCAGTGGGCCCGCGCCGATTGGCCTGGCAAGATCGCCAGCCGCGAGCAGCTTGAGAAGGAGCTGGCCGACGAGCGGGCGGCGCTGACGGGTCGCGACGCGTTCGGCTATAGCGAGTACGGCGGCTACAAGGCCACCAAGGCCGAGGCCACCGGCTTCTTCCGCGTCGAGAAGATCGACGGCAAGTGGTGGTTCGTCGATCCGCGCGGCCACCTGTTCCTCTCCACCGGCGCCAATTGCATCAACACCGGCCGGCGGCGCGGGGGCGATGCGCAGGACGCCCCGCCCGGCCGCAACCTCGTCTCACAGCGCATGAGCGCCTGGGGCTTCAACACCGTCGGCAACTGGTCGTGGTTCCAGGTCAGCGACGAGGCCGACCGCCAGGTGTACGTCGTGACGTTCCGGGCGCCGCGGGCCGAGCCGGCGTATCTGGGGATGCCCGACGTCTACTCGGAGGACTTTGCCCGCGACGTGGACGAGGCCGCCCGCCGTCAGTGCACGCCGCTCAAGGACGATCCCTGGGTACTGGGCTACTTCATCGGCAACGAGCCGGCCTGGCCGGGCCGCGAGAGCGAGGTCGTGGACATGTTCCTCAGCGGTCCCGATACCGCCACCAAGACGAAGCTCCGGGCCTTTCTGGCCACCGGTGACACGCCGGAGCGCCGAACCCAGTTCGTCTATGCGATGTTCGAACGATACCTCAAGCTGATCGGCGATGCGATCAAGCGATACGACGCGAACCACCTGAATCTCGGCATTCGGTTCGGCGGCACGCCCCCGGAGGCCGTAATGCGCATGGGCAGGGACTTCGACGTGTGCAGCATCAACGTCTACGAATACGAGCCGACGGCCAAGCTCCAGCGCGTATACGAGGTGACGGGCCGGCCGACCATGATCGGCGAGTTCCACTTCGGTGTGCCGGCCGACGGATTGGGCGCGGGCCTCGTCCAGACCGCCGACCAGATCGAGCGGGGCAAGGGCTATCGCTACTACGTCGAGCAGGCGGCGGCTTTGCCCGGCTTCGTGGGGGCGCACTGGTTCCAGTGGAGCGACCAGCCGGTGCTCGGGCGGTTCGACGGCGAGAACTACAACATCGGCCTCGTCGATATCACGAATCGTCCGTATGTGGAGCTGATCGAGGCCGCCAAGGCGACGCACCGGCGCCTGCACGATGTGCACGCCGGCAAGGCGACGCCCTTCAACGAGAGGCCCAAAGCCTCGGCGGCCGGCTCGCCCGGTTCGCCCTGGAACTGACCGACCAATCCGAGATGGGGTTACTGTGACGGCATGATGGCACAACCGACCGGCAAGATGGCAGTCTGCGCGATTGCCGCGCTCGTTCTGCTGAACGGCTCGCTGCGCGCGCAGCGGCAGGTGGAGTGGCTCGATCGCGGCGTGGTTGCGGTCCAGCGCAGCGACGAAACGATCTACGTCGGGTGGCGCATGCTGGGGACCGAGCCACAGTCCATCGCGTTCAACGTCTATCGCGACGGCCAACGCGTCAACGTCGGGCCGATTGCCGACTCGACGAACTTCGTCGACGAGCGCGGCAGTCCCGATGCGACCTATACCGTTCGCGCCGTGACCGATGGCGCGGAGGGCCCGCATTCGGCGCCGGCGGTGGTCTGGGCGCAGGACTACCTGACCGTTCTCCTTCAGACACCCCAGGGATACCGTCCGAACGACGCCTCCGTCGGCGATCTGACCGGTGACGGTGCATACGAGATCGTGCTGCACCAGGTCGGGCGCAGCCGGGACAACGCCTCGCGCGGCATGACCGACCCGCCGATCCTCGAAGCCTACCGCCTGGACGGCACGCTGCTCTGGCGGATCAACCTCAGCCGCAACATCCGCGAAGGGGCCCACTACACCCAGTTCATGGTCTACGACCTCGACGGCGACGGCAGAGCGGAAGTGGCGTGCAAGACGGCCGACGGCACTGTCGATGGAACCGGTAAGGTCATCGGCGATCCGAACGCCAACTGGGTCAACCGCGACGGGAAGATCCTCGACGGCCCGGAGTTCTTCACGATCTTCGACGGGCGAACGGGCGCAGCGCTGGCGACGACCGACCACATTCCGCCCAGAGGCGACGTCGGCGGCTGGGGCGGCATCGGCGGCAACGGGGATAACGACAACAACGGCAATCGGGTCGATCGGATGCTCGCGTGCGTCGCATACCTCGACGGGAGCCGGCCGAGCATCGTGATGTGCCGGGGCTATTACGGCCGGTCGGTACTGGCCGCCTGGGACTACAGAGACGGCAAGCTCACCTCGCGATGGGTCTTCGATTCGGCGACGCCCGGACTGGAGGCGTATTCCGGGCAAGGCAACCACAACCTCAGCGTCGCCGACGTGGACGGCGACGGCCGGGACGAGATCATCTACGGGGCGATGTGCGTGAACGACGACGGGACCGGCCTGTATTCGACCGGCCTGTGGCATGGCGACGCCATGCACGTGGGCGATCTGGACCCCAACCGGCCGGGACTCGAAGTGTGGGGCATCCACGAGAACGAGGTCCCCGTGCCGGGCTACGAGGACGGGTTCGGGGCGGCTATGTTCGACGCGGCCACGGGCGAGGTCCTCTGGGGCAGAGACCCCGGCCGGGACGTCGGACGCGGGGTGGCCGCCGACATCGATCCGAGGCATCCGGGCGCCGAGTGCTGGTGGAACACCTCGTCGGTTCTGTGCAACGCCAAGGGCGAACCCATCGGCCCGCGACCGCGGTCGCAGAATTTCGTCGTCTGGTGGGACGGCGATCTGCTGCGCGAGACCCTGAACGGCATTCGCATCGCCAAGTGGGACTGGGAAGACGGGGTCGAGGTTCCCCTGATGACGGCCGACGGCTGCGTGGCGAACAACGGCTCGAAGGCGACGCCGACGCTGAGCGCCGATCTGTTCGGCGACTGGCGTGAGGAAGTGATCTGGCCGACGCGGGACGGCAAGGCGCTGCGGATTTATACGACGACCATCCCAACAAAGCACCGCTTCCATACGCTGATGCACGATCCGCAGTATCGACTGAGCATCGCCTGGCAGAACGTGGGCTACAACCAACCTCCGCACGTGGGTTTCTTCCTCGGCGCGCAAATGGCGCCGGCGCCTCGACCGAACATCCGGCTTGTCGGAGACAATTCACCGCCAATTGGGAGCAAGTGAGAATGATGAGTATCTGCAAGATGACCTATGCATTGTATCTGGCGATCATCCTGTGTTTCGGTGGTTCGGTCAGTGCCGTTGAGGTGCGGTCGCCCAACGGCCTGATGAGCGTCTCGTTCGAAGTCAAGGACTTCGAGGGCGCGCCGGCGTGCCCGGTGTACAGCGTTCGATACGAGGACCAGATCGTCGTGAGTGAGTCCCGGCTTGGACTGGAACTCGAAGGCGGTCGTCTTGGCGACGGGGTGACGGCCACCATTCTCTCGACCGCAAACCATGATACGACGTGGAAACCGGTCTATGGCGAGCGGAGCAGTATCCGCGACCGCTACAACCAGATCGAGATTCAACTGACAGAGACGCAGGCCCCCCATCCGATCGTGCAATTGACGTTCCGCGCTTACGACGAGGGCGTGGCCTTCTGCTATACGATTCCGAAACAGGACGGGATGGATCGCGTCACGATTTCAAGGGAGGCCAGCGAATTTCGGTTTCCAGGCGACTACGCGGCGTGGGCGGTGTACAGCGCGCAGGGCCCGTACGAAAAAGTCACGCTGGGCCAGATCAAGCCGGGCTGCGAACGGCCGCTGGTGATCCAGCCGGCCAATGATGTGTATCTTGCCGTAGCTGAGGCTCGCTGTGTGGACTACGCGCGAATGAAGCTGGCCCCGCTGACGGGCCGGGCCCATAGTCTGGTGAGCGATCTGAGTGGCCCGGTCGAGGCGGCGCTGCCGCTGACGACGCCCTGGCGTGTGATCATGGCTGCCGACCGGCCTGGGCAGTTGCTGGAGAACAACGACATCCTCCTGAATCTGAATGCGCCGTGCGCGATTGCCGACACCTCGTGGATCAAGCCGGGCAAGGTGATTCGCGAGGTCTCCTTGACCACCGCCGGCGGCAAACGTTGCGTGGACTTTGCCGTGCAGCGCAACCTTCAATACATCGAATACGACGCCGGCTGGTACGGCCCGGAGTATTCGGATGAATCGGACGCGACGACAGTGACGCTCGATCCGAAGCGCTCCAAAGGGCCGCTCGATCTGCACGAGGTGATTCGCTATGCCGAAGAGCATGGAATCGGGGTCATCGTGTACGTCAATCGCCGGGCCCTGGAGAAGCAGTTGGATGAGATCCTGCCGCTCTATCGGCAGTGGGGGATCAAGGGCGTCAAGTACGGGTTCGTCAACGTTGGCTCGCAGCGATGGACGGGCTGGCTGCACGAGGCGATCCGCAAGGCGTCCGACCATCAACTCATGGTGGACGTGCACGACGAGTACCGCCCGACCGGCTATTCGCGCACGTATCCGAACTTTATGACCCAGGAAGGCATCCGAGGCGACGAAGAGCGGCAGCCCAACGAGATGAGCCTGACGACGCTGTTCACGCGGATGATCGCCGGAGCGGCCGACAACACGATCTGCTACCTCGACAAGCGGGTGTTCGAGCAATCGACGCATGCCTATCAACTGGCCAAGGCCGTCTGCTTCTACAGCCCGTGGCAGTTCCTCTATTGGTATGATCGGCCGGAGATGTTCGACGATGAGCCGGAGTTGGAGTTCTTCGACCATTGCCCGACGGTATGGGATCAGACGAAGGTGCTCGAAGGTCGCATCGGCGAGTACGCGATCATGGCCCGGCGCAGCGGCTCGAACTGGTTCATGGGCCTGATGAACAGCGGCCAAGCCCGCACGTTCGACGTCTCGCTCGGTTTCCTCGATTCGGGCACAAAGTACGTCGCCCACATCTACTCGGACGACCCCACGGCAGCCACGCGGACGGGCGTGCGGATCGACCGCTTCGCCGTGGACTGCAACACGGTGCTCAAGATGGGCGCCTCCGAAAAGGGAGGCCAAGCCATTCGCATTGTCCCGGCATCACCCGAGGACCGCTACCAGCCCTATGCGAGATAGCCCTGTCGCGCGGTCTCAGTTGGTGAAGAGGTCGAAGATGTTGCCGAGCATGTTCGTATCGGCCTTGTAGATCTCGGTATAGCGACACCGCGTGCAGGTCACGGTGGAGAAGCGTCGGCTCTGCACGTCGAAAATCTTGCTCCAGAAGCCTCCGGCCGCCCGAATCTCGCCCGTTTCGAATTCCATGCCGCGGCATTTGGGACACGTGTAGTTGATTGTCTGCATCGGTGCATCTCCTGAGGAACCAATGTGGCGACGTCCTTCTGAATAGACGCTTCAATACCCAAACCCTTTCCAAATCGGCAGAAATACGACGCGTATTTCCTGTCACCTCAGAAATCCGATAGCATACCATTTAGCTATGGTATTGCAGCGGCGTAAACTCCTTCGTGCAATATTCGTAGTCCCATAAGCGTCTACTGTAACAGGAGGCGCATGGGCGACATATATAGATAGTGTGCCGCCAGCTAAGGAGGGTTGGACAACGGTTTTCCATTGTCCGGACAGCTCTGTTGGGCTTTCTTGTTTTGGGAGATGCGACGTGTACATCGGACAAGAATCTGGCGAACCTCTGGTTCATAAGTCTTCCTCACTGCCTCCTTTCCGATACGAAGCGGGGTATTGCCTCAACGTCAGCGACCGCGGCAGCGCTGGCGTGAAACTGGAGTTGAGCCATGATGGCGATGTCGGGGCAGCCCTCCTGTTGCCGCCGGAGGCGGTCCAGGAGCTGGGCCGCTGGCTGCTGCGGACGCTCGGTCAGGACGAATACGGATTCCCCGTCGAGTTGTCGGGGATTCTGGAGCGGATCAGCAAGGCGAAGAAAACAAACCCAATTCTCCAACGGGGCGACAAAACGCGCATCCGCGAGGCGATCCGGGCGCTGAAGGCCTGACCTTCCGCTCAGGGAGAGATCGCTATCTGGCAGCCAGGACGGCGGCTTGAAACTCCGGCGAGGCAGCAAGCTGCCGGGCCAGAAGTGTATATCCTTCGGCCAGCGGGTGGCTGGAATCGGCGTAGAGTTCGGCTGCAAGCGGGGCGACCATCAGGTGAGGGATACGGTTCTCCGTAAGCCACCGCTCGATTTGTCCCTTCAGAGTACAATAAACGACGGCGTTCTCGGCTGTGAGCATGTGCTCGTTGAAGGGCCCCACGAGGACGAAGACACGATTTCCTTGCGTCTGCAATCGATCGACGGCCCGGCGGAAGAGGAGCCATTGAAGAGAGCCGTCAAGGTCCACCCACCCCACGTCGCGTTTGGAGCCTCCCCGATCCAACCATGTGGTGGCTCTCTCCGCCTCAGTGCCTTCCGGCTCGGCCAGCGGCTCGGTCAGTGCGGCCAGGGGATTCTCATAGGGATTCTGCAGGGTCCAGGCGGGCAGGTCCATCCCGTCGAGATAGGCGATTCTCAGGTGGCCGATCCAACGCACGAATGGGACGCTGCGTTCGAAAACTGCGCTGAGACGGGCCGAGAACGACGCCTTGTAGCAGGGGATCCTCGGTCGGAATTGCGGGACGAGCTTTGGATGGTTGAAGTGGAACTCCTTGGTCGTTTGCAGGTCGTGCGTGGCCGAGCTGATCCACAGCGGGTTGAAATGAAGCACCACGGTTTGGTTTGAGATGTTGCGGGCGTAGTGCTCGATCAGGCCGGCCAGCGCCGCCGGATGGGCCCCGTCCAGCCCGAGATTCGCGAAGCGCTCCTCGCCCACGATGTCGTTGAGACAGTGCGAAAGCGTCTGGTCGAGCCGTACGTAATGGCCCCAGATCACCGAGTCGCCGATCACGGGGACCTTCCCATGACCAGACGCCACGCGGCAGTGGCGGGCATAGAGCCAGTAGTCGCTGCTCAGTGTGTAGGGGAGGCGGTAGTCCGGGCCCGGCTCGAAGGTCTCCACGTGCGTCCAGAGCAGCGGCGCCGAGAGCAACAGGGCCACAAGCACGACAGCGACGGCGAGCCACTGACGCCCCGTCAGCCAGACGGCGTTTGAATTCAGCATCGCATTGTCTTTGCGTTCTTCTGCCATCGCTCAGAACTGCATATAGATGAACGGCTGTTCTCCCGAGGGGGCGAACAGCGCCAAGTACGCGAGCATGAGGACGACAAGTCCCATGCGGACCGCCTTGTATTCGAGCGCCCAGCGCAGCCGAGACTCGAATACATATTGATAGCACCACACCGCCGCGATCAGAAGGATCGCCAACAGCGGGCAACGGGGGTCGGTAATACCCGAGCTGAAGATACGGATCACGATCTGCCGGGCATCGGCCACCGTCTCGGCACGAAAGAAGATCCAGGCAAACGTCACGATCGCAAACACAAATGCCTGCTTCATGAAAGCCGGGACGCCGTCCCTGTAGAACGCCGTACGCTCCAGTTCCCGCGTAGCGAACCGCCCGAGGGCATGGACAGCTCCCCACAGGACGAAGGTCCAGGCCGCGCCGTGCCACAGGCCCGAGAGCACCATCGTCACAAAGATGTTGCGGTAGGTGTTGAAGCGGCCTTTGCGGTTGCCGCCAAGCGGGATGTAGACGTAGTCCTTGAACCAGGACGAAAGGCTGATATGCCAGCGGTTCCAGAACGCGCCGAGGCTCGTGGCCAGGTACGGGTTGTTGAAATTGAGCATCAGGCGGAGGCCCATCATCGCGGCGATGCCGCGCGCCATGTCCGTGTACCCGCTGAAGTCAAAGTAGATCTGCCAGGCGAAAAGGAAGGTGGCGAGAATCAGCGCCGGCGCCTGGACGTCGCCCGGCGCCGCGTAGACCTTGTTGACGTACAGGGCCAGGTAGTTGGCCAGTGCGACCTTCTTGAACAGGCCCACGACGAAAAGAGAGAGCCCGTCGGAGAAATCGCTCGCGGTAATCTTCGGCGTTTGTCGCAACTGGGGCAACAGGTTGCCGGCGCGTTCGATCGGTCCGGCCAACAGGCGCGGAAAGAAGGCCACGAACGTAGCGTAACGGACGAAGCTCGTCTCCCGCTCGATGGTCCCGCGATAGCTGTCGATGACATAGCCCATCGATTGAAACAGATAGAACGACAGACCCGCCGGCAAGAGAATCCCCGGCGCAGAGAGCAGGTACGGGACATTCAGCGCCGAGAGCAGCGCGTTGACATTGTCGGTGGCGAATTGCCCATACTTGAAGAGGCCCAGAACCACAAGATTGTTGGCGATGCTGACCCAGAGCCATCGCCTTTTTCTTTCACTCCTGGCCATCCGCGCAACGACGAGGTAGTCCACGACGCTGACGTACGCGATCGGGAAGAGGTATCGCCAGTCCAGCCAGGCATAGAAGACATAGGACGTCGCGAGCAGCCAGGGCAGCCGCAGCCGAGTCCCCTTCGCGAGCAGATAGAGGGGATAGGCGATCAGGAAGAAGATCAGGAATGACCACGTCTGGAACAGCATCCGAGGTTCTTCTTACTCCATCAGCGCGCGGATGTGGGCCTCGACCGACGCGGCCAGAAGGTCCGGGCCATACCCGCCTTCCAGGACGCAAACGAGTCTGCCCTGGCAGCACGTTTGAGCGATCTCCTTGACGATTCGCGTCAGGCGTGAGAACCCTTCCACGGTGACCTTCATGCCACCAAGAAGGTCGCCGGCCTGGGCATCGAACCCGGCAGAAACAAAGACGAACTCGGGCGAAAAGGCCATCGCCGCCGGACGCAGTTGCTGCTCGAACGCCTCGATGAACTCGCGGTCCCCCGAGCCGGCGGGAGCGGGCACGTTGATCGTCAGATCCGAACCGGCCCCGGCACCGGTCTGTGAGGCGCTGCCGGTGCCCGGATAGAAGGGCCATTGGTGGATGCTGAAGTACAGCACGTTGGGGTCGTCGTAGAACGCCTCCTGCGTCCCGTTGCCGTGGTGGACGTCCCAATCGGCGATGAGGACCCTGGACAGGCCATACTTGCCCTGCACGTAGCGGGCGCCGATGGCGACATTGTTGAAGATGCAGAACCCCATCGCTCGATCCTTCGTCGCGTGGTGGCCGGGTGGCCGAACCGCACAGAAGGCGTTGGCCACGTCGCCTGCGATCACCGCATCGACGGCGGTCAGCACTCCTCCGGCCGCCAGGACAGCCGCGTTGTACGACTGTCGGGAAACTGGCACGTCGCCCGAGTCCAGGTACCTGTCACCGGACTCACACGTGGCCTTGGCCCGCTCGATGTATTCGGCGTTGTGAATCGTCTCGATCCACTCCATCGGTGCGGGCGCCGGCGACAGAGGCGTGAGTTCGGCGGCGAGCCCGGCCGTCTCCAGCCGGCCAAGGATCGCGGTGAGTCGCTCGGGAGACTCGGGATGGCCGGGGCCGGTCTTATGCTCCAGATACACTGGATCGTAGACGAACCCGGTTTTCAATTGCGGGCGTGCGATGTCTGTCGGGATGCTTGCAGATGCGGCGTTGACGGGCGGCCGCAGATGCGGCGCCGGAACGGCATGCTCGCACGGACCATCCCCAGGTCCTGCGGACTTGAGGCTGCCACCCGCCGCGTCCGGTGCCTCTTTGGGCGCCTTGCGGACGCAGCGGAAACCGATCGCGTCGTTGGCCAGACAGGTGTCGTCGATCGCCGGATCGCTCGCCCGATACGCGGATCGGCAGCTCTCGGCATTGGAGTTCCATGCGCCGCCTCGGATCACCCGGTCGGTCCCTTCGGCCGGCCCGCGTGGGTCCTTCTCCAAGCCCTTGGAATAGTAATCCTCGTTGTAGCGATCATTGCACCATTCGGCGACGTTGCCGTGCATGTCGAACAGGCCCCACCGATTGGGCTTCTTCTGTCCCGCTGGATGGGTCCTGTTCCCCGAATTCTCCGCAAACCAGGCGTGGTCGCCAAGTGCGCGCGGGTCGTTGCCGAAGCCGTACTCGGTCGTCGTCCCCGCCCGGCAGGCGTACTCCCACTCGGCCTCCGTCGGGAGGCGATAGCCGTTGGCGTCGAAATTGCACTCCCACGTCTGCTCGTCGTAGCAGGGCTCGAGCCCCTCGGCCATCGATCGATCGTTGCAATAGAGAGCCGCATCGGTCCAGTTGACCTGCTCCAACGGCTGGTTGGGGCCTTTGAAATGGGAGGGGTCTGGAAGCTCGTACCTCTTGAACTGCTCCTGAACGACTTCATGGCGATCCATCCAGAAAGAGCTGATCCACACCCGGCGGACCGGCGACTCGTCGCTCTGGCCTTTCGCGCTGCCCATCTCGAACCATCCTTCCGGGATCACGACCATCTCGATGCCGCTCGCAGTCGTTCGCCGTTGCGGTGTCTTGGAGGCCTCCTCCGTCCGCTGACAGCCGGGGATCGCCCCTATTGCCACCACGAACAAAAGCGCCGTCGTCCTTGCTTTGGCAGAGTGCAACTGCATCAGTCTTCCTTTACGCACGATGACGGTTCGAGTTTCATCGCCCCGTCTATGGGATCGGCACCCAGTCGGGCTCCTTGTTGTGCCGGCCGTCGGTGGTGATCTGGACCCATCGGCCACTCAGATCGCCGATGCAGATGTTCCAGCCCTCGGCCATTCCTCCGACCTGCTGGCCGCCCCGTGAGGGACCGTAGCTGAACGTGATGTACTTGCCGTCGGGGGAGAGGTCCACGTGGTAGACCTTGAAGTTGTGGCTGCACCGGACGATCTCGCGGATATTCGTCACCTTGGGCTCGGGGCCTCTCAGGTTGATCTCGGCGATCTGAAGGTTCCAATCGGTCTCGCCCCAGACCATATGGGTCCCATCGAGGCTGAATTCGGGCCGACAACCCTTTACTCCCCAGGTCGCCAGATCGAAGACGCGCCGGCCAAACGCCTCGAACGCAATGATCGTGTCGCTGTAGCCCATGCCCCCATGCACGGCCGCCAGGAACCACCGGCCGTCCGGGGACCAGCAGATGGCGTAGAGATGGTGCAGATCGGTGTTCGCATGAGGCTGATGCCACGTGTTGTCCAGATGGTAGAACATCAGCCCGTCCGTGGCATATTCCCGGGTGGTATACCGCTCGTATTCGCCCGTCAGATAGGCAATGCTCTTGCTGTCGAACGACCAGCAGGGCTCGCGGGCGTTCTCGGCCACATGGACCCGGTCGGTACCGTCGATATTCATATGGTAGACGTGTCGCGTGCGGCTTCGGCCGGAGCCCTCGTCCACAACGAAGCAGATCTTCGTGGCGTCGGGCGAGACGTGTGGATACATCTCGTCCACGTCGGGCGTGTTGGTGAGGTTGACGGGGTTCGAGCCGTCCGCGTTCATCATGAAGATTTCCCAGTTGGCTTTGCCCTCCGTCGGGCGATAGGTCTCGTAGACCAGCTTGTAGGGGATGGTCTCCAGGGCGATGGCCTCGCGAGGAAGGGGGATCTGCTTCGGTCGCATCCGAGTGGCGGCACCTCCAGGCTGAGCCTGCGGGGACTGACCCGCCATTGACGCTGCTGGATCTGCGACAAGAAGGCACCCAAACGACAGCAGGATGGCTAAAACGGGCAAAATACGCTTCATGGTGGGCATTCCTCGACAGCAAACAGGCGTCAAAATCGTTGGCATTTCTCGCCGGACAGCATACCGCGCGCCCCGGGACCCCGCAAGGGGCTGTTGCGACCCCAAGGGCCCGTGCCGGGAGACTGCCCCTCTTCGGCCTGGGCTGAGGTCGGAGCAATGGCTTCTTTTTTCCTTGCCATCCGGACCGGCCGCGCGGTAACATATGCTATCCTGTTCTGGGGAGACGTTTCATAGGGAGGTGTTATGAACGGCAAGTCCATGTGTCACCGGGGGGCTCGGAGGCGCCGAGCCTTTACACTCATCGAACTGCTCGTCGTCATCGCGATCATCGCGATCCTCATGGCGATCCTGATGCCGGCCCTGCACCGGGCCCGCGAGCAGGGTCGCCGGGCTGTCTGCCTGGGCAATCTCAAGCAGTTGAGCCTGGCCTGGATCATGTACGCCGATGACAATGACGACAGACTCGTCAATGGCGCCGCCGGCAGCCATGCGGACTATGACTGGGGCAAGCACGCCAAGGAACGGCCCTGGATCGGAGTCGTCTGGCACAGCAATTACGGCGCGGGCGAGCAGTTGCCCGAGGACGAACAGCGCGCACAGATCATGGAAGGGGCCCTGTGGCCCTATGTCAAGCAGACCAAGCTCTACCAGTGTCCCACCGGCCGACGGGGCGAGATGGTGACGTATGGGATCGTGTTCTCGATGAATGCCGTCGAGCACGCCGAGGTCAAGGGCATCAAAGGGACCCATATCAAGCGTCGCAGCGAGATTCACAACCCGGCTCCATCGTATCGGCTCGTCTTCATCGATGAGGGATGGATGACGCCCGACGCTTATGCGGTGTATTACGCCAGCGAACAATGGTGGGACGACCCTCCGGTGCGCCACGGGGACGGGACGAATGTCTCGTTTGCCGACGGTCACGCCGAGCATTGGAAATGGAAGGGGATGGACACCATCAAACGGGCCCGCCTCGTCGAGTTCAACCACCAGGGCGCCTGGGCCCCGGAGTCGCAGGAGGGTTTCGAGGACCTGTATCAGATGCAGAGGGGTTGCTGGGGCAGGCTCGGCTATACCCCCAGCTACTGAGCAAGGCAGGGTGAAGATCGCTGACCGGCGACGGGACCGCCTGCGCGGTCGGTCTCGGTGGAAGGTGGAGAAGACAACAGGTGCGGACCGAAGTGCGCCACATCCCGCAGAGAAGATGCGTGCCTACGCGGCAGCGCAGCATGATCCCATTTCATCATGATTTGAAGGAGGATTGGTTATGCGCGTTATAGTGTCTTATCTGATTCTACTCATGTTGATACTGAGTGTGGCTGACAGCGCCTCGGCCGATCTGGTAGGGTACTGGAAGCTGGATGAAGACGGCGGCGATGTCGCCTATGATTCCAGCGGCAACGAGAACCACGGGACCCTCGATGGCGGCCCGACCGTCGTCGATGGGCAATACGGAAAGGCCCTGGCGTTCAACAACAGCCGCGTCACAATTCCCGCCTCCGAGACGCTGACGGGGAAGCTGTTTCAAGGAGAGTTCACGCTGTCCTTCTGGATCAACCCGACACGAACCGGAAACACCTGGCAGCAGGTCTTTCGGGCAATGACGAGCAGTTCGTCCAATGACACGGTCTTCATCAACAATGACGGGCACCTCACGTGGCGAGGTTTTGTCGGCGGAACCTGGACCGTTCTGTGTTCGACGGCGGCCGGTGTCGCTCCGGCCAACCAATGGACCCATGCCGCCGTGGTGGGCGATGCGACGACCTTCCGCATCTACGTCAACGGGGCTCTTTCACAGGAAGCGGCCCGCCAGACAACGGATGGCTCCAACGCGAACTATCACATCGGCGGTGATCCCGGCGCTACAGGCGAATCCTATGCGGGTATGGCCGACGACGTGGCCGTCTTCAACCACGCGATGACCGAACGGGAAGTCCAGGCGGCCATGGCGGGGATCGCGGCGGCGGAACTGGCCGCTGGTCCCTCTCCTGAGGATGAGGCCGTCGATGTGCCTCGGGGTGTTGTCCTGAGCTGGATGGCCGGCGAGTTCGCCGCGACACACGATGTCTACTTCGGCGCGTCGTTCGACGACGTCAACGCCGCCAGCCGAGCCAACCCGATGGGCGTGCTGGTCGGCCAGAATCAGAGCGCCACGACCTATGACCCGGCCGGTCTGCTCGATTTCGAAACGACCTACTACTGGCGCGTCGATGAAGTCAACGCCGCTCCCGACAACACCATCTTCACGGGCAAGGTCTGGAGCTTCACCACCGAGCCGGTGGCCTATGCGATCGAGGCGGTCATCGCCACGAGCAATGGTATCGCCGACCCCGGCGCCGGACCGGAGAACACCGTCAACGGTTCCGGCCTCGATGACCTCGATCAGCACTCGACCCTCAGCAGCGACATGTGGGTAACCAAGGCGCCCGAGGAAGAACCCTTGTGGATTCAGTACGAGTTTGACCGCGTCTACAAGCTGCACCAACTCCTCGTCTGGAACTACAACGTGCAGTTCGAGCCGATGCTCGGCTTCGGAATTCAGAATGCAACGATTGAGGCCTCCGCCGACGGCGCCGAGTGGGTCAGTCTGGGCGACGTCCAGTTGAATCAGGCCGAGGCCAAGGCCACCTACACCTACAACACGACGGTGGATCTGCAGGGCTCAGCCGCCAGGTTCGTCCGCCTGACCGTCAACAGCGGTTTCGGCGGGCTGGGCCAATATGGTCTCAGCGAGGTCCGCTTCACCTACATTCCCGCCCAGGCGCGCGAGCCGCAGCCGGCCGACGGCCAGACGGATGTGGATATAAGTAGCTCGCTGAGCTGGCGGGCCGGCCGCGACGCCGTCTCGCACGAGGTCTACTTCGGCGCGAACACGGAGGATCTGCCCCTGGTCGATACCGTCGATCAGGCCGTCTTCACACCGGCCGAAACGACCTTCGGAACCACCTACTACTGGCGAGTCGATGAGGTGAGTGACGAGACCTGGGCCGGCGAAACGTGGAGCTTCACGACGCAGGAATATGCCCTGGTCGAAGGCTTCGAGAGCTACACCGACGACATCGACGCCGGCGAAGCGATCTTTGATACCTGGCTCGACGGCTGGGTCAACAATACCGGCTCGACCGTCGGCCACCTCCAGACTCCGTTCGCCGAGAAGACGATCGTTCGCAGCGGCAAGCAGTCGATGCCGCTGACCTACAACAACACGGACTCGCCGTACTACTCCGAGGCCGTGCGGACCTGGGACACGCCGCAGGACTG
>ENA-UOUL01002017-UOUL01002017.1-bioreactor-metagenome-genome-assembly--contig:-NODE-2017-length-25499-cov-7.572693_pt1 | contig 25499 bp, 23 predicted proteins | sample MGYA00249838_ERZ747220 | MGnify/ENA primary metagenome ERZ747220 (study PRJEB28778, sample SAMN05720191) | bioreactor metagenome | isolation source: Anaerobic biogas reactor | place: USA:Washington...
CAGCGCGGGCAGATAATCCTGGCCATGAACCCCTCCTACATGATAGGAGTTAGGGGTTGAAATGACACTATACCCAATAAAAAAAGCAAAATCAAAATAGGTGGGCATCCTTTCATCACGCGTGGGGAGGCCCCCCGGTGGTGGTAACAACGGCATTCGGGTACAGGGAACTATTGGAGATCGCCCGGGTTCCCACGGGCAAAAAGATCGACCTTAGAAAGGACTTCGACCCCGGTTTTTCACCTCCCGGGTGGGACAAGGAGACAGCGAACCAGAGGCTGGAGGAGGGCGTCCAGGCGCTCGCCGAATGGCAGGACAAGCTGTACGCCGACGATCGGTACGCCGTTCTGATCGTCCTGCAGGCGCTGGACGCCGCGGGCAAGGACGGCACGATCAAGCATGTGATGTCGGGGGTCAACCCGCAGGGGGTGAACGTCACGAGCTTCAAGGCCCCCTCGTCGGAGGAGCTGAGCCACGACTACCTCTGGCGCATTATCAGGGCCCTTCCCGAGCGGGGCCACATCGGGATCTTCAACCGCTCGTACTACGAAGAGGTGCTGGTGACGAGGGTGCACCCCGAGCTCCTTGAGAAGCAGAACCTCCCGCCGAACATCGACCGGGCTCGGATCTGGAAGCAGCGCTACGAGGAGATCAACAACCTCGAGAAGTACCTGGTCGACAACGGCATCATCGTGCTGAAGTTCTTCCTGAACGTCTCGAAAGAGGAGCAGCGGAAGCGGTTCATGGAGCGGTTGACCCTCGCGGAGAAGAACTGGAAGTTCTCCGCGGCAGACATCCGGGAGCGGGGGTTCTGGGACCAGTACATCGACGCGTACGAGGACCTCTTCAATCACACGAGCACCCCGTGGGCTCCGTGGTACATCATCCCGGCGGACGTCAAGTGGGGGACGCGCCTGGCCGTCGCGGCGATCATCTACAACACCCTCGCCGACCTCGGGGTCGACTACCCCGAGGTGAGCGAGGAGGCGAAACGGGAACTGCGCCTCGCACGGCTCGAGCTCGAGGACGAGGCCGATGCGCCCCCGCAGCAGAACGAAAAACCGAAGAAGAACAGGAAGAAGGGGTGATTCCCATGTCCTGCAGGAGAGATAAACGGGAGCGCCGCTGTTCGCTGGACCCTATGAAGCCCGGCGGCGTCCAGGAGCACGGGACGCGAGGAGGTCACCATGGCTGACCCGGCGCCGCCACCGCCCGGTGAAGCGTGCGACGGGACGGCCTGGTATTCCCTGAACCCGGAGGAGGTCGAGCAGCGGCTCGGCGTCACCCGGGAGGAGGGGCTCAGCTCGGCAGAAGCCTCGGCGCGGCTCGCGGTGCACGGCCGGAACGTGCTCGAGGAGGAGAAGCGGAGCCCCGCCTGGCAGCGGTTCCTGCGGCAGTACAAGGAGTACATGCAGATCGTGCTGGTCCTGGCCGCGATCGTGAGCTACTTCATCGGCGAGTACCGGACGTTCTATCTTCTGATCGTGCTGACCCTCTTCATCGCCCTGATGGGCTACAAGCAGGAAGAGAAGGCGGCGGCGAGCGTCGCCGAGCTGAACCGGATGATGCGGATCGTCGCGAAGGTGCGGCGCGACGGCGGGATCGTCCAGGTCGAGGCCGACCAGGTCGTCCCCGGCGACATCGTGATCCTGGACGCGGGCGACCGCGTCCCGGCCGACGGGCGGGTCGTCGCGGCCGCGAACCTCCAGATCGAGGAGGCGGCGCTCACGGGCGAGAGCACCGCCGTCGAGAAGACCACCGGGGCGATCGCGGCGCCGGACCCGCCCCTCGGCGACCGGGTGAACATGGCCTTCATGAACACCGGCGTGACCCGGGGCCACGGCGAGATCGCGGTGACCGAGACCGGCATGCGCTCGGCGGTCGGCCACATCGCGACCATGCTCCGCGAGACACGGCAGGAGAAGACCCCGCTCACCCGGCAGATCGACCGGGTCACGCTCTTCATCATCGGGATGGCGGCGCTGGCCTTCCTCTCGATCGTCGTGATCGGGCTCCGCCAGGGCCAGTCGTTCACGGACCTCTTCACGATCGGCGTCTCGCTCGCGATCGGCTCGATCCCCGACGCCCTGCCCGCCGTCGTCACCACGATCCTGGCGCTCGCGACCGTCGAGATGGCGAAGAAGAACGCGATCATGAAGAGCCTGCCCGCGGTCGAGACCCTGGGCTCGACGTCGGCCATCAACTCGGACAAGACCGGGACCCTGACCCTGAACCAGATGACCGTCCGGGTCATCTCGACGGTCGGGCACCGCTACACCGTCTCGGGGGAGGGCTACAGCTTCGAGGGGCGGATCGAGCGGACGCGCGGGGACGAGCACGAAGACCTGGACCCCGTCCTCTTTCCCTGCGCGCTCTGCATCGACACCGAGGTCCGGGACGGCGAGGTGATCGGCGACCCGACGGAGGGCGCGCTCTACGTCCTGGCGCAGAAGGGCGGCGTGAACGTGGAGGAGTTCCGCCGGAACACCCCGCGGCTCGCGAGCATCCCGTTCGACTCCGACTACAAGTTCATGGCGACCTTCCACCGGATGACCGGCGCCGACGGCTGGCCCGTGGTCCGGGCCTATGTCAAGGGCGCGCCGGACGTGGTGCTCGGGCGCGCCGCGTACGGTTTGATGCCCGACGGCTCGATCCGGACCCTCTCCGCCGGGGACCGGGCGATGATCTTGGCCGAGAACGAGCGGATCGCCGCCGATGGCATGCGCGTCCTGGCGTTCGCGCAGCGGGACCTGGACCCGGTGGCGTTCGACCCCGGGGCGGACCTGATGCCGCTGATGCAGGACCTGGTGATGACCGCGTTCGTGGGGCAGGTCGACCCGCCCCGCACCGAGGTCCGGGACGCGATCGAGACGGCGCGGCGCGCGGGGATCCGGGTCAGGATGATCACCGGGGACCACGCGGTCACGGCCGGCGCGATCGGCCGCGAGCTCGGCATCGAGGGGCGCGCGATCACGGGCGCCGAGTTTGCCGCGATGGGCGACGAGGAGGCGGCCCGGGAGATCGACGGGATTGGGGTGGTCGCCCGCGTCGCGCCCGAGCACAAGGTCAAGCTGGTGAACGTCCTGAAGCGGACCGGCAACATCGTGGCCATGACCGGGGACGGTGTCAACGACGCCCCCGCCCTGAAGGCGGCCGATATCGGCATCGCCATGGGTATCACGGGCACGGACGTCGCAAAGGGCGCGGCGAAGATGATCCTGACCGACGACAACTTCGCGACGATCATCTCGGCCGTCGAGGAGGGGCGGAAGGTCTACGACAACCTGCAGAAGTTCCTGCGGATCCAGATCGCGAACCTCTTCATGTTCGTTCTGGCGTTCACGGGGTCGTCGGTCTTCGGGATCGCGGGCACGGCTCTCTTCAGCCCGGCGCAGGTGCTCTGGATACACATGCTGATCGTCGCCCCGATCGGGATGATGCTCGGGATGGACACAGCGTCGCCGGGGATCATGCTGCGCCGGCCCCGCCCGGCGGACGAGGCGATCATCAGCCGGGGGATGTACGTTCGGCTCCTCGTCGTCGGCGCATTCATGGCCGCAGGGACGCTAATCCTCTTCCAGGTCGGTAAGACCGCCTACGGCTCGTTCCAGGTCGGGCAGACCATGGCGCTGGTCTCGCTCTCGCTCATGAACATCGCCGTCGCGCTGAACCTCCGGTTCCCGGCGGACACCGCGTTCAGCAGCTCGACGTTCTCGAACGCCCGTCTCGTGTACGCCTATCTCTGGGTCGTCCTCGGCTCGATCCTGATGACCGAGACCCGCATCTTCCAGGCGCTCTTCTCGACCGTCCCGCTGACGCCGGACCAGTGGCTGCTCTGCATCGTCCCGGGCGTGGTGCTGCTCGGCATCGGGGAGGTCTACAAGGCTGTCCTCCGTTCCAGGAACCGGGGGATGACGGCGGGAAGCGCCGCCGCTGCCGCCGCCCCGCCCGGTTGACGCGCCGGGACTCCCCCCTGTCCGGGGCGCTTCGAGGCGCGGGGTGCACCCCGCCGAGGGGGGCACGTGACGGCCCGGCACGCGCCGGGACGGTCCCCGGGGTCCGGGCGCCTCAGCACCGTCCGCGGCAGGCGCGGCAGAGGTCGGCCCCCTCGCCCTGCGGGTGCATGGCGCAACCCGGGTCCGGGCAGTCCCCGAGGCCGGCATGGAGGCCGACCTCACGGACGAGGGAGTGCGGCGAGGCGCCCCGCGGCGCCGAGAGCAGGAGGACGCCGCCGCAGGTCCTGGGCGCCGGCGGCCCGTTGCCGGCAATGGATGCCGCCGTCACGCCGATTAGCAGGTCGCGGCACCCGCAGCCCAAGGTGGCCGCGACGGCGCCGGCGACCGGGGCGGCGGCGCAGAGGTCCGGGCAGATCACCGCGGCGGACGGGGGCCGCAAGGGCTCCCGGAGATCGACCGTGCGGCCGAACGCGGTCAGGAGTCGGGCGGCGAGATCCTCCAGGACTTCGCGGGTGGGTGCGGGTTCCACGGGGACGAGCAGGATCGTCGGGGACATCCGCTGAGGGTTTCGGCCCGCATGCAGATGGCCTTTTCTCTCGCCGGCAGACCATGCCATTCCCGAAGAACGATAAAAAACAGATAAGACAACGAAGATACCATCACCATGTAGTAAGGCTTGCCGGGTACGACCGCCGAGCGGTCTTGGCCGGCGCCGTGACAGGGAGAGCGACGCGATGAAACGGGATCCACTTCAGCGGGGCCCGACACCCTACGACCTGCTGGGGGTCGAGCCGGGATCGGGAGTAGACGAGAGCGTGTATACCGGCGATACGGGGGTCGGGATCCCTGAAGGCACGGCGACGGACGCGGAGCGCGAGGTGGCCCGGTCGGACCTCACAGACCCTGTCCGGCGAGCGATCGTCGACCTCTTCTACTACCAGGACCGGTACCTGGATGAGCTCGCCTTCAACGACCCGATCGAGAGTCTTTCAGTGACCCCTGCCCGTCGCTCGGCGGCCGAGCGATGGCGGGCGGTCGAGCGCCGCGGCTTCCCGATCTCTGCGGCCACCCACTCCATCGCGGTCCTCTCGTACTGGGAGGCGCGCGCGTCGGGGCGTAACGGCCCCGATCTGCCGACGCCGCCCGACGTCACCGGCCGGCTCTGGCAGGCGGCACTCACCCGTTTCGCCGCCCTCTGCGCGTCCGACGGGTTCTGGACCGAGTGGGGAATTCTCAGCGGGAACAGGGCCTCCGGCGATTCCGGGAACAGGGTGGCGGAAGGGCTCGAGGCCCGGCTCACGGAAGAGCTCGAGGGGATGGCGGAGACGCTTCGGGACCGGGGCGACGTCCCCGGCGAGGGGCGGGCACGGGAACATCTGGCCCTCTTCCGAACCGAGCTCCGGGCTGCCCGGAACCTCCAGACCCTCCGGGTCATCTCGGGGCGGGGGCTCTCGCCCGTCGCGCTCGCGGCAGGACCGGTCCTGCTCGAAGAGGTCGGGCTGCTCGAGAAGGTCCAGGCCTCGGTCGGGGAGCAGCGCCCGGAACTCCTTCCGCTCTTCTCGCCCCTCGCCCGGATCGAGGGGTTGATCGACGACAGGGAGTACGAGAGTGCACTCGGCGCAATCGAGAGGCTCGACGATCCCGTTCGCGAGACGGAGGAGGTCCGGGATCTCGAGGGCCGTGTCCGTCTCGCGCTCGGGCAGCGTGCCATCGACGAGGACCGGGTCGACGAGGCGATCGGCCACTGGGAGCGGGCTCACGCCATCTCCGGCGACCGGTCCAGCGTCGCGGCCCCCCTCTCGACCGCGGCGCTCGCGCGGGCGAAGCTTCTGAACAGCCGGGAGGACCACGACGGCGCGATCGCGCTCCTACAGCGGGCGATGCCGTTCGGGGAGCGCGAGGTTCTGGCGCTCCCGCTCGCCCACTTCCTCTTGGAGCGGGCCGACGCCCGTATCGAACGGGCTGCAGCACTGGCCGACGAGGAGGACCCTGGCCTGTCCCGGGCGGTCGCGGAGATGCGGGGTGCCGTGGTGGACCTCGAGGAGGCGGTCGAGCTCGACCCGACGAACGGCGGGATCAGGGACCGGCGCAACGAGGCCGAGGACCAGCTCCAGGCGCTGCTCCTCCGTTCCGGGGGAGAGATCGGCGATGCGCCGGTGGTGTCGCCCGCTGACGAGGAGGCGCCGACACCCGGGGTGGGAGCGAGTCGCGGGAACGAAGGGTTGTCGAAGGGTTCGCGGCGGGCAGTCGCGCTGACGGCCCTCGGCATCGCGCTCTGGGTCGGGATCGGCATCCTCGCCCTGGTCGCCTATCCCCTCCTGATGCCCAGGTATCTGGGCGCGACTGGCCTTGTCATCGGGATCGCGGTCAGCATCGGCTGGATCGTTACCAACGCGGTCGGATGGGTGTTGCTCCGGTGAACGGGCGGGGGGTAACCGGCACCCGTGTTTTCCTCTGACACGGCAGGAAAGACGGGATCGAAGGTCGCGAGACCGGTCTATCGTGGCGAACCCGCGCGGAGTAGCGCCGGTCCGGGACCTCGAAGCTCAGAGGGGATTGTTCCGCACCGTGGCGCCGGAAACCGCGCCGCCGGGCACCGGGGCGTCCGTCGCCTGCTTCTTACGGGGACGCCGACGGCGCTTTCTCGGCGCCTTCGCGGCGCCTGCCTCCTCGACGGGTTTCGTCTCCGGGACGGGGGCGTCCGTCGTTTTCGGCTGACGGCTCTTCGACCGTCCCTGGGGCGTCGCGCCGTTCTGTTTCTGCGGCCTCTGCCCTTTCTGCCGGCCCTGCGCGATCCCCCCGGGGACGAAGGGGGCCGACTGTCGCCCGGGGCCGATGAAGGTCATCAGGATCTCATGCGTGACCTGCGACCCGAGGACCGGGGTGATGGTCTCGAGCCAGAGGAAGAACCCGGCCATGTGGGGCGTCCGGGCAGACTCGAACTTGAACCCACCCTGCTTGTCCCGCACCATCTTCAGGTACTCCCGCCTCTTTCGCGAGCGCAGGTAGATGATCGGCTCCCCGTCGGGCAGGTTTACCGCGAGCACGACCTTGGAATAGAGTTTCGGCACATCACCGCAGGGAATCGGCTTACCGCGGATGGTCAGCGGGTAACTCGCGCAGACTGCCTTCGCGGCCGACGGGTACAGCCCCCCGCAGAGGATCTTCCTGACGATGGGCGGGATGTCGTCCGGCTCCGTGAAGTCCTCTTTCTTCGCCTTCTCCCCAATCATCCTGAGAAACCGTGCCCGCCGCTCCTCGTGGAGAGCCCGGAAGTCGAACTGCCGGCGAGTCCGGACCTCGTCGGCCCTGAAGAACTTCGGGTTCTTCGGGCTCTTGCGGGTGTGGTGCTTGACCGGGTGTCCGTGGATCAGCTTCTTGAGCTCCTCGCACGGGCCGGCCAGGATCAGCGCGTTTTCGGGCTCCTTCATGATTCTCTTCACGATCGGGTGCTTGGAGACGTCGACCGAGGAGTAGAGCAAAAACGGGACGTGGGCCTGCCCGAAGATGAACCCGATCAGCCGCTTCTTGAACTGTATCTCGATTTCGAACTCCTTCATGTCGGTCGGGGAGGTCACGATCTCGGCGAACGCCAGGTTCCCGTCGCGGTCCCTCAGGAGCAGGTCGAACTCGGCGAGGTCCTGGCCATTTCCCCGGATCTTGATGTCGCCGATGTTCGAGTAGAAGAGCCCGTTCTGGCCCAGTGCCGCGTTCTGGCCCACGAACGGGGCATCGGCACCCTTGCGGGCAATCCCGCCGATCAGGTCGGTCCGCTCCACCAGCCGGAGCATACGCTCGTAGCAGACCCCCTCGAACCACCGACCCTCCGCCGTCTTCATCTGGGGCAGGTCGTCTGAGAAGAGCTGCTTGCGCTCGGCCTTGCGCATGTGCTTGGTCGCGTCGATCACCAGCGAGGGGGTGGGGGGGACGTCGTCGAAGTGCTCGGCGATCCAGCGGACCATCTCGGACATGAGGGGCTACCCGCGGCTCCCCAGTATCTCCACCAGGTGGTCGCCGACCCCCGAGGTGGTGGCTGTGCCGTTCATGTCCCGCGTCACGACGCCGTCCGCGATCGTGCGCTCGATCGCGGCGACCACGGCCCCCGCCGCTTCGTACTCGCCGAGCGAGTCGAGCAGGAGCGAGCCGGCCCAGACCGTCGCGATCGGGTTCGCGACGTTCATTCCCCGGTACTTCGGGGCCGAGCCGTGAATCGGCTCGAACATCGAGGTCCCGGCGGGATTGATGTTGCCGCCCGGGGCGAGCCCGAGCCCACCCTGGATCATCGCGCCGAGGTCGGTGATGATGTCACCGAACATGTTCGGCGTGACCACGACGTCGAACCACTCGGGGTTCTTGACGAACCACATGGTGATCGCGTCCACGAACGTGTACTCGGTCTCGACACCGGGGTGGTTTGCGGCCACCTCCGCGAAGACCTCTCTCCAGAGGCCGTAGACGTCCGAGAGGACGTTGGCCTTGTCGACCGACGAGACCTTCCCCCGCCTCCGCCCGGCGAGCTCGAATGCGTACTCCATCACGCGACGCGAGCCCTCGCGGGTCACGACTCCAACCTGGTAGGCGAGCTCGTCCGCGTCGCTCTCGATATCAAGGCCGAACCGGACGGAGTAGAGGGATCGGAGCACCTCGAGGTCGGCATGGCCCCGTCCCGGCCCCTGTCGACCGCCGATCCCAACGTAGAAGTCCTCGGTGTTCTCGCGGACCACGACGAAGTCGATATCGGCGGGGCTCTTGTTCGCCAGCGGGGTCGAGACGCCGGCCAGGAGCCTGATCGGCCGGAGGTTCACGTACTGGTCGAAGTGGAACCGGAGCGCGAGCAGGATCCCCTTCTCGAGGACCCCGGGTCGGACCCGGTCGTCCCCGATCGAGCCGAAGTAGATCGAACGGAAGCGCGAGAGTTCCGCGAGATCGTCCTCGGTCAGGAGCTCGCCGGTCTCCAGGAACCGCTCCGCGCCGATCGGGAACTCGGTGAAGCTGAGGTCAAAACCGAATCGATCCCCGGCGGCCTCCAGGACCCTGCAGCCCTCCCGCACGATCTCGGGCCCGATCCCGTCCCCGCCGATCACCGCGACGTCGTACTGCACGTCTCCACCTCCCCGACGATCCGTGCGTACTCGATCAGTCCGCCTGCATCCGCGATGCGCTGCAGGAACTCCGGGACGGGCTCGACCGGGAACTCCTTTCCGTCCACCGTCACTCTCCCGCCGGACGGGTCCACCGCGATCTCCGCACCGTCGGCGAATCCGTCCGTCGACGGCGTGGTCAGCGGCAGCAGGCCGATGTTGATCGCGTTGCGGTAGAAGATCCGGGCGAACGACTCGGCCACGATATAGCGGATCCCCGCCCCCTTCAGCGCGAGTGGGGCGTGCTCGCGCGACGAGCCCATTCCGAAATTCCGCCCGCCGACGACGACGTCGCCGGGGAGCACCGACTGAGCGAACTCGTCCCGCGTCCCTTCGAAGGCATGCCGGGCGAGCTCCGCCGGGTCGTTGATGGTCAGGAACCGTCCCGGGATGATCGCGTCCGTGTCGATGTCGTCGCCGAACTTCCAGACCCGCGGGGACGCCGCGCTCCGCGGCACCTCCACGGTCCGTATCCCCCCTGATTCCCTCTCGATCTGCTCAGTCATCCCTCAGACCTCCCGTGGGTCCGTGATCTCGCCCCTCACCGCCGACGCCGCCGCGGTGGCGGCCGATGCGAGGTAGACGAGCCCCTCGGCCGAGCCCTGCCTTCCCCTGAAGTTCCGGTTCGATGTCGAGAGCGAGACCTCGCCCGGCGCGATCAGGCCGAAGGCGCCGCCCATGCAGGGTCCGCAGCAGGGTGCCTCGACCAGGGCGCCGGCCTCGACGAACCGCTCGATCAGCCCGGCCCTGAGCGCCTTGAGGTACTCGTCGCGCGAGGCCGGGATCACGATCACCCGGACCCGGTCCGAGAACTGCCCGTCCCCGAGCACCGAGGCGGCCTCGGCCAGATCCTCGTACCTTCCGTTCGTGCATGACCCGATAAAGACCTGGTCCACGTGAGTTCCCGCCACCCGGGAGACCGGGACGACGTTGTCGACGTTGTGGGGAACGGCCACCTGCGGCTCGAATTCGCCCACGTCGTAGGTCCGCGAATCCGCGAGGTCCGCACCGGGGTCCGAGGCGAGCGGGAACGGCTCGATGTCGGGGCGCCGGGCCCGGACGTAGTCCCACGTCGTCTCGTCAGGCGGGACGATCCCGGCCTTCGCACCCATCTCGATCGCCATGTTGCAGAGGGTCATACGGCCGGCCATGCCCATCGACGAGACCGCCTCGCCGCAAAACTCCACGGCACGATAGGTCGCGCCATCGGCCCCGATATCGCCGATGATCGAGAGGATCAGGTCCTTCGGACCGACCCGCTCAGGGAATGCCCCCGTCACGGTCGCCCTGACCGTCTCAGGCACGCGGAAGTAGAGAGCGCCGAACCGGAGCGCGAAGCCCATGTCGGTCGAGCCGACCCCGGTCGCGAACGCCCCGACCGCGCCGTACATGCAGGTGTGCGAGTCCGAGCCGATCACGATCTCGCCCGGGGCCGCCCTCCCCTTCTCGAGCACGACCTGGTGGCAGACCCCCTCGCGCAGGTCGTAGTTCAGGATCCCCTGCTCGGCGGCGAACCGGCGCATGATGGCCTGGTTCTCGGCAGCGGGGATCGAGTCCGCCGGCACCTGGTGGTCGAAGAGCATCACGACCCGCGCCGGGTCGAAGACGCGCTCCCCACCCATCTCGAGAAAGGTCCGGATCGCGAGGGGGCCCGTGATATCGTGGATCATCGCCGCGTCGACCGGGGCCATCACGACCTCGCCGGCCCGGACATCACTCCCGCAGCGACGGGAAAAGACCTTTTCTACCAGCGTGGAGCCCATGGATACAATCGGATGACGTTGGCTCTCTTGACACATTATATCGACGGAGCGGCCGGAGACCGGTGATTCAGTCGGGCTCGCACTCCAGCCCTGTCAGGATCGCAACCGGGTCATCCTCGGTCCGGACGAGTCGCAGGATCCTGAGGAGACGCTGGACCCCGATGAAGTGCTCAGCCATCACCCGGGCCAGCGGGGACAGCTCCATTCGGTTGCCGCGCTCGACCACGAGCCGGTGGGCCACGAGCGTGGGAAGGACGGGCTCCATCTCCCCGACCATCCGTTCCTCGAGCGCGGCGATCGCGGCCCTGTCGCCCCGGGCGACGACCGCGTTCGCGACGAACTCTTCGCTGGACTGCTCAAGATCGTAGACCGGTGCCACCTCGCCCATCTCGCCCTTCAGGAGCCGGATCGCGACCGCCTCCTCGGTCGCGTCGGCATCGCGGGAGTAGGTGGCGCCGGGCTGGGCCAGGATCACGACCTTCCCGGCATCGTGGTAGTCGGGCCGGCCGGCCCTCCCAGACATCTGTTCGAACTCCTGGACGCTGAGCCAGGAGATCCCCATAGCGAGCGCGTCGAAGATGACCTGCGAGGCGGGGAAGTCGACCCCGGCCCCGAGCGCGGCCGTCGTGACGACGGCCGCGAGCTTTCCGTGCATGAACCGGTCCTCGACCCCCCGCCGCTCCTGCGACGTGAGCCCGGCGTGGTAGGCTGCGACACGCGGCCCGAGCTTCTCGGCCACCTGGTGGCAGCGGGCCCGGGAGTTCGTGAAGACGATCGTCTGGCCGTGGTAGCCCTTCGACGAGACCCTGCGGAACTCCTCGTCGACCATCCGCTTGATCGTCGGGATCTTCTCTTTCCGATCGACGAAGACCAGGTGGCGCTCGAGCGGAACCGGCCGGTTCTCGTACCGGACCAGGGTCGCGCCGAGCTTCTTGGCGAGCAACTTCGGCGAGCCGATCGTGGCAGAGAGGTAGAGGAACTGGGCGTCGGGGTAGAGGAACTTCAACCGCGCGATCAGGCCGTCGAGCCGGTGACCCCGCTCGCCGTCCTCGAGCATCTGGACCTCGTCGATCACGACCGTCCCCACCTTCTGCGGGAACCGTCCGAGCCGGAGCTGGTGGTCGACCCCCTCGTACGTTCCGACCACCAGCGCCGCATGCGGGTCCCGCGAGACACCGGAGCGGGTCTCCGGCAGGTGGATCCGGGACGCCCCGATCTGGAGCGAGCACCGGGCGAATGCCCCGTACCGCTCGGTGAACCGCTGGTGCTTCTGGACCGCGAGCGCGACGAGAGGGACCAGGAAGAGGGTCCGCCCCCGCCCCTCGAGGTACCTCTTGAGGCCCGCCATCTCGCCGATAAAGGTCTTGCCGGAAGCGGTTGCCGCGACCACGAGGAGGTCCTTCCCGTAGAGGAGCCCCGCCTCGACCGCGAGTTGCTGGACAGGCATCAGCCGTTCGACTCCCGCGGTTTCGACGAACGGGCGGGGGAGGGGGAGCTCCTCGAGAGGCTGCATCTCGCCCACCTCCCGGGCTTCGACCCGGTCGTAGAGGGTCGACCGGCCGCGCGGGCTCTCAGGCTGGATCGTCCCGAGGACGCGGTCGACGTCACGGAAGCGGTAGAGGAGTTCGTCAAGGTGGCCGAGCGCCCCGCGGGCCATCCGGCCAAAGTGGGCGACCTCGCGTCGGAGCTCGCGCCGGGCGCAGGGCATGCAGATCCGTTCGTTCCCGTACTTCACCGAGTCCTTCTCGCGCAGCTGCGTCACGCGGTCCTCGAGCAGGCAGAGACGGCACGCCTTGAGCGGCTTCGGCCGGATCTGCAGGTCGGAGAGAAAGGCTTCGAATGCGGGCGAGGGAGCGGTCAACCACACGTCGGTCGAGCGGAGCAGGTTCACGAGCTCTCTGGTGGGGGTGTTCCGGTACTGGCGACGGCCCGCCAGCCGGACCCTGTACTCCTTCGGTCGGATCCCTTTCGCGGTCTCGGCCAGGGACACCTGCCCGACCGCCGTGACGATCCGGCCGTCGAAGAAGAGGAGGCGGAACGCCTCCCTGGTCGGCGAGACGATGGTGATCATCGGTCGATCAGGTCGTGGATCCGGTAGGTGAGACCGGCGTCCTCGAGCCTCTTGATGAACTCGGTGAACTCCTCGTCCACGCAGACCAGAAGGCAGTCGAGCCCGTGGAACGCTGCCTCGATCACACCTTCGCGGGCACCGAAGAACATGTCGGGCATGCGACCGGTCTTTTCGAGGGCGACCCGCGCCTCGATCCCCACGGCGGCGACGACCGGGGTCTTCTCTGCGAGCGCGGCGAGCGCCAAAAGGTCTACGGCCCGCGACCCTCCCCGCTCGACCCGGGGGACCTTCGCGACGTGGATCCGCCCCTCGACATGGTCGATCAGACCGGCAAGGCGTGTCACCCCGACGTCCTCTCCAGCCCTAGCCCCCCGGACCACGGCGCCGTTGGCAGCCCTCAGCTCCCGCCCGGCATAAAGGAGGCCTTCTTTCATGAAGACCCCGACCATCTCGCCCTCCTCAAGGTCCTCGTCCGCCACCGCTGCCCAGACCGAGACCTGCTGGATCAGGTCGCGCCGGATGTGACGGGCATAGGCCTCGAGCTGCTCGGCACGAGAGAGGATCCACTCGATCCCTTCCCGGGTCACCTCGTACCGCCCGCGGCCCTGGGACGCGACAAGGCCGTCCTCGACAAGTTCGCGGATGTACTCCGAGACCGCCTGCGGGGTGATTCCCAGGACGTCCGCGACCTCGAGCTGCCGGACGGCCGGCTGATGCTCAGCGATCTCGACCAGGCACTGGAAACGCGTCGCTTCCCGTTTCGAACGCAGGATCGTGGAGAGGGGATCCTCAGCGAGCCCGGTCAAGGAAGACCAGCCCCTGCCCCTTGACGTCCATCCGCTGGCTCCGCTTCGCGACCCCCCGGATATATACCGGGGAGACCCCGTATTTGCGGGCCAGGTCGTTGATCGAGACATTCCCGCTCTCGAGCTCGACCTCCACGTTCTCGACCATTGTCCGGAGGGCCTCGTCGTTCGAGATCGCGAGGTAGAGCAGGTCCGACAGGTCGTTCATTCCGCACTGGAAGTTGGCGCGAAATTTCGAGTAGGTCGCCCGGAACTCCTTCTCGGGCCGTTTCCCGGGCTCGGGCATGCGCCACTGCTCCTCGATCAGGTTGCCCTTCTTGAGGATCGTGATGCACTCGTCGACCGCGTCGCCGCCCACCGCGGTTTCGAGTTCGGCCTCGGTCATCCAGGCGCGGTTCAGGAGTTCGTATATCTGCTTGTATTTCTCGTCGTTGAAAGTGATGAGAAGAGGAACCAGCTCCACCGGGTCGTTGATGATGCGGATGTGCCCTGTCACAGAGAACGCCAATATATATTGGCGCGTTGCATCATTAAAGGTTTCAGAGCGATGCGACAAGGCCTCATCACGGTGCGGGGCGTCGTCCAGGGCGTCGGATTCCGTCCGTTCGTCTACGCCCACGCGGTCCGCCTCGGGGTCCGGGGCACGGTCCAGAACCTTGGGTCTCAGGTCGAGGTGCGGGCAGCGGGAGACCGTTTTGCAGAGCTGGTCGACGCCCTCCGCGCAGGACCGCCGCTCTCACGGATCGACGAGGTCGTTGTCCGGTCGCTGGACGGCCCGGTTCCAGATGGCTTCTCGATACTTCCATCTGCCGAGGGAGCGCGGACGGGCCTGATACCTCCAGATGTCGCCATCTGCGGACGCTGCCTGGCCGAGATCGACAGCCCGTCGAGCCGATACGGGGGCTACTGGGCGACCTCGTGCGTCGACTGCGGGCCGCGGTACAGCATCATCCGGGACATGCCGTACGACAGGCCGCTCACATCGATGGACGCGTTCCCGCTCTGCGACGGCTGCCGGGCCGAGTTCGTGGATCCGGGGTCGCGCCGCCACCACGCCCAGACGATCGCCTGCCCGGACTGCGGGCCGCGGCTCGCACTCATGAACGCCGCCGGGCGACCGGTTCACTGCTCCGACCCTGTCGGGGAGGCGGCGGCGCTCCTGGATTCCGGGCTGATCGTCGCGATCAGGGGACTCGGTGGCTTTCATATCTCCTCCGTCGAGGAGGCGGCAGGGCGGCTCAAGGAGCGGCTCGGGCGGCCCGAGCAACCGCTCGCCGTCATGGCTAGGCCCGGCTGGATAGAGGCCGAGACCCGGCTTTCAGAACGTGACCGCGCGATTCTCGGCTCGGTCGAGCGGCCGATCCTGGTGCTCGAGAAGCGCGATCCGGAGTCCCACGCCGGGATCTCGAACCTCCACACGATCGGGGTGATGCTCCCGTACTCCGGTCTCCACCACCTCCTCTTCGCCGCCCTCGCTCACCCTGTTCTCGTGATGACCTCGGCGAACGTCCCGGGGTATCCGATGGTGACCGGGCTCGACCGGGCTCTCGTGGCCCTCGGCGGCGTCGCCGACTATTTCCTCTCGCACGATCGGGAGATCGTGAACCGGTGCGACGACTCGGTGGTCCGGGATGGGTACCTGATCCGCCTCTCGCGCGGACACGCGCCCCTCAGGACTCCGGTCGACCTGGGAGACCGCTGCATCCTGGGGGTCGGGCCCGAGCTCTCCGCGAACGCGACCATCTACCGCGACGGCCACGCGGTCACCTCGCCTCACGTCGGTAACGTCAGGAACCCCGAGACGCTTGCGTACCTGGTCGAGACGATCGGGAAGCTCGAGAACTGGCTCGGCGCCCGGTACGACCTGGTCGCCCACGACCTCCACCCCCAGTTCCTCTCGACCCGGTACGCCCGCGAGCTGGCGGAAGGGCTCGGGATTCCCGCCGTACCGGTCCAGCACCACGAAGCCCACATCGCATCGGTGACCTGCGAACCCTGTGTAGGGATCGCAATCGACGGGGTCGGTTACGGCAGGGACGGCACGGTATGGGGTGGTGAGATCTTCGCCGGGTCTGTCCCGGCCCTCGACCGGGCCGGCAACCTGGAGCCCGTGCCGATGCCGGGCGGCGACCTGGCGACCCGGTTTCCCGAGCGGATGCTCTACGGGATACTGCCCGGGGACCGCGTGCTGGAGCTCCTGGGGACCCGGGGCTGGACCGACCTCGAGCGGGACGTCCTGGCTCGCCAGACGGCGCGCCGGGTCAACGCCCCGCTCACCTCGTCGACCGGCCGGGCCCTCGACGCCGCGGCGGCCCTGCTCGGCCTCTGCCGCGAGCGGACCTACGATGGCGAGCCCGCGATGAAGCTCGAGGCGGCAGCTGCCGGGGGGCGGGCAGAGGCCTGGGAGTCATCGCTGCGGAACGGGGGGACGACGGCTGTCATCGAGACGCGGGTCCTGATGGGGGAGCTCATGGACAGGTTCCTGGCGATCGACCGGCCCGGCTCTCCAGCAGGCCGGCGGGCGGTGGCGGACCTGGCCGCCTCGTTTCAGGCGAACCTCGCCCGCGACATCGCCCTCGCGGCGGCAAGGGTGGCCGGCGAGCGGGACCTCTCCCGGGTCGCGCTCTCGGGCGGGGTCGCCATCAACGCCGCGATCCGGGAGACGATCACCGCGACGCTCGAGGCCCGGGGCCTCGCCGTCCTGGTGAACGACCGCTACCCGCTCGGCGACGGGTGCATCAGCTACGGCCAGTGCGTCATGGCCTCCACCCTGCCCGGGTAGCGAGCCGGGAGTCACCCTTATCGGGGTAGCGAACGAAGCGCTGATCGTGCCGGCGATACCCGCGACCCCCCGTCCGGTTTTCGTGAAAATCTGCGGCGTCACCCGTCCGGAGGACGCGTCGGTTATCGTCGCGGCAGGCGCCGACGCGGTGGGGGTCGTGATGCACTCGAACTCGCCGCGCTCCTGCACGCCCGGTCAGGCGCGGGAGATCTTCAGGGAGCTCCCGCGGGGCGTCCTGAGGGTTGTGGTCACCCACACCGGCTCGCCGGACAGACTCGGGGCATGCCTGGCGGCAGGCCCGGACGCGGTCCAGCTCTCGCAGCCGCTGGCCGTGCCGCCGTCGGCCGATGTCACCGTTATCCGCGTGGTCTCTCCCGGCGATCCGCTCCCGGCCGACTGCGACATGGTGATCGTCGACGCATCCCACGGGAGGGGAGAGCCGTTCGATCCCGTGTTCGCCCGCATGATTGTCGCCGCCTCGCCCGTGCCCGTGCTTCTCGCCGGGGGCCTCTCGCCCGAGAATGTCGGGGCCGCGATACGGAGCATCAAGCCGTTCGGCGTGGATGTCGCCTCGGGCGTCGAGACGGCGGTGGGCGTCAAGGACCACTCCCGGGTTCGGGCCTTCGTCCGGGCGGCGAGACGGGGTGATCCCGGGGCTTGAAGCACATCAGGCATGTCCCGGGATGTTCGCCTGGTCGCGGCAGGCGACCGAGCCCGGCCCGGGGAGCGCGGATTCCTGCCGCAGTGCGCACGGTCACCACGGAAGAGCCAGCCCGATCGCGAACGGACCGACGGCGGCTTCCGGTCACCGGGCTCGGAACGTCCCGGCGACTGGCGGTCTCCGGTCCCGCTTCCGTTCCGTGCACGACCACGGGCTGCCCACCCCTGCGGAGAACCCGGATGATCCATGTCCCGTCCGGTCAGTCGATCCGGTGACAGGAACTCGGTTCATGCACCCGACGGCGAGCCTCGGTGCGACCGGTCCTGCCCCTCCATCACGACCACCTCCCCGGGGCCCGGGGCACGGGACACATCCGGTCCCAGGTCGAGCACGGCGGGTGGTGCGAGCCGTCGCCGTCCCGGGTCGCGGCCATCGCCCACGACCCGGCTCCGCCGGGACCCTCCCGGCCCGGGCAGAGGCCTCTGCCGGGGGCACCACGGGCAGTTCAAGAGCGGAGAGAACCGCACGGGGTTCGCCGATGGCATGATCGCGTCGGATCGCACGAACCCTCCAGGCCGAATCCGCGCGCGATCGGATCGAACATATTTATTAGGATCGAACGGAATCGATGAACACGGAGGCAGTCCATATGCCCGGGTCCCCTGCAGCGGCGGATGTCCACCTGCCGTCGGTGCCGCCGCCCCGCGAGGAGCTCTGGCGGCCGTTTATTCCCGCCCGGCTCGGTGCCGTCGTCCTGATCGCCGTCGTCGCGATCGTCTTCTCCCTCGGTTTTCTCATCCTGAACGGCTCCCTCGAGCGGCTGGTCTGGGCCGAGAACGTCCTCTTGGTGAACCGGTGGATGATCCCGATTCTGGTGGTTCTCTTCTCCCTCGTCGTAGGCCTCTCGCGGCGGCACCTGCGGGCGCCGAGCGCGATCGACGCCGGCTTCGTCGAGATGGTCCGCGGCGACGGCGAATCGGGCGACTACCGGCAGTTCCCCGGTGCGTTCGTCTCGTCCCTCGCCTCGCTCCTCTCGGGCGCCTCCATCGGGCCCGAGGGCGTGCTGGGCGTCCTCGTGAGCGAGATCTCCGCGTTCCTGCGGCCCTACCTGAGGATCCCGAAATCCGCCGCATCCGGGTTCGACCTCGCGGCCCTCGCATCGGCCTTCAACGGGCTGATCGGCGGGGTGCTCTTCACCGGCGTCTTCGCGACCGAGCTCCAGTCCGGTCGCGCCAAGAGCCCGCTCCAGTGCCTGGTCTGGAACCTGATCGCCGGCGCCGTCGGCTTCCTGGTCTTCCGTGCCACGGGCTTCCAGGCCTTCGCGGAGATGATCCCGTTCCCCCCCGCCGGGCTCACCGCCGCCCTGGCCGTCGTCGCCGTCCTCTGCGGCGTGCTCGCGACCGTGATCGCGATCGCCATCGGCGCCTGGCTCCAGGTGGCGGAGAAGGCCATGGACCGCATCTTCGGCGAACGCGTGGTGTTGCGCGTCGTGGGCGCGGGCCTCGTCATCGGGCTCGTCTGCTACGTCTTCCCGGACCTCCTCTTCTCGGGCGAGAACCAGATCCACGACTTCATCGCCGACCCGGCGTTCTACGGCGCCGCCCTGCTCCTGCTGCTCGCGGTCCTGAAGATCGCGCTCTTTGGGATCTCGATCAAGGCCGGGTACATCGGGGGGCCGGTCTTCCCGATCATCTTCGCGTGCACTCTTATCGGGCTCGCGCTCAACCTTCTCGTCCCCGGGATCCCGGCGGGGGTCTTCGTGCTCTGCATCGAGGCCGGGGCCATCGCCGTGGCGCTGGGCGCGCCGCTCACGGCCATCCTCCTGGTCAGCATCATGAGCGGAGCCGACCAGGACATGGTCGTGCTGCTCGTGCTCTCGATCGCAACGGCGCTCCTCCTCTCGGCAGAGGCGATGAAGCGGATCGAGGCTCGGCGCGCTACCGGGGTGGGCGGGGCGGCCGCTGGTACGCGCTGACCAGCTGTGCGACCAGCACCGCGACATAGAGCACGCCCGTGACGGCCTCCGCGTACGCGAAGAACTGCGCGGACGGGGCGACCGCCGTGATGTCGCCGTAGCCGACGGTGGCGAGCGTGATGAAGCTGTAGTAGATCCAGTCGTTCCAGTCGGCCGGCCCGGCGGCAGCGAACGCGGCACCGAGGCTGAACGCGCCGGGGTCGACCATTGCAACGGCCTGGTAGACGAACGACCAGGTGAGCCCCAGGAGCAGGTACACCGAGAGTGCGCCCGCGATGACGTCGCCCGTGACCGTGTCGGCCGTCACCACGGCCCGGAGCAGGAACACCGTAAAGAACGCAAAGAACGAGACCGGGACCAGGACGGTGAGGAGGTCGGGCGAACCCGAGGGGAGGAGGGCGACGACCCAGCGCGAGACCAGCGCGGGGACCCCGAGGAGGAGGGCGACCCCGAGGAGGGCCCGTTCCCGCCGCATCGAGAGGATGCCCGAGAGGAGGACGAGGTTCAGCGCGATATCGACGGCGAGGCCCGGCACTGAGCGTGTGACGGCAAGCGGCACGGCGGCGAGGAGGAGGAGGAGGGAGGCGAGCAGGATGCGGAACCGGCACAGGTGGAGGTACGCGGACCACCCCCGGCGCGCGCGCGCCTCCCTGTCGTTCCCCCCATCCGCCATGCCGTTCGTCTTCCTCTCCCGGTCCGACGCGCCCCGTCAGCAGGCCATAGGGTCGGCCGCCACCGCGATCATGATCAGCAGTCCCCCGTCCTCGCCAGGCGGCATCGCCACCCCGTTCGTGTTCTTCAGCCGGAACCACCGCTTCGAGATCTCCGCCGCCCGCGTCTCCCCCGCCGCCATGACGTACACGTCGTCGGGGACGGATCCCCGCAGCTCGAGCGATTCCCAGCCCGGCCCGGTCGCGGTCCAGCGGCCCCGCACGGTCCTGACCCGCGTCGCGCGGACCAGTGCCGCCAAGCCGCCGCCGGCCCCCTCGATCTCCACGGACTCCCCTAGGTACAGCCTCTCCCCGGGCACACGGTGGAGCTCCCTGCCGAACGGGTCCCCGAGGACCAGCGCGTCTCCCTCGCGCACTGCCCTCTCGTCGACAGAGAAGGCGAGCTCGCCCTCCTCGTCCTCGATCGGGCAGTCGACCGTGACGGGGGCGGGCCTGGCGCGCACCAGGTACCGGCGCCCGGGCAGGGCGGTCGCTCCCGGCCCCGTCCCGCCGCGCAGGGCCAGTCGCCTCGTCCAGTCACGCGCCGTCACCGCGCCCGGTCCCCCCTCTCCTCAAGGGCCATCGCCGTGCCATTGCTTCAACATGCCGGTTTGATCGGCGGGCCCCGCCGCCGGTACGCGCGGGGGAGGGTGGAGCGCACCCGCGGCAGGTCAGGGGGCGAACCGGTGGAGCCCGGCGCACCTCGCGCAGTCGAGCACCTCCCGGTACTCGTCCAGGGTGATCCGCCGGTTGATGGCCCGAAGATACGGGCGCTGCGCCGGACCGCCATCCGGCAGGGGCCGCACGACCCGGTACTGGTCCATGATGTTGACGTAGGCGTCCCGCGAGACCGACTCCGCGAGAAAGCGCATCAGCTCGCAGCTCCCGGGGAGCACAAGGTGGCGGACGATCAGCCCGCGCACGGCGATCCCGTCCTCGCATGCGAGGTCGCCGACCTGCCGCTGCATCTCGACGAGCGCCTGCTTCATGGCGCCGACGTACCCAGGGACGCCCGAGAGGTTCAGGGCGACCCGGTCGTCGGCGTATTTCGCGTCGGGCATGTAGATGTCCACGACCCCGTCGAGCAGGGCGAGGGCATCGGGCGAGTCGCTCGTCCCGGTGTTGTACACGAGCGGGACGGCGAGCCCCCCGTCCGAAGCGATGGCGACCGCTTCGAGGATCGGGGGGACGCAGTGCGTCGGCGAGACCAGGTTGATGTTGTGGCAGCCGGCGGACTGGAGGGCGAGCATGACCGCGGCGAGGTCGGGCGCAGCGATCTCCTCCCCGCGCCCCTCGAGCGAGGTTTCGTAGTTCTGGCAGTAGACGCAGCCCAGTATTTTGCGCTCAACAAGCTAGCCGGGCATCTCGACAACAATAACTCTTCAACTATCAAGGGGACGGCCACCTTTCTGGCGCGTTATATCATCTTGTTCGAGAATCTCCTCTCGTCTCGGTTGACAACCACGCTCTTCGATGCCTCTCCCGATGAGACGGCGCTCCGAAGGAACGTCAAGGAGGCGGTCGACTCGTGGGGAACGCTCTCTATCTCTGAGTTTGTCAAGGAGATGCCCGCGCTCTTCTCCATCGGCCGCACCCTCCTCGAGATGACGGGGAGTCGGGGACTGGAACCAGCTCACCTCCTCGACACCTATTCGTGGATGGTGAACTGGGCCCAGTGCTCGATAAACGAAGGACCTCTCTTTACCAAGACCTCGGCGCTGTCTCGGATAGAGGTTTTCCGGTCGCTGCCCTCGCTCACGGATCAGGAAGCGATCAGGTCATGTCTAAGGCAGCACTTCACCGTCTCGATCGACGAATATTACGATCGGATCCTCCCGGGTTTCAAAGATAGCACGCCGTATACTGTATCAGATGTAGGATCAGCCATTAAACCCCCTTCCGAACGTCCTCGGCGAACAAACTTCACACAGAGCACTTCACGACCAGACATCACAGAGCGCATCGAACGCTGGCGCGACAACCGTAGGCTCCTTCGATTCCCGGCCCTAGGGCTGACGCCAGGAGGCCGGCAATACGTCGCGTTTCACTACGGGAGTGACCAGGAAAATCAGCATGATATCATGAACATTCGCAACGACACCACGGTCACCATCGAGCTGAACAAACGGGCGACGAAGCCCCCCACCCTCCCTCTCGAGACCCGCCTCGAGCTAATTTCACGGTTAAACCGGGCCCTCGATACGTCGTTCGCTGCTGAGATGGCCGATAAGAACCTGCGATTTCCCCTAGCGGACCTCGACTCGCCCGAAAGGTTCACGGCCTTTACCGGGGTCCTAGATTGGATGATGGCGGAGATCCGAAAGAACGAACCGGGCCGCTGATGGGAAGGTACCCGGATAGGCAGGCGACGTTCAAACCGGCGCGGGTGAGCGCGACCCGCCGCTGCCGGCCCACCTGCTCCCGGGTAATGTATTCGAAGGGGTCTTCCAATCGATCGAGCATCGTCTTGTTCAGCGACGTGACGATCTGCTGGTTCGAGCAGTTCCTGGACGAGTCGTCGCGGAACACCCCGACGCGATGTTCCTTCATGAACGCCGCCAGATCCTCTGTCCCCATCCAGCCCCTTGCTACCTGCGCCAGGTCGGCGAGCAGCCTCGGCGCCGGCTCCCTCGGTAACTCGAATCGGAGCGGGTCGATGACGCGGGTTGCGGATCCGTAGCAGATGGACTGCCCATGCTCGCTGATCTCCTCCTCGCTCGCGGAATACCCGTCCGCCTCGACATAGTACACCTCGGCTCCGTGCGCCATACCGGCCATGGCAGTGCCGATCGAGGTGAGCCGGCCGCAGGCGGACGCGTTCACGGAGACCCTCCTCCCCCGCTTCCGCTCAAGGGTGATGAGCCCGGAGACGTACTTTAGCACGTCGTGCATGTTGAAGAGGTCTACGTCCCACACGTCCACCGGGATCTGCAGCTTCGCGAGCTCCTCCTCGACTCTTTGCGTGAACTCCTCCTGGCGCTCGAACATCTCCCGGTCGTGGCGGCCGCGGGAGACAATAGTCAGGAGGTGGACGGCGTCCGTCCGGATATCTCGGAATGGGGCGATGGCTCGGTCGATCTCGTGGCCGAGCGGGATGATGTGCACCGACCCCGAAAGCCCCGCGGCAGCAACAGTATCCATTGTATCGATACTGTCAACCATATCCCATTTTAATATTATTATTTGTCCCGGCAAGTGTAGTCTGGTGAAAGAGATGAGGACGGAGTTACAGGCCCTCGAGGGACGGCGGTTGACGTTCACCGCGACCTTCGACCGATACGGGGCCTACCGGAAAGGCGGTGTGGCCGGGCGGACAATCCTTCTTAGGGATGTACGCACGCTCGACGGGCGATTCATCGCCCAGCATATCTGGCTCAACTATACAGCCGGTTTCGACAAGGAGGGCGAGTTCATGCACGGTGAGCGTGTACAATTCACTGCGATGGTCAAGCCGTACGTGAAGGGCTACTTCGGTGACCGGATCGATGACCGTCTTGCCAGGCCGTACGCAGTCGACTACCGGTTCAGCTATCCGCGCGACGTAGTGCGGCTCGGTGTGGCGGGCGTTGCCCCGTCGGCGGTCTGGGCGTGAGGGAACGACATGACACAACAGACACGTGACGAATTCACCCGGCTCCTCACTGAAGTGCCGGACACGGCCTGGGAGCGGATCATGACGAGCGAGCCGGAGTGGCGGGAGATGCGCGGGTTCCTCCCGCGCTACTCCTTCGGGCCGTTCGCGACGCTCATGGCTGTCGCGGGCTTGAACGACTTCCAGCTCAAGGGCAAGGCGGACCGGGCGTACTGGCCGCCGATCAGGGCCCGGCTCGAGGAAGCTGGGACACCGGTGTCGCCGGCGGACCTCGCATCACTGCTCGAGCCGTTCTACGCGCGGGAGCGGTTCAGCGAGATGAAACTGCGCCGCCTCCACCAGTTCCTCGGGAGCGACCTCGCCGAGCAGCTCTGGACAGCGTCGCCGGGGCAAGTAACTGGAGAGTTCCCCGGCACGTGGACCCGGCTCGCCGCCGTCATGGGTCAGGGCATGGAGAAGAAGACCATTGTCTTCGCGATGAAGTGCTTGGGCCTCGCGCTCCTTATGGCCGGGGAGCACGAGTTCCCGTCGGAGGCACTCGCCATCCCTTGCGATCTCCGCGTCCGCCGGCTTACCGAGGCCTTGGGGGCACCGACCGTCTCGGACGACGCAGTCCGAGCATACTGGGATACCGTGCTCGCCGGGGTGCGGGAGGTCAACCCGCGTGTGACGATGCTTCACCTCGACTCGTTCGTCTGGCAGGTCGCGGAGGACGTGAGCGAGGCGGCAGTCCGCGCATACTGCCGGGAGATGGAAATGGGCGAGGCCGGAGACCAGATCGCGACACTGATCGGGACTGGTGCGCGTGGCGGGTGAACGGGCACTCATACTCATCCCCTGCAGCGGGACGAAGTATCAGTCGCTAACGGGAATTAGGCCGAGGGGCCCCATCGACGGCATCTCCTCCCTCCGCGGGCGAATGGTGCACCTCACCGGCAATATCAGTTCAGGGACGGCGGTGCCTGCTGCATCACTCTACCAGGGTGCGCTCTACAGGCAGTGTCGAGAGAGCCTGGAGGCCTTGGCTAACGAGGAATACCCGGGCATCGATCTCCTCATAGTCTCAGCGTTCTTCGGCGTTGTGCACCCTGCCGAACCGATTTCACAATACGAACTACGGATGGGTGACGAAATCGCCGGCTATAAAGTCTATCGCTGGTGGCAAAAGTTCCAACTAGGGGCCGTACTCGAGGCGTATGTCGAGGCGCGGGGAATCACACGGGTATGGTCCCTGCTCGGGAGCTCGCCGCCATGGTCCCAGTACCAACAGTCTCTTAATCCATTCTGGCAGAGGATGAAGGGGAAAGTAGCCTGCCGCCAAGTCATTGTACCTGGTGGGGGTCAATCCAATTCGTCGCGGCGCGGATCGCGATCATTGCCCGGACGAGGTCCTTTTCGCAGTTCCGCCGGTCGCCCGGGTGGATCTCCACCGCGGCCGGTGCGGCGCTCAGCTGTTCGGCTATCCCGACGATCATCTCGATAAGAGCCTCTACCCAGCCCGTGTCGTACCAGCAGAGCCGTGCCTGCGACCGAACACCGTAGGCGTCCATCCGCGACAGCGACGGCTCTGTGTGGAGGATGTACGGCAGTGGTGTCGGCCCGGCCTCGGCATCGTAGAGCTCGGCGATGGCGGCAGGGGTGAGCGGCGAGCCCATCTCGAGCCCAGTCCGTTCGACCTCCGATTTATTCTTGATAAAGTCGGCCGGGATCTCAAGGTACTCACAGCCAAGGTCGCGGGCGAGCTCCAGGCGGGAGGCCAGGCCGCCGCGCTGCTGTATGTCCGAGAGATTGGGGAAGACGAAGCTAAGGCTTTTCCGCGAGCTATTGTTCATGCAATCAGGCTTCCTTGACGATTACAGTAACGAGCTTCACAAGATTTATCCTTATCCAATCGAGATTTACAAATCGGTGGATATCGTTGATTGTATCTTCAAAAGAGCGCTTTTCTAACGATTTAGTGAAATATATTATATCAAGATCTGCAGGGACCCATGAGAATGATTCGGTGTTCGATGATACAGCTCCGAATAAAAAATTCATCA
>ENA-UOUL01002019-UOUL01002019.1-bioreactor-metagenome-genome-assembly--contig:-NODE-2019-length-25490-cov-4.562232_pt1 | contig 25490 bp, 25 predicted proteins | sample MGYA00249838_ERZ747220 | MGnify/ENA primary metagenome ERZ747220 (study PRJEB28778, sample SAMN05720191) | bioreactor metagenome | isolation source: Anaerobic biogas reactor | place: USA:Washington...
TCACGCGCTAAGAAAGCGGTCAAGGCGTCGGCGCATCCAAAAAGCGGCCTCCGGTTCAGGCCGCTTTCCCCTTTTTCTGTTCTCCTCAGCTATTGAAATCCGGGTTCCTCCTCCGGCATCCCCATGATGTCCTCCATGGCCCGCCCAAGGATGGCGGGAATATCGACCTCCTTTGACAGCCAGGCCCGCTGCTCCTCCCGGCCCAGAATCAACGGCATCCGGTCATGGATGCCCGCAATGCCCCGGGCCGCCTGGCGCGTCAGAATAACAAAGCTGGGCACTCTTTCCCCCGGCTCCTGGCGGTAAATGCCCGCCATATAAAGGGTGGTTGACTTAGATAGTGTGGACACGAGTTTATGCCAGCACGTTTGCCCACAGGGCTATGCACCTGATTTGGACAGCAGCAACGAAGGAGGAGGTGTTTTTTGCATAACGAGTAGCAATCCCACGCCAACGTTTGAGGTGTAGAAAAGCGTTTTCAACCAGATGGCGTAAGCGATAAATGTATGTATCGTACTCCCGTCGAACACGTCTGTTCTTCTTTGGAGGAATGACGATGCGCATATTCTGCTCAAGAGCTTTTGCAATGATTGCATTACTGTCATAGCCTTTGTCACCCAGCAACCACCCGGCAAAGATTCCGTCAATCAAGGCGCAACCTTGTGTGCAATCAGCAATGGTACCCGCTGTAACAAGTACTCTGACCGGCATACCATTCGCATCCACGGCCAAATGTATCTTCGTGTTGAGCCCCCTTTTGTGCGTTCCATGTCCTGGTTTCCTCCGACAGCTCCTGCTGCGTGGGGATGAACCTTGGCGTGACTCGCATCAATCATTAACCATTCAAAGTCGGCATCATCAATGACGCATTCAAGGATTGCTTCCCACACGCCTTGCTCGACCCAACGCCGAAACCGCTTGGCTACACTGTTCCAGTTTCCGTAATCAGAAGGTAAATCACGCCACGGCGCGCCTGTGCGGAGCACCCAGAAGACTGCGTTGATGAATCGCCGATTATCCTGCGCAATTCCTCCCCATTGACCGCGCTGTCCAGGCAGGTGCGACTCAAGCAATGACCAAACCTTGTCTGAAATGTCGTGTCTGTGTAACGCTGTGGACATTGTCATGCCTCCATTCATTTGTTGGTATGACCATTATCTCACAAACAACATCTCGTGTCCACACTATCTAGAAGAGGACCAGTTCAGCCGGCAAACGCCGCAACAGATCATCACCGCTGCAAACCGGCGCATCGGCCTGTATACAGGATACAAAAACATGCCTGTGGGCACGCCCGCAGCGCGCCTGCTGTGGGACCAATGCCTGGATATGCAAATCAATTTTTATCAACGCCTTAAAACGCAGATGGAAGCGACCCTTGCCTGAAGCGTCTTACTGCGCCTGTCTGATGCGCCTGGCCTCCAGATAAAAGCGTTTTTCGTTGGCTTCCCCCATGGAGAAGGTTTTGCGGGGCAGGCGGCCATATTGCCTGACGACGGGGAAAAGCTGGTCCTTGGGAAAATCCGGCATCAGGATGCCGGTGCCGCCCCTTTGGGCCGCGATCTGCCGCAGCGCCTCTTCACCGTGGACATAATCAAGGGGCAGCGCCGCCTCATCCAGCCTGCGCTGCAGGGCTTCTGTGATCAGCTGGCCGCCTGTATTTTTAAGGGCCAAAGGCAAATCCCCTTTATCCCCAATCAGAACAATATCAAAGCCTTCCGCCTGATGAACGGGGCCAAGGGGCGCCAACACCTCCAGCACCGCCTCCTGCCCCACGCCAAAAGCCATCCGGTGGATGGGCTCAAACAAGAGGGCGGGGCTGTGCAGGTTGACCAGTTCCGCCAGGGCAAAACGGGCCGGGTGACGGGCCTGCTCCGCCCGGGTCAGCCCGGCTTTTTGCGCCTCCCAGAAGGCCTTGGCCGCGGCCAGGGAGTGGTTGCCGTCCCCCACCGCAAACAGCGGCGCGCCGGGCGACAGCCTGTCCAAAAGCGCCCCAAGGGCCTCTGCCACCCGGGCGCTTGCCTCCCCCGGGGCCACTCGCCAGCCCCGGATCTGCCCCCCCGCCATTAATAGGGGCAGGTCATAGACAAGCGGCAGGGACTGGCGCGCCAGATACAATGGCCCCAGCAGGCTGTCGGCAGGATCATCCAGCAGAAGCATCACATGGGACAGCTCCAGGGCCGCCTGCTCCCGCAGTTGAAGCCGGGGCGGCAGGCGATCAAGCACCGTTTCCTCCGTCGCCCGGATGAGCGACTGGCTGCCCGGCCTGTAGTCATAGGCCTCCAGATCCACCAGCGCCACCAGCCCCAGCCGCGCCCCGGACTGGGTGCGCCGCTCCACCAGTATGAAGCTGTCTAAAAGCGCTGTGAAGAGATCCTGTTTGAGATATTCGGACATCGCCTGGGCCGCGGCAAGGCTTCTTTCCCGGGTTTCCGCAAGAAAGGCCTCCGGCACAATCAGACGCAGGGTGGAGGGGACATCCCCGATCTCCCTGTCCACCGCCTCCCACACCTCAGGCTGGGAGGTGTACTGGTCACAGGCCACCACGGGCCAGCGCCGGTTTAAATATTCCCCTTTGGGCAGCAAAATCTCCCCGGGACGGATGCCCAGCTTATCCCAGCCGGTCATAGACACCCTCCTTCATGGCAAAACATCGTTCATCCGGCGGGGAAGGGTTCCCCGCCGCCATAGATCACCCGCACCTTTAAGATGTTGGGCTTGTGGGCCAGCTGCATGGCAAAAGCCCGGGGCACGATGATGGACGCGTCAAACAGCGCGCAGGCCACCCCTCCCCGGCTGGCGGACACCATCTGCTCGATGTTGATGCCCTCCTGGGCCATCAGGCTGGTCACCTCGCTTAGAATACCGGGCACGTTTCGGTGCAGCACCAGCACCCGGGTGGGATGGGCGGCCCTGCCCAGCGTAATGGTGGGAAAGTTGACGGAGTTTGCGATATTGCCGTTGTTGAGATAATCCTGGGCCACCCGGGCCGCCATGACCGCGCTGTTCTCCTCCGCCTCCCCGGTGGCGGCGCCCAGGTGGGGCAGGGCCAGGGTGTTGGGGAAGGCCATCACCTGCTTGTTGGCAAAGTCCGTCACGTATTTTTTTATCCGGCCTTTGGCAAGCGCTTTGCCCAGCGCCTCCTCATCCACCAGCTGATCCCTGGAAAAATTCAGCAGCACTGCCCCCCGCCGCATCCGGGCAAGCTGGGCTTCACCGATCAGGCCCCGGGTGCTCTCCAGCAGCGGCACATGCAGGGTGATGTAGTCACAGGCCTCTATCAGCTCCGTCAGCTGCGCCACATGGCGCACGCTTAAGGCCAGCTTCAGGGCGTGCTCAATGGCGATTGAGGGGTCATAGCCCCAGACCTCCATGCCCATGGCGACCCCGGCGTTGGCCACCAGATGGCCCACCGCCCCAAGGCCGATTACCCCCAGGCGTTTTCCCCGGATTTCGCTGCCGGAAAAGGCCTTTTTGTGCTGCTCCACCCGCTGGGACAGGCCCTCGTCCGGGGTCTGCTCCCGAAGCCAGTTAGCCCCGCCCAGGATGTCCCGGGCGGAGAGAAGCATCCCCGCAACCGCCAGCTCCGCCACTGCGTTGGCGTTGGCCCCGGGGGTGTTGAAAGCCACGACGCCCTGCTGGGTGCAGCGCTCCAGGGGAATGTTGTTAACCCCCGCCCCTGCCCGGGCGATGGCCCGCAGGCGCTGGGGCAGCGGCGTTTCCAAAAGGTCCGCGGAGCGCACCAGCCACAGGTCCGCCTCCCGGGGATTCTGGCTGATGGCGTAATTTTCGCCAAACTCTTTTAGGCCCTTGGGGGAAATGTCATTAAACAGCGCCACCTGCCGTTGCTTCATCCTCATCTGTTTGCCCTTTCAAACGCCGCCATGTGCTCCACCAGCGCCCTTACCCCATCAAGGGGCATGGCGTTATACAGGCTGGCCCGCATCCCCCCTGCCAGGCGATGTCCCTTAAGGCCCCTAAGCCCGGCCTCCTCCGCCCCCCTGATAAAGGCCTGATCCAGCGCCTCCTCCCCGGTGGTGAAGGTGATGTTCATCAGGGAGCGGCTCTCAGGATGGGCATTGCCATGAAACAGGCGGCTGTTATCCAGAAAGTCATACAGCAGCGCCGCCTTCTCCCGGTTGATCCGGGCCATGGCGGAAAGCCCGCCCAGGCCATCAATCCACGCCAGCACCTTGCCCAAGATATAAATGGCATAGCTGGGCGGGGTGTTGTAAAGAGAGCCCGCCTTAAAGTGGGTGCTGTAGCGCAGCATCAGGGGCACCTGGGCCATAAGGTCCTGCCGGATTAAATCCTTGCGGATAATCGCCACCGTCAGCCCCGCGATGCCCATGTTCTTCTGGGCGCCCGCATAAATCAGCCCGTAGCGCGCCACATCCAAAGGCTCTGACAGAATGCAGGAGGACAAGTCCCCCACCAGGGGAATCCCCCCGGTATCGGGCAGTTGTGCAAAACGGGTGCCGTAGATAGTGTTGTTAAGACAGAGGTGCACATAGTCCGCGTCCGGCCTGAAGGGCAGGCCGGAGGTGTCTGGAATCGCGGCAAAGCCCTGCGCCTCACCTGATGCCGCGACGCGCACATCCAAAAACCGCGCCGCCTCCTCCGCCGCCTTCTGGGCCCAGACGCCGGTGATCAGGTAATCCGCCTTGCCGTTTTTGGCCAGATTCATGGGCGCCATGGCAAACTGAAGGCTGGCTCCCCCCTGAAGGAAGAGCACCGCGTATTCATCAGGAATCCCCATCAAACGCCTCAGCCGCTCCTCCGCGCCCTCCAGTATCCGCCCAAACGCGGGGGAACGGTGGCTCATCTCCATCACCGATAGCCCCTGCCCCTGATAGTCCGGCATCTCCGCCGCTGCCGCGGTCAAAACCGCCTCTGGCAGACAAGCCGGCCCGGCGCTGAAATTATGCACTCTGCCCATGGTGTCCCGTCCTTCCTTTCCGGTGAAAAAGGCCTTTCCCTGCCTTGTGATTACCACTATACTGCCGCCGCCCCCAAATGTCCATGCGCAGGCTGTGCCCCGCCCGCGTTTATACCGATTCAGTGCAGTCGTGATTATAATAGCTTCTGTAAATTTTCGTGTTTTTTGCATCTGTTTATTCAACCGGGAATATATTATAAATAGCCTCCGTTTCCCCACCGTTTGCTTGAGGAAAGGGCACATGGCAATGCCGGAAAAAATGATTGCTATCCAAGGGATCAAAAAGCCCTATGGAGATGCTCACGCCATGCGGGGCGCGGATTTTTATGTGGAGAAGGGCAAGATGAGGACCGCATCCGCCGCTCCATCGGCGTGGTATTCCAGGATAACCTGCTGGACCGCCTGCTGACGGCGGAGGAAAATCTCCTGGCACGAGGCGCCCTGTACGGCCTGAAGGGCCGCCGGCTTAAGGATGCTGTGCTCAGGGCAGCAGAAGCCGCAGACATTATGGATTTTTTCAAACGCCCCTATGGTAAGCTCTCAGGCGGTCAGCGGCGCCGTTGCGACATCGCCCGCGCGCTTATCCATACGCCGGAAATCCTCTTCCTGGACGAGCCCACAACAGGGCTTGACCCCCAAACCCGAAAAAATGTCTGGGAGACAGTCTACCGCCTGCAGAAAGAGCACGGCATGACGCTGTTTCTGACCACCCACTACATGGAAGAGGCAGCGGAGGCGGACTATATCATCATCATCGACGAGGGCAGCATCGCGGCGCAGGGGACACCCACGGACCTGAAGGAGCGCTTCACCTCCGACAGGCTGATTCTGATTCCCTCTTACCCTACGGCCGCCATGGATGCGCTGGCCAAGCAAGGCACAGTATATGCCAAAAGGCACGGACTGCTGGAAGTGAAGCTGCAAAACGCGTTTGAAGCGCTGCCCATCATCAATTCCGTACGCCCCTATATCCGGGACTTTGAGGTTCTCTCCGGAACCATGGATGATGCATTCATCCAGATCACTGGAAAGGAGATCCGCCAATGATTGCCATGATCAAACGCAATCTCAGGGTTTTCCTGAGGGACCGGCCCTCTGTATTCTTTTCCCTTCTCTCCGTGTTTATTATCATTGGGCTCTATGCCCTCTTCCTGGGGGATCTGATGCTCTCCAGCAGTATATTTCAGGGGCGCGCAGGCGTTAAATGGATGATGGACAGCTGGCTGATGGCAGGTGTCATGGCCGCCGGCTCCGTCACCACCGCCCTTGGCGCCATGGGGCTTATGGCGGAGGACAAGGAGCGAAAAATCAACATGGACTTCGTATCCTCCCCCATAGGCCGGGGCGAAATCGTGGGCAGCTATATCATCAGCGGATACATCATCAGCGTGCTGCTGACATTCCTTACAGGCATCCTGGCAAGCCTGTACATTCTCAGCCGCGGCGGGCAATTGCCCGGCCTTGCCACGGCCTTTCAAATCATAGGTCTCCTTCTGTTATCGGGTTTCTCCAGCACTGCGCTGGTGCTTTTTTTGGTCTCCCTGATACAATCCAACACCTCTTTCAGTATCATCAGCACCCTGGTCGGCACGCTGATCGGTTTCCTGGCCGGCGTTTATGTGCCCGTGGGGCAACTGCCCTCTGCTGTTGCAAGTGTGGTGAACTTCATCCCCGCAGCGCACTCGGCGGCGCTTTTGCGCCAGACCATGATGGCCGAGCCCATCAGCCGGGTTTTTGCCGGCGCGCCAGGGGAGCTAGTTATGGATTTCCGGCGGGCGATGGGCGTGGACCTCTTCATTGGCGGCGCGCCCATCAGTTCCCAAATCAGCCTGTTGGTCCTGGCTGGCTCGGGCGCGCTGTTCTTTGCCCTGGCCACGCTTAGCCTGAAGCGTAAGGCGAAATAAGCTGAATTAACCCTTCCCGAACGGCCTGGACAGACTGAACAGGCCATTTTTTGTGCTTGACAATCCAGTTCCGCTTTAATAAGATACTTGTTGCGTCAATAGGCTTCGTTAGCCCCGAGACTATTGAACCACAGGCGAGGCTGCGACCATCAGGCTTGCCCTCTGTTAAATTTTCTCAAGGAGGAGTACCCGTGAATACCTACATGGCTAACGCCCAGAGCGTACAGCGCAAATGGTACGTCGTTGACGCTGACGGCATGGTGTTGGGCCGCCTGGCCAGCCAGGTCGCCAGCATCCTGCGCGGCAAACACAAGCCCACCTACACCCCCCACGTGGACTGCGGGGATTTTGTGATTATCCTGAATTGCAGCAAGGTGAAGCTGACCGGCAAGAAGCTGGATCAGAAGATTTACTACCGCCACTCCGGCTACCCGGGCGGCCTCAAAGAGACCAAATACCGGGAGCTGATGGCCAAAAAGTCCGATTTTGTCGTGAAGCACGCGGTAAAGGGCATGCTGCCCAAGGGGCCCCTGGGCCGGCAGATGCTTAAAAAGCTTTTTGTCTACGAAGGGGCGGAGCACCGCCAGCAGGCGCAGCTGCCAGAAGCGCTGCAACTGGAAGGTTAAGGGGGGTAAAGCATAATGGCACAAGCAGATTTCAACGCCGTCGGCCGCCGCAAGAAGGCCATCGCCCGGGTGCGCCTGGTGCCCGGCAAAGGCGACATCCTCATCAATAAGCGTGAGATGGATGACTATTTCAGCATGGAAACCCTGAAGATGACCGTGCGCCAGCCGCTGGTGCTGGTGAAGTCCACCGGGTTTGACGTGCTGGTGAATGTGCACGGCGGCGGCCCCACCGGCCAGGCCGGCGCCATCCGCCACGGCATCAGCCGGGCGCTGTGCAAGGCCAATCCGGAGCTGCGGGGAGAGCTGAAAAAAGCCGGCTTCCTCACCCGTGACCCCAGGATGAAGGAGCGCAAGAAGTACGGCCTCAAAGGCGCCCGTCGGGCTCCTCAGTTCTCCAAGCGCTGATTCCTTTCACACCCACGCGCAAAACCCCGCCAAGACGGCGGGGTTTTTTAACATTCAAAAAGGGGTCAGCCCTCTTCCAGCATCCTGCGCCCCTCCGCCAGCAAAGCCCGCTCCTCAAGGGACAGATCGGGAAACTGGGGGTCGATGCGCTCCAGGGCCTCCAGGACAATCTGGCTCACCAAAAAGCGGGCAAACCATTTCCGGTCCGCCGGCACCACATACCAGGGCGCCTGGGGGGTGGCGGTGTGATTGAGCAATTGCTCATAGGCGGCCTGGTATTTATCCCAGTGCTGGCGCTCCTCAATGTCGCCGGAGGAGAACTTCCAGTTCTTATCCTCCTCGATAATGCGGGAGAGCAGGCGCTCCCGCTGCTCTTCTTTGGAGACGTGCAGGAAAATCTTCACCACCTGGATACCGTTTTCCCCCAGATAACGCTCAAAATCCCGGATCTGGCGGTAGCGGTCCTCCCAGATGTCCGCGGTAACCAGCTCCTGGGGCAATTGCGAGGCGCTCACCAGGTCGTGCACCCGGGCCACGATCACCTCCTCGTAGTGGGAGCGGTTGAAGATGCCGATCTCTCCCCGCCTGGGCAGCGCCTTGCTGATGCGCCAGAGGTAGTCGTGATCCGCCTCCTCGCTGGAGGGCACCTTAAAGCTGACCACTTGGGTGCCCTGGGGGTTAAGGCCGGTCATCACATGCTTGATGGTGCCGTCCTTGCCGGCGGCGTCCATGGCCTGCAGCACGATCAGAAGGGCATGCTGGTTTTCCGCGAACAGCCGCTCCTGAAGCGCTGCCATCCGGCTGATGTTCTCCGGCATCAGCCGCTTTTTAACGTCCTTCTTGTCAAGGCCTTCGCCCCCGCGGGTGGTGAAATCCCCAATGGCCACCTCCTGGCCGCCGGATATCCTGAAAGCTGAAATGTCCATTCCAATCACCCTTCCCTTTTAACACTGCCGCCGGGCCAGTCCATCAGCCGGCTGTCCAAACGCTGATAGAGTCCCGCCGCCTCCAGCGCCGGGCGCAAAAGCCGGTAGATAAGGGGGGAGGCCACCAGGGCAATCACCGCGTTGACGGTGGAAGTGGCCGCCCGGGACAGCAGATAAACATTCAGCGTGTCCGGGGTGAAGGCCAGGGCATAGAGGTGGGTTTTAAGCAAAAACAGCGCCACATACAAAAACGCCCCGGCCGCGGCCCCGATATAGGTGATAACCACCCTGGGCAGGGTGTTTTTGCGGTCGTTGACGATGATGCCCACGGCCAGGGCCATCAGCCCCTTGTTGATAAAGGTGACCACCGCCTCCAAAAAAGACGGGATGGCGCCGCCGGACACCGGGTCCACAAAGCCGTAGACGATGTCAAAAATCGCGGAGCCCAGCCCCGCCGCCAGCGCCCCCAGGGGGCCGCCAAAGAGCATGCCGGAGAGCAGGGCGATGATATTGCCCAGATGCACCCGGGAGGAGCCCACGGGGATGCTCAAATAGTTTGACACAAAGGCCGCCGCCGCCATCACCGCCACAAAGGCGATGAGATAAGGCTGATTTCTCTTCTGGGCCAAGGGATTCCCCTCCTTTGACATGGTAAAATGCTTCTGTCTCATCATACCCGCAATCACGGGCTATAGATTGCCCAGGTGCACATGGTGAAGATATTCCTTTGCCACCGCCTGAAGATTCCTCATGGCGCGGGGGCCTGTGGGCGGCTCTTTCGCCTTATAGCGGGGAAAGCAGCGGCTTAAGTGCAAAGGGATCCCAGGGTCAATGCCCTTAAGCCATCCGGCAAGTGCTGTGATCTCCTCCGGGCTGTCATTTTGTCCGGACACCACCAGGGTGCTCACCTCCACATGGCTGGTCTGATGGGCGGCGGTGATAAAATCCTTCACCATCTGAAGGTCGCCCCCCAGGCGCCGGTACCACCGGGGATCAAAGCCCTTTAGGTCAATGCTAAAGGCATTCACCCGGGGCAGCAGGTCCCCCAGCGCCTCCAGGCGAAAGCAGCCGTTGGTTACCACCACGGTTTTAAGGCCCAGGGGCTTCAGGATATCCGCGCAGTCCGCGATAAATTCCGGGTTCAGCAAAGGCTCGTTATAGGTGAAGGCCAGGCCGATGTTGCCCTCAGGCACCCTGTCCTTGGCCTGTGCGCACAGCGCCTGGGGGCTTATCTCCCGCCAGGGCAGGCTTCCTTCGCCCCCGCGGGCAATCTCGTGGTTCTGGCAGAAGTAACAGGCCATGTTGCAGCCAAAACTGCCTACGGACAGCACCCGGCTGCCCGGATAAAAATGCGCCAGGGGCTTTTTCTCGATGGGATCAAGGGCCAGGGCGGTGAGCTTGCCATAGCCCAGGGGGCGTGAAACCCCCGCCAGCATGATCCGCGCCTGGCAAAAGCCCGTCTGCCCTTCCTGAAGGCTGCAGCTGCGGTGGCAAAGGGGGCAGGTGTTCATTGGTGCCTCACCACCCGGAAACGCTCCAGCTTCACCGGCTCCTCCGGGCCGATGCCCGCCTTTTGCCTGGCGATGGCCAGCTGCTCCGCCACGGTGTCAACCCCCTCCAGATTGGGAAGCAGCAGGCCCCGCCTGGCGCCTCTTGAGACGATGACGCCGTATTCCTTCACATCAAGCGCCTCTTTTGACTGGATCAGCTCAGGCGCCCCCAGCACATCCACCGAACAGGTGATCCGGGGCAGCTCCTTTTTGGTCAGCGGCTCAAAGCGGGGGTCCTTAAAGGCGGCGCTCAGGGCGTTTTGGATGATCTCCTCCCCCAGTGTGCTCTGGGTGGGGCTGATGGTGCCGATGCAGCCCCTCAGCCTTCCTTCTTTATGCAGGGTCACAAAGGCCCCGGCGCGGCTGTTGGTCAGCTCCTCGGGCAGATCGCCGGGCAGGGGCAGCGCCCGGCCAACCTCCAGATAATGGGCGATGGAACGAAGCGCCAGCGCCACATGGGGGCTTTGGGCGGCCCGGGGTTTTTCAAGAAAACGCCGCCCCTCATCCGGCCCCTGGGGCCAAAAGAGCGCCAGGCCGTAGCCCACCCCCGTGACCCCCTCATAGGACAGCGCCTGGGCCCTGACCTTTTGCCCGTCCAGCGCCCCCGCCAGAATCAGGAAGCTGCGCTGGCCGCATTCCCCCGCCCGCTCACAAAAATCAGGCGGCAGGGCCAGCAGCTTGTCAAAAGCGGCGCGGCCCATGATGTCCATGATCTTCCGGTCATATTCAGGGCCCTCGGGCCTTAAGCCATAGGGGCCCTCCTCTTTCCCGTAGTGGGACAGATCCCCGCTGGCGACCAGAACCACCCGGCGGCCCAGCTGCTCCGCCGCCTGTTTAATCACCTGACCCAGGCGGTAGTGCTCCGAAAACGGCAAGCCGGAAAGCCCCGCCCGCACAAACCGGCAGGGGAAAGCCCCGCCCATCGCTTCACTCAGGAAGTACAGGGGCACCGTGAAGCCATGGTCCAGCGCCCTGTCCCTTTCCCCTTCGGTGCCGGCGGGAAGGCCCGCCGCCCGGGCCAGCTCCGCCACCGCGGACACCAGCGCCTCGTCATAATCCACCTGGAAAGAAAGGCCGGACGCGCCAAAGCGGCCAAAGTCCCCCCTGGCACCCTCGCTTGGAGATATATGCAGATAGTCGTGATACATCACGCTGTGGGGCGTTATCATCACCACCGTCTCTGGCTTCCAGTCAGCCACCTGCCTGGCCGCCTGGGCGTAGGCCCGGGCGGTTTTCTCAATCTGCCTCTCCCCGCCCCGGCCCACCGCCGGCACCACCAGCGGCGGGTGAGGCACCATCGCAGCGCCCACGATCGCCATTTCAAGCCCTCCTTTATCGCTTTTTCATCTTATTATAGCACAGCGCCCGGACCTTTCGTTGACATCCCAAAAGCGCGGCAGTATACTTAAAACGACAAGTGAATCTTAACGCGCGCCTGGCCCGGGGGAAGCCCCGGCCAGGGAACATGGATGAAATTTCCAGGCTAACCCAGTAACCGTGAAGCGGACAAGCAGACAACAGGCCACTGCGCAAGCGGGAAGGCGTCTGTGCGGATGAAGCCAAGCCGGGAGACCGAGGCGCGCGGGAAGCTCCTGCGGTGGGGCGCGTTTTGACGCGTTTGCTTTCGGGCAGTTCCATGCGTGGAGCTGCCTGAATTTTCATTTGATCAACTGGAGGAGGAGACCCTGTCATGAAAAAACGCGTGCTGTCCCTGTTCTTGGCGCTGGTGGCGCTGGCCTTCCTGTCTTTAGGCCAGGCTGAAACCCTTACCGTGGTGGATATGGCCGGGCGGGAGCTTAATTTTTCAAAGCCCGTGGAGCGGGTGATTGTGATGATGCCCGGGGACTGTGAGATTCTCTACGCCATCGGCGCAGGTGACATGGTGGTGGGCCGGGGCGAATATTGCAGCTATCCGGCGGAGGTGCTGGAGATCGAGGCCGTAAAGTCCGGCCAGGAGACCAACTTAGAGCAGATCATCGCCCTTAATCCTGACGTCTTGGTGATGACCAGGATGGCCCAGAGCCAGGAGCACACGGAGGCCCTTGAAAAAGCGGGCATCCAGACCCTGGTGACCGATGCCCAGGACATCGCCGGGGTGTACACGGCCATTACCCTCCTGGGCCAGGTGACCGGGAAAACCCAGGAAGCGGCCCAGTTGGTGCAGAGCATGCAGGACGCCTTCGCCCAGGTGGCGGACCAGGTGGCCGGGCGCAAGGCCGGCACCGTGTACTACGAGGCCTCCCCCCTTGAGTGGGGCCTGTGGGCCTCCGGCGCGAATACCTTTATGGACGAGCTGGGCCAGATGGTGGGGCTTGAGAACATCTTTGGCGATAACCCCGGCTGGGTGGAGGTGTCCGAGGAGCAGGTGATCAGCCGCAACCCGGACTATATCCTCACCACCACCATGTACTTTGGCGAAGGCCCCCTGCCTGAGGATGAGGTGATGGGCCGGACCGGCTGGCAGGGCATCACCGCGGTAAGCCTTCAGCAGGTGATCAATGTGGATAATGATCTGTTCACCGTGCCAGGCCCCCGGCTGGTGGAGGCGATGGACTTTTTGTACAACTATTTCTATGGGGCTGCGGAACTGGATGAGGCGGCATGAGCCCTTGGGGAAAGCGCTTAAAAGGCGCTTTCCCCAGTTTTGATGAAAAGACAAGCGGCACGGGAGGGCTACAGACCCGGCGCCTGGCTGCTGATGGGGGCGGGGATTCTTTTAACCGCCCTTTTTTGCATGAGCGTGGGCAGCGTTACCCTGCCCCTTGAAACCGTCTGGCAGACCATTCAGGACGCCCTCATGGGCCGGGAGGCGGCACCGGGCGCTGCCGCCCCGATTCTTTTATATGTGCGCATCCCCCGGGTGATCGCGGCGGGGCTTACGGGGGCCGCCCTCTCCCTGTGCGGAGCGGCCATGCAGGGCCTTTTGCGCAATCCTTTGGCGGACGGCTCCACCCTGGGGGTGTCCTCGGGCGCCTCCCTGGGGGCGGTTTTGTCGCTGGCCTTTGGACTGGATCTGCCGTGGCTGCCCTATGCGGGCCCCATGGCGATGTCCATTCTCTTTGCCTTTCTTTCCCTGATGCTGATCCTTTTTTTGGCCTACGCCTTTGACCGCAGCTTCTCCACCCACACCATCATCCTGGTGGGGGTGGTTTTTTCCATGTTCGCCAGCAGCCTGATCTCTTTGGTGATCGCCTTTTCAGGCGAGAAGCTGCGCAGCATCACTTTCTGGAACATGGGTTCCCTGGCCGGCACCAGCTACACTCAGGGGCTGATCCTGCTGGCGGCGCTGATCTTTTGTGGGGGTGTGATGATTTTTCGGGGCAGGGAGCTGAACGCCTTTGCCATTGGCGAGGATAACGCCCATCACATCGGCATCCCGGTGCGCCGGGTGAAGCTGGAGGTGCTGGTGGGCGTCTCCATCCTCATCGGCGTCTGCGTATCCATTGGCGGCACCATCGGCTTTGTGGGGCTGATTGTGCCCCACATCAGCCGGCTGATCACCGGGCCCAATCACCGCAAGCTGCTGCCCTTTGCCACCTGCGGCGGGGCCATCTTCCTAATGCTCTGCGACCTGTTGGCCCGCACGGTGCTAAGCCCAATGGAGCTGCCCATCGGGGTGGTCACCTCCCTTTTAGGCGCCGCCACCTTTGTGTGGATCATCTTCCGCCGCAAAAGGCAGGGGGCGCTGTGATGCTAAAGGCCCGGCACATCACCTTAAAATACGGCGATCACCAGGCGTTAAGGGACGTCAGTCTCTCCCTTTCAGAGGGGCAATGGCTGATGGTGATCGGTCCCAACGGGGCGGGCAAATCCTCCCTGATAGCGGCCCTCTCCCACTCCCGGCCCTTTTTGGGCCAGGTCAGCCTGAAAGGGCAGGACATCCGCAGCCTCTCCCCCAGGCAGCGGGCCAGACTGGTGGGGGTGCTTCGCCAACATCAGACGGTGCATTACGCCTACACGGTGGAGGAGGTGGCGCGCCTGGGGCGCTACGCCCACGGGGCGGGCTGGCTGAAAGGCCGGGACCGGGAGGGCCGGGCCATGGTGGACCGGGCGCTGGAGCTGACCGGCATGGCAGCGCTGAAAGAGCGCAGCCTTCTCACCCTTTCCGGCGGCGAGCGGCAGCGCGCCTTTTTAGCCCAGGTGCTGGCCCAGGACCCCGCCATCCTGCTGCTGGATGAGCCGGCGGACGCCCTGGACCTGAAATATCAGAAAACCCTCTTTGAACTGACCGAAACCTGGGCCAAACAGCCCGGCCGGGCGGTGATCTCTGTGGTGCACGACCTGTCCATCGCCCGGCGCTTTGGCAGCCACGCCCTTCTGCTTCAGGATGGCCGCTGCCTGGCCCAGGGGGAGAAAGAGGCCGTCTTAAGCCCCCGGCACCTTAATGCCGCCTACGGCATGGATGTGGGCGCCTGGCAAAGGGAGCTGGCCCTGCCCTGGGTACGGGAGGGTCATGGACAAAACGGCTGAAATCAGGTATAATCCACCAAAATCGCAAGGGATGGAACGCCATGAAGTGCCAGTATTGCAATTCTGAGGACAGCCGGGTGGTGGATTCAAGGCCCACGGACGACGGCACCAGCATCCGCCGCCGAAGGGAGTGCATCGCCTGCGGCAAGCGCTTCACCACCTACGAAAAGGTGGAGACCATTCATCTGCTGGTGATCAAAAAGGACCAGACCCGGGAGCTTTTCAACCGGGATAAGATCCGCGCCGGCATCATCCACGCCTGCCACAAGCGCCCTGTGGCCGCCCAGGACATCGAGCGTATCGTCACCCAGGTGGAGCAGTTCGCCTACAACAGCATGCAGCAGGAGATCACCACCAACCAAATCGGCGAGATGGTGATGGAGGCGCTTAGGGAGCTGGACGAGGTGGCCTACATCCGCTTCGCCTCGGTATACCGCCAGTTCACGGACATACCCACCTTTATGCATGAAATCAGCCGCCTGATGAAGGAAAACCGGGACAAGGACAGCCCTGCATAAGGCTTTAGGCTTTATAAAAAGGCCTCCGCCAAAATCAGCGGAGGCCCTTTTTCGTCCTTAAAGGTTATTGCAGGTTGCTGGTGGCCACAAAGCCGCGGGCGGGCTGCCCGTCCAGGGTGACCTCCACATAGGTCCAGTGGTTGTCATTGCCGGTATAGGCCAAGGCAGTCACTGGCGTGCCCGCAGTCAGGCGCGCCAGGCGGCCGTCCGTGGGGCTCATAATCGGGTCATCGGTGAGGTTGCCATCATTGGCCATGCTCATGGGCACGCTTGCCAGGGCCAGGTTGCCCACGCTTTCACCACTGGGAACAGCCGAGGCATCCACATAGCCGATGCGGTAGAGGTTATCCCCATAGCCGTAGCCGATGAGCACCCAGTCCCCCGCGTAGCCATAGATGCGGGCCTGGCCGCCGCCGTAGCGGGCCTGGCCGCCCCCTGCGCGATAGTACCCTGTGCCGGGGCCGGAGTAGACGTCAAAGTCGCCTGTGAGCCGGGCGGTGACAAAATTGGGCAGCGGCGCAAGGCTTGCCGGCGGCGCCGTAGGTTCCGCAGTCGGTTCCGCAGTGGGCTCTGCCGTAGGCTCCGCAGTGGGCTCTGCCGTAGGCTCCGCCGTGGGTTCAGCCGTGGGCTCCGCTGTCGGCTCTGCCGTAGGTTCCGCGGTCGGTGTGGGGCTTGGCGTTGGTGTAGGTGTCGGGGTGGGCGTGGACGTTGGGGTCGGCGTGGGCGTTGGGGTCGGCGTGGGCGTTGGGGTCGGCGTGGGCGTAATAACCGGCGCCGCGTAGGTGAAGGTCACCGAGGCGGGGGACACGCTGCCGTCCGCACCCACCACCACCTCCACATCCCTTGCGCCCTGCAGGGTGTAGCCGGCGGGCACCAGCGCGTCATTGGCGCTGATCACATTGGTGCCCTGGGTGACCCGGAGGCTTTCCTCATACAGGGTGGCGCCTTCTGTATCCGCATAGCGTACAGGCAGGTTGGCCGTGGCCGGAGCCCGGAAGGTAAAGGTAATCGCGGGCGGGGTGGCCGTGCCGCCGGCGCTTACGGTCACCTGCTGGGAGCTGGCCCCTTGCAGGGTGTAGCCGGCGGGCACATGGCTGAGATTGGCCTCCACCGTGTGGGTGCCCTGGGCCATGTTGATCTGGTCGTTATACAGAGTGTGCCCGTCGGTGTCCACATAGTTGATAGGCACCATCACCGTGACTGGAGCCCTGCGATAGACAAAACTGATGGTGCTGGGGTTGGCGACACCTGTGACGGACACCGTGACATTCACCGTGCGCACGCTGGTGAGGGTGTAGCCCTCGGGCACCCGGGCGTCATTGGCGGACACCTGGGTGGTGCCCTGGGTTAAGGTCAGGTTCTCCCGGTGCAGAAGGGCGTTGTTCGTGTCCAGATAGTTGACGGTGATCACCGCCGTCACCGGGGGCTGCTCCTTATAGTAGGTGAAGGTGACCGAGGCAGGGGTAGCCCGGCCCGCTGAGCTGACCGTGACCGCCACCTGGGTCTGCCCGGTGAGGTTATAGCCCGCAGGCACGCGGCTGGCGTTGGGGCGGATGGTGGTGCGGCCTTCCGCCAAGGGCAGCACATCAGTGTAGAGGCGCTCCCCGGTGGTGCTCATGTAGTAGACCGGCACGTTGACAATCACCGGCGGCCGCTGGGTGGGCGTGGGCGTCACATCCACCGGGGCCAGAACCACATTGGGGTCATAATACAGCTTGTTCAGGGTGCGGGTGCCGGCGATGCCGTCCACGGTGAGGTCGTTATACCGTTGGAAGCGCTCCACCGCCCGGCGGGTCTGTTGGCCGAAGATGCCATCCACAGCGTCCGTTAAATAGCCCAGCTCTTTTAAGCGCACCTGCATCACCCGCACATTCTCCCCCCGGTCGCCCACATACAGGGTGGTCAGCCGGGGCGTGGGGGTGGGGGCCGCCGTCGGGGTGGGCGACACAAAGGGGGTGGGGCTGGGGGTGACAAAGGGGGTTGGGGTGATAAGCTGGGTGGGCATAGGCGTTAAAGCCGGCATCTGCCCAACCCCTGAGGTCAGCAAAACGGTCATATAGACCAGCAGCGTTTTCAACAAATCCATCGTGTTCACTCCTTTTGCCAAGACTGTCGTCAATCATGCAACGGATGAGGAGGACCCTTTCATGCATCTCCCTTCAAGGAGATAAAGCGCTCAAACTCGGGCAGGATGCCGATGCCGTCCGGATAGTGGGCGGCAAACTGGGGCACCGCATGGCTGGGGAAGGAATTGCCCTCGATAAACTCCGGCCCCTGGGGCGTGATGGCCACATCCCAGGCCACGAAGCGCATCTGGGGCACCAGGCGCATCGCCTCCAGGCAGGCCGCCTTGGCCTCTTCAAAGAAGGGAAGCTGAAAGCCGGTGATGGGCGCGTCCGTTAAGGGATGCCGGGCGTACTCCCGCCCCTGTTTGTCCGCGGCCACGGTGTTGATCACCCCGCTGTCCAGATCCACCCGGGCGGCCATGCCGCCGCAGTCCACATTGTCCATCACCCGGCCGTTGCCGATGCGCAAAAAGGCATAAACGATGCCGGAGGCCTTGTCCCCCAGAAGGGTGGCGATGCGCACGGTGTTGACGCTGCCCGGATAGATGGCGGCCATGGCAGGGTGCTGGATGAGAGCCTCCTCCAAAACGCAGTCCCCCTTCTCCCGCAGGCGCAAAAGCAGGGCCCTGGCGTCCCGGCAGTCCTCCGCCTCCAGGCGCTCCACCCCCACACCGCTGGAGCCGTCCAGGGGCTTTGCGAACATCGCCCCCTTCCCTTTGCAAAAGGCCGCCAGATCCTCTTCCTTGCTGCCCGCGTCCACCCGCAGCCAGGCCCTTTTTACCCAGCGGGAAAAGGTGGTGTTAAACAGCGCCTTGTCATCAAAATAGTGCCAGTAGGCCTTGTCGTTCATGCGGCGGACGATTCCGTTGCTGACCCCCCGGGTGATGACGGTTTTGCGCTGCGCGTGGCTTAAGCGGTCCATCCGGGCGATCATATAATCCATATACCCGGCATTGTAGCCAAGGCCGCAGATCAGAAGGTCCACCAGCAGGTAAGGCGTTCCCCGGCCGGTCTGGGCCCGGATTGTCCCCAGGGTCTCCCGGAAGCGCTTCAAGTCGATGCGGGCCAGGCGCCGAATAAAATAACTAATTTTTCCCATATCATACATTAAAGCGAAACAGCGTCACATCGCCGTCCTGCATCACATATTCCTTGCCGCAGCTTTGGATCAGGCCCTTCTCCCGGCAGGCGGCCATGCTGCCCTGGGCCATGAGGGTTATAAAAGGCACCACCTCCGCCCGGATAAAGCCCCGTTCAAAATCCGTATGGATCTTGCCGGCTGCTTGGGGCGCCTTAGTGCCCCGGGTGATGGTCCAGGCGCGGCACTCATCCTCCCCCGCGGTCAAAAAGGAAATCAGCCCCAAAAGGCTGTAGCTGGCCTTGATCAGCCGGTCCAGCCCGCTTTCCCCCAGGCCCAGCTCCTGGATGTACAGGGCCTGCTCCTCCGGGTCCAGGCCCGCGATCTCCTCCTCTATCCGGGCGCTGATCACAATGCTCTGGGCCTCTTCCGCCCGGGCCTGATCAAGCGCCCGCCCAAGGTGGGGCAGGCTGGAAACCGGCTGCGCCAGCTCATCCTCCGCCACATTGGCGGCGTAGATCACCGGCTTGTCCGTCAATAAAAACCAGCCCCGGGTGATCTCCCGCTCCGGGGGGGCCAGGGGGCAGAGGCGGGCGGGCTGCCCGCCTTCCAGCCAGGCCAGCAGCCGGTCCGCCAGCTCCGCTTCCTCCTGATATTTCTTCTCCCCGGTCTTAAACAGCTTCCGGGCCTTGTCGCCCCGTTTCTGCACCGCCTCCATATCCGCGAAGATCAGCTCCAGGTTCAGCGTTTCCATGTCCCGCACCGGGTCCACCGAGCCCTCAACGTGGATGATATTGTCATCCTCAAAGCAGCGCACCACATGGATGATGGCGTCCACCTCCCTGATATGGGAAAGGAAGCGGTTGCCCAGGCCCTCCCCCCGGCTGGCGCCCCGCACCAGGCCCGCGATGTCCACAAACTCCACCGTGGCATGGGTGATCTTTTTGGGGTGATACATCCCCGCCAGATCGTCCACCCGGCTGTCCGGCACCAGCACCACCCCGGTGTTGGGCTCAATGGTGCAAAAGGGGTAGTTCGCCGCCTGGGCCCCGGCCCGGGTGATGGCGTTAAACAGCGTGCTCTTGCCCACGTTGGGCAGTCCCACAATGCCAAGTTTCATACCTTAAACTCCTCTCAGTCAACAGGCCCCATTATACTGCGCAATGCGGTGGCTGGCAATAAAATCGGGCGCGTAAAAACCCCACCCCGGCACATGCGGGATGGGGTTTTGCGGTTTGCGGGCCTTAAGCCTGGCTCTCCCCGCGCATCCGGGGCAGGGCGCGCTGCACGTTGCCGCTTCTAAGGCAGCGGGTGCATACGTTCAGCCGCATGGGGCTGCCGTTTAGCACAACGCGGATGCGCTGCACGTTGGGCGCCCAGGTGCGGTTGCTCTTGCGGTTGGAATGGCTGACCTTGTGGCCGCTCATCAGGCTCTTTTCACAAACTTGACAGAATTTTCCCATCTCTACTCCCTCCCTATGGGGTCAAATACCACAGCCTGCCTGCCGCAGTATTTTGACAGCCCAACCAATATAACACAGGGCCTGGATTTAGGCAAGGAAAAAACGGAAGTTCATCCGCCAGTGCAGGAGTGTCAAACACAGGCAGCACATCGGTCACAGAGACTGGTCCTGGCGGGTGTCAGAGTCCCGGGCGAATGTGGTGAATATACCGATGTCATGCCGCCATTTTCTCCATTCAAGATGATGGCGAAATCTTCTATAATGTTGATATAGCGAATATAGGAGGCATTCTGGATGAAAAGGCATTCTTTCCTGGCACTGTTTCTGGCGATCTCCATGCTCTTTGGTATGGTCGCAGCCGCTCAGAGCGAGGCTTCGCGGTTCAACGCTGGCACCTACAGCGGCGAAGCTCAAGGCTATGGCGGAACGGTATCCGTTGAAGTGGTAGTTACCGATCAAGAAATCATTGAGGTCATCGCGGTTGGCGAAAATGAAACCCCCGGAATCGGGAGCATTGCAATTGATCAATTGCCCCTGAATATCGTAGCGAAGCAAAGCCTTGGCGTGGATGTCATTTCTGGCTGCACTTTCACATCCAATGCAATTATCGAAGCTGCGGAAGCAGCGTTTGTGAAGACCGGTGCTGATGTGGAGGCGCTCAAACAAACCTCGCCATCTGGATCAACAGGCAAAACTCAAGCTGAGATATCTACAGAAATTCTTATTATTGGCGGCGGCGGAGCAGGCTTGACTGCCGCACTCAGTGCAAGTGAAGCTGGTTCAAAGGTTCTGCTGCTGGAAAAAATGAGCTACTTCGGCGGTGCTGCTGCCATTTCCGGCGGTCAGGTGAATGCCGGTGGTTCACAGTTCCAGGCGGATAAAGGGTATGAAGACTCCGTAGATGCAATCTTCCTGGATCTGATGAAAGGTGGCCATTTTAAGAATGACGCTCGCATCACAAGGCTCTATGCGGAGCATGTGGGTGCAGCCTTTGACTGGATGGTGGACACCCTGGGGATTAAGTTCGTGTCTGATCCCGCTCTTCTTCCAGAACACAGTGTCCCCCGTGTTTGGGCTGCTGAAAATGGAGCAGCCGGTTATACGGCAACCATCCTTGAAAATTTGGAAGCGTCCGATGTTGAGGTGATGCTCAACACCAAAGCCACCCAACTCATCAGCGAAAACGGTGTCATCGTTGGCGCCGTCGCGGAAGATGAAAACACCGTTTATCGGATTAGTGCGGATGCAGTGATCTTGACAACAGGGGGATACGGCAATAATACTGATCTTCTGCCCCAACTGCTTCGTGAATCCCTGTATTATGGCCCGGTCAGCGCCACAGGGGACGGGCACCTGATGGCAATGGACTTAGGTATCCCCCTGCAATATATGCAGTATGGGAAAGTCTATCCCAATGGCATTGAGGTTGCCCCCGGTTTTGCCAAGTCCACCTGGCATGGCAGCATTACCACCAGCCGAGACGCCAGCACCCTGATTGTGGATCGTCATGGCAAGCGCGTTGTAAACGAAAATGGTCTGGCAGAAAACATTCGTGCCCGGCTCTACGAACAAGCAGACAAAACCCTCTTTTTGGTTATGGATCAGAGCACTTTTGACCTGTTCCGTGATTTGACAGTGAATACCAGCAAATCTGCCACACAAGAGCAGATAGACGAATGGTTAAGCAACAACGGTTCCATACCTCCGGTCTTCACTTCCGGTGACAGCCTCAAATCAGCAGCAGAGGCGGCCGGTGTAGACGGGGACGCTTTGGAAGAAACGGTTGCGCGGTTTAATGAAATGGTCGCGGCAGGCGAAGATACCGACTTTGGTCGTCAGCCTCTGATGGCAGTTGGAGAAGGCCCCTACTATCTTGTGGAACAAAAGCCCCGTTTTGCCACCACCTTAGGCGGTGTGCGTATTTCCACGGAGATGGAGGTGCTCGACCACAATGAATTGCCCGTTCCCGGATTGTATGCAGCCGGCGAAATCGTCGGTGGTGTGCACGGAGATGACACCATCGTCTCCACTGCTGTGGGCTGGGCTTTCACTTCCGGACACTTGGTCGGCCGCATCGTCTCTGAGGGTTTGGTGAAATAATTTAAGATACCTGTTCTCCCGCAGGGTTGAAAGATCATCCTGCGGGCTTTTTTTGTGCTAAAATACCCCTAAGTACGCCACTGACCGAACCAACAAGGAGGCATCATGGAAAAAAACTGCCTGCACCTCTACACCGGCAACGGAAAGGGCAAAACCACTGCCGCCATGGGGCTGGCGCTGCGGATGCTGGGGCATGGCGAAAAGGTGCTCATCGCCCAATTTATGAAGGATGGCACCTCAGGCGAGATTAAAGCCCTGGCCGCCTTCCCCGAAGCCAGGGTGTTTGAGGGGGCGCGCATGCAGGGCTTCATCTGGCGCATGGAGGAAAGCCAGCTGAGCAAGGCCCGCCAGGACATGGCGGGGGCGGTTGCGGCACTGGAGGCGGAGATCAGGGCCTTTGCGCCCAGGCTTACGGTGCTGGACGAGCTGGCCGTGGCCCTGGCGATGCGCCTGTTGCAGGAAGAGGATGCCCGGCGCCTGATTGATACCGCGCTTGAGTACGGCGACACCGTGGTGACGGGGCGCTACGCGGGGGACACGCTGCGCCAGCAGGCGGACTATATCAGCCGGATTGAGGCAGAAAAACACCCCTTTGAGGAGGGGCAGCAGGCACGGCGGGGCATTGAATTTTGATTCTCAGGGGCCCAGAAGCGTCACCGGGCGGCTTTCTGCGGCATAGGGCTTGCCTGAGATCTGCGTAGTGACATGCAGCGTATATTCTCCCGGCGGCGCGGGCTGGCCCAGACGGTCCAGCCCGTTCCAATACACCGTACTGCCCTCGGGCACCAGGTGAAGGGGGCGGCTGGCGCTGTCCGCCAATAGGGTGGCCATCAGCTGGCCGGAAGCATCCCGGATGACGGCGCTGAGGGCCAGGGGCCCCTCATGGCGGATGAAAAAGGCGGCCTCCTCTCCCCGGCCCGGCTTAAAGGCAGGGCTTGCGCTCACCAAAAGCCCCGGGTCCTCCTCCCCCCGGCGCACCGCCATCACCGGGGACGCCTGGGGAAAGGCCCGGTCCTCCTCCACGGTGATTAAAAGCATCAGCAAATAGCCGGACAGCGCGTCCTCCGAAGCTGTCAGACGAAGGGCCGCCTCCTTGCGCCCGGGGGAGATCAGCCCCCCCTTGTCCCCCGGCTGGGCGATGCTCTGGGGCATATCAAAGCGCCAGTGCCCCTGATGCTGATAGATCAGCTGATAGGCCACCCGGGCGGGCTGGTTTAAGGTGTAGGAAAAGCGGATGGCCTCCTCATCAGGCCCTAAAAGCTGGTTGGTGAGGCTTAAGTCCGTGATGACCCCCGCGCCCTGGGCTAACTGGCTTGCCTGATAGGTAAAAACGGGCAGCGGATCCCCTTCCGGGTAAAGCTGGGGGCTAGAGGCGCCGTAGTACAGCCGCTGGTGAAAAAGCAGCTCTGTAAGCGTGATCACCCCGTCCCGGTTGGCATCCGCGGCAAAGCCTCCCTGGACGCCCAGGCCCGCCACCAGCGCCTGGGCAAAATAGCTGCCCCCGCTGAGGCCCCCCTTGGGGTCTGTCCAGAGGAAGCTGGGCTCCCGGGCGCCCGCGCTGGTGAGCACCTTGAAATCCTCCCCCGTAAACAGGGAGGCCACGGCCAGCATCTCATCCCCCTTATGGATGGCGGCGCCGGAATAGCAGGCGTCGATAATCAGCACCTTGGTGCCCTTAATGTCCTTAAGCCCCTCATAAAGCACCCGGCTGTCCAACAGCGTTTCCCGCCGCCCGTCGCTCATCAGCAGGGCGAAGTTCAGCCGCCCCTCCTGAGGGGTGAGGAGGCCGTGGGAGCTGAAATAGATCAGGGAGATGTCCCCCTCCTCAGCCGCCCCCAGTGCCTCCTGGGCCAGGGCGGCAAAATCCCCGGGGCTGATGGCCTGGTTGACCACCGCGCGGATGGCCTGATAGCCCCGGGCATCCAAAAGCAGCGCCCGGCGCAGGTTCGCCACATTGTTATAAGAGGAGGGGGTGGTTTCCGGCATGGTCACAAAGCGGTCAGCGGAGATTAAAAGCGCCCGCAGGGCCGGGCCTTTTTCCTCCGTTTCCTCCGGAAAGGCAAAGGAAGGCAGCAGGACCAGGCACAGGCACAGCCACAGGGAAAGCCATCTGGCGCGCATCGCCCCCTCCTTTCTAGCCCTCACTTGGGGCATCCTAACATCCGGCCAAAAGAGCGTCAAGGAAATGCGGGAAATCAAAAGAACTTAAGTCAGAAGGTTTTTTCGGGAAGTGCTTTACAACTTTTGAATTTTGTGTTAATTTTGTAGCGGACCAAGCCCAGGGATTTAGGTGTTCCTTCCGGTATTGCCCATCAGGTGACTGATGCGTGGCCATGGAAACCCTCATCGCATCGGTTTGGACAATATTTTAGGAGGGACATGATATCATGTATACCGACAAAACCCTGACCTGCCGTGAGTGCAACGCCGAATTCGCCTTTACCTCTTCCGAACAAGCTTTTTACGCTGAAAAGGGCTTCCAGAACGAACCGGGCCGCTGCCCTTCCTGCCGTGCCAACCGCCGCAGCCAGAGCCGTGGCGAGCGCCAGATGTATTCCGTGATCTGCGATGAGTGCGGCGCCACCACCCAGGTGCCCTTCCAGCCCCGGGGCGACCGGCCGGTGTACTGCCACGACTGCTTCGGCAAGCACAACGCCAACCGCTACTGATTTAATCACCCAAAGGGCCTTCGGGCCCTTTTTTTGTTGCGCCCATCAGGCCCTTAAAGCAGAATTTCCGCCGCCGTCACCCCTGGCTCCCGCAGGCGGTTTAGGATCTCCCCGCCCTCGCCTTCCAGGTAATCGCTCACCTGCCGGGCGGCCAGGCCGGTGTAGTCCTCCGGGTTAAGCAGGCCCTTCAGCTCCTCCTCGTCCAGGCCAAAGGCAGGGTCCTGGGCCACCCGCTCCAGCAGGTCGTTTGATAAGCCCTCCTCCTTTATTCGTCTGCCGGCGGCCATGGCATGCCGGCGCAGGCGCTCGTGCAGCGCCTGGCGGTCCCCGCCCCGCATCACCGCGCGCATGAGGATGTTTTCCGTTGCCATAAAGGGCAGCTCTTCCCGCAGGTGCTTTTCTATCATTTTAGGGTAGACCACCAGCCCTTTTGCCACATTCAGGTACAGGCTTAACAGGCCGTCAGTCGCCAAAAAACCCTCCGCCAGGGAAAGGCGGCGGTTGGCGCTGTCATCCAGCGTGCGCTCCAGCCACTGGCTGGCGGCGGTCTGATCCGCGTTCATGGCGTTGGTGATGATAAAGCGGGAAAGGGCGGTCATCCGCTCTGCGCGCATGGGGTTGCGCTTGTAGGGCATGGCGGAGGAGCCCACCTGGGCGGCCTCAAAGGGCTCCTCAATCTCCTTAAGATGGGCCAGAAGCCGGATATCCCCCGCGAACTTGGCGGCGGACTGGGCGATGCCGGAGAGCAGGTGCAGAATCCGGCTGTCCCACTTGCG
>ENA-UOUL01002020-UOUL01002020.1-bioreactor-metagenome-genome-assembly--contig:-NODE-2020-length-25489-cov-9.090626_pt1 | contig 25489 bp, 21 predicted proteins | sample MGYA00249838_ERZ747220 | MGnify/ENA primary metagenome ERZ747220 (study PRJEB28778, sample SAMN05720191) | bioreactor metagenome | isolation source: Anaerobic biogas reactor | place: USA:Washington...
AAAAGGACATTTCCGATCTCACCAAGGCAAAAGACTCTTTCGTGCGCGAGGCCGCGTCGAAGGAGAACCGGTTCCTGACGCTCCTCACGGCCATCAACACACTCTGGCACGACGAAGCCTTCGTGGGGCTCGTCAAGGAAGAGCAGATCAACAATCGTCCAGAATTGGTCGGTAAGTTCGGTTACGAAACATGATCTCCCCATGACGGAAAGGTATGCACCGTGGACATTCAAGGTCGCGACATCCCCATTGTGCTACTCCGCCCCAGGCACGAGCGCAAGATCACCAAGCGAGAATACGATCGCATCAAGGCCGGGATTCTTGCGGTCGGGCTCATCGAGCCGTTCCTGGTCTTTCCCGAGAACGACTACTACATCATTCTCAATGGGCACCAGCGCTACTGGATCTTGCTCGAAATGGGTGTGGAGACGGTACCCTGCATTTTTGCGCCGCAGAAGGAAGCGTTCACCAGTAATCGGATGGTGAATCGCGTGTCGCCCTTTCAGGAAGGTCGTATGATCAAGAAATCTCTCGAAGAACTCGATGAGAAGACGATCGCCTCGGCCCTGGGTATCACGCACCTTGCTCATCGGCTGAGGACGACGCTCCTGAAGCAGTTGCATCCGAGTGTCGCCGCGGCTTTCGACGCCGGGACAATCAATCGGGCTTGCGTCCAAGAACTGACCTACGTTGCGCCAAAGCGGCAGGAAGAAATCGTCAAGGCCATGGAGAGTTACAGGGATTTTACTTTGCCGTTTGTCCGCAGCCTGGTCCTCAAGACGCCGTCGCAGGCCCGTGCCAAGAACCGGACGGGTACGAAGAACCCCTGGGCCCGCAATGAGCAGCGCAAATCGGATCTGCTGAAGAAACTCGCCGAAACCGAGGAGAAGCACGACTTCTACACCACGTTGTACCGCCAATACTCCATCAACCTGCTGAAGCTGGTCATCTACGCTCGGCAACTGGTCAACAATGAACGCATCGCGGCCTACCTCCGTGAGTCTTATGCGGACATTCTGGCCACCTTCCAGGAAATCATCGTCCATTCCGAGGGGTAGGTGTCCAAATGAAGACTGCGCCATTCCGTAACCGCGAATCTGTGATCCGGGCTATTGTGCGTCGCGAACGGGAGGGACTTCCACTGAATAGCCGGGCGGTCCAGCAGGCGTCCAGTCAGCTCCATTCGGGTGCTTGTCGTCACTTTGGTTCCTGGCGTAACGCGCTGCAAGCGGCCGGCATTAAACCCGCCGACGTCGAACGGCGACGCCAATGGGACAAGGCGAAGGTTATCGCCCATCTGCGGGATTTGTGCGTCAGGGGACGATCGTTGCGACAGAAGATCGTACATCGAAGTGACAGCGGATTATATTGCGCGGCATGTCAACACTTTGGGACTTGGTGCAACGCTCTGATCGCTGCCGGGATCAATCCTGAAGCGATCTGTCGTGACCCGCAGTGGGATCATGCACGGATCATCGAGGCAATCTTGTTGCGCGCTGTGCAAGGGAGGGCCCTGGGGAGCACTACTGTGCGTCCGCACACTCTCAAGTCGGCGGCGGTCAGGGAATTTGGTTCCTGGTCGGCGGCGCTGGTGGCTGCCGGGTTGGAACCGGCGGACTACGTGGGGCAGCGTTTAGGAGGCACCGTGAAGGAAGGAAAGAAGCGCGTCTGGAATAGGGAACGTGTGCGGAAGGCCATTCTTCAGCGTCATGCCCTGGGTCTGCCCCTGCGCGGTGACTCTGTCCGCCGCGATGACAGCTCGCTATTTCAGGCCGGCCGGACATGCTTCGGGTGTTGGTCGAAGGCCTTGGCGGATGCAGGGTTTAACCCGGAACAGGTCAGGAAGGCCCCGCCATCGGAGGTGTTCTAGTCCAAAAGCCCACGGGTTTTTCGGCCGCGCGTGGCGGCGGGACATGTCTGTCAGGCGGCCGGGAAGGATCGATCGGTAGGTTTTCACGGTGTTTCACCCCGGACAGGTCGCTCGATGGCTGAGCCGAAACACATCCCGCGCAATGCCATCGTGGTTGACCGTTATCAAGAACTCAACAACTACACGCAAGCGTTCGCCACTGGCCATCTTCGTTTTCTAATGGTGGTGGGGCCGGGGGGGACGGGAAAGAGCCACGCCATGCGCACGGCGATGGACGGCCACGCTGCCTGGATCGATGGAAATGCAACGGCGTTCGGGGTCTACTTTGCCGCTTTCATGCACCGAGACAAGCCAATTGTTCTGGACGATGTCGATGCCCTGTATCGAGACGGTAGCGGAGTCCGTCTGCTTAAGCAATTGTGCCAGTCGGAGCCATCTCGAATGCTGGGCTGGTACTCTGACCCCCAATACCTGGAGCGACGAGGTGTTCCGACGACATTCTTGACGTCGAGTCCCGTGGTCATCATCGCCAACCGGTGGTCGACCGTGAATGAGGACGTTGCGGCCTTGGAAGACCGTGGGCACATGCTTGTCTTCGATCCAACTCCGATCGAGATCCATCGTCAAGCGGCGACGTGGTTCCATGACCAAGAAGTCCTCGACTTCGTATTCGAGCATCTCCATCTCGTTGCCAACCATTCCTTCAGAACCTATCTACTGGCATGCGAGTTGAAGAAAGCGAAAATGGACTGGCGGCGAGCGATTCTCAGTCGATGCCTTTCGGGGCCGGCACTCCTTGTTGCACGAATCAAGGCCGATCCGACGCTCCATTCGGAAGCGGCACGTGTCAAGGCGTTTCAGGACGGTGGGGGTGGCGGTCGCACAACGTACTTCAATTACGCCAGGACACTCAAAGCACCGCATGTCCCTCCCCAAGAACCCCGTAACGGGGAAGACGACTGAAGCGAACGCGAGGCCGGCCACGCCGCCCGATGTTACGGCCGGCGATCCAGCAAGGCAAGGTAAAGTCCAGGCTGATACGGCTCCCCAATGTGCCAGATTGCGTCTGGCAAGTCTCCCAACCGATGACCGGCCGCCGACTGGCCGAGACGGGAATTCTCAATCCGCGGGGAATAAAGTGGCCGGTTCCGGCATCCTGTACATAAGGCCGCTGCGTGCTCCAGAATTCTCGTGAACCATTTCAGCCGCCGCGGCGTCTATGCGTATGAGGGCTGACCGAGCAGGTCGGCCGGGTTCCACAACTGCGAGAAGGACAATGACTTCGTTTAGGTCAAGTATAGCAAGCGAGCCAAAATGCACAGGGTGTTTCGCCGGTCAACCGGCGAATACCCTGCCTGTGCATCCTTTGCGCTTGTGACGATTGACCTTACGTCACGATGGGTTCTCAAGAAACCCGGTGTCACAAGTGCGAGTGACACCGGGTTTTTTTCGTTGGGCTGGTAGCTGAGACGGCGTAGCGCCTGGCTGAAGACCAGGAGACGAGGGTTCGAGCACCTCCCGGCCCACTTGGCGCTTGGGGTGCGCGCTGATGCGGCTCGTTCGTCTATCGGTTGAGGACATCGGCCCTTCAAGCCGAAAAGGCGGGTTCGACTCCGGGCACCGACGCGCAGCGTTGGTCCGGGCCACTGACGACAGAACGTAGCGAAGGAAAGGGTATCGCGCCTGGCTGGGGGCCAGGAGCGACCAACCTTCGGTCGGTGCCCGCGGTTCAAATCCGGCCGTTCTGACTTGATAGACGGGATGTAGGGTAGCGGCGAACCCACGTGCTTTGGGAGCACGGAGACGCAGGTTCGAGTCCTGCCATCCCGACTGGTTCGACAATGACGTTGGCAGCGGTAGCCGAGGGCTGGTTGCCCGAACGCGGCTGATAACCACGTGGCGCTGAAGAGCGATTCTCAGGGCTACCATTTGGCGCAATTCGAGGAAGAGGAGCGAAGCGATGTTGACGCGATTGAAACCCATACGCCCCGACCAAGTACAGGGTCGTGGTGTAACGGCAGCACACCGGACTTTTAATCCGGCGGACCACGCTGCGCGCGGTGCCCTGGGTTCGAGTCCCTCCGGCCCTACTCGCATTGCCGGCGTGTAGCTCAGCGGTGAGAGCAGACCTCTTATAAGGGTCAGGTCGAGGGTTCGACTCCTTCCGCGCCGACTAATCGGGATCAAGGTGCTAGCGGCAGCACAGCGGACTCTTAATCCGCCAGGTGAGGGTTCAAGTCCCTCTGATCCCACTGACTTGATCGCACTGGTCGTCCAGCGGCAAGGATACCGCACCGGGCACCGACGCGAAGCGTTGGTCATGCGGTGACGCGGGTTCGAGTCCCGCCCGGTGCTCTTGCTCCTTGGCAATACGGCACACGATACGACGCGCCCATGATGTAGCGGAAACCTACCTGCTTGCCATGCAGGAATTGCGGGTTCAACTCCCGCTGGGCGCTCTTGAGCAGGACGTAGGAAAGCCTGGTATTCCGCGTGCCCCGGGCGCACGAGATCGCCGGTTCAAATCCGGCCGTCCTGACTGATCCATTGCGGTGGGGCCTGTGCTGGTACGGGCGGGCGCCTGTTAAGCGTCACGTCGCAGGTTCGATTCCTGCCACCGCAGCCTTTACGGAAGGTCAAGCCAACTGGCGATGGCAGCCGTGGGCGAAAGCGGTCGAGCGATGAGCCTTGGGAGTTCGACTCTCCCACCTTCCGCCTTCCGCGCCCTTGGCCGATCGGCACGAGGCATCAGCCTTCCAAGCTGAACAGGCGGGTTCGATTCCCGCAGGGCGCTCTGAGAACGATGATCGGGGATCGGCTAGCGGTAGGCCGTCTGGCCTTGAACCAGGAGACGGAGGTTCGACCCCTCCTCCCCGAACTCCACCGAGACCGTGCGTGTCTCCAAGGAACACCGATGCGGGATCATCCAACGGCAGGATGCGACGCTCTGAACGTCGTCATGTTGGTTCAAGTCCAGCTCCCGCAGCTTCACGAACGGAAGTCATCCGGCCGCCGGATGAGGAGCCTGTCTTGAAAACAGGTGGCGGCCAGTGCCGCTTGTGGGTTCGAGTCCCACGACTTCCGCTTCGGGGTCATGGTCCAACAGGACGACGCCGGCTCCGCAAGCCGGAAATCCGGGTGCGATTCCCGGTGACTCCACTTCAACAATACAGCCCCGTGGTCCAACGGCAACGACACTTGGTCCACACCCAGGAAACGATGGTTCGACTCCATCCGGGGCTACTTGATGGCCCAGGTACGCCAATTGGCAGAGCGGCTTGGCTTAAACCCTTCGGCTCCGGAGGCGGATCGAGGGTGTTCGTATCTATTGAAGTCGTCTAGAGTTAGGGCCTCTCGGCATTGTTGAGGTGCCCAAAGTGGTGACCAGCAGTCTGCCGCGTACTTGTACGATTTGCACCGATTTGCCGTTTAGCCACGGATCCGTTTCGGCCCTCGGAGGCCGTTTTTCTGGGGATGTCACGCACGACGGGCGGGAGCATGGCGGGCGAGAGACACCCGATTCTGAATCGAAGCGCGAATGCGACTTTTCAAACGGCTCGCGCTGCCAGCGCGCACTCGATCGCGCAGTTCTGCCGAAGATTCCAGGCTCAACTCTATGTCACACCTTGTGGCTCACCAGAGGGGACGAGACGTTGGCCACCAGAGGCCACTGGTTGGGCCGTGTCGCGGCCCTTGCCACCGTTGGCATCACCGGCTAACCCAGGAGAAGGGCCGCAACGTGCGAAAACCCTCGCAATCGGGCTTTGCTGTTCAGATAGGTACCGGGGAGCGTCTTTCCCCCCGTCAGGCACGTTGTGAGAAGGGTACCATTTGACGTCACTCTTCATTTCCCGGTGCGATTCTGAGGATTATAGCAACATGAAGTGGCTCATGCACCCGCTGCTGGTACTGATCGCCAATGCGACCGAGTCGGAGCTGGCGAAGTATGTGGAGTACCTGAAGGTCGAGAACCAGATCCTCCGGGATCGGCTGCCCAAGAGAATCGAGACAACCGAGGCCGAGCGGGACAAGCTCTTGAAGGTCGGCAGGCGGCTCGGGCCCAAGATCAAGAGCCTGATTTCCATCGTCACACCCCGCACGTTCCTGCGCTGGGTGCAGGCCGAGGAGGAGGCCAAGGCCAAAGCGAAGGAACAGGCCGCCAAGCCGAAGACTCAGATGGGCGGCAATCGCAAGCCCGAGGAGATCCGGGAATTGGTGCTCAGGATCCGAAAGGAGACCGGCTGGGGCGCCGGGCGGATCAAGGGTGAGCTGTACCGACTGGGCTACCGTACGATTGGGCGGACCACGATCAATCGGATCCTGCGCGACAACGGCTTCAAGCCGGAGCCGCCCGGCAATTCGGACAACACCTGTGCCAACTTCCTGCGCCGTCACGCCTCGACGCTCTGGGCCTGTGATTTCTTCACCAAGCCCGTGCTGACCATGGGTGGCTGGGTGGACTACTATGTGCTGTTCTTCATCCACTTGGAGACACGGAAGGTCCATATTCTGGGGATGACGCCCAACCCGAATAACGAGTGGATGAAGCAAATGGCTCGCAATCTGTGCGTGTTCTTCGGCGAACTGGAAAAGCCGCCCAATTACATCGTTCATGATGCGGACACGAAGTTCACTCGCGACTTTCGTAAGATGCTCAAGAGCCAGGGCATAAAGCCGGTGCGAATAGGACCCCGGCGGCCCAATCAAAACGCGATCGCCGAAAGATTTGTGAGAATAGCAAAGGAGGAGTGCCTCAGCCGATTCCTCGTCTTTGGCGAAGACCATCTGCGATATCTTGTCAGCAACTTCGTCGAGTATTATCACACGAAGCGCACGCACCGTGGCCTGAAGTATCGAACACCTGGCCAAATCGATTCGGGAACCGAGGCGGACGATGTTCCGTTGCTCAGCGGCGATAACCTGGTGATGCGTGAGTCGCTCGGCGGGGCGCTCAAGTGGTATGAGCGGAAGGCGGCGTAGCACGACATGAGCGGCAGGAAGCTCTGTGTGTCGACCGCAGAGGGACTGGTTTTCAATCCTCGTCCCCTCGTTGTCCGGTGCACAGCTCATCCATCCACCCGTCATCAATTGACGGGACAGTGTCGAAATACTGCACCTGTCTGGGTGGACCCATGTCGTATAACGGGCAAGACCGGGGGCCGTAGCAGAAGGGTTCTTGCCGGTAACGCTTCACTTTGCCGAACTTGTACTCGATCTCGACTGCCGACTTGTTGGCCCACATGCAGACGAAGCACTGCTTCCGCCAATGCTTGGTATCAAGCATGCGTGGCCCACGTCGCTCGAATACCTCGATGGTCGGCAATGGGCCCGTGAAAGGCGGCTCAGAAGGAACAGCCTGCGCGTCTGCTCGGGACAACGCCTTGAACCCGCCTGCGCGATAGTAGTCGGCGATGTCATGCTTGGCCTTGATGCAAGGCCAGGCCGTACCCCGAAACACGTCGCCAATGCGAAATTGCAGCTTCGTGTGCTGGGTGTTGCTGACGGCCACAATGAAGCGCCCTTCCCGCCCATCCGCCTCGCCCTTCACGAACAGGTTGAAGCCGAGGTGATGGTGCGTGCGGTTGTCCATCTTGTAGCGCCAGACCCAGGCGCGACACTGGACGGATTCGATTTGGCCCTGCCAGCGAATGCGGGAAGAGGACAGTTGTGTTGCTTCGGTGTTCATTGCTTTCGTCGTCCTGCCGTCGGGGATTATACCAATCATGAAGCAGTTCAAACATGCGCTCTTCGCAGCCTGTTGACAGGCCCTCACTGACAATGGAAGATTCAGGTCTCGCAACTTGAAGCCGCACCTGGTGAAGTATGAGCCTTGTCCTGCGTCCGTGGCAACTGTTGCTGTTGGTCTTGGCCGGACTGGTCAACCGCGAGCAGCAGAAGACGATTGAGTACCTGCGGACGGAGAATGCCGTGCTCAGGGAGAAATTGGGAAAGAAGCGAATTCTACTCAACCATAACCAGAGACGCAGACTGGCGGTCAAAGCGAAGGTGCTTAGTCGGAAGGTGCTGGAAGAGATCGCCACGATCGTCACACCGGACACGTTGCTGCGGTGGCACCGGAAGTTGGTGGCCAAGAAGTGGGACTATTCTGACCGTCGCAAAAAGGTGGGCAGACCGCCGGTGAGTGACGAAATCAGACAGCTCGTACTGAGAATGGCTCGGGAGAATCCGACGTGGGGCTATGATCGGATTCAGGGGGCCCACGAATCTGGGGCATCGCATTTCCGATCAGACCGTGGGCAACATCCTCAAAGAGCATCGGATCGAGCCGGTGCCCGATCGCAAGCGGCAGACGACATGGAAGACTTTCTTGAAGGCGCACTGGGACTGTCTGGCGGCGATCGACTTCACGACAATCGAGGTTTGGACCCGCGGCGGGCTGGTAACGTACTATCTGCTGTTCGTGATGGAACTGGCCACGCGGCGCGTGCACTTGGCTGCTTGCACACCGACCCTTGGCGACACCTTCATGCGGCAGATTGCCCGCAATCTGACAGATCCGTTCGACGGATTCCTGACCGGCAAACGCTACATCCTGATCGATCGAGATAACAACTTCAGCGGTGCATTCCGATCGGCACTGGAAGAGGAAGACGTGAAGTCGGTGCGTCTTCCGCCGAGAAGCCCGAATTTGAATCCGCATATCGAGAGATTCCACCTGAGCATAAAATCCGAGTGCCTCTCGAAGATGGTCTCTTTCGGTGAGAAGATGTTGAGGAACGCTGTTCTCCAGTACCTCGAACACTACCATACGGCCCGAAATCATCAGGGGCTGGAGAATCGCATTATCGATCCAGGTGAAGAAGTTGGGCGTAGCGAAGGCGAGATCGTCTGTGACGAACGGCTCGGTGGTTTACTGCGGTACTATCGTCGGGCGGCATGATTTCGACTACCTTGTCTCGCGTGCTTCCGCGCTCAAGGTCCGCGTGAACTGCCAGAATCGGGGGTTCCGGCAGTGTGCCAGCCCTCGCTGGGATTCACAACATGCCCCAAACGCGGCCGAGATTCGGCGCCCATCATTGCTGTAAGTCCAAGCTGCCACGGATCAAAAGCACCGTTCGACTATTTTGACCGGACGGGGTTAGGTGGCCGGATCCCTTGAACTCTGAGGCCGGGCCGAAGATATTGGCAGAATCGTCCGCCCGTTGACCAACTCCCGACCCCACAGTTGGCTATGGTCAACCGGCCTTCGAGACCGGCTCACCCGCTGCGCCGCCTTCGGCTCAGACCCAGCCGAGCACGATGGCCAGAATGATCTGCAGCACGCACAGCGGCAGCAGGAGCTTGAGGCTCTTCTGGACGGTGGAGCCCCGGGCGGCGTTTCCCATCGCCTTGGGCATGATGACGGAGCCGAGCAGGCCGATCGCGAACACGACTCCGAACACGCTGCCGCGGACCTCCTTGGGGAACTTGGCGAAGGTGACGCCCAGAGTCGTTGGGAAGGAGAGCCCGAAAATGAACCCGGCCATGGCCGCCAGGTAGATCACCTGGGTGGGACTGCCGGTTCGGATCATGGCAAAGATGACGATCCCAGAGGCCAGTCCTGCGGCGGAAACGAACCAGACGCCATAGTCGGTGATGAACGGAACGTTGCTGGCGAGGAGCCGGCTCAGCATCATCCCGGCGGCGAACCAGACGAGCAGACGCAGGGCCGATGCGTCGACCGCGTCGACCTCGCGCTCCGGATTGGCTTGTGTCATCACCTCTTTGCCGAACGTGGGTAGCCAGCTCTTCAGGGTCGTATCGAGGCTGAAGCAGCAGAAAAGAACCAGGCCGCCGACCCACAGGGCGGGCTCGCCAAGGAGGCCCACGGCGGCAGAGAAGGCAAAGGCGGCGTTGCTTTTCGGATAGGTTGCCAGCACGGCCGCCGCCACGGGGAGCAGGACCGCGATTGCCAGCAGGGAGAGGGTTCGCTCGTAGGTCGTCTTGCGGAAGAGGAAGCTCACCGTCAAGGGCGTGAGCATGATGCCGGCGCCGAAAAAGACGTTGGTCAGGTTGCTGGCGGCCGCCGGATTATTGCCGCCGAAGAAGACGAGCGTGGCCAGCGTGTTTCCCGACGCGTTGAGCGCCATGGCCCCGGCGCCCAGCAGAACACAAGTCCCAAGGACCACGGGGAAAGTCTTGGCGTAGGCGAGCAGAAACAGGCACACGGAGGTCATGGCGAAGCCGAACACGGCCACCGGCATGTAGCCCACGCTGTCGAGCACCACGCCCATGACCAGCGACAGGACCAGGCAGGAGCCCATGAACAGGGAGATGAGGGTGCCGAACTGCCCCTTGTCGATCCCCAGCCGCGGCATCAGCTTCACGCTGATGGCTCCCCAGAGCGAGAAGCACAACCCCAAACCCATCACGCATAGCGGGGCGACGACTTGGACCATGATTGAAACTCCTTGTCCGGGTGGCAGCGTTCTGTCTCCTCCACGAATCACGCAAGGCCATCTATAGTGCGGCGGCGACGACCTCGACAAGATCGCGTAACTTCAGCTTCGTGTGGTTGCCCTTCTGCAACAACTCCAGAGTCGTGGGGCAGGCGGTAATCAGGACGTCGGCGCCGGTCTTGGCGGCCTCCTCCAACACGCGTGCGGCCATTCTGCCACTCAGTTCCGGATGAAGCAAGTGAAACACGCCGCCGGGTTCGCCGCAGGAGTAGGCCAGCTCCCGCGCCCACACCATTTCTCCCAAGGTCAGGCCGGCAAACGCACCGAGGATCCTCCGCGGCTCGTCATAAACGGCATGGGTGCGGCCCAGATAGGTGCCGTCCAAGAAGGTGGCGATGGCGGCAGGCTGCTTGCGTGGAACGACGGCGCCCTGCTCGATCAGACGATCGACGTACTGGGCGGCGTGCAGGACTTCGACGCCGGCCAGGTCGATTCCCATAGCCGGATAGTCCGTCTTGAACGCGTCGAAGGCGCTGGGGCAGGTTGTCACTAGCAGTTTGGGCCGTACGCCCCGGATTTCGGCCGCAAGCTGTTCGGCCATCGTCCGGGCTTCGTCCCGATAACCGAGCAGCGACAGGGGCTTGCCCGTCGAGCGCTCGTTGGGCAAGAGGGTGAAATCCGCATTCGCTGCGCCGAGGATCTTCAGCATTGCAGTAGCGATCTGCGGCTGCCGGTAGGCCGTATCGCATCCCACGTAGTAGACGACCTCGGCCTGCCCACGGAACAGGTCCGGGCCGCCGAGCGCCTGGAATCGTTCTTCGGCCGGAAGCCCGAAAGGGTTGCCGGTCTGGAGCAGGTGATCTTTGATCCGGCGAACCGCGACGGGTTCCTTGCCCTGAGCGACTATGTCGGCGCGTGCCGCCAGGATGGCGTCCGGCGGACGGCAGTCGGCCTTGCACCAGGTCTCGCACAGGCCGCACAGGCAGCAGCGGTATAGCGCGTCGACCAGGTCGGGGCTGTAGTCGGCGTGGCCCTTGAGAACCTTGAACAGGATCAAGCCCTTGCCGCGGGGAATGTCCGACTCGCGGCCGCCGATCACGCCGACCGTACAGACGTGGCGGCACATGAAACAGAAGCGGCAGGCTTCAATGGTGGATGTATGTTCTGAAATCAGCATCGTTCGAGTCTCGTGAATTCAACGAAAGGTTTTGGTGGCCTTAACAAGACGAGCGAGTCTCTCATGGCCATTCGTGAAGAGAATCAGTGGCTTCGCTAGCGGCTCTGAAATCCCATCTTGCCGGGATTCATGATGTTATTGGGGTCGATCGCGCGCTTGATGTTCTCCAGGACGGTGTAAGCCGGGCCATAGAGCTCCCGCATCAGGCGGCCGAGTTTGAGGCCGATGCCGTGGTGTTCGTTCAGCAAACCGCCCTGCTGCATGGCGGCCCGCAGGCAGGCGTCCCAGACGCGATTGTAGAGCTGGGCCGCTTCGTGGGCGTCCTGGGGCGGATCGTCGATGATGAACCGAGCGTAGAGCATGCAGCCCCATTCGTACCAGTGCGAGAAATGGCCGATGTAGCGGGCCATGGGGAACTGTTCTTCGACGACCTGTTTCATGGCGCGGTACACGTTCTCGATGTTGGCAAACGTGGCCACGGTGTCGAGCGTGCCGAAGGCCTGGGGCAGGTGGAACATGTGGTTGGGAAAGAAGAAATCGTAGCGATGGTCCCACCAGTCCTGGCCCAGGTCGGGGCCCAGGTCTTCGTGGGGAAAGGACCGGCAGATGGCCAGAGCCTTGGAGAGTTCCAGATCGACCAGGTCGCGGTCGCCGTCGAAACCGAAGACGAGGTAGGCACCTTCCTTGTCGATTCCCAACACGCGGCGGATCAGGCGGCGAGTCTCGGCCTCGTCGTACAAGCGAATGACGGACGGCCGCAGGCGGCGGACCATCAGTTGGCGGCCCGCCTCCAACCCGGTGTGCAGGTCGGGAAAGACGAAGGCATGGAAACGGCGGACCTCGGGGAGCGGATGGATCTTGAGCGTGGCCTTGGTCATCACGCCGAAGGTCCCCTCGGAGCCGAGAAACAGTTGGCTCAGGTCCGGGCCGGAGGCGTGCCGGGGAACGGGCAGGGTGTTGATGATGGTGCCGTCGGCAAGCACCGCCTCCAGGGCCATGACCATGTCTTCGATCTTGCCGTACTTGGTGGAGAGGACGCCGGTGCCGCGATGGGCGAGGAACCCGCCCAGCGTGGCGCAGCCGATCGAGGCGGGCTCGTGCATCGTGCCGAAGCCTTCCCGCTCCAATTCCCATTCCAGGTGCTGCATGATGATCCCGGTCTCGGCGGTGACCGTGAGCGAAGTCTTGTCGATTTCGAGGATGCGGTTGAGTTTCTTGGTGTCGAGCACGATGCCGCCGTGGATCGGCAGGGCGCCGCCCTGCGAGCCGGAGCCGCCGCCCCAGGTGGTCAGCGGGATTTTGTAGTTGGCGGCAATCCGGCAGATCTGCGAGACTTCTTCGGCGGTGCGCGGATGCACCACGACGTCGGGCTCGGGGCTGGGGCGGCCGCGGTCGATCCACAGTTCGGGAATCCAATAGTAGTCGCAGGAATAGGCGATCTTGTCGGCCTGGCTCGTCGACACGTTCTCGGGGCCCACGACGTCGGCCAGTTCGGTATAGAGGAATTCGTTCAGGTAACTATCGGTCGGCACTCGCATCAGTCGACGCTCCGGGAAGAAGTGATTGCGAAGCGGCTTCGTCGCGAAGACGCCGCATACGTTGGTAGAATTGGTAGTGAGTCATGATCTCCAGTCGCGGGGCGGCGTACTCGAGGAACCGCTGCGTCCAGGCCAGCGGCTCGTCGCAGAGGACGCTCGTCCAATCGTGCTGGCAGTGCGACCAGCACAGGCCGGCCGCCGCCACGCGATCGACCTGCTCCTTGAGGTGGTCGTGGTAGGCGGCCCAGTTGTGCCAGCCGTGCTCGCGGCGCCACTGGGCGTCGATCCAGCCCTGCATGGGAGTCTCCAGCAGATCGGGGAATCCCTGGCGAGCGTACCAGAACGGCTGCACGTCCCAGTCGGCCGGGAAGTAGTCGTGGCAGTTCCGCCCGCAGGAGCGGACGTAGGACATGCCGTGGCGGGCGATGATTTCGAGCACGTCGGGCCGGTCGGCCAGCCCGCGGTAGTAAGAATAGGGCGCCGTGACGCCCCGGCAGTGCACGCCCAGATGGCGCCGGAGCAGTTCGACCGGCCGGGCCAGTTGTTCCTCGATGCGATCGAAGGGCAGGCCGGGCAGATAGACGTTGTCGGGGCTTTCCTCGACCACGGTTTTGAGCGGGTAATGCTCGTAGGTGTGCTGGGCGATCTCGAACAGGCCCGACGCGAGGCAGGCCTCCAGTTGCGGCCGGAGCCGCTCGATATTGCAGCCGACAACAAACAGCGTGGCGGGTACGCCCAACTCGCGATGGACCCGCAGGGCCGCATCGAGAAACGTCTCGGCCGTGTCATGGGGCAGCGGCCGGCCGACCCATTTCTCGCCGGGCACGCGGCCCGGGATTCGCTCCACGTCATATCCGATCAGCAGGGTACCGTTCATCTCAGGCCTGTTCCTCGAGCGAGATTCGATCGCCCGTATAGAGGATCGTACTATGGGGGTGATCCAACAAGTAACTGGCCGGCAACTCGGGCGTGGGCCGGCCGTGCCGCATGCGGCGAAGCGGTTCTTCCTGTTCGGGGAAGCAAGCCAGAAGCAGGATCTCCCGGGCGGCGAGGATCGGCTTCATTCCCAGGGTGACGGCCTGCCGCGGTACCCGGGAGCGATCGCCGCCGGCCGTCAGCCGGGCGTTGGTGTCGATCGTCAACTCGGTCAGGTCGATGACGCGGGTGGGCAGGGCGGCGAAGGCATCGGCTGCGATCTTGGTTTCCGGCATGGGCTCATTGAAGGCGATGTGGCCGTTAAAACCGATACCCAGTAGTTGCACGTCGAGCCCTCCCAGCCGCTCGATCAGGTCGTCGGTCTCGGCCGGGCACGCGGGGTCGGGGAAGTGGACGTGGTCGGGTTGCAGGCCCAACTGCGGGTCGAGTCGGCTGAAGAAGTTCTGCTCCATGTAGGCGCGGTAACTCAGGGGATGGTCGGCGGGCACCGGTCGCCCGTCGGCGCCGACGTACTCGTCGAGGTTGAAGGTATGGAGCTGCGCGAGGCTCGCGGCGCAGCGGTTGAGCAGCTCGGCCAATCGCTGGTAGAGGACGAGCATGGTGTTGCCGGTGGCCAGTCCCAGGAGCACGGGCCGGCCCTGGCGGAGCCTCGGCTCGAGTGCAGCGGCGATGCGAGCGGCGCCGGCGGCGCTCATCGCTTCGTAGTCGTCGACGCGGGTCCATTGCAGCGGCATCGGTTCGTTTTCCTTATCCCCTGAACAACAGGGCGAACGCCAACACACAGAGCGTTAGCAGCACGCACGGCACGAGGAAGATAGGCCGCCAGAGGAACTTGTCGTCGCGGCGGAAGTAGTCCATCACGGCGCCGGTCAACTGTGTTCCCACAAACAGGCCAAGTCCCGAAGTCACCGCGAGGTACAGGCCCTGGGCCGAGCCGCGGATGTCGGTCGGGGCTGCGGCGTTGATGTAGATGAAGGCGGCGTCGAAGAAGAAGGCAAAGGCCAGGCCGTGCAGCATCATCGATCCGATCACCAGGCCGCGAGGCTTCATGCAGGCGTAGAGCAGGAACATGAGCAGCCAGAATCCCACTCCCATGGGTATGATCCATTGATACCCCAGCGGCTTGAAGATGGGCGGCAGGATGACCGCCATGGCGACGACCTGCGCGATCTGTGCGATGCTCATGGCCGCCGGGATAGCCGTGTTGGAGGTGCCGATGTCTTCGAGGAATCGCGAGGTGCCCAGGAAGTAGAATTGCAGTTGCGTGCTGACGACGAAGGAGATCACCATGAAGATGAGGAAGTTCGGATCGCTGAAGAGCGAGATCGCCTTGACGAAGGCCAGCGCCCCGGCGCCGGTGTGTGCGGGGGGCGTGTGCGGGAGTGTGAAGCAGTAGAGCCCCATGACGAAGGAGCAGACCGCCGCCAGGACCAGGCTGTCGGCGCTCTTCACCTGGAGCTTGCCTGAGCGGCGCCAGAGACTGAGCACCCAGCCGATCAGCACCCAGGACACGGCTCCCCACATGCGGACCCGGAAGTAGTTGACCTCGGGATTCGGCATATGGGCGAAGGTGAGCGAGTTGACCATGGCCAATGTCGGGGCAAAACAGAGGCAGTGGCCAAGCATCAGCAGGAACAGGGGTGTGAACCGCGTGGCCCGGGACGCCGCCAGCAGGAATACGCCGCCCAGCAGGTGGGCCGCGGCCATGTAGAATTCGGTCGGGCACCATCGGTCGACGATCTGGCCGGCCGCCATGGGCGCCACAACGCACGCCAGGGGCAGCGTCGCGTAAATCCAGCCCAGTTGCTTCCCGCTCATCTTCAGCGGGCCGAGAATGCGAGAAGCCAGAACGGGCGCCCATGCGCCCCAGACGGTGAACTCCAGGAACTTCATGCCGCTCAGGCTCAGGTACAGATCCCAGCTCATTTCATCGCCCATCAGAATTCCCCCCGTTCCAGACGGCGGCCGGCCTCGGCGAGCCGCTCGACGGCCAGTTGAACGTCGCCCAGCCGGTCGTCGCCCGCCTCGCGTTCGACGGCCAGCGCGCCGGCAAATCCTACTTCCTGCAATGCCTTCAGAAACGCTTCACCGCCCACTTCGCCGTCGCCCCACGGCACCTCGGTCCCCCAGGTGCCCGGCTGCTGAGTGCGACGCGCATCCTTGACGTGAACGTGCTTGATCCACGGCCCGAGCACACGCACGGCGGCCACCGGGTCGCCCTTGCCGTACAGGATCATGTTCGCCGGATCGAAATTGACGCCCAGGGCGGGGTGGTTCAGCTCCTCCAGCAGCACTCTCAAGCAGTCGGCCGTCTCCTGGCCGGTCTCCAGCAGCAAAACGAGGCCTCGCCCGCCGGCCTCATCGGCCAGCCACCGCAGGCGATCGTGGATCTTCTCCACGTGCGCCGTCTCGTCGCTTTCCAGGAACCCCGCATGCAAACTGAGGTAGCGGACGCCGAACCGGGCCGTTATCTCCGCGGCCTCAACGACCATCCGGCGATTCTCCGGCCAATACTCGTCGGGCACAATTCCGCCGGTGGCGCGGATGCTCTCCAGCGTCGAGTAATCTTCCTGCGGAAAGCCGATCGTCGTGGCCGTGATCGTCCAGGCCTGCCGGCGGACGGCGGCCAGGTAATCGTCGCCGTCTTCGCGGAGCGCCGGCTTCAGGGCGAGATTCACGTGATCGATTCCCAGTCGGCCCGTGGCGTCGGCCACTCCCGCCACGTCGGTGCGGAGCGACCAACTGCACACGGCCAGCGGCCAGGCGTTACACAGCATGGGAGGACTCCTCTTCGGCGTTCGGGCCGCCGATCGTCACCGGACGGCCGGTGTGTGCCGACTCGCGTTCCGCCTCGATGATCCGCAACGAGAGCAGGGCCTCTTGCGGAGTGACGACGTCGGGCACGTCCTCGCCGCGGATCCGCCGGGCGAAATGTTCGATTTGCCGCGCGTAGCCGTCGCCCGGCTCGCAGGGGGGCACGATCATCTCGCCCGCGGCCGTCGAGAGCCGGAGCTTGGGGTCGCGATGGAAGTCGAAGTCGAGGGTGGCGCTCTCCAGCGCGATGTGGAACCGCATCTGGAAGCCGAAGGGAGGCATCATCGCCCAGCCCCCCTCGGCAAGCACCAGCTTGTCGTCGTCGTAACCGTAGCGGGTCACGATGTGCGCCAGTCCGCCGGCGGGCACCGACGCACCGTGGCTGCACACGTTTTGAGGCACTCCGAACAGGTACTGCACGAAATCCGTGTCGTGAATGTGCAGGTCCAGCGCCATGCCGCCGCTCCGTTCCGCGTCGACGTACCAAGTCTGCTGCCTGCGGGCTGCGGTGGCCGCCAGACGCTGGAACGTGGCAGCGATCACCCGGCCGTGGACGCCGCTATCGACGATCTCTTTGGCCTTGGCGTACTCGGGCCAGAACCGGATGCAATGGCCGATCTGCAGCACTTTTCCGCTCCGCTGAGCGGCCTCGATCATTCGCGTGCCGTCCGCCAAGTTCAAGGCCATGGGCTTTTCGCACAGGACGTGCAGCCCGGCGTCGAGGGCCGCGATCGTGGCTGCCGGATGCAAGTGGGTGGGTATGGTGATCGACAGGGCGTCGAGCGGTTCCTGCCGGAGCATTTCCTCGAAATCGCCGTAGACCTTCACGCCCGCCAGGTCGACGTCGCCCTCGGCTCCGGCGATGTTGCCGCGGTTCCTGGCCGACTCGTCCAGCGCGTGCGGATCCGCATCGCAGACGGCCGTCACCGTGGCTCCCGCCAGGGACCGCCAGCAGCGATAGTGCATGCGGCCCATGAAGCCGAATCCGAGAATTGCTACCTTGAGCACGTTCGTGTTCCCTTCCTCCGCGGGCTCTTCCTCACGCTTCGATCGTATACGGTTTCCGCTGCTGGCGATGAACGTAAATCGAGTTCTGTGCCTCGGCGTCGCCGACAACTCGTTCCTTCTCCGGATCCCAACGGACGGCCCGGTTCAGGTGCATCGATACGTTTCCCAAATGGCAGGCCGTGATGACACGGTGTGCCGTGTCGACTGTGCTGATCGGCTGCTTGCGGCTCTGAACGCACTCGAAGAAGTTGCCCATGTGGTCGTTGCTCTCGTAGAGCCGGACGGCGTCGGCGGGCAGAGGGTTTTCCGGAAGCTCTTCCACCGCCTTGCCGTAGGCCTTGCCGCGATTGGCAAACAGCCGTCCCTTGTCGCCGATGAACATGACGCCGTCCCGCTGTTCCGTCCGCCACGCTTCGGGCATGCCGGCGAAGAGTTCGGCGTCTTCCTCCACGGTCATGTCGCCGTCGGCCATGCTCTTCAGATACTTCCCGTCGCGGACGACCAGGAAGTACACGTCGATGTCGCCGGGGAACTTCATTCTCGCGGTGAACCGGTCGGAATTGTCGTAGGCGTCGGGCTTGCCGTGGTTGGGGTAGAAACCTTTGGCCTCGACCTCCAACGGGCCGCTGTCTTCGAGGCCCATGCCCCAGAAGGCGATATCCATGTGGTGCTGGCCCCAATCGGTGATCTTCCCTCCGCCATACTCCGACCAGAACCGGAAGCTGAAATGGGTTCGTTCGCGGCAGTAGGGCCGTTCGGGCGCCTGGCCCTGGTAGAAGTCCCAGTCGAGCTTCGGGGGGACCGGCTGGGTGGCGAAGGGGCCGCCCTTGTACGAATAGAAGGGCAACAGCACGGCCACTTGGCGCAGCTTGCCGATGCGGCCGTTGCGGACCAGTTCGCAGGCGGTGCGGAAGTGGGGTGCACTCCGCTGCTGCGTGCCGACTTGCACAATCCGCCCCGTTTCGCGGACGACTTGCCGCAGAATCTTCCCTTCTTCGATGGTGAGGGTGAGCGGCTTTTCCGTGTAGATGTCCTTACCGGCCCGGCAGGCCGCGACGTTGACGGCCGTGTGCCAATGGTCGGGGGTGCCGTTGATGATCACGTCGATATCGGGGCGGGTTTCGAGCAGCTTGCGATAGTCCTGGAAGACGGCCGCCTTGCCCCCCAGCGCCTCCCTCGCCTGCTCGGCACGTTCCAGGTCCGCGTCGCAGACGGCGACGATGTCGCCGAAACGGCTGGCCAACTTGGTATCGTACAGGCCACGTCCGCCGACACCGATCGCCGCAACCAGGGGACGATCGTTCTTGGCCTCGAAGGAGGCAGCCGGTGCTTCGGCGCCGGCGACCCAGTAGGGGGCGAGACAGCCCAGGCCGGCGGCAGCCGATGCGGATTTGACGAACCGGCGGCGGGATACGCTGTGAGACATGGATCGGTCCTTTCAGTCAGGTTTAGCGAGCAGGCCGGCCAGTTCGGCGTAGGTGCCGGCGAGGCCGTCGTGGATCCGGCAGTAGAGGGGAAACAGCCTGGCGTAGAGCCGGACCGCGTCGGGCTGGGGCTGGACGGTGTCGCGGACGCGAATGCACTGCCGGGCGGCGTCGACCGTGTCGGCAAACAGGCCCACGCCCACGCCGGCCAGCAGGGCCGCGCCGAAGCTGGCGTCGCAGCCGGCCGGGCGTACGATGGGCCGGTCGAACACGTCGCTGATGATCTGCGTCCACAGATCGCTCTTGGCGCCGCCGCCGATGAGCCGGATCTCATCGACCGGCAACTGCATCTCGGCGATCGTGCGGTAGCAGTCCCGCAGCGAGTAGGCCACGCCTTCGAGCAGCGCACGGACGAAGTGCGGCTTGCCGTGCCGCATGGTGGCCCCCACGAAGCTGCCTCGCAGGTTGGCGTCCCAGTAGGGGCTTCGCTCGCCCAGCAGGTAAGGATGAAAAAACAGTCCTTCGGCACCCGGCGGCACTTGCCGGGCTGCCTCGTGCAGTTGATCGTAGACGCTGCGGCCTGCGGCGGCCGCCTGCTCCACTTCGTGGAGGCAGAAGACGTCGCGGAACCAGCGTTCGGCCGAGGCGGCCGTATTGGTGGCCGACACCGTGTACCACAATCCGGGAATCACGTGGGAGTAGGTGAGCGTCCGGGGGTGCGGATGGGCCTCGGCCGTCATCACGTTCACGTTGCCCGCCGTGGCCAGCTTGATGACCATCTGGCCTGGCCGGATCGCGCCGGCCGCATAGTCTTCGACGGCCGAATCGGTGCAGCCGGCGATCACCGGCGTGCCCCTGATCAGGCCGGTTTCGGCCGCCGCGGCGGCCGTGACGGCGCCGACGACCTCGGTGGGCTCGACCAAGGGGGGCAAGATGTTCACGGGGATTCCGGCCAGCCGGCAGAGTTCTTCGGACCAGCGGCGTCCGGCCATGTCGTAGAGCAGGCTCCCCTGGGCTTCGATATGGTCGGTTTCCCAGGTGCCCGTCAACCGGTATCGAACGTAGTCCTTGGTAAAGAGGACGCGTTCCGTGCGCTGCAGCGGCTCCGGATCGTGCTCGCCGATCCAGACCAGTTGCGGCAACGTCCAGGTGGGCGTCGGTTTCTGATAGCCGATACGAAAGATCTCCGCGCCGGCTTCCGCCTCCAGTCGAGCCGCCTGCGCCGCGCTCCGCTGATCGGTCCACATGATGGTCGGACGCAGGGGGCGGAAGTCGCCGTCGGCCAGGACGGCGTTGTGGGCGGAACCGTCGAGGCTCAAGGCGGCGATCTGCTCGGGCCGGCATTTGCCCCGTGCCAGCATGGCACGCAGCAGCGCCGACGCCACCCGATACCAGTCGTCCGGGTCCTGCTGCGACCAGCCGGGATGCGGATGGAGGTTGCAGTACTCGCCGAACGCCGTGTCGACGATGTTGCCGCGGCAGTCAATCAGGGTGATCTTGCAGCCGCTGGTGCCGATGTCGATGCCCAGGAGCAGTTCGTTCATGTCAACCTTCCGCCACCCAGCGATGATCCGGATCGGGCCGGGAGAGGAACCGGCGATCCTTGCCGGCCATGATCCACAGGTAGTACATCGAGTAGCCCGGAGCCGTGGCCACGGGATGATAGCCCTCGGGGATCAGCACCGTGTGGTGATCCTGGACCGTGTACGTCTCGTCGATCGAGCGGTCGTCGGTGTAGATCTTCTGGATTCCGAAGCCCTGGGGCCGGTCGAAGCGGAAGTAGTAGATTTCCTCCATGTCGACTTCATGGGGCAGGTCGTCGAAGTCGTGTCGGTGGGGCGGGAAGCTGGCCCAATTGGCCGGCGGCACGATCGCCTCGCCGATGAACAGGTAATCGGCCGGCACTTCCTCGGTGACCATCATCAAGGCGCGGCGCTGGAAGCCGGGCTTGCCGAGCGAAACCTCCTTGACCTTGTCGGGCGGGATCACCAACGCGGGCCCCGGCCTGCTCGAGGGCGCCTGGCATAGGGCCAACTCGCAGTCGGCCGTGGCCTCGATCTCCAGCGTGCCCTGAGCCGGGATCATCACCGTCCACGGTTTGTCGTTGAACAGGTCGGCCCGCGGTCCGATCACCTGCCGCTCCAGGCCGCTGCCGGTGAGGGCTGCCGCGCCCTTGAGTAGCACGAGGGCTGTCTCCTGATCGGCGGCCGGCAGGTTGTACTTCTGGCCGGCCTCCAGGGCGATCATTCCAAAGCTCAAGTACTTCATGCCGGCATCGCCCGGCTTTGAGAGCAAGGTGAAGCCGGGCTGGGGTTTCCAGATAATACGATAGTTCATGGTCTTTCCTCTATTCTTAGCGCAGCCTCCGGCCGCAACCAAATCCGAAATACGAAACGCGAAATCCGAAACAAATTCGAAGCCTTAAATCAGAATGTTTCAAACCTGACGAAGAGACTCACGCCGACACGCACACTCTTGTTTCGAGCCTTTGCCATTTGGATTTTGGGTTTGTTTCGATTTTCGTGCTTCGCATTTCGGATTTCAGAGCTGATCGCACGGCGCGCTCATCTTGTGACTCTAACTGCAGTTGGTACTCTTCGACGGCAAGTGGCCGTCGACATCCAGGGTTTCGAGGTCCAGCCACCGGGCCAGACGCCGCAGGTCGTCGCGGATGTCGGCATGGACCAGGGCCGTGTGGTGTTCCAGGCCCTCGCCGATCACGGCGTCGACCACGCGGCGCACGGGCGAGTCGAACTTCACGGCCCAGCAGTTGCCGGGCAGATTCGCAGTGGGGGGCACCGACTGCCCACCCACCAGAAACAGCCGCAGGCCCTGGGGCCCGACGCCCAGCCGGCACATGGTTGTGGGACCGCGACCCTCGATGGGGAAGTTGACGTTGACGCCCCGCTTGCCGCCGCCTTCGACGGAAGGGTGCTTGCCCAGCGTGTTGCCGGCATCCTTGGCCATGAGGCAGGTCGGGGCCGAGCCGCAGTGCCAGGCCAGGCCCTCGTTCCGCTCGTCGTCGAAGGCGATGAAGTCGGCAAACATGGCGTTGCGGCCGGTCAGGAAGTTGGCAATCAACATGCTGACCGTGCCGTAGATGTCGCCTTCGCAGGCCGTGATCAGGCCCACGTCGTTGAGGCGGCTGATCGTGCTGCAGGGCATGATGCCGTAGTGGGCGGTGAACTCCGGCCAGCACTTCACGGCAAAGCCGGTGAGCCGGTTCTTCGCCGCGATGTCGTGGAAAGCCAGCATCAAGGCCCCGGCTTGGTCCAACTCGTCGTCGGTCACCTGGCACGCACTGGCCGTGCCGCGGATGGCCTGGGCTTCCTGCTGGCGGCGTGCGGGCTCGATCGCCCGGGCCGTGTCGAACAACTCGGCCATGGTGACGTGGTGGACTTCCACGCCCAAGAGACGCCGCAGCCCCAACTCGTCGAAGGTCGAGGTATAGAAGCCCGGCACGCGGTAGCCCACCAGTCCCAGGCGAACGCGGCGGAGCCGCTTGAGACAGTGGATCACGCGGAAGGAGGGCAACAGCGCCGCCGGCCCCTCCTCCGGAGCGCAGAAGACGTAGTCGTACTTGCGCCCCAACCGCATCAGGGTGTGGGCGTTCATGTTGATCCCGCAGAACGAGTTCGAGCGGAGCTTGATTCCGTCGAGGCTCGGCTCGGGCACGCCCCACAAAATGATGGGCACCGGCAGCCGGTCGGCCAGGATGGGGATCAGGGTGCCCAGGGCAAAAGTGCCGTACTGCACCACCAGCACGTCGATCCTCTGAGCGTGGAATTGCTCGGCCAGTGCCTCGGCGTCCTCCTCAGTGACGGTCAGTCCGGGCGCGTGGACCAATTCCACGTCCATCTGCGACAGGCTCTTCAGGGAGCGTTCGAAGATCTGCGTCGCGAAGTCTCCGTCGAAGCTCAGTCGCGCGCAACACACGTATCCGACACGTAACTTGTCCATATTCGTCTTTCCTCGGGGAACTCACACGAAATCGCAGATCACACGCGTTGCGAGCCGACTAGGGTTTTCCCGGCACCTTGGCCCAATCGTTGTTGAACTGCTCGATGATGACGTCGCTCATCGGATGGAGGTACAACTGCTGCATCACTTCCATGGGAATCGTGGCCACGTCGGCGCCGGCCAGGGCCGATTCGAGCACGTGCAGCGGATGGCGCACCGACGCCGCCAGGATCTGCGTGGCGAAGCCGTAGTTGCTGAAGATCGTCTTGATCTGGCGGATCATGTCCATGCCGACCTGGCCCATCATGTCCCAGCGGCCGACGAACGGGCTGACATAGGTGGCTCCGCACTTGGCGGCCAACAGGGCCTGGAGCGGCGAACAGATGACCGTCACGTTGGTCTTGATGCCCAGGTCGGCCAGTTGCTTGACGGCGATCAGGCCTTCGCGAATCACGGGGATCTTGACGACGACGTTTTCTGCAATCGTCGCCAACTGCTTTGCCTCGGCCACGATCGCGTCGGCCTCGGTCGCCATGCACTCCAGACTCACCGGGCCCGGCACGATGCGGCAGATCTCGGCGTAGAGGTCGCGAGGCTCGCGGCCGGTCTTGGAAACCAGCGTGGGATTGGTCGTCGCACCGTCGACGATCCCCCAGCGGCACGCCTCGCGAATGTGATCCAAATGGGCCGTATCCAGAAAGAACTTCACTGTCGTTTACTCCCAGGGTTATGGTTTGTGGCACGGCTCGTGTGAGTCATGTTATGCCGAACATTAAAGCACTTTGGTTACGCCCGGCACAGCACAGGGGTAGATGCCGTCGGGGCCGGGCAGCACGGGCGGCGTTCCATCAAAATCGTAGCGATCGGGAGCGAGGGCAATTTCCGAGTTGAACGCCTCGTCCCATGTGATCACCTTGCCCGAGTAGGTCGCCATGCGGCCCATGATCGCCGTCATCGTACTGAAGGCGCCTTGCTCGGCCTCGTTGTGGGGCTTGTCGTTGCGGATCGCCTCGAACAGCCGATCGTGTTCGACCTGGTAGGGATTGGTCTTGGGGCCGCGGTAACGCCACGGATCGGCGCCGGTTTCGATCCGGCCGTCGTTGATCTCCGCCTTTCCCTTCGTACCCACGACGAACTCGGCCACGCTGCCCCAGCAGCCCGGCATGTGGCGGCACTGGCTGAACAACTGGCTGCCGTCCGCGTAGGTGAACTCCACGTAGTGATGGTCGTAGATGTCGCCGAACAGCGGTCCGATGCGGAGTTGCCGCCCGCCTTGTCCTTGCGCCGTGACCGGATGCGTGCCTTTGATCCAGTTGCAGACGTCGAGGTTATGCACGTGCTGCTCGGCGATGTTGTCGCCGCTGATCCAGGTGTAGTGATAGGGATTGCGCAACTGGTAATTCATCTCGGTCATGCCCGGCTCGCGCCCGGGACGGATGCGATAGCCGGCGCCGTTCCAGTAGGCCCGGAGATAAACGATATCACCGATCGCGCCTTCCTGGATGCGTCCGACCGTCTCCTCGTACAGGGCATCGTGGTGCCTCTGCAGCCCGACCCCGACCTTCAAGTTCTTCTGCTTGGCCGTTTCTGCCGCCGCCAGCACGCGGCGGATCCCGACCGCGTCGACCGCGACGGGTTTTTCCATGAAGACGTGCTTCCCCTGCTGCGCGGCGTACTCGAAATGGATCGGCCGGAAATGGGGCGCGGTCGTGAGGATCGCCACGTCGACGCCGCAATCGATGGCCTGCTTGTAGGCGTCGAAACCGACAAAGCGGCGTTCCGGCGGCACGGCGATCTTCCCGGCCAGGCCCTTGTGGGCGGCCCGGTCGTATTGAGCGTCCTGCCCCGTGCAGAGTGAGGCCAGGCTGGCTTCCAACTTGTCGGAGAACAGGTCGGCCATCGCCCACAGTTGCACGGAACCGGAAGTCGACAAGGCCTGTGCCGCGGCGCCGGTGCCGCGACCTCCGCAGCCGATCAGGGCCACCTTCAGGGTGTCGTCACCGGCCGCATGGGCGGAGCGAGCCAGCGGCAGGGCGGAGGCAGCCAATACGGCGCCGGTCCCTCGGACGAAGTTCCGCCGAGTCAGCGGTTGAATCCTGGTGTTCATCGTCGGACTGTTCATAGGAACTTAACCCTCCGAGCGGCTAGAGGCGGGAGTTTGGAGCTTTCCGGTTTTGGACTTTGTATTGTTTCGGATTCTGTTTCGGTTGACGTTCCGTCAGCGTTCACGTTTGGCAAGTGTGGCGTCGAAGGCGGTGGCGGAGGGGGAGAGATCGAGCCGCCTCACAAAGGCCAGGGCTTCGCGGGCGCCGTCCTCGCGGAACATTCCCGAGTCTTCCCATTCCACCGACAGCGGCCCGCGA
>ENA-UOUL01002021-UOUL01002021.1-bioreactor-metagenome-genome-assembly--contig:-NODE-2021-length-25463-cov-5.708619_pt1 | contig 25463 bp, 21 predicted proteins | sample MGYA00249838_ERZ747220 | MGnify/ENA primary metagenome ERZ747220 (study PRJEB28778, sample SAMN05720191) | bioreactor metagenome | isolation source: Anaerobic biogas reactor | place: USA:Washington...
ACCGCCGGGCGCCCGGCCCGGCGGCGCGCGTACCAGGTCTCGCCGGGACGCCGCGGCGGCCTCGCCGGAGGCCGCCGCGTCCCGGCGGCGACCTCAGAAGCCCTGCGCGAGGTGGAACCAGACCTGGTTCCACCGCAGCTCGTTGGCGAACCCGCGCGTGGTGGTGCTCTCGTCGATGACGAGCAGCTCGGTGCGCGCCATCGTCGCGAAGTCCGCGAAGACGTCCGCGCCCACCTGCGTGGTGAGCACCGTGTGGTGCGCCGCGCCGGCCATGAGCCACGCCTCGGCCGAGGTGGCCAGGTCGGGCGCCGGGCGCCACACCGCGCGCGCGACCGGCAGGTGCGGCAGCGGCGGGTGCTCGACGAGCTCGACGACGTTCGCGGTGAGCCGGAACCGGTCGCGCATGTCGGACATGGCGACGACGAGGCCCGGGCCCGGGTACACGCAGAGTAAATATCACCGCAGAGAATAATTCCCGGCCGCCCGAATGGGAAACCGGGAATCTTCTTATATCAATTCTGGAAACTTGAATCAGGCGTGGAGCATTTCCTCCACCAGGCGGATGGCGTGGAGGTAGTTCTCGTTGTGGGTACCCCGGAGGATGTGGTAGTTGGTGGCTCCGCATTCCGCCATCATGGCTTTGAGCATTTCGTAATCGGCGTGGACACGACATGTGCAGGACCAGGTGAAGTTTATGGGTTTGAGCTTCTCGCACAGGTCTATGGTTCGAGCCTTTCCCCACGCGAAGGTGTCGTCGTCGAAGAAGAACTCCTTGACCTCCGGAAAGTTGTCGCGCGCCCACTTGATCTCGGCGGCGATGTTGGCGATCGAGCGGGTCCGGTAGTTGTGCCCCGAGATCGTCTGCGGCACGGCCGACCCGACGTCGATCGGGCAGCTCACGCTGCCCTCGCTGGCGTGCACGGTGACGGCTCCGCCCTGGAGGCCGAACGAGCGGTTCGACATTGCGGCGCGGCTGTTGGCCGAGCGGTATGCGCTGGATGACGAGCAGCAGCGAATTATGCGCGAGACGATGATCCAGGAATCGAACGACCTGTTTGTGCGGCATTCGGGGCGGATCATGCAGTACTCGGTCGAGGCGATTCAGACGCGGGCCGCGGGCGAGCCGTTCACGCCCGAGCAGGTGGCACGCTGGGCTCAGTTGGCCGAGCCGGTTTTCCTGGATTCGCGCGAGCGGATCAACGCGGCGGCGCAGGAGTTCGCAAGCCATCTGAGGCCGGAGCAAGCCGAGGCACTGCTATACGACGTGGAGGCGGCGAACCGGCGCATGGACGATCTGTACGTGCAGAGTCAGCGGTGGGCCGAGGGGGACTGGGATCCGCTGGATTGGGGGCTGGAAGAAGATCCTATTCAGATTGGCGCGGGGCTGGCGCAAGGCCCGGCGGAGGAGGGTGGCGCCGCGGGACGAGCGGAGCGGGCAGGGCGGCAGGCGGCGGAACCGGAGGCGGTCGAGACTGAGCGCGGCCCAGTTCGGGCGACGTCACAGCCGGTCAGCGAGGATGCGTGGGCGGGGTACGTGAGGCGGTTTATCGCGAAATACAAGCTGAACGGCGCGCAGCAGGAGCGTGCCTGGCGCATTTACCGCGATGTGACGGCCCGCGCGAACGCCCAGCGCGGGCGCTACGGGCAGCAGATTGAGGCGGCCGTCAGGCGGGCGGCGGCGCGGCAGGACGAGAAATCGCAGAAGGGCGTGACGGAACTGGAAAAACGGCTGGACAGGCAGCTTAATCAACTATATATGCTGCTAAAGGCTCGTTTGGATAAGCTGCCGACCCGGCAACAGCGGGCGGAAGCGGAGCCGACCGAGTTGGAGCCGTCCCGGAGCGTTCCGGCGCCCGTGGACCCAATGCCGCATGACGGACCGTAAGTGAGGCGTCTGCGAGCAGGCTGGCGGAAAGTGTCGTAACTGTTTGTCACGAATGGAGTTGCGCTTATTAGCGGTAATGTCCGGCTCCTGGGCGCCGATTTTTGGATGGCGCGCAAAATCTGACGGATTCCACAGGTCGGACATATGCGAATAGCGGTAGAATGAAGCAGTAGTTGATGGCGATGAGTTGTAAGCTGCGCGCTGAGCTGCCGCAGGAAAGGAGAGCTTCGTATGTTGGCTCGGCTGACACTGGTTGGAACGGCGTTGCTGCTGGCCGGCGTGGCAACGGCGCAGTTGCCGGCGCCCGGGGCTCCGCAACGAGAACCGAGTACGTTGGAGGTGCTCAATCAAACGATTCCGGATTTTACGATGCAGGATGGCAGCCTGCGCGAAGCGATCGATTTTCTGCAGGCGGTCGCAGCGAACGTCAACATTGAAGTGCGCTGGAAGATTCTGGAGGATGCCGGCGTTGAGCCGGAGAAGTTGAATATCACGCTGAAGCTGAAGAACGCGCGATTGTCGCAAGTGCTGCGCGACCTGATGCAACAGGCGGGGGGCGGGGAGTTGCTGCTGGCCTACCGTGCGGTCGGTAAGAGCATCGTGGTTTCGACCGAGAGGGACCTGGGTGGGGAGATGGTTTCGAAGACGTACGATTTGCGCGACCTGCTGATTGGGACGGCGCACTTTGAAGCCCCGCAGGTGGATATCAGCCAAGCCCTTAACCAGTCCGGTAGCGGTAGCAGCGGGTCCAGCATCTTCAGCGGCAGCAGCACCACTGGTAACGTGGGGGGTGGTGCGGGATTGACCGGCGATGAAGGGCCGGAGATGCAGAAGATATTGAGGATTATTAAGACGACGATATCCCCTGACTCCTGGGAGGACAATGGCGGGAAGGGAACGATCAACCCGTTCAACGGGCTCATCGTCGTATATAACACCCCTCTGGTCCATCAACAGATCGCTGGGTTCGTGGAAGAGGAAGGTCTGGGTCCGTGACTTTAGACCTGCTCAAGAGTTAGGTCCCGCCAGCGCGTTGAGCCTGAACTTGCCGGCAACTGTATGACGGATGCACTGGTAGTATCCCTACTGGTCATGGTGATGGCGGTGGCGGGGATCGGTGGGGCGTGGGTGGCTCTGAAGGTGCGGCGGTGGTCACGTCAGGATGACCAGCGGGAGCCGTTTACGCTTCAAGAGTTGCGGGAAATGTGGGCCCGTCACGAGATCAGTGATCAGGAATTCGAGGCGTTGCGGGGTCAGGTGCTTGGCCGGGCCGCAGCGCGGTCGTCGAGCGCCGGCGATAAGCGGCCCGGCAAATAGGCCGTTTTCGAGCGTGCGCGGATCGGGGCGCGGCGCAGTTATTTGAACCGGCGGGGGCAGCGGTTAAAATAAACTCATGTTCCGGGGACCTTGAAGGTGCAGGCCGGGAAAGGGCCCGGTTTGTGCACAGATAGGATGATCAATGAGCGGTACCAGGGGTACTACCGGTTCGCGTGGGCGGCGCGGAAACATGTGCAGCTTTTGCGGCAAGAGCCACCGCGACGCCGCGCCGATGGTTGAAGGCGCGAACGACGTTTTCATCTGCGGGTCGTGCATCGAGCTGTGCTACAACCTGGTTCGCGAAGAGCGTCGCCGGGCGGGCCGCTCGCGCGCCCCGCTGAAGTCGATTCCCAAACCGCGCGAGATTTACGAGTACTTGAACCAATATGTGATTGGGCAGGCTATGGCCAAGCGCACGCTGTCCGTGGCCGTGCACAACCACTACAAGCGGCTGGCGCACGCCGAGACGATGGACCCGGATGACATCGAGATCGAGAAGAGCAATATTCTGCTGATCGGTCCGACGGGTTCCGGCAAGACGCTCTTGGCGCGCACGCTGGCGCGCGTGCTGAACGTGCCGTTTGCGATCGGCGATGCCACGACGCTCACCGAAGCCGGGTACGTGGGCGAAGACGTGGAGAACGTGCTGCTGAAGCTGCTGCAGAACGCGGATTACGATCTTGAAGCGGCGCAGCGCGGCATCATCTACATCGACGAGATCGACAAGATCGGCAAGACGTGGAACAACGTTTCCATTACGCGCGACGTATCGGGCGAGGGCGTCCAGCAAGCGCTGCTGAAAATGCTGGAAGGCACGATCAGCAACATTCCGCCGCAGGGCGGGCGGAAACACCCCGAGCAGCAGTACATCCAGATGGATACGACCAACGTGCTGTTCATCTGCGGCGGCACGTTCGTCGGCCTGGACAAAATTATCCGCAAGCGGCTTGGCCGCAAGACGATCGGTTTTTCGAGTTTGCAGGGGCAGGCGGACGAACAGCGCGACCTGGGGCGCATCCTGGAGCAAGTCACGCCGGATGACCTGATCGAGTTCGGTATGATTCCCGAATTCGTGGGGCGCCTGCCGGTCACCTGTACGCTGGAGCCGCTGGACAAGAGCGCGCTGGTGCAAATCCTGACTGAGCCGCGCAACGCGCTGGTCAAGCAATACCAGAAGCTCTTCGAAATGGACAATGCCGTCCTGCAGTTTACGGACGAGGCGCTGGAGGAGATTGCGGCGCAGGCTATGGAACGCGATACGGGCGCGCGGGCGCTGCGCTCGGTCCTCGAACGCTTCATGCTGGACTACATGTTCGACCTGGCCGACCTCAAACCGGGCGGCACCTACAAAGTGACGCCACAGGTGGTCCGCGGCGAGTTGGATCTGCTGGCGCCAGGGCGGCTGCGGAAAGAATCGGCCTGAAGTGTGGGCGGGGGGTGATTGGGGCTACGCCTTGTTCGGGCGCAGTCTCCACGCGCACACTGGTCAGTTACGCACGCACAGTGGTTAGCGCATCCCGGAGTGTTCCGTTGTATTGTCCACTACTTACCGGGGCACAATCATCCCGCTCATTATCTGGCGCATGACGTCCAGCGGGGCGGTTGTTTTATGCCAGGTTTCAAACTGTGCGGCCGCTTGGGCGAGAAATATTTCCGTGCCGCTGACAATGCGGCAGCCGTGCTGGCGCGCTTCGCGCAAAAGGCGCGTTTCCGCGGGGTTATAGACGGCGTCGATGACAGTCGCCGGCGGTTTTGAACGCAAGGCGGCGGCCGGCAGCGGCGACTCGTTCTCGGCCGGCGCCATGCCGACGGCGGTGCAGTTCACGATCACGTCTACAGGAGTGTGCAGGCGTTTTGCCCAGGGTTGTGCGCTGCAGCCGAGCTCGTTTGCCAGTGCGGCCGAACGGGCCTCAGTGCGGTTGAAGACGGTGACGTTGTAGCCGCGTAAGAGCAGGGCGCAGACGGCGGCCCGGGCTGCTCCACCGGCCCCCAAGACGGCCGCGGTTTTTTCTCGGCCGCTTTCGGGGACCAGGGCGAGGGCTGCCAGAAAGCCGGCGCAATCGGTGTTGTCACCGCGCCAGTCGGCCGGTCCGGTGCGCGTCAGCGTGTTCACCGCGTACACACGCTGCGCGACGTCGCTCAACGGAAAAGCGTGCTCCGTCAGCCAACGCGCGGCGTGTTCCTTGTGCGGGATCGTGACGCTCAAACCGCTTACGTGCAAGTGCGGGTTTTGCGTTATGTAGTCCATAAATGCCGCAAAGGCGGCATACGTCGGCGCCACGGGCAGCGGCGCGTACACACCGTTGATCCCCGCCGCGCGCATCGCGGCGTTATGAATGGCCGGGCTGCGGGAATGGCTCACCGGCCAGCCGACTACGCCGAGTACCGTTGTCGACGGGCCGATCTCGTTCCAGCGGTAGACTTCGACCAGTTCACGCAGCGTGGGCTGGCCGGGCGCCGTTTGGCGGGCCGAATCGAGGGCGGCGAAGATAGCGAAGGCGTTGAATTTGCGGGCCAGAACACGAGTAATCAGCCCGGCCGACTCAGTTGCCAGCATGATCAGCTTTCGAGCGTGCGACCACTTTTGAAGCTGCGCCAGCACGCGACATGCATCCAGCGCGTCGTGCGCGGCGAAGACGGCCTTGACCACGTCGGCCGGTGAAGCCAGCAGGGGCTCCAGCGCTTGGCGGAGGGCCGCGGGCGTGCCGTGCAGGTCATGTTGTGACAGAATGAGGCGCGGGGGCGGAGCATCGCGCGTTTCGGGCGGCCCGGCGCGGCGCGGGAGGCGCGACATGCCGCGGACGGCGGCCTGCAGCTCGGGCGAGCGCCGCCATGCGGCAAACTCAATATCCACGTAGTCCGGGGCGAGGGCCGCTAGTCGCTCGAACAGCGCCGCACGTTCGGCGTCAGCCGCGCGGCATTTACCGTCTTCTGCGGCCGATCGCAGTGTCAAAATGATTGGCAGTTCCCTGGGCTGGGCGAGGAAATGTTCCAGGGCCGGCAGATTGTCGATGAAATCCGCGCGCAACTCCAATAGGTCCGCACCGGCGGCCTTGGCGGAACGAGCCTGCTCCAGCAGGGGCGGGCTGGCCGCCGTAATCGGCACCGCTAAGAGCGTACCAGTCGGCACGGTTGTACGCCTATCAGATTCCTTCCAGCAGGGCGGCCGGCGACGTCCGCAGAGCGCTGGCCACTCGCGCCAGGGTCCAGGCCGAGGTGCCGGTTTTGCCGAGCTCTATCTGTGAAAGCTGTGCAGCGCTGAGATTACAACTCGCGGCGACGTCGTTGAGCGTCAAGTTGGTCGCGGCCCGCGCCGCGCGAATGCGCGTCCCCAGGCGGCGGTTAAACTCGGCTTCGGAGCGTATGCCCAGGCCGCTTTCGGCGAGTTGGCGTTCGAGGGCGGCCAGCAGCGTGGCCGCCGCGAGCGGTTTTTCAAGCACATCGCGGGCGCCGGCCCGTACCGCTGCCAGCACCTGTGGAACCTCGGGAAAGGCCGCCAGCGCCACGATGCGCGCTTGCGGGGCGGCGCGTTGCACGGCCGCGACGAGCTCCGCGCCGTTCCAATCCGCCAGACGGAGGTCGACCAGCGCGAGCTGTATGTCGCTTTTTTCGGCGTAAGCCAAACCTTGAGCGGGGTCGGTGAAGGTGGCGACATCGAAGCCAGCCTCAGTCAGCCAGGCCGCGGTTTTTCGACAGATCGCTTCCTCGTCGTCGATCACCAGCACTCGGACAGAGATCATCCGCGTCATGGACGATATTGTGCGCCGGCGCCGGGTCGGAGGAAAGGCCGCTGTACGCGGGCGGTCGGAAGGGGTCGGCGGGCGGAGCGGCGCGCTGGGCGTGCGGTGCGGCCCGAATCGGGCGCCTGGGGGCTAACCTGGAATTCAAATTGTGGGCAACGGGCTTACGCTAAAATCCGTTCGATAGAGTGCGTCGGGTCTGTTTACGTACACTTTCAATGGGAGCCGGGTATGAAGCGCTATGTGCGGGCTTCGTGCATTGTGCTGATGGGCGCAGGCCTGTCTATGACGTTAGGGGGATGTCCGCTTCTCTGCGACTTGCTCAACTGTCCCTGCAATGTCAATAATGAGAACGGTAACGCCAACGCCAACGTGAACAATGCCAACGTCAACGTTAACAACGCGAACGAGAATATCGTCAACGTCAACGACAACGTGGTCGAAAACATAAATCAGAACGACAATTTCGTTGACAACGTGAACGACAACATCGTCGACAATTTCAACGATAATGCCTTCGATAATCTGAACGACAATATCGACGGTAATGTGAACTTCAACGACAACGTTGACGACAACGTGAACGACAATCTGTAAGTCGCCGCCGACGCGTAAGCGCGCCCGGTAGCACGCGGGCGCGTGTTAAAAGTGCCGGCAGGCCGTCTCGGCACACGCAATCGCCCCTTCATCGCCTGCTGTGACCCAACTCGGGGGTCTGTGGCCGAGTCGCCTGCCACACAGTCTCTGCATCTCTCCAATTACGAACCCGAATGCCCTAAATTCGTTCTCACAATCGAGAGACAATCAGTCGGACGACTACAATTATCCTGATTACGCATTCGGGCCTTCTATGGAGACACGCTATGAGAAGCAGAGTGTTCCGCGCCGGGACTGTGCTGATCTCTGCGGCCGCCCTGGCGGCATTGACCGCTTGTCCCGTCGCGACAACCGACGATGCAGAGACGGCAAGCACCGTGTCTGCGGGCGAGACGGTTAACGGCAATGACAATGCCAACGGAAACGCCAACGCGAATGAGAACCTGTCTGGATGTGTGAATATCAACGGCAGATGCGTCGACATCAACAATCTCAACTGCCCGGATGGAGACGACAACTCCAATTGTCCTTGCGGCTGTGCCGGCACGAATGTGACGGATGTAAACGTAGTGGTGGATTTCATAGTGCAGCAGGTTACCAATATTGACATAACCCAAGTGGACGGGGCGATAAATGTCAATAGGCACAGGGTTCACGACAATGTCAACGCCGTGAAGCCCATAAACCTGAACTGTTGTCCGCCTTGCGATTGCAAGCGCTGCGAGTGCAGGTTCGATTGTCCGCCGTGTGATTGTGACTGCAAGTGCGTGTGTGACGACAATCGTAACGAGAACAAGAAGCCCGACAATCGCAACGACAACAAGGACGACAACCGCAACGAGAACAAGAAGCCGGACAACCGGAACGACAATGTCGACAATAGGAACAAGAATGACAATAGTTGGGAGTAGGATCGCCGGCCGTGGACGCCCGGGGCGGTGCGGGCGTCCTCTGGGGGATTGAGGATCGAGGGATCTAGCTAGGGATCAAGGGATCTAGGGATCAAGGGATCGAGAAACGGCCGGGGCCGCCGAGAATCCGCGCGGCGTGCCCCGCCTCCCGGGCGGCGAGTACCGGCGGGTCCTTTCGTGCGCGCTTACGGCGGGCGGCTGCGGCTCACTCTCCCGGCGCCCATCCGAGGCGATGCAGAGGGGCGTGAACGCGCTGCAGGACGCCGGCCTTGGCATCGCTGAGGCTCCTGGTCGTCGGCGAACCCGCGCCCTGCGCGGCTCCGCGAAAACGTGGCGTCCGCTGATTGGCCCTGCCCAGTTGCCAAGGATCGGTAGAACGCACGGGGGCCGCCTAGGAGCGCGGCTCACCGGCGGACGCCGGCCATGAGCACCCCCCAGCCGGGTTCGTACGTAGGCTCAATTGCGCAGGTGGGCTCAATTGCACTGCCCTTGGCGGTCGAATAGCATCGCGGGTTGACGTGAATTTAGGAGCATCAGCGTATGCCCAGCCGCTATCTCGTAACCGCCGGTTTGCCGTATTCCAACGGGCGCTTGCACGTGGGGCACATTGCCGGCGCGTATTTGCCCGCCGACACCTACGTCCGATACCTGCGCGCCTGCGGCCGCGATGTGCGCTTCATTTGCGGCAGCGACGATAACGGCGTGGCGATCGAGATTTCAGCCCTGCGGTCCGGAAAGTCGCCGCAGGAGATTTCGACGCATTTTCACGAGGTGCAGAAGCGCGACTTCGCCGGCCTGGGGATCGAATTCGACGTCTACGGTGGCACGCACCAGCCCGGCTACCGCGAGATGCATGAGGGCATCAGCCAGGAGTTCTTCCTGCGCATCCATGAAAAAGGGTACTTCACCAAGAAGAGCACCCGCCAGCTTTACGATCCGAAAGCGGCCCGCTTTCTACCCGACCGCTACGTCCGCGGGAAGTGCCATCACTGCGGCGCCGCCGGCGCGACCGGCGACCAGTGCGATAACTGCGGCCAGATGATCGACCCGCTCCTGCTGATCAACCCGGTCAGCGAGATTACGGGCGAGCGGGCGGAGGTGCGGGAGACGACGCACTGGTTCCTGAGCCTGCAAAAATTCGAGCAGCCGCTCAAGGAGTGGCTCGAGAGCAAGCGTGGGCAGTGGCGGGCGAACGTGCTCAACTTCGCGTTGGGGCAGATCAAGCAGGGGCTGCCGGAACGATCGATGACGCGCGACATCTCCTGGGGCATCCCGGTGCCGCTGGATGACCCGGACGCGCGCGGCAAAGTGCTCTTCGTCTGGTTCGATGCGCCGATCGGGTATATCTCCTTCACGGCCCAGCTCTTTGCGGATCAGCTCGGGAACTGGCGCGAGTACGAGAAGTGGTGGTGCGATCCGGAATCCGCGATCGTGCACTTTATCGGCGAGGACAACACCGTCTTCCACGCGCTGATCTGGCCGGCGATGCTGATGGCCGACGGGCGGCACCAGCTTCCGTCGGCGGTGGTGGCGAACAATTTCGTCAACATCCGGATGGGCGAAGGCGACGAGAAGGTCAGCAAGAGCAAGACGGCCGAGAACTCGCCGGTTTGGATCCAGGAGTATTTGAAGCGCTTCGATCCGGACGCGCTGCGCTATTACCTGACGGCGATCGCGCCGGAAACGGCCCGCACCTCGTTCGACCCGGCCGATTTCCTGCAGCGGAACAATAGCGAACTGGTGGCGGCGTTCGGCAACTTCGTGAATCGCACGCTGACCTTCCCGGCCCGCTACTTTGACGGCAAGATGCCGGCGGCAACGGCCCAGACGCCGCGCGATCGCGAGCACCTGGCGGCCGGTGAGGCGGCGCTAACCAAGGTGGGCCAGCAGATTGAGGGGCACCACTTCCGGGCGGCGTTGGAAGAGATGATGGGCTACGCCCGGCTGTGCAATGAGTTTTTCAGCATCCGCGAGCCGTGGCGCACGCGCAAGGACGATCCGGCCGACTGTGCGGCGGCGATCGCGACGTGCATCCACGCGGTGCAGTATCTGGCGACCATGGCTTACCCGTTCATGCCGGCGGCCGCGAAACGGCTGCTGACCATGCTGAACGCTCCCAGCGAGCAAATTCGGTGGGAGCCGCCCGTGCCATTGCCCGAGGGACACGTGCTGGGCCAGCCGGCGATCCTGTTTCAGAAACTCGAACCGGATGCGATGAGCATGTGACCGACAATCCGGTGTGGAAGGGTTAGAATCTCGCGCATGTCAACGAGAGAACGATCACACGCGAATCGGAACCGGCGTCCGGAGCAGCGGGGGCGGATGCTGGCAGGCGTGGGCCTTCTGCCGCTGGCGGCGATGGTCTGGCTCGCCTGTCGGCCCAGTGGGTCGCAGCATTCAACGGCGGCGACCGGGCAGGAAGCGGTGGCGATCCCGATTGTGCTGTCGGGCCCGGAACAAGCGGCCCGCAGCGCGCTGCTGTGCCTGAAAGCGATTCACGAGGCGCGCGCCAGCCGCGACGAAGAGGCTGTCAGTCGCTATCTCGAACAACTCGACCTGGTGGCGGCACGCGACACCATCCGCCGCAGGTTTCAGACCAGCTTCCCCCATTCGGCGAAGGACCCGGAAGCCGCCGTCGCCAATTTTGTGGAAGGCTGGGCAGCCGTCGTCGGCTATTACGCCGATGGATTGGACCCGAACCGGGTGAGCGCTGTCAGCGCTGCGGCTGGGGCTTCTCAGGTGGACGTTCATGCAACCGCGGCCGGGTCGCGGGGCGAGGCGACGATTCGGTTTGAATGTTTGCGCGGCGACGACGGCAACTGGCGGGTCGCGCGGGTGGACTTCGCGCCGCGGCCGGCTCCGTCGACCCAGCCGAGCCCGTAATCGCGCCCCATGCTCTTTCCCGCGATAAATGACACGATCATCGCGGTCTCAAGCGGGTGGCAGGCCAGTCCGCTCGGTATTGTGCGGCTCAGCGGGCCGGGGGCGTGGGAGTGCGCGGCCTCGATCGGTTTGAGGCCGCCGGTGGCCGGTGACAATGGGGGCATGGGGCCGTTCCTCACCGAAAACGGGCTAATAACTGCGGGCCAATTGGAGTTTCCCGGCACGGCCTGCTGGTTCAAAGCTCCGCGCAGCTACACGGGCCAGGACATAGTCGAACTACACGTGCCCGGCTGCCTGCCGCTACTGCGTGAGCTTTGCGCCCGGCTGATCGAGCGGGGCGCCCGGCGAGCGCTGCCGGGAGAATTCACCGCGCGCGCCTACCTGGCGGGAAAGCTCAGCGTCGAGCAGGTCGAGGACGTTCTGGCAACCATTAGCGCCGACCGGGGCAGCGAGCATCGCCAGCAACGTCGCTCCGCCCGTGCAGCACTCGAACGCCGCCGCGCGGCACTGCGCGAGAAGCTGGCCGATTTACTGGCGCGCGTCGAGGCCGGGATCGACTTCGTGGAGGAGGAAGGAGTTGACTTCCTGAGCGCGGCCGCATTGCGCAGCACGCTCGATGAGTTGGTGCAGGAACTGGCCGACTGTTGCCGCGCCGCCGGTGCCCCGACTCGGCTGGCGCGGCCGCATGTGGCGCTTGTCGGCCTGCCCAACGCCGGCAAAAGCACGTTGTTCAACGCACTGCTCGGCTACGAGCGGGCGATCGTCTCGCCGGTGCTGGGTACGACGCGCGATGTGCTCTCGGCCGAAATTTGCCTCGACGGCGTGCAACTGGTTTTGCAGGACTGCGCCGGCTTGGGCCGAACGGCGGATGATCTGACGGCGGCCGCGCATTTGGCGGCGGAGCGAAACGCGGCACAGGCCGACGTGCTCGTGTGGGTCCAGGGTTGGGACGTTCCGTGGGACGCTGGCATGGCGGCCGTGCTCGATGTGGTTCCGCCCGACCGTCGCTTAGTGGTTTTGAGCAAGTCGGACTTGGCGGGCGGCGACCGGCCTGCGCCGGTACCGGCGAGTGTGTTGGGGCGGCACGTAGCGGTTAGTGCGGCCAGGGGCGAGGGGATGGCCGAGTTGCGCCGACAGATTGCCGAGTGCGTGTGCCGGGTGGCGATGCCGCCGGCCGTGTCCGACGGCACATTGGCGGCCGCATCGGCGGCGCTGGAACGGGCGCGAGGCTTGTGTGAAGGCGCGGGCGTACCAGAACAGCTCGAGCTGATCTCGCTAGAGGTCCGCAGTGCTTACGAGGGCTTGGAAGGGAGGCCTCACGCCGAGTTGGTGGATAACCTGCTGGGGCGGCTGTTTAGCGAGTTTTGCATCGGAAAATGAGCGGGCGGGGTGGCGAATTATTCACCAGAAAGCGGATTAGAAAAAAGTAAGCACAACGTCACATAATTTTTACGAACCAAGTCGGTTGAGGTGCGTAACATATTGTGGTTACGGTTGATACGAGCGAAACGGCCGTAATCCGCGGATGCTGTTAGCGGCGCGCTGAATTGTTAATCTGAAGCGTTGAGTCGTGCCGATGAAATGACAGGATCGCGATAAAAGAATTTTGGATTCGTCTTGACTAGGTGTTTTCGACGGTTATACTAATTCGAGGACTGATAATACCGGACCTAAAAAACGGGTCCAGAAAGTAGAAAGCAACGGTCCTCAAAAATTGGCTTCTTTCCCCTCCGGAGAGCACCGGGACGCCTTAGGGCCCCTGGTGCCCTCTTTTTTTTGCGCCCATTTTCCGGTGCTGGTGGGCGGAAAACTGCGCGAACGTCACGGAGAACTCGGCAGCGTGGCGGGTGGCTGGCCGGCGTGTTTCGGTCGGCGCAGCAATAACGGCAGAATCACAACGGGAATGCCGGCAAATTTGAGCCGCCGCTGGATGGCGTAGGCGGTCTCGTTGTGCAGGACGCGGTGGTACCAGTGGGGCTGCTCGAATACCAGCGTGCCGGCGAAGATCACCGCTCCGGGGTGCTGGCGCGATAGCTCCACGCACAGCTCGGAGGCCTCGTCGGCCACGTCCGTGCCGAGGCGGTAGGCGTACCTGGCCGGCTTGCCGGCCTTGGCGGCGATATCTGCGAAGCGCTGCAGCGAGTCCCGCGTTTGCTGCTCCCTGGCTTCTATCAGGTCCTGCCGCTTAAAGAAGTCCGAATCCACGACGCCGACCGAAGCGAATACGAAGTTGTGAAAGCTCTTGGGAAACAATCGCAGCGTGGAGAAGAAAATGTGCAATCCCAACCCGCCGTAGCCGCTTACGAGGAAGATAGCCGTTGGCTTGCGCGGATCGAACTCCGGCACCGGCGGGCTGCCCTGCAACATGGCAGGGAGCTTGGCGAATTCACGGTCGAGGGCACGGATTAGCTTAGCCACGTGCTGATAATGGCGGCGGATCGCGAGGCAGACGGCGAAAAGGCCCGCGGTAATCAGAATCGTGACCCATCCGCCCTGTAAGAATTTCTCGAACACCATTATCAGCAGAATGCCGGCGCATACGGCGAGCGCGACCCGGTGTATCAAGAGGGCCCTGGTCCGCCTCTCCCCGGCCGTAGGCCGTTCTTTCCAGAACCGCACCATGCCCCACTGCGCCAGCGAAAATGTGATGAACACGTTTATGCTGTACATCACGACCAGGAGGCCAATATGCCCGCCCGTGTAGGCCATGATCAGCACGGCGGCCGCCCCCATCAGCAAGATCCCGTTCTGCATCGTCAAGCGGTCGGAAAGGCTGGCGAAGCGCCGCGGTACCCAGCCGTCCGTGGCCATGTTGGCCATCACACGCGGCCCGGCGATGAACCCGGTTTGCGCCGCGACCAGCAAGAGCACGGCCTCCACGCCGAGAGTGAGGATTACAAAAGCCGCGCCGACCGGCAGGCCGGCCGGCCGAAATCCGCCCGCGAAGTTTTCAGCCAGGACGGCGTTGAGCGTGCGGGCCGGCTGCGGTTGAAGGCGGAAGAGCATGTAACAGAGCAGTAGCCCGCTGGCGGTAATCGCCAGCGACACGGCCATGTAGAGCATCGTGCGTTTTCCGGTTTCGACGCGCGGTTCGCGCAGGATGTTGAGGCCGTTCGAAACGGCTTCGATACCGGTGTAAGTACCGGCTCCCATCGAGTAGGCGCGCAGTAGAAGAAGCAGCATGCCCCACAGCCCCAGTTGCGTGATACCCTGGCTGAAGTCACTGCTCATTTCGCGGCTGACAGCCGGAACGTCCGCGAAGTGCTGCAAGAGGCCGCCGCCGATTAGAACCCCGTGCGTCACGACGAAGGCCAGGAAGATGGGGGCCAGCAGCGTGACCGACTCCTTGACGCCGCGCAGGTTTAGAAGAGTGAGGCCGACGATGGCGGCATACTCGACGGGCAGCTTGTAAGGTTGCCATTGGGCCGGGAGCAGGCTGAAGAGAGCATCCCCTCCGCCTGCGATCGAGACGGTGATGGTCAGAACGTAATCCACCAGCAGGGCGGTCCCCGAGGCCAAACCGAGGTGACTGCCGAGAAGTTGGGTGGCCACAAGATAGCCGCCGCCACCGGTCGGGAACTGTTCAATAATTCGGCTGTACGAAAAGGCGATGATGAAAACGGTGAGGGAGGTTGCGATGGCGAGAAAAACGGCCAAGTAGGTGTGCTCGCCGAGGGCTCGGTAGGCCTCCTCCGGCCCGTATGCCGCGGACGACAGGCCATCGGCCCCCAATCCGACCCAGGCCAGAAACGGAACCAGCGCCAGCCTCTGATGCAGGCCGGGGCGGCGGAAATCTCTAGCTCGACCGACCACGGCCTGGCGCAGCCGTTCGAAGGTGGTCTGTGGCAGATCGGGGGGTTGGTCCGGGTTCTCAGACATTCTGCTCACAACCTCCGCTGCGGAGCATCAACATCGTCAGCCTAAGACGGGCATTTTTCGCCGGCGCGCAGCGGTAGCCGCCGATCGGTCAGGGCTTTCTTCGCAAGCCGCGCGGGGGCACTGATTATGTCGGCGTTGTTGCGAGAGTTCCATGGTTGGCCCATAGACTGCCGGCGTAGCGGGGGCGCCTTATTCAAGAACCGCAGTAGCGTTCGCTCACGCCAGGTCCGCGCCCGGAGCTTCGGAGGCGGAATTCTGGATATGCCTTGATGTGCTTGGCAAACGTAGTTAGGACGGCCGCGAATCAGGGGTCACTGGTCCGAGTTGACGTGGCAAGTTAACGTAGCACCGCGCGAAAACCGCTGAAGGGAGAAGGGCATGGCCGGGCGATTGGAACAGTTCCGCACGTACCGCGAGAAGATGAATGAGCGCATCCTGGCGGCGGGCAATCTGGGCATAAACCGTTTCTTCGCCTTGGACGGGAAAGCGTACGCCGATGGGGCCCTTGACGGCAAAACGAAAGAGTTAGCCGGCTTGGCCGCCTCGCTGGTGCTGCGCTGCGACGATTGCATCGCCTATCACGTAATCCGCTGCAAGGAGCTGGGCGTGACGAATGAACAGCTTTTTGAACTGTTGAACGTGGGGCTGATCGTCGGCGGATCGATCGTGATTCCGCACCTGCGTCGAGCGGTCGAACTGCTGGATGAGCTCGATGCCGGAGCTGCAACGGGTGAGGCGGAATAACAGAGCAGAGCCGGGGCCGCCCGAGGGGGGCGAGGGATCAAGGGATCTAGGGATCAAGGGATCAAGAGGAGCAGAGCCGGGGCGTGCCGCCCCGGATGCCGCCAGGAATGTCCCATTCGCGCAGTCGGGCCGCGGCCGCATGTCGGTAAACAGGGGCATGCCCGCGCTTACAGCTTGGGCATGTCACCCGAGCTTGGGCATGGCACCCGAGCTTGGGCATGGCACCCGAGGTTACACATGACACTCGAGGGCAGACCGATTGCACCCGGTTACAAAATGAGTCGCGAATTATAGGGGCGCGACCGGGCTCGCAATCGAGACGGACTGCCGGTTGGCGTGTACGCTTACATCGTGTGATGGCCTGCGCTTAGAGATTGTGATGCCCTACGCTTAGAGATGGTGATGCCCTACGCTTAGAGATGGTGATTAACCCCGGAGGCGTGGTGTGTGCCCGGCCTGCAATAAGCCTATGATCGTGGTCGAATTTGACGGGGTGGAGGTCGATTACTGCGTCGATTGCCACGGCGTGTGGCTGGACACCGGGGAACTCGAGCTGATTTCGGAACTGGCCGGCGGGCGCACGGGACTGCTGGAGGCGGCGGTTACCGACCCGCTCGAGGCGGCGGTGCGCGACCCCAGCCCAACCAGCCGGGATAAACGCCGCTGTCCGCGCTGCCGGCGCAGAATGCGCGTGCAGCCGGTTGGGACGCGGCCCCCGGTTGAACTGGACCGCTGTCCGGCGGGGCACGGGCTGTGGTTTGACGCCGGCGAATTGGCGACAGTTGTCGGCGGCGGCGAGCCGAACGCGCCGGTGGCGGAATTTCTCGGGCAGTTGTTTCGACAGAACACTAGCCAGACGGAGAAAAGCTGATGGGACCTGTGACGATTGTGCTGTTGGTTGTAGTGGCCGTTCTGTTGTTGGCGTTCCTGTGGGTGATAGGCACGTACAACGGGCTGGTGCGGCTGCGCAACCAGGTCAAGAATGCCTGGGCGCAAATCGACGTGCAGCTCAAGCGGCGGCACGATCTGATTCCCAACCTGGTCGAGACGGTCAAGGGCTACGCGAAGCACGAGCGCGGCACGCTGGACGCGGTCGTCCAGGCGCGGGCCAGGGCGACCGGGGCGCAGACTGTCGACGATCGCATTCGTAGCGAGGGAGAGCTGTCGCAGGCGTTGGGGCGCTTGATGGTGGTAGTCGAGGCCTACCCGGATCTCAAGGCAAACCAGAACTTCCTGGCGCTCCAGGAAGAACTGACTTCCACTGAGAACAAGATCAGCTTTGCGCGGCAGTTCTACAACGATAGCGTCATGCAGTACAACACGCGCATCGAATCGTTCCCGGCAAATGTGGTCGCCGGCAGCTTTGCGTTCCAGCCCGCGACGCTTTTCGAACTGCAGGGGCGCGACGAGCGTGCGCCGGTGGCGGTGAAGTTCTGAGTAGTTGTTAGTTGTTAGTTCTGAAAAGCGACCGGCCACGGTAGGCTGACAGGCCATACACGGCAGGCTAATGGCCCATTCTTGAGGACGCGCCCCGCAGATGTGGGAAGCAATCGCCAGTAATCGACGCCGCTCATGGGTTCTGATAGGGACGATGGGGGCGGTGCTGGTCCTGCTCGGGGCGGTGATCGGAATGTCTCTGGCCGCGCATCTGGACGGCGGCTGGTCACGCGCTCATCCAAGCTACTATTACGTTCCTGAGGCCCCGGTAGTCAGCCCGGTAGTCAGCATGGAAGCAGCCGCCGCGATGGGTGTGGCGGTGGCAGTGGTGATCTGGCTGGTTCTCTGGGCGATCGCGGTCGGGGCGGGTGATAGCATCATCCTCAAGTCCGCCGGGGCGCGCGAGATTACGAAGGAGCAGGCGCCGCAACTGTGGAATGTGGTCGAGGAGATGAGCATCGCCGCCGGATTGCCGGCCATGCCGCGCGTGTACATCATCGACGATTCGTCGCTGAACGCCTTTGCCGTTGGGCGGCGCCCGGAGAAGGCCGCGGTGGCGGTGACGGCGGGCTTGCTGAAGCGGCTCAACCGGGACGAGCTGCAGGGTGTGATCGGGCACGAAATTGGGCACATTCACAACCTGGATGCGCGTTTCATGACGCTGGCGGCGGTCATGCTGGGCGCGGTTGTCCTGCTGTCGCGCGGATTCCTGCGCGGGATGTTTTACGGGAGCGGCGGGCGGCGTTCGTCGCGCGGCGGCGGGCAGGCGCAGTTGATTATTCTTCTGGCAGCCGCGCTGGTGGCGGTGTTGGCGCCACTGGCGGCGCAGTTGCTGTACCTGGCGTGTTCGCGGCGGCGCGAATTTCTGGCCGACGCGTCCAGCGCGCGCTTCACGCGGTATCCGGAGGGACTGGCCTCGGCGTTGGAGAAGATTTCGCGTCAGGCCGGCGGCCAGGCTGAAAAGAACCGGGTCCTGGCGCCGCTGTACATCGTCAATCCGCTGCAGGAACATGCCGCGTTCAGCCTCTTCTCGACGCATCCTAAGAGTAGTGAGCGCATTGCCATTCTGCGCCGCATGGGCAACGCGGGCTATGCCGCCTATGAGGAGGCGTACCGAAAGATTCGCGGCGGGGCATGCATCGGCGCGGGCACGCTGGCGAAAGATGAGGGAGCATCATTGCGGGCGCCGACTGCGGAGCCGGAGCCGCGCGCATCCGCGGTCGAGCGAGCTGAGGCCGTGGAACGCCTGCTGGATACGGTGCTGCCGCTGGCGGTGATCCAGTGTGCGTGCGGTGCGCGGTTGAAGATTCCTGGGAATTTCAAGCGGGAGCAAGTGGCATGCCCGCGCTGCGGGCGCGAGCACGCGACGCCGCGGGCCGCAGCCTCCGCCAGTGCGGACGCAGCGAGCCGGCCGATGACGTACGTTCGCAAGGGTCAGGGTTGGGAGTCGTTTGACTGCTCATGCGGGCATTTGATCCAGCTCAGTCCGGTGTTTGGGGCGGAAAGCGTCAAGTGCCCGAAATGTCGTCGCAAGATCGCGGTGACGGCTAAAGGAGAGTCGTGCGTCGGTCCGTGAGGTGTCCGTAATTCATATCATCGCTATGCAGCGTCATAAACGACCGCAGCTTGGCGCAAAACATCCTCGCGGAAGTACTTGCTCAAGAACCCCGGCGTGTGCACGGCGGATGTGATGCCGGCGACAGAAATCGGCAATGCGCGTCAGGGGCAGTTCGATGGCGATTCGCTCTTTCATATGTGGCTACGTCTGGATCTACTTCATAGCGATTGTAGCAGCAAGCTGCACGCAAACCAAGTTGGCCAGGGGCGAACGACGGGTTGGCGCCTCGCGACGCAAGAATCGCCGTCAGGCCCGCACTGCGGCTGGCGGCACATGTTGGGAGCACAGAAAGTTCGGCGTGTTGCTTGACTATTGGGTCTAGAATAGCTATAAAGATCAGGCGGCCGGCCGGGCGCGGCAGCCCGGGCCGCCGGGCACAGATTGCAGGGAGAGTTGCCATGCCCAACCAGCGCGTCACTGAGTTTTTCGGCCCCGATTGGGGCCGCGGTCCGTTTTCCAGCTACCGGATCGAAACCGCCGCCCTGCAGATCGCCACCGCCCTGGCGCAGTTGCGCGTCCCGCTGCTGCGGGACGATGAGCAAATCAAGTCGCACGCCGAATTCATCCGCCAGCTCGCCGATTGCCTGGCGCCCGATTGGGCCGTTCAGATCAGCAGTGACGTCGGCCAGCTTTCCGGCGGCGCCATCCCCACCTCCATCCTGGCCGCTACGGGCACCTTCAGCCTGCTCGACTGCTGGCTGGCCGACAGTCCGGGCGGCGGGCTCACCAGTACCGCGCCCAGTTCGGTCGCGTGGACGTCAGGCACCGTGCTCCAGACCATCGTCGAACGGAAGCGCTACCTCATCGTCACACCCTCCACGGGCGTGGCGACGGTCAACGTCAGCTACGGGGGTGTTAAGACTTGGTACTGGGCAATTTGCCGGCAGGGCCGCGTTTACTATTCGTCGCAACTGAGCTTCTTCTGATGCAGGCCGGCGGCGGATTGTCTATGCAAGTTTCAGTGAGGTGAGTATGCCCTGCGCTGAGCAGAATCTTGACGCAATCGCAGTGCCGACGGGCGTAAACGGTGTTTATGTCGTGCCACTGCCAGCGCTGGACTTCGAAAACCCGCCGCCGCTGCTGCGCGGGCGTCCGATCACTGCGATCGCGCCGCACCCGCAGCACGACGACCGCTATTACGTCACGACCGAGCACCCGGACGCGCTGGCTTTTCTGCCCGATCCGTATATCGACCTGCTGCCGTGATGCGCGGCCCCGGTCCGCTTTTCACTGCCCGCGATTGCGACGGCTCGCCAACTGGTCTGCCAAGCCCGGGGCGGCCGTCACGACGCCGGCTACGGTTTGCACGAGCCGGCTCGTCCAGACTTCGGGCACGGGATGCCGCAGGCAATGAACCACGGCCCGCGCCACCACTTCCGGGCTTTGCACGAGAAACCGCGGTGAGTGCTCAAAACCGTTTTTAACCGGCGGCTGCCGCCCGCTGTTTTGGGCGGCCACGTCGAAGAATTCCGTTCGCGTGGTGATAGGGTGGATTGATGACACGGCGATGCCATAGGGCCGCAGTTCCAGGCGCATTTGCCGGCAAACGTGGTTCTGGGCGGCCTTGGTCGCGCTGTACGCGCCGGTGTTGGGAAAGGTGAACTTGGCCACCGCGCTGGACGTCATGAGCAGATGTCCCCGCCGGCCGGCCGTGATCAGCCGCCGCGCCGCTTCGGCCAGCAGCCACGTTGCGGCGAAGAAATTCACTTCGAAAATCTGGCGCAGTTCCTGCTCGCTCATCTCGTGGATGGGGCGGTTGATCGCGTAGCCGGCGTTGGCCAGAACCGCGTAGAAACCGCCGAACCGTTGCCGCGCGGCATCCAGCAGGCGGTTTTCGAATCCGCGCTCCGTGATGTCGCCCGGCACAACTTCGGCCGTCCGCCCCAGACTGCGGACGTCGGCCGCGACGGCTTCCAGCCGCTCCGCCCGGCGGGCGTTCAACACTACGTCCATGCCGGCGCGAGCGCACTCGATCGCGGTCGCCGCGCCGATGCCTGCGCTGGCCCCGGTGATGACGATTACTTTGCCGGACAAATCACGCGCCATGCGCGAGACTTTAGACCTGATTGTTGCGATCCGCTACCGGTTTATGAATGTCGTAAGGCGGCAATTGCTTTTGGCTTCGGGCACTTGGCATTCGTCAACGCTCATTACCGCCGCGAGGCACTCTTCGAACTGTTCCGCGGCCTTTTCCCACGTGTGCTCGGCTAACACGGTTTCCCGCCCCCGGGCGGCTAGAAGATTTCGCAATCGCGTGTCGCGCAGGCAGCGCACGAGGTTGGCGGCGAAATCCGCCGGCCGGTCCGCCGCCAGAATGTTGTCGCCGGGCCGCGCTGCCAGGCCCGCCAGCGACATACGCGTGACGACCATTGGCGTTCCCATGGCCCACCCTTCCAGAATCTTGTTCTTCACTCCGCCCCCGCTGCGCATCGGCGCAACCGCGACGGCCGCCCGCGCCAGGTACGGTCGAATATCCGGCGGATCAGCGATTACCTCGACGTGCTCGCGTCCGGCCAGCGCCGCGACTCGCGGTACAGGATCGCGGCCGACGATTTGAAACCTCGCGTCCGGGCAGGCGCGACGCACGTGCGGCCAGACTTGCTCGCAGAACCATGCGGCCGCTTCGATGTTGGGCGGGAAATCGAGGCTGCCGACGAAGACGACGGTGTTTGTGTCGCGTGCCGCCCCGCTGGGTCGGAAGCGCTCGACGTCCACGCCGTTCGTAATCACCCAGCAAGGCCGTTGCGTGAAGCGCCTGAAACCGGCGGCTTCTTGTTCGGTCACGAAAATGAAGGCGTCAGCGCTGTGGCCATAGCGCCGGTGCAGGCGCCACGACCAGACGAGTTCCTTGAGGGCCGCGGCACGCGAGCGATTGCCGGTGCGAAGCTCCTGGCGCGCGGAGAGGAAACGGTTGTCGAGCAGGTAAGCCAGGCGCGGCACGGCCCGGTTTCCGGCCAGGGCCGGCAAGGTGGCGTAGTCGATGCCAATAACGACGTCCGGCCGGTAATCCGCCATCAGCGATGCCAGCCAGGGCACGGTCTCAGCGGCGAAACCGTAATGGTCCAGCAGCCGTAGTTCGCGCCGGTTCCCGGAGTTGCCGCGCGTCTGGGCGTTTGCAGCGGGCAGCGGGCGCACAGTGGTTCGAAAGTTGAGCTCACGGGGCGCGGGGGCTTGGCCCCCCCAACTTGCCAGAGTGACGTCGTGTCGCGCCGCGAGCCGGCCCAGAATTTCCCGCACCGGCAGGTCCAGGCCGTTAGCCTTGCCACCGGGTGCGGCGCGCTTGATCGCCAGGATTCGCATGGGACTCCGGCCAATTGCGCGGTCGGCCTTCGCGATGGCGCCACGCTGCTGGACTTATCGGAGCCGAAACGCTGCACCTTGAAGTTGGCCGGTCCGGCGCGTGAGGCGATTCGTCGGAGGCATGCCCGCGCCGCTACGCGGCTTGGGCATGGCACCCGACCCGTGCACCCTCCAACGCCTGTACCAACCGACACGGTAGCGCGTGACCGGTTACGCGTGGTGACCGCGGTCGGGGATGGCCTTATAATTGTGGGATTGTCGCCGCCGTGGGACGCTGGGGACGCCGTTTAGTTTCCGCGACGGTTTTGTAAGGATCGCGTTACGACGGTTTTGTAAGGATCGCGTTACATGAAGAAGTTTGTGTACTTTTTCGGCGCCGGTAAGGCGGAGGGCAAGGGTACCGACAAGAACCTGCTCGGCGGCAAAGGCGCCGGGTTGGCGGAGATGACCAACATCGGTCTGCCGGTTCCGGCGGGCTTTACGATTGCGGTCGATGCGTGCGCCTATTTTCACGAGCACAACGGCACCTGGCCGGAGGGCTTGGAAAAGGAAGTTCGTCAGCAGCTCGCACGGCTGGAGAAGACAGTCGGCAAGAAGCTGGGTGACAAGAACAACCCGCTGCTGGTTTCGGTCCGCAGCGGCGCCGCCCGTTCCATGCCGGGCATGATGGAAACGATCCTCAACCTCGGCATGAACGACCAATCCGTCGAGGGTCTGGCCCGCAACACGAAGAACCCGCGCTTCGCCTGGGATTCGTACCGCCGCTTCCTGCAGATGTACTCGACCACGGCCGTCGGGCTGAGCAAGGATATTCTGGAAGAGAAGCTGCACAACCTGAAGGAACGCCTCGGCAAGCGCTACGACTATGAGCTTCCGGCCGAATCGCTGCAGGAGCTGTGCGGGCAATTCAATGACTTCTTCCGCGAGCAGACCGGGCGCGAGTTCCCGCAGGACCCGTGGGAGCAGCTCGTCGGTGCGATCAACGCCGTCTTTAATTCGTGGAACGCCGAGAAGGCCGTCACGTATCGGCGCGTGGAGAAGATCACCGACCTGACGGGCACCGGCGTCAACGTGCAACAAATGGTCTTCGGCAACATGGGCGAGGACAGCGGCACCGGCGTGTGCTTCACGCGCGATCCGAGCACCGGGGCCAACGAGTTTTACGGCGACATGTTGATCAACGCCCAGGGCGAGGACGTGGTGGCCGGCATCCGGACGCCGCTGCACATGAGTGAACTGGCCGAGCGCATGCCCGCCATGTACGACCAGCTTTGCGCCGTGCGGGCCATGCTCGAGGTGCACTACGGCGAGATGCAGGACGTCGAATTCACGTTCGAGCGCGGCAAGCTGTACATCCTGCAGTGCCGCACCGGCAAGCGCACCCCGCACGCCGCTTTCCGCATCGCCGTTGAGCAGGCCACGCAGCCCCTGATGAGGCGGGAAGAAGCGCGGCGCCTGGCGAAGGCCAGCTATCTGCCTCGCAAGTACGAGGAGCGCGCCGCGCGCCCGGTAATCAGCCAGGACGACGCGATCGCCCGCATTACGGGCAACGACATTGAACGCTTGTTCTATCCCATCATCAGCCAGCGCGTGCCGCGCGAGGAACTGGGGCGGCGGCGCATCGCTGAAGGTATCAACGCCGTACCCGGGGCGGCCTGTGGCAAGGTGGTCTTCACGGCGCGCGAGGCCGAGGCTTTGGCCGAACAAGGTGAAGACGTCATTCTGGTCCGCAAGGAAACCAGCCCGGAAGACGTGGGCGGGATGCAGGCCGCCAAGGGCATCCTGACGCAGACGGGCGGCAAGACTTCGCATGCTGCGGTGGTGGCGCGCGGATGGGGCAAGTGCTGCATCGTGGGCTGCGAGGCGCTGCGGATCGATTACAACACGAAGCAGATGTCGGTCAACGGCAAGGTGGTGCGGCAGGGCGAGTTCCTGACGCTCGACGGCTCAATCGGCGCGGTGTACGAAGGCAAACTCGACCTCGAACGGCCCGAGCCGCCGCAGGAGTACTACACGCTCATGGGCTGGGCGGACCAGCGGCGCGAGATCGGCGTGCGTACCAACGCCGACACGCCCGAGGACGCCCGCAAGGCGATCCAAATGGGGGCCGAAGGCATCGGCCTGTGCCGCACCGAGCACATGTTCTTCGCCACGCACGAGCGGCAACTCGCGATCCAGGAGATGATTCTGGCGGACACCGAGGCCAAGCGGCGGGCGGCGCTCGATAAACTGCTGCCGTTCCAGCGCAGCGACTTCATCCGCATTTTCGAGGCGATGGAAGGCAACCCGGTCACGATCCGCCTGATCGACCCACCTCTGCACGAGTTCGTGCCCAAGACGCGTGAAGAGGCTGAGCGGTTGTCGGCCGTTACCGGCGTGAATCCGAACGACATCCTGGCGCGCGCCGAGCAACTGCACGAGTCGAACCCGATGCTCGGTCATCGTGGCTGCCGGCTGTGCATCACGTATCCGGAAATCCTGGAGATGCAGGTGCGGGCCATCATCGAGGCCGCGGTTGACCTGAAGAAGCGCGGCTTGCCGGTCAATCCGGAGATCATGATCCCGCTGACCATCGACCCAAAGGAGCTGCGCATCCTGGCCGACCGCACGCGGGCCGTCGCCGACGGCGTGATCGCGGAGGCCGGCATCGAGCTGTCGTACCTGGTCGGCACGATGGTCGAGACGCCGCGGGCGGCGCTGTTGGCCGGTCCGGTCGCGGAAACGGCGGAGTTTTTCAGCTTCGGTACGAACGACCTGACGCAGATGACGATGGGCCTGTCGCGTGACGACGCGGGCCGCTTCCTGCCCGAGTACATCAAGGCGGGCATCTTCAAGGCCGACCCGTTCCAGTCGCTGGATCAGGAGGGCGTGGGGCAACTGGTCCGCATGGCGGTGGAGAACGGGCGGCGGGCGCGGGGCAAGCTGAAGATCGGCATCTGCGGCGAGCACGGCGGCGACCCGGAGAGTGTGAAGTTCTGCCATCGGGTCGGCATGAATTACGTGAGTTGTTCGCCGTACCGCGTGCCGATCGCCAGGCTGGCGGCGGCGCAGGCGGCGATTGAATCGGGGCCGAGTCCATTGAAGGGCAAAGCCCCGCGCGGCACGAGCAAGAAAGCGGCTTCGGCGGCCAAGCGCCCGGCCAAACCGGCGGC